>ENA-OOQE01000085-OOQE01000085.1-human-gut-metagenome-genome-assembly--contig:-NODE-85-length-26188-cov-2.950140_pt1 | contig 26188 bp, 16 predicted proteins | sample MGYA00241087_ERZ501160 | MGnify/ENA primary metagenome ERZ501160 (study PRJEB25962, sample SAMEA2042496) | human gut metagenome | biome: human gut; feature: human-associated habitat; material: faeces...
CAACCGCGTAATCCCCATATCCTGTACAATCAGTGCATCCACACCGATGCGGTACAGCTCCCAAATCATCCTCTCCGTCTCTTTCAGCTCTTCTTCTTTCAGAATGGTATTGACCGTAACGTAAATGCGTACGTTGTACAAATGGGCATACGCCACCAAAGCGGCTATATCTTCCAAAGAATTGACCGCAGCCGCACGTGCGCCGAACTTCGGTGCGCCTATATATACCGCATCCGCACCATGATTGACTGCTTCAATACCGCACTCCAGATTCTTGGCGGGGGCCAATAGTTCTATTTTTCGTTGCTTCATCATATTTCTTTCACCACAGAAAGGGGCACAAGACCCCACTGAGTTTTCGGAGTTCTTATTTAATTTCTTCAATATTGAACGGGGTTTCCTGATATACAAAGTAGTTCAGCCAGTTGGAGAACAGCAGGTTGGCATGCGCCCGCCACCGTACCGATACGCCTTTGTCCGGGTTGTCGTCCACATAGTAATTGCGGGGCATCTCAATAGGCAATCCCTTAGCCAGGTCGCGGCGGTATTCCGTATCGAGCGTCAGGGGGGAATATTCAGAATGACCGGTTACGAAAAACTCGCGCCCGTTACGTGCCATTACCATATATACCCCTGCCTCTTCCGATTCCGAGAGCAGGGTCAGTCCGGGAACTTTCAGAATATCTTCCTTGCGGACTTCCGTGTGGCGGCTGTGGGGAACATAAAACACATCGTCAAAACCACGGAAAATGGGATACAGAGGCTGCAAGGTGCGATGTGCGAATATGCCGAACATTTTCGCGTCCAGCGGATACTTGGGCACACCGTAATGGTGGTAGAGTCCGGCTTGCGCCGCCCAGCAGATATAAAGCGTGGACGTAACGTGCGTACGCGCCCAATCGAATATTTCGGTTATCTCGTCCCAGTAGGTCACTTCCTCAAAGTCCATCTGCTCCACAGGGGCTCCGGTAATAATCATACCGTCGTACTTCTCGTCACGCATCTTGTCGAAATCCGTATAGAAAGCTTTCATATGCTCTATCGGAGTATTCTTTGAGGTGTGGCTCTTGATTTTCATGAACGAAATCTCCACCTGCAACGGAGTATTGGAGAGCAGACGCACCAAATCGGTCTCCGTCGTAATCTTCAACGGCATCAGATTCAATATGACAATCCGCAGCGGACGGATGTCCTGCCGGGTTGCCCGTGAATTGTCAATGACGAATATGTTTTCCTCTTTCAGCAGCTCTATCGCGGGAAGTTTATCGGGTAAATTTAAAGGCATAAGCTCTGTTCTACGGTTTAACTAATTACTGTTTACGATTTTAGCGTGTAAAGTTAGATAAAAAATCAGAGCGGTATAAATAAATTGCGGAAGTTTTTGTTGAATTAAAGCAGGCAATACAAAATGATTCGATATTATTTCAGTAAAATCCCACTGTTTATTTCTTTCGGAACTTTCAATTGTCGGATAACCGTATACTTGAGTACAATCAATCTATCAGGTTATAAAACGCCTTCATTAGATGCTGTATTTCCATATTCTATATTTTTCAAATAGTTCATTGAAAAGAAGATAATCTTGTGAATTGTACTACCTTTGTGGCTGAAACTCAAAGCATCAATTACATAATGGCGAAAATCATCGTTCAAAACACGCAGATTAATGTTCTCAATTTTAAGGAACAAGATTATATATCCCTTACCGACATGGCTTCCGCCAAAGAAGGGGACAGCAGAGCGGCAGACGTAATTAAAAATTGGATAAGAAGCCGTTATACAATTGAATTTCTTGGCACATGGGAAATCATCCATAATCCTAATTTTAAAGTGGTCGAATTCGACCACTTTAGAAAGAGTGCCGGATTGCCATCTTTTGTATTAAGTGCTTCCGAATGGATAGAGCAGACTAATGCAATCGGTATCATCGTTAAAAAAGGACGCTACGGCGGGACGTACGCCCATAAGGATATTGCATTTGAATTCGGTTCTGCAATCAGCGTACCTTTCAAACTCTACCTTATTGAAGAGTTTCAACGGTTAAAGACTGAAGAGCAACAGCAACTCGGTTGGTCAGCAAAGCGTGAATTATCGAAAATCAACTATCGCATACACACTGATGCCATAAAACAAAACCTTATTCCGCAGGAAGTCACATCGGTACAAGCAAGTATTATTTACGCCAATGAAGCCGATGTGCTGAATGTAGCCATGTTCGGCATGACAGCAAAACAATGGCGGGAAGCCAATCCCGAACTGAAAGGTAATATTCGTGATTATGCCACTATTAATGAACTTATCTGTTTGTCGAATATGGAAAACCTCAATGCAGTATTTATCGAACAGAGTATGACACAAAGAGAACGTCTCGTTAAACTAAACCAAATAGCCATTCATCAAATGAATATATTGGGAAACGGTGATGAAGATAACCGTAAGTTATTGAAATAAATCACTACGCATTGCTCTGCGCTGTAACTCATCACACATTTATTTTAATTTGAGCGATTATTTGTGTGATTATTCCAAAGATTTAGTATACTTTTACATCCTTGTTTTTATTTAGATATATGTAAAGAGAAGAAAAAGCACCAAGCTATCAAGCGTGATAACTGACTAATAGAAATCTGAAAGCGTAAACTACTTTCTCATAACATTTACGGTTCTGCCCAATCTGATATATCGACACGTAAGTTTTTAAGTACGAACCAAAGGCGAAGATGTTTTCGTCTTATAAAACTACTATAACATGAATATCATGAGAAACGCTTTCAAAAGGGCAAATTATGTGTTATGCCTGCTCCTTGCCTTATCGGGTACATCTTGTATCAACAGGCTAAATGATGAAATCAAAGAGGGCAGTATCCTCATCTCCTTTTCCTTTGAAGCAAGTAAAGCCGCTACCAAAGTAACTAAAAACACTTTCGACATAGGAGACAGAAGCGGTATCTTTGCCATGCTGACAGGCAATTCCCTGGACCAGCAGCGATACATCGACAACCTGCTTCTGGAATGTAGCGACAACAGCAAACTGATATCCAAGAAAGAAGTGTATTATCCGGAAGGAGATGCCACGCTGGACTTCATCAGCTACTATCCGTATCAGGAAGAAAACGTGTCCAAAGGAAGCTCACTGCTGGACGTCACAGTACAAGCAGACCAGAACAAGACCGCCAATTACAGCTTATCCAACTTCATGACCGCCCGCATCGGGAACGTACCCAACAGCGAGAAAACCGTAAAGCTGGAATACAAGCACCGGTTTGCCAAAATAAAGTTAGTTCTTATACCCCAAGAAGGTGAAGATACGGACGAGATGCTCAAGGCCAACCCCAGAATCATAGCTACCGGTTTCAGGACACAAGCCGTATATGACCTGCAATCGGACAAGCTTTCCTCGGTTGACGATGCGAGCGAAACGGATATCATTCCTTTCGGCACATGGAAGAAAGAGGGTAATACGCTGTCCGGTAAAGAGCTTATTGTAATTCCGCAAACACACTCCGACGGCGGACAGGCTTTTACCCTGGAATGGAACGGAAAAATCTACACCTGCCCTCTCCCATCGGCCACCATTGAGGAGGACACAGAACTGGAGATTTGCATCAACGCACTGCAAAGCACAAGTGCAACCCTCACCGGAGTTATCGCCAACATCAAGGAATGGGAGCTCAGCGAACAAGGAGAGAGCGAAAACCGGTACGAAATCACTGCCGTACACACAGCCTCGCTGTCATTCAGCACGTCTGATATCTACAGGATATACCATCAAGGAAAGCCCGTGGCAGAAGTATGCCGGGAGTATCTTTACACTGCCCCCGCCGATGCTGTTGCTACTAAAGCGATTGTAGCCTATTCCGTACAGGACAATGAACAGACGGACTTGACAAATGGAATCGTTTTACAACTACCGGACAAAACCGCCACGACACATGGTGGTAAAGTAAGTTGGAATGAAGCGGACAACTCGCTGACCTACATTAGCGGCCACTCCCGGCCTATCGAAAAATTCTACATAGACGAAAACAGAAAGATAGTAACGGAAAAGCCTGCCGCACCAGCACTGGCTATCAACGTCAGCAGCTACGTAATCAGAGATATACGGAACGGTATATTGCACACCTACCCCATCGTGAAAATAGGCGCACAATATTGGATGAAAGAGGATTTACAGACGGCCCATTATAATGACAGCAAGAGTATGCCCCTCAGAAAAGCTTTGGGAGATGGCGAGGGCTACCTCAAATGGGCGGGCACCAACTCCCATTTTTACAACGGCGAGGCCGTCCTTACCGGGAAATTGGCTCCGTTGGATTGGAGATTGCCAACAGAAAACGATTGGAACAGACTGAAAGAATACATAGGAAAGAATGCTTCCGCACTGAAAAAGGCAGATACCTGGAGCTCGGATGTTTATTCCGCAACCAATGAAACCGGATTCTGCATTCAACCCGCAGGGCTGCTGTTGGAAAGGGAAAACAAGACGGCCTTGGTAAACGCAAACTCATCGACCGCCTATTGGCTATATGACGGCACACAAAAGCAATTGGACAAAGTCGTAATGTTTGCGAACAGCAATAACGACATCGCCTTAAAGAACGCCGTCAAACCGGAAGGCAAAGATTATTATAATGCGTTTTCCATCCGTTGCATAAAAGAATAACCTGCTAAAAAAGCATTTCTCATTTCTTTTTCGTATTTTTGTTCCCAATGTGCAGGATTGTGCAGGATTTTGCCAATTAGACAAAGACAACGGAAAAGAAATGAGAGTAATCGATCTGATAAACAGTAACGAAAAAACAGCTTTTTCTTTTGAAATATTGCCCCCTCTGAAAGGTACAGGCATCGAAAAGTTGTATGAAACAATAGATACATTACGGGAGTTCGACCCTAAATACATCAATATCACCACACACCGCAGCGAGTACGTGTACAAGGACCTCGGCAACGGGCTGTTCCAGCGCAACCGTCTCCGTCGCCGTCCGGGAACCGTATCCGTAGCCGCAGCCATCCAGAATAAATACAACATAACGGTGGTGCCGCATATTCTTTGCAGCGGTTTCAGCCGTGAGGATACCGAATATGTATTGCTCGACCTGCAATTCCTGAACATCACAGACCTTTTGGTGTTACGCGGAGACAAGGCAAAACACGAGTCGGTATTCACTCCCGAAAAGAACGGTTATCATCATGCCGTTGAATTGCAGGAACAGATTAACCAATTCAATAAGGGCATCTTTGTAGACGGCTCCGAGATGAAAGTCACCAATACTCCTTTCTCATACGGAGTGGCCTGTTATCCGGAGAAACACGAAGAAGCGCCCAACATCGATACGGACATTTATTGGCTGAAAAAGAAAATGGAAACCGGAGCGGAATATGCCGTTACCCAATTGTTCTATGACAACCGGAAATACTTCGATTTCGTAGAACGCGCCCGCAAAGCCGGAGTTACCATCCCCATTATACCGGGCATCAAGCCGTTCAAGAAGCTTTCGCAACTCAGCATGATACCCAAAACATTTAAAGTAGACCTGCCCGAAGAACTGACAAACGAAATCTTGAAATGCAAGACTGATGCCGAAGCGCAACAGGTAGGTATCGAATGGTGCGTGCAGCAATGCAAGGAACTGATGAAGCACCATATTCCCAGCATCCATTTCTATTCCATAGGTGCAGTGGACAGCATCAAGGAAGTAGCCAAACAAATATACTGAACAATTGACAATTGATAATTGACAAATGATAGTATCACAAGTAATAACTCATAACTTATAACTCATTACCCCGTGTTCAGTTTCAAGGACATAATAGGCCAAGAGGCAGCCAAGCAAAGGCTGATACAAGAAGTGGCTATGGCTTATGCCCGTTACATCTGCTGCCCGAACCGCACGGAGACCGATGCCTGCGGCACGTGTCCTTCGTGTGTGAAGTGGAATAAACTGGTGCATCCGGACGTACACTTCGTATTCCCCATCGTGAAAAGCGCCAAAGGGAAGAAAGAAGTTTGCGATGACTACATAGCCGACTGGCGGCATCTTGTACTAAGCAACCCCTATTTCTCACTGAATCATTGGCTGAATGAAATGGGAGCGGAAAACGGACAAGCGATTATCTACGCAAAGGAAAGCGATGAAATCACCCGTAAGCTCAGTTTGAAATCCAGCGAAGGCGGATACAAGGTAACCATTGTATGGCTGCCTGAAAAGCTGCACGAGGTCTGCGCCAATAAATTGCTGAAACTGCTGGAAGAGCCGCCTGAGAAGACCATCTTCCTGTTGGTTTCCGAAGCACCCGAAATGATATTGTCTACCATACTCAGCCGTACACAACGTTTCAACATCCGCAAAATAGATGAGGCAAGCATGGCAAACGCGCTGCAACAAAAGTACGGCGTGCAACCGGCGGACAGCCAGACCATAGCCCATCTGGCAAACGGAAACTTCATCAAGGCGTTGGAAACAATCCACCTGAATGAAGAGAATGAGTTGTTTTTCAATCTGTTCGTCAGCCTGATGCGCCTCTCCTATCAACGGAAAATACGGGAAATGAAGCAATGGAGCGAACAACTCGCGGCTATGGGGCGCGAACGCCAAAAGAATTTTCTGGAATACTGCCAGCGCATGATACGGGAAAATTTCATCTATAACCTGCATCGGAAAGAGATGAACTACATGACCCTGCCCGAACAGAACTTCGCTACCCGGTTTGCCCCGTTTGTCAACGAACGGAATGTTATGGGTATTATGGATGAACTCAGCGAAGCGCAAGTGCACATTGAACAGAATGTGAATGCCCGTATGGTATTCTTTGATTTTTCACTGAAAATGATTGTTCTGTTAAAACAATAGAAGAATCCTTTTCAACTAACATATAACATAGTAAATCATCAAAATAACAGATAGAATGATGGAATTTAAACTACATAACGGAAGCGGCGGTCTCTGCTGCAAAAGCTGCGGCAGGCAAGACAAGCAACTGAACACTTACGACTGGCTTGCCGACATTCCCGGCAATGCAGAGGAATCGGACATGGTGGAAGTTCAGTTCAAAAATACCCGCAAGGGTTATTTCCGCAACAGCAACAAAATTCCTTTGGAAAAAGGCGATATAGTAGCCGTGGAAGCTACTCCCGGACATGATATAGGCGTAGTAACCCTTACCGGGCGGCTTGTACCGCTACAGATGCGTAAGGCAAATATCAAGTCGGAAGCGGATATCAAGCGCATCTACCGCAAAGCCAAACCGGTGGATATGGACAAGAATAACGAAGCGAAAGCGCGTGAACACAGCACGATGATACGTGCCCGCCAGATCGCTCTTGACCTCAACCTCAATATGAAAATCGGGGATGTGGAATATCAGGGAGACGGCAACAAAGCAATCTTCTACTACATTGCCGATGAACGCGTAGACTTCCGCCAACTGATTAAGGTGCTTGCCGACGCTTTCCATGTACGCATCGAAATGAAGCAGATCGGTGCACGTCAGGAAGCCGGCCGTATCGGCGGTATCGGACCTTGCGGCCGTGAGTTGTGTTGCGCTACCTGGATGACATCGTTTGTTTCCGTTTCGACCAGCGCCGCCCGCTACCAGGATATTTCACTGAATCCGCAAAAGCTTGCCGGACAATGCGCCAAACTGAAATGCTGCCTCAACTACGAAGTGGACTGTTACGTAGAAGCACAAAAACGCCTGCCTTCCAAAGAAATCGAATTGGAAACCAAAGACGGCGTATTCTATTTCTTCAAAGCCGACATTCTCAGCAACCAGATAACTTACTCCACCGACAAGAGTATCCCTGCCAATCTGGTTACTATCAGCGGAAGACGCGCCTTTGAAGTTATCGGTCTGAATAAAAGGGGCATCAAACCGGAGAGCCTGTTGGAAGAGACACATCGCACCGAACCCAAGAAACCGGTAGACCTGCTGGAACAGGAAAGCCTGACCCGCTTCGACCGTAACCGCAAGAACAAGAACGGCGGAGACGGCAACAATGGAAACGGTAATGGAAATAACGGCGGCAACCGGAATAAAAAGAAGAAAAAGACTCCCAATAACCGACCGCAAGGCGGAGAACAGTCTGCCGCTCCGCAACAACAAGAGCAGCCCAGACAGCAGGGAGACGAAAAACGGCCGCAAGGAAATGAAAGACGTTCACAACGGAATAGCAACAACCGTAAACGCCCTCACAACAACAAGCCCAAACCTCAGGGAGATAAACCTGCTCAAAATGACAAGCCTGCTCAAGAATAAGACAAAGACTCTGAGATATATCATACTGCTGTTTATCGTAAGCGCATTAGGCGCTTGCGATAAACAGACTGTATATCATGCATTCCAATCCATTCCGCAAGAGGGTTGGAAACGACAGGACACACTCCTTTTTAATGTCGCTGTACCCGATTCGCAAACTTACTACAAACTGATAGTAGAAATTAGAAACCGCAGCACTTACCCTTACCAAAACATCAACTTATCCGTCTGCTATGACAGTCCGGAATTGAAAAAGCTACAGACAGATACACTGACAGCCGTCTTAGCCGATAAAGAAGGCATATGGAAAGGAGATGGCTGGGGCGGTTTATATCAGTCTGCATTTCCCGCAGGAAACATCAAGATAGGGAAACCCGGTGACTACCTTTTCAAAGTAGCTTATACATTACCCGACAGCCTCCTGCCCGGCATCAATGATGTGGGAATCAAATTACAACGATAATATTATACCAACCTTCTATTTCTCCCCGCATCAATACGCAGGAATATAAACAGCAGTATCGTAAAGCCCCATAACGAAGACCCCCCATAGCTGAAGAAAGGCAACGGAATACCGATAACAGGCGTCAATCCGAGTACCATCCCGATGTTTATGAAAAGATGAAACAGGAAAATACTCAGCACCGAATACCCGTATACCCTGCCAAATGCGGACTGCTGCCGCTCTGCCAACGCTATCAGACGAAGTATCAAAGTCAGGAACAAGAGTAATACAGCCGTCGAACCGATAAAGCCTTCTTCTTCGCCTACGGTACAGAATATGAAATCCGTGTCCTGTTCGGGAACATATTTAAGTTTGGTCTGTGTACCGTTCAAAAAGCCTTTCCCGGTCAGGCCGCCCGAACCGATAGCAATCTTCGATTGATTTACGTTATATCCCGCTCCTGCCAAGTCCTCTTCCATGCCCAACAGAACCTTAATGCGAATCTGCTGGTGAGGTTCCAATACTTTATTGAAAAAATAGTCGCTGGAGTAGAGAAAACCTATCGAACCTATGGCAAACAAACCAATAAGAAAATAACTCCAATGGCGTTCACTCAAAGCAAGGAAGAATAAATAACATGTTACAACCACACACAATCCCCATTGCACCCATACCAGATTAAAAGGGGTTATATATTCCGAAACCAGATAAGCGACAAGCAATACGATAAAAGAACCGACGATGATATTCCGAACCGGCTCCCATTTCTTCTTATATACCCATACCATTCCACCGGCAAAGAGCAAAATCATCGACAGTACCACAAACTCTCCGATAGGTGTTGGAGTATCTGCAATAAAGACTTGATCAAAACGGATACCCACCACAAAATATACCACAGCGCAAATACCGGAGAAAAGCACTACTCCGGGCATACCTTCACGATAAAGCATCAGGAAGAAAGCCATATAAACCAATGCAGACCCCGTTTCCCGCTGAAGAATAATCAGCGTCATCGGCAGAAGAATAAGGAAAGCCAGCATCAACGCGCTCTTCCAGCTTTTTATAGTGAACGAATAGGCGCTCATATACTTGGCCAACGCCAATGCCGTGGCAAACTTGGCAAATTCAGCCGGTTGTAGACTGACAGGCCCCAAAATCAGCCAAGACCGTGAGCCTTTGGTATCAGGAGCGATAAAAATAGTGACAACCAACAAGAGAATAAGTCCTATATATATAATGTAAGAGAACATATCATAAAGCGTATCTTCCAGCATCAGCAGAATAAATCCCAACCCGAATGAGCAGACAATCCACATGAACTGCTTGCCGGCACGGGTAGAGAAATCAAGAAAATCACGGTCACCATAGTCGTAACTTGCCCCGCAAATACTGAACCAGCCGAATACAATCAACATCAGGTAGATTATAATCGTCACCCAATCCAATGATTTCCATATACTGTCTCTTCTTACCATTTATACTGCTACTGTTTGACTGTTTATTACCTTTCTTCGTCTCCGTACAGAATTACGCGGTTGCTGAATTCCTCCGCACGTATCTCATTCTCCGGCGATAACTTGCCATGCAAGTACTGATCCATCATCATCGCACCGATAGGGACGCCGTAGGTTGCACCAAAACCGCCATTTTCCACATACACCGCAATAGCAATCTTAGGATCATTCATCGGAGCGAATCCCATGAACACCGAATGGTCTTTACCGCGATTTTGTGCCGTACCGGTTTTGCCGCATGCCTCTACACCCGGCAGGATTGTGCCGACCATACGGCAGGTTGCACTACCCGTACTACCTGTAACAGCGGCACGCATCCCCTCCACAACTTCATCGTAATATTCCCGGTCGATTGACGTGACACGGGGGGTACGGTAGATACTGTCCAGTTCATTATCCTGTATCTCCTTTACAACATGCGGAGTAATGAAATGCCCCCGGTTGGCAATGGTTGCACCCAAATTGGCTATCTGCAACGGGGTCGCAAGAATTTCTCCCTGTCCGATAGCGATACTGATTACCGTAAGTCCGTTCCAAGAGCCCCGATATGCTTTATCATAAAACTTAGCGTTAGGAATCAAGCCGCGCTGCTCTCCGGGAAGGTCCGTACCAAGGCGATAGCCGAATCCCTGCGACACCATATGGTCTTTCCATACGGTAATGGCATTTTGCGGAGAACCGTACTTCTTGTCGCTGAACATACGGAACAGCCCCCAACAAAAATAAGAGTTGCACGAAGTGGCTATTGCCGGAACCAAAGGCAAAGGAGAACCGTGCCCGTGACAGCCTACATGCAAACTTCCATAATTGAAACCGTGTGCACAAGGGAAAGTAGGATAATCTTCATGGATTATTCCTTCCTGCAAAAATGTCAATGCCTGCGCAGTCTTGAAAGTAGAGCCCGGCGGATACGCTCCCATGATTGCGCGGTTCAGGAGAGGTTTCCGCTTGTCTCTTTGCAACATCCGGTGATTCTTTCCACGCTGGCGTCCAATCATCAAGTGAGGATCGAAAGTAGGAGAAGAAACCATACAGAGTATCTCTCCCGTAGCCGGTTCAATGGCTACGATAGCTCCGATTTTATGCTGCAACAAACGCTCACCTAACCTCTGCAACTCAATATCGATACCTAAAGTCAGGTTCTTACCGGGCACAGAGGGACGGTCGAGCTTCCCATCCATATAATGCCCCTGAATACGTCCATGCGCATCACGAAGCAGAATCTCCACCCCTTTTTCGCCACGAAGATACTTTTCATAAGATTTCTCGATACCTTGTTTGCCTATATAATCTCCGCGGATATAATAATTATCCGCCTCAATATCTTTCTTTGACACTTCACCTATATCCCCCAACGCATGTCCGGCAGCATCGTAAGTATATTGCCGGATAGTACGCCGCTGGATGTAGAAACCGGGAAACTTGAATAGTTTCTCCTGAAACACACCGCACTCTTCTGCCGAGAGTTGCGTCATAAACACCTGATGCGTATATTTGGAATAACCGGGATTCATCCAACGGTTCTTTACATCCTTCATCCGCTTCTGGAACTGCTCGAACGTGATGTTCAACGCACGGCATAAATCCAACGTATCGAGCTGCGTCACTTCACGAGGCACAAACGTGATATCGTATGCCGGCTGGTTAAAAACCAGCAGTTTACCGTTACGGTCATAGATAGCTCCACGCGAAGGATATTGAATCTTATTCAAAAAGGCATTGCTGTCCGCATTCTTCTTGTAATCATCCGTCATGATTTGCAAGTCGAACAGGCGAATCACGTAGATAAGGACAATGACGACAGCCGCCATGCCTATCACATATTTTCGTTTCTCCAGCGTATAATCCTTCATTCAATCACAACATATGAGTTATAAATACAAGTAACATAACTTGCAACCTCTTTTTACTTCTTCCGTATGCCCTCTACTGCCATTATACAAGCTACAGTCAGCAAAGTGCTTGTTACAATTCTCAGCAATAACGCACCTATGTGGACAAAAGAAAAGAATTCAAGAGTAAGCAGCATCCCGTGATGCACCAAGACACTGGCAACCAAGTATTTCAAAAAAGGAGAGATTCCCATTGTACGGACTGCCGGAACCAATGTATCCAGCGTATCGCGAGGCACGAACAAGCGTAAGAATGTAGGGCGCAAAAAGGCTAAAAGCACCGTAGCCGCCGCATTCATTCCCGGAGTATCGGAAAGGATATCAACCGCCAGTCCAAGAAAAAAAGCCCATAGCATCAATGCATTACGGGGTACATCCGACTCAAACTTCAATATCATATATATATATAAAAACGGAGTGGCATATCCTGCAATATGCACATTGTTCAGTATCAGCACCTGCAATAATACCAGACCGACAAACCACCCTATCTTATGCAAATAATTGATTATCATTTTTCTCCTTCTTTTTCCAGCATATTCTGTTCTTCCTGTCCGCTGCGCGAAATGACACGCACATTGCTCACCTTACCGAAATCCGTAGCTAACTTTATCTTCAACAGATATGAAAGTCCGTCATGGGAATCGGACATATCATCGACCGTTCCTACCATAACTCCTTCAGGAAATACTGTGGAATAGCCGCTAGTCACCACCGTATCACCCAGATTAAATTCCGCATGACGGGGCAAGTCTTTCAAATAAGCAAAGCGCGAATCTCCACCTTCCCACTTCAAATAGCCGAAGTACTCACTGCCCACAATCTTGCAGCTGATACTCGACTTGCTGTTCAGCAACGGAATAACCAGCGAATAGCGGGGAGAAGTCTTATATACGATACCTACCACTCCATTTGCATCCACTACCCCCATTTCCGGACGAATACCATCTGACGAGCCACGGTCCAATGTTATATAATTATCTGCCTTATTCAGACTGTTCTTTATAACATTCGCCTTGAATATGCGGTAATCATCCGGAGCAAGGCGCGCCATACTATATAGTTTTACGGAATCCAAGCCCTGCTCCTGCAGGCTTTTTTCCAGAAAAGCTACCCGTTGTTCCAGCCACATATTCCGGTCGAGCAAGTCCTCATTGACCGATTTCAAATGGAAGTAAGAACTGATGCCGCCCGAAATCTCATAAACTTTCCCGGCTACTCCGTTTGCCGAAGTAAAATACACGCTCTGCTGATAATGGTTGAAACGGAACAATAAAACAAAACTGGTAACCTCTAACAGAAGAAAGAGGAACCAGTAATTGTATTTAATAAGAAAGTTCAGTAGATTCCGCATACCTATCTCATCAGGAATGAGAAGCGGTCGACATTCTTCAGTGCAACGCCTGTACCTTTGGCAACGGCATGCAAAGGATCTTCCGCAATGTGGAACGGTATGTTGATTTTATCGGTCAGACGCTTATCCAGTCCGCGAAGCAAAGCACCGCCACCTGCCAGATAGATACCGTTGTGCACAATATCGGCATACAATTCGGGCGGCGTATTCTCCAATGCACTTAGAATAGCAGTCTCAATCTTAGAAATGGACTTCTCCAGACAGTGTGCCACTTCCTGATAGCATACGGGAACCTCCATAGGAAGCGCCGTAATACGGTTCGGACCATGAACGATATAATCTTCGGGAGCATCCTCGCCCAGTTCGGTCAGGGCTGCACCTACGTTAATCTTGATACGTTCTGCCATACGCTCGCTGACCTTCACATTGTGCTGGCGGCTCATATACTCCTGAATATCGGCAGTGAGGTCATCACCGGCAATACGGATGGAGTTGTTGGAAACGATACCTCCCAAAGAGATAACGGCAATTTCCGTAGAACCGCCGCCTATATCAACAATCATATTACCCTCCGGCGCTTCCACATCGATGCCGATACCGATAGCGGCAGCCATCGGCTCGAATATCAGGTAAACGTCACGTCCGCCGGCATGCTCGGCAGAGTCGCGCACGGCACGCAACTCTACTTCCGTACTGCCCGAAGGAACGCCTATTACCATACGGAGCGAAGGGGAAAACAGACGGTTTCGATTGTTCACCATCTTGATAAGTCCGCGTATCATCTGCTCGCAGGCATAGAAGTCGGCAATCACACCGTCGCGAAGAGGGCGGATAGTACGTATGTTCTCATGGGTCTTTTCGTGCATCAGCTTTGCTTTTTCACCCACGGCAATCATCTTGTCTGTACGACGGTCCAACGCCACCACCGAAGGCTCGTCCACTACTATCTTGCCATTTGTGGTAATGATAGTATTGGCAGTGCCAAGGTCCATCGCTATTTCTTGTGTAAAAGAGAATAATCCCATGTAAATTAAAAATTGAGAATTAAAAATTAAAAAATATCACTCATATCAGGAACTGAGAACTAAAAAGCAGGAGAAAGCATCATTCCTCAATTTTCAATTCTCAATTCTCAATTTAATCAGTGTTTAAAGTGACGGAACCCTGTTATCACCATTGCGATGCCATGTTCATTGCAATAATTGAAAGAGAGCTCGTCCTTAATGCTTCCACCCGGTTGGATAACGGCCGTAACACCTTCATTACCTGCAATCTCCACGCAGTCGGGGAAGGGGAAGAAAGCATCACTTGCCATTACGGCACCGTTCAGATCAAAACCAAAGTTCTTGGCTTTTTCAATAGCCTGCTTCAAAGCGTCTACACGGCTGGTCTGTCCCACACCGCTTGCCAGCAGTTGCTTGCCTTTAGCCAGTACGATAGCATTGGACTTGCTGTTCTTCACAATCTTGTTTGCGAAAAGCATATCTTCAACTTCCTCCGCAGTCGGAGCCTTGGTCGTTACGGTTTTCAAATCTTCGGGAGTTTCCACCTTCAGGTCACGGTCTTGCACCAGCACACCGTTCAGCAAAGAGCGGAACTGCTTCTTGGGCAGAGCAGCCTGCTTGCGCACCAGAATGATGCGGTTCTTCTTCTGACCGAGAATTTCCAGTGCATCCACATCATAATCGGGAGCTATGATAACTTCAAAGAATATCTTGTTGATTTCCTCGGCAGCAACCTTGTCTATCACGGCATTTGTGATGAGCACACCGCCGAATGCGGATACCGGATCGCCGGCAAGCGCGTCTGTCCAAGCTTCCAATACTGTGGGACGTGAAGCCAGACCACAGGCATTGTTATGCTTCAGTATAGCGAAAGTAGTATCTGTGAATTCATCAATCAAGTCAACGGCAGCGTTGATATCGAGCAGGTTGTTATAAGAGATTTCCTTACCGTGTATCTGGTCGAACATAGCATCTATGTTACCATAGAAATAACCTTTCTGATGCGGGTTCTCACCATACCGCAAAGTCTTTTGGTTGTTGGCGGACTGACGGAAAGCAGACCCTTCTTCGCCATCGAAATAGTTGAAGATAGCCGAATCGTAATGAGAAGATACGGCAAACGCCTCTTTGGCAAACCAACGGCGTTCTTCGAGTGAAGTGGTAGCTCCGTGCTCCATCAGCATATCGCGAAGAGGCTGGTATTGAGCCTGTGAAGCAACGATAACCACATCATTATAATTTTTGGCAGCGGCACGTATCAAAGAAATGCCACCTATATCAATTTTCTCAATAATAGCCGGTTCTTCGGCACCGCTGGCAACGGTGGCTTCAAACGGATACAGGTCAACGATAACAAGGTCTATTTCGGGAATCTCATATTTCTCTATCTGTTGCATGTCTTGTTCCAATCCGCGACGGCAAAGGATACCTCCGAATATCTTCGGATGCAAAGTCTTAACGCGTCCACCCAGAATGGAAGGATATGTGGTAAGGTCTTCCACTGCCTTGCAGGGATAACCCAAAGATTCTATAAATTGACGAGTTCCGCCGGTTGAAAGGAACTCTACACCTTCTTCATGCAGTTTGGTAATGATTTCGTCCAAACCTTCTTTGTGGTAAACGGATACCAGAGCTGTTTTGATTCTTTTAGTTTCAGACATGGATTTGCGTATTAAAGTAATGCGTACATTTTACTATTCGGAATGCAAAGTTACTAATTTTGTTTATTCACACATACATTCATACACAATAAATTAGGTATAATTAAAAAAGGAACTCATTATTAATTCCGATACCTTTGTACAATGATGCAGAAAAAGTCCCGTTGAAAAGGTATCCACACCTTTCCAACGGGACTGAAATCTTTTATAACAACCGCTCTGTTACCAGATAGAAACCCGTTTGTCCACCGGCACAAACATCGGGTCGTTCTCTGTTATATTGAAAGCCTCATACCAAGCGCCGATTTGCGGCAAAGCACCGTTAACACGCCACTTACCCAATGAGTGAACATCGCTCTTGGTACGGTTCAGCACTTCTTCCGGACGGATATTGTTTCCCCATACGCCTGCATAAGCAAGGAAGAAACGCTGTTCGGGAGTAAGACCATTCATTACAGGCAGCGGGTTGGCAGCCGTAGCTTTCTTAAATGCCTGATAAGCAACCTGCAAGCCACCATGGTCAGCAATATTCTCACCCAAAGTCATACGGCCGTTACCATATACACCCGGAGCAACCTCGATACTGTCGAACACATTCACCATCACCTGTGCACGCTCATCAAAACGTTTGGCATCTTCCTCAGTCCACCAGTCTTTTAAATTACCGTCCTTATCGTATTGGCGTCCCTGGTCGTCAAAGCCGTGCGTCATTTCATGACCGATTACCACTCCGATAGCACCATAGTTGAAGGCATCGTCCGCATTCATGTCAAAGAACGGATATTGCAAAATACCGGCTGGGAAGCAGATTTCATTCGTTGTAGGATTATAATAAGCGTTTACGGTTTGCGGAGTCATCAGCCATTCGTCTTTATCTACCGGCTTGCCGGCTTTAGCCACCATCTCTGCATGGCTCCATTCGTTGGCACGCTCCATATTCGCCCAATATGAATCATCCTTGATTTCCAATGTAGAATAATCTTTCCATGTATCAGGATAACCTATTTTCACATGGAAAGTAGCCAGTTTCTCCAAAGCTTTCACTTTGGTAGAATCGCCCATCCAAGCGAGATTTTTGATGCGTTCACCCAAGCTTTCCTGCAGGTTCTTCACCAAAGTCACCATACGTTCTTTGGCTGCGGCCGGGAAATATTTCTCTACATACATCTGGCCTACCGCTTCACCCAAAGCAGAACTTACAGTGCTGACCGCTCTCTTCCAACGAGGTTGCATTTCCTGCGTACCGCTCATGGTACGTTGATAGAAATCGAAGTTCTGTTCGGCCATAGCATCATTCAGAGTACCTGCGGCAGCATCAATCAGTTTCCATTGCAAATAGAGACCTTGTTGCTCAAGAGGAAGAGTATCCAGAATTTCTGCAGCAGCCTTCAGAGAAGCGGGCTGACCTACGATAACTTCTTGCACATCTTTTAAATCCAAAGCTGACAGATAAGCATCCCAATCAAAAGTAGGATAATTCTTCTTCAGTTCTTCCAAACTCATCTTGTTGTAATTGGCATGCGGATTACGCAACTCCGTACGCGAACGGAAAGCTTTGGCAAGACGTGTTTCCACATCCATCACCACTTCTACGCCTTTCTTGGCAGCAGCCTCATCAAACCCTGCCAATTGATACATCTTCTGTACATGTGCACGAAAAGCATTGCGTATCTTGGCAGTAGCCTCATCGTTCTCCAAATAATATTCGCGCTCACCCATGCTCAAGCCGGCCTGATAAGACTGTACGGCATTCATGCTGCTGTTCATTTCATCAGCGCCTACGTACAAGACATTGTAAGCCACAATTCCTTTCTTCTGCATCTCGCCCAGTAATGCATAAACCTCTTTCCGGTCCTTCAATGCACCGAGGCGGTCAAGTTCTGCTTTAATGGGAGCCACACCGTCTTTGTTCAGCTTCACGCTGTCCATTACGATTTTATACAAATCACCAACTTTCTGAGCTACGCTGCCGGCTTCGTGCTGCGTGGCAGCCAGCTCCTCGATGAGTCCCTGAATCTGCTTACGGTTATTTTCCGCAAGGATGGTAAAAGAACCATACTGTGAATACTCGGCAGGAATGGGATTGTTCTTCATCCAACCGCCGCAAGCGTATTGGTAGAAATCCGTTCCGGGCAAGGCCGTTGTGTCGAGGTTGGCAAACTGAATACCGGCTGTGAGCTCAGCCTGCTTCTTGCCGGTGCTGCAAGCGCCTGTCATCAGACAGAATGCTGCAATGGGTAAAAAATGAAATACTCTCATACTTATATAAAATAAATGTTATTATTTCCTTGCCTCTTCCAACTCGCAGGAAACTGCATCCCACTCTTCCATCACACTGTCCAGTTGGGCTTTCAGTTTCTGATGCTGTTCGTAGAGCGCCATATCCGAAGCGCCCTCCGGCGTAGCCATTTTAGCTTCGAGAATGGAAATGGCCGCTTCCGTCTGCTCTATCTCTGCTTCACAATCCGCTACACGGCGTTCCAGCTTCTTAAGCCGTTTATTGAGTTCTTTCTGTTCCTCATAAGAAAGTTTTGCAGCGGAAGGCTGTGCAACCGTTGCCCCGGCATTGCCGCCGGCAACCGTTTTTTCCGCAGACGGTGAGGAAGACAAAGAAGGCGATTTCTGCAAATCATTCAGGCTCTCTATCTGCTTCTTCTGCAGGAAATCGTAGATACCTCCGAGGTGCTCCTTCACCAATCCGCCACCGAACTCATATACCTTAGTCGCAAGACCGTCCAAAAAGTCACGGTCGTGACTGACAATTATCACCGTACCGTCAAAATCGCGGATAGCTTCCTTCAACACATCCTTCGAGCGCATGTCGAGATGATTCGTAGGTTCATCGAGAATCAGGAAATTCACCGGTTCCAGCAACAGCTTAATCATGGCAAGACGGGTACGCTCTCCGCCGGAAAGCACTTTCACCTTCTTGTCCGAAGCCTCTCCACCGAACATGAACGCTCCCAATATATCACGTATTTTCAGCCGGATATCCCCTACCGCCACACGGTCGATGGTATCGAATACCGTAAGATTTTCATCCAGTAACTGCGCCTGATTCTGAGCAAAATAGCCAATCTGCACATTGTGTCCCAAAGTAAGTTTTCCGGTATAATCCGTAATCTCGTCCATGATACACTTTACGAGTGTAGACTTACCCTCACCGTTCTTACCTACAAAAGCCACCTTCTCACCACGGTTTATGGTGAGATTTACATCGTGGAATATGACATGGCTACCATACGCCTTGGCTACATCTTCACAAATAACAGGATAGTTACCGCTACGGCTGCTACAAACGAACTTCAACCGCAGCGCAGAGTTGTCTTCCTCGTCCACTTCGATGCGCTCTATCTTCTCCAGTTGCTTGATGCGGCTCTGCACCTGCACGGCTTTGGTAGCTTTGTAGCGGAAGCGCTCGATGAACTCTTCCGTATCCTGTATCTGTTTTTGCTGGTTTTCATAAGCGCGGAGCTGCTGTTCACGGCGTTCCTTGCGAAGCGTCACAAACTCATCGTATTTCACTTTATAATCATAAATACGCCCGCAGGTTATTTCAATAGTACGGGTAGTGACATTATTCAGGAAAGCACGGTCGTGGCTGACAAGTACCACTGCATTGGCACGGGTGGAGAGAAAGTTCTCCAACCACTGGATGCTCTCTATATCGAGGTGGTTCGTAGGTTCATCGAGCAACAACACGTCGGGACGGCGCAACAACAACTTGGCAAGTTCGATACGCATACGCCAGCCGCCGGAGAACTCACTCGTAGGGCGGTCGAAGTCTTCCCGGCAAAAGCCCAACCCCTGAAGAGTACGCTCTACCTCGGCACGATAATTAGTGCCGCCCATCATCAGAAAGCGTTCGTTCTCGTGGGTAAAGCGGTCTATCAGTTTCTGATAATCCTCGCTGTCATAATCGGTACGTTCGGCAAGTTGCTGGTTCATACGTTCGATGTCGGCCTGCATCTCAAAGATATGCTCAAAGGCAAGTTCAGCCTCCTGCATCACAGTACGTTCATCGCTGAGAACCATTACCTGCGGCAAGTAACCGATAGTACATTCGCGGGGGACGGCAACAACACCGGAAGTGGGTTGCTGAATACCTGCCAGTATTTTGAGCATGGTGGACTTGCCCGCCCCATTCTTGCCGACAAGGGCTATACGGTCTTTCTTATTAATAACGTAAGAAACGTCTTCAAACAGAGGAGTAGCATTAAATTCCACCTTCAGTCCTTCTACAGATATCATAGTGTCAATGAATTAATCGTTCAAGACTGCAAAGGTAACGATATTATTTTTTATTCTCATGCAATCATGCATTCAAAGCATACAACTGCATTCATTTAAATTTCAAGAAATCCCCTCTTTCCCTTTCTGTCCAACCGATTTGGAAAACAGAAAGAAAAAGAGGGGATATTTTTATAAAGGGAATCGCCTGGGCGCTCCTTTAGAATAGATTGGCGTTCTTTTAGAACAGCTTAGCCGGATATTCTCCCGCATCCACCAATGCCTTAATCTTATCGACCACGCTCTGACGGTCTTCCGGATAAGTCACCCCGAACCACTTGCTGTTCGTATCAAGCACTTCAACCGTAGCAGTACCGTCATTAATCAGTTTATCCACCATCAAAGGAATAAAGAATTCACTCTTCAGGTTCTCCATATTCTTCGAATCGCTGAGGAACGTCTTGAAGAATTCCTGACTGTAAGCGAAGTAATCGGGAGTAAAGCCCCAGAAATTCATACTGACCGGAGTTGTATCGGGAGTAGCAGTCCACTCACCGTTATCATCAATATATTTCACTTCACCGTCCATACGCTGAATTTTGGTACGTTCAACGACAGAAGTCAGCAGATTATTTGCATCAGTACTGCAGAGACCGCGAGACACCGTACCGCTTTCACTCAATGTATTGCCGATACGGAATCCTACCATCGAATATACATTCTTGGAGCCTTCGGGAAGCTCAGACAGGAACTTGCCCATTACCTGGAAAGAATCACGACCGTAGAAGTCATCGCAATTGATAACGGCAAACGGTTCCTTTATCACATCGGCACCCATCATTACGGCGTGGTTGGTTCCCCAAGGTTTGGTACGGTCGGCCGGACACGTGAATCCTTCGGGAAGTGCATCCAGTTCCTGGAACACCAATTCGCACGGGATATGACCTTCGTATTTGGATATGATTTTATCGCGGAAGTCTTGTTCAAAATCTTTACGGATAACAAAAACGAGCTTACCGAATCCGGCCTTGATAGCATCGTAAATAGAATAATCCATAATAGTTTCGCCATTAGGCCCCAGTCCGTCCAATTGCTTCAGGCCACCATAGCGGCTGCCCATGCCGGCTGCCAATAAGAATAAAGTTGGTTTCATATTAGTTATTATTTAAAAAGGTTAGTGTATCATGGTTGATAACAGGCACAAAAGTAGTAAAATTTATATCAGAAAAAGGAAGATTTCAGTCCATTCTTTTCCATAATCGTACAAAACTCCGCCTCAATGGCAGATACTTCTACTTTTAGTTTGCTTATTAGCCACAATTCTTCACTATTGTCAGCCCCAAACCCACAGTTTGCCTTAGAACGGATAACCGATAGCGAAATGCAAGGCAAGACTGTCCTTGAACTTGGGAATATTATAGTATCCCGACTTACCGGTATCATACGGATCGTGCAACCCCACTCCACAATCCAGACGGAAAACCAGAAAGTCCATATCATAACGCAAACCAGCTCCCGTACCCAAAGCTATCTGTCTGGCAAAGTTCTTTAAAGTGAACTCGCCGCCTGGACGGGACTCATCCTTACGCATCAGCCACACATTACCGGCATCCAAGAATACAGCTCCATGCAAATCTCCGATAATGCGGAAGCGGTATTCAACATTAGCTTCCATACGTATATCACCCACATGATTGATGAAAGAATACTTATTTTCCTTATCCGGAGCATAACTGCCCGGACCTATGCTACGTGCAGAAAAAGCACGCACACTGTTGGCGCCGCCGATATAGAACTGTTCGGTATAAGGAGCCGCCAGCGCATTTCCGTACGACCATATCACACCGCCGGCAATGCGCGAGGCAATCATCTGGTTCTTGTCTATCTTATAATGATAGCGGAATTCGCTGTTTACCTTCAGGAACTGTGCAAAAGGAACACCCAGCAGCTTTTTGTCCTTCTCCTTGAACGACTTTCCGAAAATACGATAAATGCACGAAGTAAGGTTACCAGCCGAGCTCACTGTCGTCTGCCACCAGATAGGATTGCGCACACCCGGCAAAGATGCGTTGTCGTAGGTGTACATATACTCAAAGACCGGAATAAACTGGTCGCGCAGGCTGACGTAGAGTGCAGGATTCTCCGCCTGCAACTCCTTGAAGGCTTCCGTAGGGTCGCGAAGTACGTTGAACGTGAGTTTGAACGGTGTAAAACTATGCTTGCTCGTACGCTTCGGCTGGAAATCGTATGTAGCGTTTCCGCCAAACGCCAGCAGTTTATAATACTTGGCACGGTTCAATTGGTCGATGTACAGTTTGAAAGTCGTAGTGGCCGGAAAGTCATACTCCTTGTCGCCAAAGCGAGGGAAGACCACGCGCGGAAACATAAGCGAGGTAGACAACCCCACTTCATAACTGTTCATCAGCGAAGAACGGTCTTTACCCGTCTGCCACTCATACGAACCGTCCAACTTTACATTCCATGCCTCACCGCCGCCAAACACATTGTTCTTCGTTACGGTGAACGAAGCTCCCGGTCCGGTTTGGTTATTGCTTTTCATCTTTACGTTGAAGTCCAGTTCGGCATCATAAGGCTTGTCGAGTGCCGCATGAATATTCACATCCAGCGTATCGCACACGAATGTCGTATCACGCGGGGTATACTGCATCTCAAGATAACGGAAGATGCCTACATTGTTCAAGCGCTCCTGCACGCGGGTCTGGCGATAAAGGCTGTAAAGGCGCTGCATGGAGCGTCTGCGGGAAATCCCCGTACTGTCCTGCACCTGACGTTTCTGACGATACGCCTGATAGTTCAGCCATCTGTAAATCATATTGGGATGTACCCGCAGCTTGTCGTGATAATAGATGCGCAGGCCTTTGTAGTCGATACTGTCATTAGGGGTCTGTCCCTGCTTGCCATACAGATAAAAAGCTTTCTTGCCTACATAAAACGGTTTCTCGGCAACGGAAGGCATGCCGGGAGCAGGAACCATGCGCATGGCAACATGTCCGCCGGGCACTAAGGTCGTATCCGCCTGATAAGTCAGATAATCGGGACGGAAATAATAGCACCCTACATTGCGCAGCAAAGTACTGATACGGGTACGTTCTCCGTCGAGGTCGGTCACGTTGAACTGTTCTCCCGGACTGATAAGCGAACGGCGCCGGCTCATATTCATAATGCGCAAGGTACGCTCACTGAAACCGTGATAATAGACCGTATCGATAAAATAAGGGTTGCGCATATCCACCGTATATTGCAGCTTTGCTTTCAAAGAATCCTTCGGATCGATGAACGTTTTATAACTGACCGTTCCGTTAAAGTAGCCGTAATCGCGCAATAAATTGGCGGCCGCCTTCTGCCGGATATCGGGATTGACAGTAGACATCAGTACGGGCTTTGCCGCAAAGCGGTTGAATATCCACCTGCCAAAGCCTTTCTCATATTTCACAAAGCCATTGTAAATCCATAACCCCATAGGAAAAGGTATGCGAATAGTGGAACTACCCAGCAAAGAATTGTTCGGAGCAGTGGCAAGCGCCGCTTCAACCTCTTCCATGGCAGTCTCGCCTACCGGAGTGGTACTGCGGTTCTCGACAATCATCTTTTTTTGTCCCGTATACAGAATTTCACCTTCCGGCAAATGCTTGGTTGTGGAACATCCTGCCAGCAACAGTATGCCCGCCATATATACTATCAGTCGTTTCATATCATTCTACAGTTTGCTTCTTCTTTTTCCTGAAGATAAAAAGTTCGCCCAGGCGGTCCATTTTGCGACGAAGCACAAGACCGACTCCGGTTTCCGTTATTTCCCCGTCGAGCACACTCTCGTAGTTCTTGTCATAGAACACACGGACATAGCGCGTACCGGACGTATCAAGGCGGTACTCAAGCGAAATATTGTCGATAAACGATTCCGCATCATTCGTGGCATTGGCGCCGGTTGTCACCTTACCGCCGATGACAATCTGCACACGGTCGTTGAAAAGACGCTGCGAATAGCGGAAGCTATAATCCGTCTGCTTGTCACCCGTTTCGGCTGACGTACGGTCTTCCATACCCATAGTGAAACTTGCGTTGATGCTTTGGAAAGCCGAGCCTGCCAATGAGTTGATCTGACTTTGGATAACACTGTTCAAAGCACTGCCCATAGACAATCCGCCGCCTTTGACACCGCTGTTCATATAAACACCGGTCGCCAGCATGGCAATGGCCTGTTTGCTGCGCTCCTCGGCTCCCATAGCCTGCAACTCATTCTCAATGGTGGCATCATCCGGCGCCGTTATATCGAAAATAAGTTCGGGAGCGTCAAGGCGATTCTTTATAGCTATGGACACATCGAAATTCACCACGCGCGAACCACCGTCATCACCATCGGCTACCGAAGCGCGCATACGCTCCGTCGCTTTCAGGTTCAGCGTCGGGTTCATCGGGTCGCCTCGCCAGTCCACATAACTGCCGTTGTTAATCTGGAATTCCTTCAACGGAATGATAGGAAGCGAATACTTCATAATTCCGCCCGAAAGCGTATAACGTCCGGTAAGGCTTATATCGCCTTGCGGAGTATACTGCATGTTCAAATCTCCGCCGCCTTCCAATTCAATGAATTTACTGCGGTCGGGACTTAAATCGGCGCGCAGGCGCACGGCATTGTCGATATGTACGGACATAATCATATCCATACCGCCCAAAGACATGGCGGGAGCCTCATCAGTGCCCACCGAAGCCGTATCGGCAAAAGAAGTAAAGGTTACTAAACCCTCAAGACGGTCTTCCACCGTCAACGGTGAGTCCGTCAGTACATAGGTAACATCCGTATTGCCCAGCAGGTTCATGTTACCGCGCATGGTCAGGGCATCCAAAGGCCCTCGTACCGTAGCGTTCAAATCGACAAATATCTTGCCGTAGATAAGACTTTCGCGGGTGCGCGGCGCATCCAGCAGCGTATAGTTCTCCGCCAGCAACTTCAAGTCCGCCGTAGGACGTTCCAAATTGCGGAAGTCCACCTTGCCGTTAATGGTAAACGGATTCTTGCTGGTGGTATAAATGGCAAACTTGTCAAATATCAGTTGGTTATCCCTAATCTGTACGGGACGGTCGTCAAACCAGTAGCGGGCCCCTGCCTGACGGGCATATACCGATACGCTGTCCAGCGTGATATCTCCGTGCATCCTGGGTTTCTCCAACGGTCCGTAGATGTACATCCCGCCATCGAGGTCGCCGGTAAAGGACATCATTTGGTCGGGCACAAAAGCATTGGCAATCTTCATCGGGAAGTGTTCAAAAGAGGTAGTCACTTCCAGCGTGTCCTTTCCGTTCTTCTTTGTCAGTATGCCGTCGGCAGTCATCACTTCCCGGTTGTCATAACTGAAATATGTATTCAGATAATGCGTAGCGCCCTTATCGCCCGGCAGCCATGTGGCTCCCATACCGATGTCTCCTACATGCTGCCGCTCATAGGTCAGTTCATCGATATTGGCTTCGGCTGAAACCTGCAAGGAAGTAGGGGTCTGTATATACTGCGCCTCGGCAGAGAACAAGCCGGTGAGACGGGGCATATAAGGAAGCACCTCGCTCAGTTCGCCCAGTTGGAAACGGCTCAACTCCACGTTCATATTCTGCAATGAAATGCTGTCGTTCTTGTCCGACTGCATACGGAAGCCCAAACCGTTGTCACTATCCATATCGATATTGGCATAGACGCGCATGTTGTTATGCAGATATATCCAATTGCTGTTGTCTACGAAATGGAACTTACGGTATGCGATAACCGGTTCGGCAGGCGTCAGATTAAGCAATACTCCGTTGCCTTTGCCATGTCCCTCC
>ENA-OOQE01000114-OOQE01000114.1-human-gut-metagenome-genome-assembly--contig:-NODE-114-length-22218-cov-1.684294_pt1 | contig 22218 bp, 18 predicted proteins | sample MGYA00241087_ERZ501160 | MGnify/ENA primary metagenome ERZ501160 (study PRJEB25962, sample SAMEA2042496) | human gut metagenome | biome: human gut; feature: human-associated habitat; material: faeces...
TCCCTTTTTTTAATTTCAAGTTGTTTGCAAGTACTATTGTACTATATCACTGTCATAAAATCAATTTTATTACATTAATTTTTTAAAATTAATTTGAAGAAACTCTAATAAAAATTCCTGTAGATAACACATGCAATAACCACATGGATAAAGAAAATAAGCGGCATCCCCTTTACAAAATACCAATGCTTTGTCTTGTGCCTGAAGGCATACATCCCAGCCCAGGTACCGGCGCTTCCGCCCAGCAGGCTGAGCCCAAATAATGTCTTCTCCGGGATGCGCCATGCGTGTGCCTTGGCCTTACACTTGTCAATTCCCATCGCAGCAAAGCCTGCTATATTCATAAGAAGCAGATAAATCAGAAAAATTTTCATATAAATAATGCTCCATTCTATTACTCCGCACATAAATTTATAAATATATAAACATATCTGCATATATTAATAAGTCCACAAAAAACAATAGCCCAGCCTTTAAAGGCCGGGCCATAAATTAATTATTAATTCTTAGCTTTTTTAGAAACCTTAGCCGGTGCAGCCGCCTGCTTTTTGATGGCGCTCTTGCCCAGATAAAGCTTCATCACATACCACAGCTCTGTAGCGATGCAGATTGAAGAATATGTTCCGCAAAGCACACCTACCATGAGTGGTAATGAGAACTCTCTGATCGATGTATGACCAAAGATAAAGAGTAACAATACCATAACAAATGTAGTAAGCGAAGTATTGATGCTTCGTGAAAGTGTCTGTGTAAGGGACTCGTTTGCTATATCAGCAAGCTCATCTGCTGAGTACTTCTTGATACCGTGAAGGTTCTCACGGATACGGTCAAAGATAACGATTGTATCGTTGACTGAGTAACCTACGATTGTAAGTATACATGCGATAAACGTACTGCCGACTGAGATTCTGATAAGTGCATATGCTGTGACTACAACAAGCACATCATGTACCAGCGCAAGGATAGCACTTGAAGCAAATCTGATGTCCTTGAATCTGAACCAGATATATAACAGCATGAAAATACATGAAATAATAACTGCCTTTACAGCGTTTGTTCTCATCTCACCACTGATTGTTGAGCTGATACTCTGAGTCTCTATAGTTGATGCATCAACATTGAAATCCTTCTCAAGAAGAGCTGCGAGATCCTGTCTCTCATCGAGTGAGAGTGTACGTGTCTTTAATGTGACATCATGGCTGCCCTGAACTGTAGTAACCTGCACTGCACTATTGCCAAGGAGCTTTGATACTGAAGGCACGATGTCCTTCTCAACCTCTGCGGCTGTATAATCCTTGCCAAAGTCTGCTGTGGTTGATGTACCACCTACGAACTCAAGGCTGTAGTTTAATGCATTGCCGCTTGTAGCACCGAAATAAATCATGCCGCCAATACCTGCAAGTATAACTACACCTGAGATAACAAAGTATTTAACTCTGTTCTGTACAAATCTGATAACCTTTCTCTTCTTTGCCTTGCCGTAGAACTTCTCAGCTCTGACACCGACACCGTAAAATGCTCTTGTAAGGTATTTTGCAATAAAAAGAGCTGTAAACAGTGACAGAATAATTGAAATCATAAGTGTGTATGCAAAGCCCTTTACTGTACCTGAACCGAGCACCATAAGCACAAGTGCTGCGATAAATGTAGTAACCTGTCCATCGAGGATGGCTGAAAGAGCCTTCTTGTAGCCCTCATTTACTGCAGCAAGCACTGATTTGCCACCTGCGATTTCCTCACGGATACGGGCAAATACGATAACGTTTGCATCTACTGCCATACCGATACCAAGGATGATACCCGCGATACCCGGCAGTGTAAGTGTAATCTCAAACCAGTAAATAAACAGTACTGTAAGCATTGAGTAGAGTGCAAGTCCGATAGATGCAACCACACCGAGTATACCATAGAGCACAATCATGAATAGCATGATTAAGATAATTCCGATAATTGCAGCCTTTACTGCATTTGTGAGCGCTGTTCCACCGAGCTGTGCGCCAACAACATTTGACTCTAACTCCTCGAGCTGGAGGTTGATGGCTCCGACACGGATAAATGTTGCAAGGCTTGTTGCCTCGTCGTAATCCTTCATTCCGTTGATTACACAGTTACCATCTGAGATAACGGCGCTTACTGTAGGAACGCTGATGAAATGATCATCATAGTATATACCGATTGACTGTCCTGCATCCTTTGCCTTCTTTGTGGCATCTGCCCATGTGTCAATAGCCTTATCCTTGAGCTTTAATGAAACAACAGGCTCCTTGGTTGATGTAGATGATGACTGGTCATACTGGGCGCTTGCATCCTTTACATCGTTACCATCGAGGATGACTGAGCCATTGGCCTTTAAGGTGTCAATATCATAGTTGAGCTTGTAGCCGCCCTCAACCGATGTGTCCTGTGTATAGTTGGCATTTCCGTCACTGTCATACTGGGCGATGAAGTACAGTGATCCCGGACTTCCAAGATCCTCGAGTACCTTGTTAGGGTCGTCAACACCCGGAATCTCTACAGTGATACGGTCATCCCCGCTCTTGTATACAGAGTACTCTGTTGTGTAGCTCTCTGCACGCTCCTCGAGCTTTGCGATAGTATCATTTACGTCCTTGTCTGAAGGATTCTTGTCCTTGATATGGTAGGTGATTGAAACACCACCTGAGAGGTCGAGACCAAGCTTGATATTCTGATAATCCTTATCCTTGGTGCTCTCACCATTAGCAGTTGCCTCCTGCTTTTGCTTTGTGTCGGTGATTACTGCAGTGGAATACCAGCCCAGCAAGCCGATACAAATGACTGCCACAAGGATAATCACCCAACTCTTTCCTTTTTTCATTTTCTTATACCTTCCTGTCATTTTGCTACCATCCATATAGGTATACAGATGGCAAATATATTCGCACACGGGTCACAAATACCGCTATCCGTTTCCCGTGACAAATTCAAATTATTGTGCATCATCTGCCATATCAGCCTCTGCTGCCTTAATCATGATAGCGCACTCTATACGCTTCTTCTGCAGCTCGCAGCCTAAATCATAGGCATCAGTGATTGTGCCGTGGAAGTTGTATGAGTTGGCGGCACAGCCACCGCTGCAATAGAATCTGGCAAAACAGTTGCGACATTTTTCCTTGGCATAAACATTACAGCACTTAAACTCATCCTGGATGTCAGTGGCCTTGATGCCATCCCAGACATTACCCATAAGGAAGTCCTCATTGCCCACAAACTGATGGCATGGATATAAATCTCCCCATGGAGTCACTGCCAGGTACTCAGTTCCTGAACCACAGCCGGAAAGACGCTTATATACACAAGGTCCTCCCTCTAAATCTATCATAAAATGGAAGAAATTGAAGCCGTTTCCTGCCTTGTTTCTCTTTACCATCTCTGCTGCAAGTCTGTCGTACTCATCAAAGAGCACAGGTAAATCAGAGTCCTTAAGTGCATACTCATCTGTAGGCTGTGCCACCACAGGCTCAACCGAAATCTGCTTGAAGCCTAAATCAGCCAGATGAAGCACATCCTTTGAAAAATCAGTATTGAAATGTGTGTATGTACCTCTCACATAGTACTTGTCCTGATGTCTGCTCTCTGCAAACTTCTGGAATTTCGGAACAATAAGGTCATAACTGCCAGCACCCTTTCTGAAAGGCCTCATTCGGTCATGAACCTCCTTGCGTCCGTCTATACTAAGGACTACATTGTCCATCTCTTTGTTGGCGAACTCCATAATCTCGTCATTTAAGAGCACACCGTTTGTGGTGAGTGTGAACCTGAAATGCTTGTCATGAAGCTTCTCCTGCTCTCTTCCATATGCCACAAGCTGCTTCACCACATCCCAGTTCATGAGAGGCTCTCCTCCAAAGAAGTCTACCTCTAAGTTTCTTCTGCTGCCTGAATTGGCAATCAAAAAATCAAGTGCCTGTTTTCCGGTCTCATAGCTCATGAGAGCTCGTCTGCCGTGATACTCACCCTCCTCTGCAAAACAATATCTGCAGGCAAGGTTGCAGTCGTGCGCTATGTGAAGGCAAAGTGCCTTTACAACTGTCTGGCGCTTCTTGAAATCTATGATACGCTCTTTGTATGTATCTTCTGTGAAGAGCTCTTCATTATCCTTAAGCTCATTTACTTCCTGTATTGCTTCTTCTATCTCCGTCTGTGGATACCTGTCCACAAGCTTTTCAATAATCTCCTTAGCTGAGTTGTCCTCAAACAGCTCAATAACGTCATATGTGACATCATCCACCACATGGATTGCGCCACTGTTGACATCTAAGACAATATTATAGCCGTTGTTCTTGTACTGATGAACCACTACAATATTCCTCTCTTTCTATACACATTTTAAAATTACACTGCGAAAAGAGTGTGCACCTATCAGCGCACACTCTTTAAATCCGCTTCACCTATGACTATTTGTACTGCTCACAAGTCTGGTTTCCAACTGTACAAGATGTCTTGCAAGCTGACTGGCATGATGTCTGGCACTCGCCACATCCGCCCTTTTTAACTGTGTTCTGTAATTTTCTTGTATTTAATGTCTTTACGTGTTTCATTTTTATCTCCTTTTCATTTAACGATGTCTGATTGACACATCATATTTACTTTCAACATTATATCACAGCATTATCAATATGAAAAGTCCTTTTTTAGCGAAAAACAAGCGCTGAAAACATTACCAGAAGGAGTATTATCAAAAGCTCGAATATATTTTTTGATTCACCTATATCTATGACCACTGTTGCTATCACATACGTTATCCAGTATGCTACGACCGTCACCCTGATAAAACGTCTGCGGTGAAAGCAGCATTTGAGCAAAAATCCGCACACAAGCCCCACCACTATATTGACCGCCATTGAGAGTGCAAAGCTTATCCACTCCGCCATGTCGACAAAGCACTGTACTATGGAAAGTATGATAAGGCACAAAAGCGCCGTAAGATGCATGATACATATTGTTATCACAGGACCTTTGATTTTTCTCCACATAAAAACGCCCTCCACACATCATATATATGTGCAAAGGGCGGTAATTATTCATGTATGAAATTCATTCGTGATTACAGCTCACAGTTATTAACTGTTCTAGGGAATGGGATAACGTCACGGATATTGCCCATGCCGGTAAGATACATTACGCATCTCTCAAAGCCCAATCCAAAGCCTGCGTGTCTTGCAGAGCCGTATTTTCTTAAGTCAAGGTAGAACTTGTAGTCATCCTCTGAAAGTCCAAGCTCATTTATTCTGGCAAGAAGCTTATCGTAGTCATCCTCTCTCTGGCTTCCACCGATGATTTCTCCGATTCCCGGCACGAGACAGTCAACTGCTGCAACGGTCTTTCCGTCGTCATTCAGCTTCATGTAGAAGGCCTTTATCTCCTTCGGATAATCTGTGACAAATACAGGGCGCTTATAAATCTGCTCTGTAAGGTATCTCTCATGCTCAGTCTGCAAATCACAGCCCCATGATACCTTGTAATCAAACTTGTCATTGTGCTTTGAAAGGATGTCGATAGCCTCTGTGTATGTCACACGTGCAAAATCATTTTCAACAACATTTCTTAATCTGTCAAGGAGTCCCTTGTCCACGAAATTGTTGAAAAATGCCATCTCCTCAGGTGCATTTTCAAGCACATAGTTGATAACATACTTGAGCATGCTCTCTGCAAGCATCATATCATCCTCAAGGTCTGCAAAAGCAATCTCAGGCTCAATCATCCAGAACTCTGCCGCATGACGTGTAGTGTTTGAATTCTCCGCACGGAAGGTAGGTCCGAAGGTGTAGATATTCTTGAATGCCATAGCATATGTCTCGCCGTTTAACTGTCCTGAAACAGTAAGGTTGGTAGGCTTATTAAAGAAATCCTTTGAGAAATCCACCTTTCCTTCCTCTGTCATAGGGAGATTGTTCAAATCAAGTGTGGTCACCTGAAACATCTCTCCTGCACCCTCACAGTCACTTCCTGTGATAAGCGGTGTGTGCACGTACACAAAATCCCTCTCCTGGAAGAATTTGTGAATAGCATATGCGCAGAGTGAGCGCACTCTGAAAACTGCCTCAAAAGTATTGGTACGAGGTCTTAAGTGTGAGATTGTACGAAGATACTCAAATGTATGTCTCTTCTTCTGCAGAGGATAATCCGGTGTGGATGCACCCTCAACAGTCACGTAAGCGGCCTGAATCTCAAATGGCTGCTTTGCATCCGGAGTAAGCACAAGTGTACCTCTTACGATAATTGCAGCTCCGACATTGATCTTGCCAACCTCATCATAGTTGTCTAAGCCATTTCCGTATACAACCTGGATTGGCTCAAAAAATGTACCGTCGTTTACCACGATAAATCCAAAATTCTTTGAATTACGATTGCTTCTGACCCATCCTCCGATAGTCACCTCTTTGTCAGCGAATTTGTCCTTGTTGCGGAAAATCTCGCGTATGTTTGTAAGTTCCATTATCTAATCCTCCATTTAAGCTGCCTGCGCATCACCACAGACAGCATATTTATCGTTATTATTCGGCATCCGCGCTGCCACTTGAAGTATCCGGCGCTGCACTGCCATCCTCAAATGTCACATTTGCTTTCTCTGTGACTGTATCAATAGCCTTGTTTACAAGGTACTGGTTCTTAAGGTATGTCTTTCCCTCATCCTTGTGTCCGCTTCCAAAATACTTGTATACCTCAGAAGCCTTGCTGAACTGACCATTGCTGGCTGATACGATGTAATCCACATAGCTGTTGAAGGCATCATCATCCATCTTGATATTTTCCTTCTCAGCGATAAGCCCAAAGATGAACTCTGTCTTTATCTGTTCTGTCAGATTCTCCTTCCACTTCTCTGTGGCCTGATCCACTGTCATGTTGTAGTTGGACTTTAAATATTTCTTAAGTGTCTGTCCATCCTTGACATTTTCCTTGGTAAATGAAGCAATATACTCATTGAGTCTGGCCTGTAAATACTCATCAGGAATCTCGACTGTGCTGTTTTCAATCATGTAGCTCTTTATCTTGTCCACCTCAGCGCTGTAGAGCTGCTGCTTCAAATCTTTCTCAATCTGTGTGGTAAGCTGGGCATTTGTTGTCACTCCGGCCTTTCCAAACACTGTGTTGACCTGCTCGTCTGTCATATCAGCAAGTGCAACAGGATCTGCTGAGTAAATGCCCTTTACTGTATACTCAAATGTAACTGTCTGTCCGTTTAAGTCGTCATTGCCATAATCCTCAGGAAATGTCACGTCACCCTTAACCTTGTCACCCACCTTGGCTCCGATTATAGGCTTTGTAAATCCATCAATAAAGGATGAACCGCCGACCTGACTGTTATTTGTCACATCAAGCATCACATCTGTAGCTGAGCCACCATCAAATGCTTTGCCATCCTTATATCCTGTGTAATCAACCTTGACATAATCGCCATCTGCAACTGTATCACGATCAGTAACCTGCTTGTACGCATCTGCACCATATGACTGAAGCACATTGGTCAGATATTTCTGCTTTGCTGTATCGTTTATCTCATAATCGTTTGAGACTGTAATTGCAACACCTGAATAGTCTGCAAGCTTTGTAACCTGCTTTGCGTAGTCTATGTCAAACTGTCCGCTTCGCATCGTCTCGCTGCCGGCCTGGGTGCCTGCCTCTGTTGCGCTCTTTGAGCCACCCTTTTTGCTCTTGCCGCTTATTACAGCAACAAGCGCAATAATTACCACGATAAGTGCAATCACAATCACTGCTATGACTGCCTTCTTACCTGTATTCTTCTTCTCACTCATTGGAATCCTCCTGAAATCTGTAAATCATGTTATTTATATGTACAATGCCCTGCCACGGCAAAAACGCATCCGCAAAACACTATACCTGTCTACAATATCACATATCAGGTTAAATTACAACGAGTGAAATTTTCTTTATCTTTGCAAACACCGGAGGAGTATGCATCCTAAGCCCTACTGTCCCCCTGGCATTCTTTTGCAGCCTTACCGGCTTAAGCAGATGTGTCACAAACCTGACATCAGCCGGGAAAATGTTGCTTGTATATGTATGAACGCCGCTTTCATCCTCCACATCCATAAACAGCTCGACCTCGACACCTGTTGTATTGGTTCCTCTATAGTCAACCGCTGCTATATACTCACCGGTATATTCAATATCCACTGTCTGGCTTATCGAATAGTCAAAATTGGCATCCGAAGAGATAAACACTCCATCCTTCCCCAGTGTATACTGTCTTTCTTCGAGACTTGTCTCAATCTGCCAATTATTAAATCCATCCTTAAATTCAGGATTTGAGATTAGATTTCCATGAATCATAAGAAGCTTCATGAAATCCTCCACCTCCGGTGTTTCTTCATACTCATAAAGTGATTCAATATACTTATCAAGCTCTTTAATCGGAGGATTTTTCGGATCAAAGTCCCTGATTGCATCCCAGCCCGGCAAAGCCCTGCCATGCTCGTCAAACATACCCATATTCTCAAACCAGGTTCCCATGCCTTTACCAGGCACACCGACAGGCTCCCAGTAGTATACACCGGTCTTTCCGGTATCCTTTGACACCTCTGCTGCTATCTGCATGATTATTTCAAGAGACTTCTTCTGCTCTGCGCTGCCTGCATCAAGGCCTGCAGTCTCCATGAGTTCCTTCGAGATATGATCTTCCTTGCAATGCCTCCACGGATGAGCTGTCTCCACAATATAAACCGGCAGATTATATAATTTTATGAGCCTGCTCATAGTATCCTTCAAATCCATGAAGGTACCATGCCAGAACGAATAAAAGGAAAGGCCAATCGCGTCAATCGGCAGCATGCCCGCATTAAACATAGAATCAAGCCAAGGCATAATACAGTTATATCTGCCTCCCTGATCCAGATGAATCATGACCTTTGTCTCCGGGAGCAGCTCCCTGACAGCTCTGATTCCCTCATTTACAAGCGCAGCCAGCTGCCTGTACTGTGGCACTGCACCATCCGGAAACAGCATACCACTCCTTATTTCATTGCCAATCTGAACCATATCCGGCGCACAATCCATGATTTTTAATCTGTATAGCACATCATATGTGTACTTGTGCACTGCCTCCTTCAGCTCATCAAAGCTTAAATTCTTCCACGCATCAGGCTTATTCTGCTGTCTAGGATCTGCCCAGTAATCCGAATAATGAAAATCCAGCAGAAAATGCATTTTGTATTTTTTAATGATATGAGCCATCTCGAGAACATATGTAAGACTGCAATACCCCTTAGACTCCGGCACCTTATCAGGCTCATTCCATATGCGCAGACGGACTGAATTTACATTATTCAGCTTTAAAAAATCAAATACCCTGCACACATGACCTTCCCTATCCATTATTTGTATATTATTGTCAACCATCATAGGAACGGATGAAATATCCACTCCCTTTAAGAAATTGCTATCCTTTTTCTGCTTGTGCTGCTGCTTAAGCTGATACATCTTTGTGTCAGCACTTACGAGATAATCGTCAAAGCTCTTACCACTGCCCGGCTTCGTATATATGATGCCGTGACTGATAAACAGGCTGTGCTGCTCCATGATATCATACACGCGCTTTATATACTTCTCAGCAGTGTCATGCCTGTCCCCGGGGATAAACACGATAAATTCATCTCCACCGAATCTATATACCATACTTCCTTCAGGCTTTTGCTCATCAAGCACCCTCGCCACAGTCTTTAAAAGCTCGTCACCGTACTGGTGTCCGTATGTATCATTTATGTCCTTGAAATCATCCACATCGAGAAATACTATGGTGCAACCGACATTTTGGTCTTCAAGCTCAGCAAACATAGGAATGACCATCTCATTGCATGCCACACGATTGTATAGGCCTGTGAGCGCATCATGGTTGTAGAGATTCTTAAGCTCATTATTTGTATTCTCAAGTACCTTTTGCTTAAAAAGATTCTCAAGCTTCTTAAGAAGGGCAGACTGTATATCAAACTGCTCAGGATGGTCGTACAAAAACTCAGGATTCCTGAATATTACATAGCCCACTATCTCGTCCCTGAAATGCAGCGAGTAATACATATAGCAGGTGTTTTTATCTACACTCTGCATGTACTGCATAAGGTCATTTACACTCTTAAACTCAAGTTTTCCATTGTACTTGTCATCCGCATAGAGTACAACCTCGTCGTCAATATCATAGCCATGCTTCCTAAAGTGTGCATTGTTCCTTGCAGCTGCCAGATCAGAAACACCGACCACATACACTCCGTCACACTTCATGCTCTGTATATAGTCAGAGTATCTCTCAAACAAATCATAGTATTCATTGCACTCCTCGAGCTCTTTCTGGAGGATCATTACTGCATCCTCCTCCTGCTCTTTTGCAACGGAGCCTTTGATAATATTCTTTATGTAATTACGATAATCCACTCTGCCGGTATTAGGGCATCCGCAGCTCTCAGCCGGGATAAACTCAGAATCAAGGTATTTATCAGAAGCATCGCCCGTGCCATTCCAAAGCGCCTTAAATATCTCAAGAACTTTTCTGCCTATATTGCCCCTGTTGTGCTCCACTGTTGTAATCTGTGGGTTAAAGTACGCAGCCTTATCCAGATTGTCAAAGCCTGTGACCTTAAAATCCTGTGGTACCTTGTATCCGAGAACCTCTGCTGTCGCACACAGCCCTGCTGCTATATTGTCATTTGCACATAAAAACACATCCGGTAACGGTTTTTTGCTCTCGTGCCAATCACTCATATACCTGACACCTGTCTGATAATCAAAATCACCAAACATGTACATATCAGCTGTAAGTTGTATGCCATAATCACTTACAGCCTTCTTGAAGGCCTCAAAACGCATTCTGTTCTCATAATGATACGGCGGACCACCTGCAAACACAAAGCTTTTGCAGCCATGCTCATAGTACATATGATCCATCACCTTGCGAAACAGCCTCTTATTGTCGTTGCCTACATAGTAAAACCCATCAACCTTATACCCGATACTCACTACCGGCACATTTACCGACTGAAGCTTTCTGACCATATAATGTATCTCATCCTGGTTGATCGTATTGGTGCAGTCAAATACCACTCCGTCGAAGCTGTTTAAATCAGGCAAATCGTTCAGCGCATACTCGCCTTTGTTAAACTTTGGATCTTGACTCCAGGTTCCGTTGGTATTGTAAAAATACAGGCACACATCCAGTCCCAGCTCTTTAGAGCCTTCCATGATGCCCTCAACCCACGAATATGTTACATATCTTCTCCAGCCATCAGCTAGAAGAGCAATTTTCTTCATTAATAAATACCCCTTTGCATCTTCTAAAGACTTTTCCCAAAATATAGTTCTATTATACTACGGTTTTACCTATTCTTGCAATAAAGATTGATTTTTTTTAGCATATTTGATAGAATTAATTTAAATAAGCAAATTTTTAGGAGGGATACGTTTTGAATCCAGCATTAATCGTACTTATTGTTATCGCAGTAGTGCTTGTGGTAGCATTTATAGTATTAACAATCCTCGGTAAAAAAGCACAAAAAAGAAAGGAAGAGCAGGACGAGCAGATAGCTGCAGCATCACAGACTGTCAATATGCTAATCATTGACAAAAAGCGTATGAAGCTAAAGGATGCCGGTCTCCCACAGCAGATTATTGAGCAGACACCAAAGCTTATGCGCCGCTCAAAGCTTCCTGTAGTCAAGGCCAAGGTCGGATCAAGAGTCATGTCTCTTATCGCAGACGAGCAGATCTTTGATGAGATTCCTTTAAAGAAAGAGGTTAAGGCTTCTGTCAGCGGTATCTACATCACAGCTGTCCGCGGTATCAGAGGACCTCTTGAGAAGCCTAAGAAGAAAAAAGGCTTCCGTGCAAGAATGGCAGAAAACTACAGCAAGGCCAACGAACAGCTCAAGGCTGAGGAGGCTGCAAAGGCTGAAAGAAAAGCTGCTAAAGAGGCTGCCAAAAAGGCTAAGCAGAAATAATATCATGATTTAATTTTCATGTACATAAACAGAGCATGTGGGATGGCTTTCATCCTCACATGCTCTGTTTTTTTATGCTTTATATATTTTTTACCCCATAGGCTTGGCAGACTTTTATGCAATTTTGACTGCTGCGCCTTTTTTCTTCACAGCTATATTGATGTGACAGTCGCCTACAAATTCATAGTTGACATCAAGTGCATACTTTACCTCTGCCCTTATCTCGTCCTCAGTCTCCTTTACCTCTATGCTTGTGGCATCAATACCTATCTGGATACTTCCAAACGGTGTATAATAATATGTCAGGTTTTTCTTTCCCTTCTCAAATATCATATGTACACTCATAGGTCCCTTGCGGGTGAACTCAAGATAATTGTCATTGAATTTAAGCATATTTTTGAGTGTCTGGGTCTCACCCTCCATTATCTCCTCAAAAAGCACATAGTGCTTGTTATTTCTTATATAATACTCTCCCGGGGCAATCACCTCTACCGCATCCGACTGCTGGTCCGGTGCGAGCTGTAAGCCCTTTAATGATACTACTACATCCTTTGTCATTTCTTTCTCCTTATCCTCTTGCATATCTAAATTAATTCACGCTTAAATAATTTGTCATCACATATTTTCTTTTAATATATTTTTTCAGCATGAATATACTAACTGTTTTATCTGAAAATATCAAGGATTTTTAGTTTTATTTCATATTTTCCACTGTCAAATATGCTCTCATACTCGTCCGGAGTGAGTACCTCCTTAAGATTTTCCTTTGCTTCGTCCTCCACCACCTCGTACACACTGCCCCTAAAGCACATGTTTGGATACAGCACGCACCACCAGTTATGACCGGCTCCATCGCCCAGTGTTATTTCAAGCGCCTCGTAATTTCCCTCAGGAAATGTATAGTCCCCATACGTCTTTTCCGGGAAATCGGTGTGTGTAAGCTCTGCCGATGCGCCATATGTAAAACCGTTTGCTGCAAGCGTCTCCTTTGATACCGCTATTATTTCGTCCATATGGTCATTTACGGTGGCTCTGGTTTCTTCGATATTTTCGCACTCCAGCAGATATGGCTCTATGTAAGCCCCTACTGCATCGCGCACCTGCTTTTTCACATTCTGGTCTGCTTCGCTGTCGCTGTTTGCCAGCACGTGGAAACGCAGGATTTTGCCGGCGATGGATTTTTGCATGTCGGCTGTACACGCTATACTATTGGTGTTTGCGGCAGGGGTATGATTTTTTGCAGCTATCGCTGCCGTAAGGGATATTATTGCTATGGTTGTTATTATTATTTTCTTTCTCATGTAAACAAGTATTGCCTTATTTGACGAGCTTATTCATCCTTTTTGAAAATTTTACCGGTTTTCATGAATTTCATTCGTATAGTCATCCAGCAAGGTGCCAAGTGTAATTATCGGTTCACCATCCTCATGATTCTCCTTATTTATTTTCTGCTCATAATAATCACCCATGTTATCAAAGATATCATTTATATCATCTGCTATGCACACATATGTGTTTCTCGGAAATTTTTTTGATGTCTTGCAATATTCCATGAAGTCTGAATAAGTTGCTTTATCTTTTCTAAGTGTTTTTCCTATTAAAATCACCTTCAAATGATTGGTATCGGCTTTTTGTGACAGCCGATCCTCGAAGCTGTCCACGGCTGTTTTGATATCATCTGCATATTCCGGTTCGTAGGATTTGTCCATGTTATAATAAAACTCTATATATCCGCTATTTTCATTTGTCGAAACATCTCTGTGGCTAACTACATCTACAATATCCACCGCCGCAAGTGTCGGAAAACAGCGCTCCTCAAGTTCCACTGCACTGCAGCCGGTGAGCATGAGACCTATCGTCAGCACTACTATGACCGGTATCGCTATGCACAATAAAAATCCAAGATATTTTTTCACGATTTCATCTCCACTTTCAAGAATATATGCTAAGGTCACTGTGACTGCTATGACAAAAATGATGCACCAGCTTCTCATAGTGCTGTTTTCCTTGTCATGGCTTTTCTGTCTGTCAGAGCCAGATTGCTTATTGCTGCAGGAATGCCGGTTTTTATTAAATGTAAATATAATTTTTCTCGTATTTTCAGCAAAATTCTCACATCTTAAAACCGCATAATAAAGGCTCATATTGAGTACTGAAAACAGCGTGAAAAACCACACCGACAGCATCAGTGCATCTGCCCTCTTAAAAAAGCTGCCTTTTATCTGCACATCACTCATCAGTACGACAGCCGGAAACTCTATTTCCGACAGTGAATATTTTCCAAAGTTTCCAAGCAATACTGCATACAATAAAAAAAGAATGCCTGCATATGTGAATATTGCTTTACTCACACTCCCTCGTATCTGTGAGGCAGTGCGTTCCCTTACAAACAGTATATTGAACACGGAAATGGATGCTGCAAACACATAGTATGCGCCCGCAAATATATCCGCTATGCCAAAGTCCACACCGACTCTGTCCTTAATCATCAGATAGTCAAATCTCACATCCGATATCGCAAACAAAAGCATAGCAGCAAGCGGTATCAGCACAAAGAAAAATACTACCTCGTATACCCTGGCCCGGCACTCCACTCCGCCACTTAGCGCATAAGCGCATACCGCCATTATCACAAGGAGTACAACTGTAAATGACTCATCCGGTATAAGGCTGTCACGTATCAGCTTTACAAATATCCATGCAAGAAATGCGGCCTGTGACAGCTCGTATATTGCAATAATTAAATCATAAATTAACATTTTTGCATGTGCTGTTTTACCAAAGCTTCTGTCATATATACTTTTCTTCTGTTCTCGAACCTCGCTTACTATCCACATAAATAGCCATGCCATGAAAACTCCGAGTGCGATTGAGATAAAAGCATACTTTCCAAGCTTTGCCAGATTGTTTGGAAGCACCAGTGTGCCGACTCCAAGCAGATTAAAGACGTATAGCCTGTATAGCTGGCGGGGCGATATGCTTTCATTTTGTGCAAATGTGTAGCTTGTGCTCATATTTTTAGTCATCCTTATTTCCTTTCAGCTTTCTGCACTCCTTTTCTCTTGCAAATACAGGCCGCCTCCATAGTCTGCGAAGCGGAAATCGTATGATACTGTCCTTTTCATCCTCGCCGCCTGTCAGCTCGCTGCCCACGAATGGCATCATGTATGGATAACCACAGCTTTTGAGCTTTGCAAGATGCAAAAGTATCACCATCAGACTTATTAAAAATCCAAAATATCCAAGCCATGCCGACATCATTATTACAGCGAATTTGAGTATCCTAAATGAAAATGCAAACTCCTCACTCGGTATGGCAAACGAACAGAGTGCGGTGAATGCAACAAGAATGACCACTATAGGGCTTACTAAATTTGCATCCACTGCTGCCTGTCCGATTATGAGGCCTCCGACTATGCCTATCGTATTTCCCATGGCTCCGGGAAGTCTTATGCCGGCTTCGCGAAGCAGCTCAAAGGACAGCTCCATCATTAGCACCTCTATGAGCTGCGGAAACGGGCAGCCGAGTCTGGCTTCATAAAACGCCAGTATGAGTGGTGTCGGCAGTATCTGTGTATGAAAATTTGTGACCGCCAGATAAAGCCCCGGCAATGTAAATGACATAAAGGCAGCCACGTACCTTATCAGCCTGGCAAAGCTTGCCGCTATCGTTCTGTTATAGTAATCATCTGCGGTTTTTAAAAAATTGTTCATGGTGGTTGGCAGTATTATCGCTATCGGTGAATTATCGCACAGCACCACCACCCGCCCTTCTAGGAGCGCATTTACCGCCACATCCGGCCGCTTTGTGGTCTGAAGCTGTGGAAACGGCGAATACCATTTCACCTCAGCAAACTGTTCAATGACTCCCGAATCACCCACATGGTCTATTACATAGCTGTCCAGATTTCTTTCCACATCCTCTACAAGCCCCGGTTTTACGAGGTCTCTCACATATAGTATGTCCACATTGCTGTGTCCTCGAAGTCCCTTTTTCACCTCTTTACACTTTAAGCGTGTGCTCCTTAACCTGCGCCTGATAAGCGCTGTATTTATCTTTATGGAATCAGCAAAACCCTCATTGGAGCCTCTTATGACCTTTTCCGAGTCAATCTCCTGAATTGACATGGCAGGATATCCCTTATCAGGAAGCTTGAAAGCATCCGGATAACCATCCACAAAAAAAATCACGTCTCCTGTCAGCATCATCTGGGCCGCCTCATTAACCGTGTGCAGATGTGCAAATTCAGATAGAGCTGCCTGATTTTTGTCAAGTACTTCCTTAACCTGATCCCGTTCTATCCCCTCAAGGTATGAGGTAAATCGTCCAAATGCACTGTTATTGATACCGGAGCCTTCACATGTCACCTCAATATAAGCAACAAAACACTTTATGGAGGCATCACGCCCCAGATACATCTCCTGCATCTTGATATCTGAGCAGTCAGAATATATCTGCCTGAAGCTTTTTATGTTCTCATCTATGTTTGTGGTCATCTTTAACTCTCCTATATCCCCAATAAATCCCGTCAGATTTAAAATCCCTGATATAGTATGACCATACATTCCTACAAATATCCCTGATTACTTATTTTTTGCTACTAACTAAGCCACTAAAAAAGGCCACCGTTCACACATCAGTGCGATTGGCAGCCTTTGGTTTGTTATATTCTGTTTTATTTCTTCTCTTCATCCTGCTTTTGTATCACAGCCTTCACAGCAACCGCCTGATTAGCCACATGCGTATGCATCTCCGTCGTCACAAGCTCCATATTTCTTGCCTCAAGCGCCCTGTAGATGGCATCATGCTCCTTCACAAGCATCGGATAATTCTTTGGGTCCTTCAAATACTCCACTCTGTAGCGGTACATCTGCTCGCGGATATTGTTCATCATAGATACAAGCTTCGCATTGTTGGTCGCCTCATAGATAGCATCGTGAAACTTCACATCCTCCTCAGCTATCTTTTTCACATCTCCTGAGTCCATGCTCCTCTTAAACTCGTCCTTTATGGTTTTTAGATTCGCAAGCTGCTCATCACTGATTTTCTTACAGGCTATTTTGGCTGCAAGCTCATCGAGAGCCTCTCTCACCTCAAGCACATCCTCCATATCCTTGAGAGTCATCTTGGCAACCTCTGCGCCCTTTCTCGGCATTGTGACTGCAAGCCCCTCCTGCTCAAGCATTCTGATTGCTTCACGTATAGGTGTACGGCTGACTCCAAGCTTTGACGCAAGCTGCAGCTCCATAAGTCTCTCTCCCGGCTTGAGCTCACCCTTTAAAATTGCCTCACGAAGTGTATTAAACACCACATCACGCAGTGGCAGATATGCATCCATATTTAAAGTTAAATTATCAGTCATCAAACTTCTCCTATCTCTTGTATTATCATTCTCACATATAAGAAAAAAGTAACTATAAAGCACCCGCTGTGCTATCCGGATATCACGTTATTTGCGATTATTGTATACAGATGTCAGATACACCTGTCTGGCAAGATGTGAGCTTCTCATGGCTTTGTACGCTTTCTTTGCAGTGTCTTCATCGTCAAACAGACCAAAAACCGTCGGACCACTACCGCTCATCATGGCTCCTACCGCGCCATTTGAAAGCATATGCTTCTTTATCTCATCTATCACCGGATAATTTGGTATGGTCACAGTCTCTAAGACATTTCCCATATGCGCTGCGATATCATGCAGATTCTTAGCCTTTATATCATCTATCAGGCGGTCTATATCCGGATGAATAGTCGTATCATCAAGCTTCAGATTCTGGTACACAAATTTTGTGGATACCGAGATGGACGGCTTTGCAATAAGCACCGGACACTTTACCATTGGAGGAAGAGGACTAAGCGCCTCTCCTATGCCCTCGGCCAGCGCCGTGCCTCTCATAATACAGTATGGTACATCCGCCCCTATCTGCACACCTCTTTCCATAAGCTGTCTCTTTGTCAGTCCCAGTGAAAAAAGCCTGTTTACACCTATAAGCATGGCTGCCGCATCAGTACTGCCCCCCGCCATCCCTGCTGCAACAGGAATACGCTTGTCCAGCTTCACTGATACACCGTCAGTTATAGAAAACTCATCCATCAGAAGCTTTGCAGCCTTGTATATGAGATTGTTCTCGTTTACAGGGAGAAAAGACAGATTGGTCTGTATCTGTATGCCGGGCTCCTGTGTCCTTTTGATATCGAGCCTGTCATACAGCTGAATGGTCTGCATAATCATGCGGACCTCATGATATCCGTCCTCTCTGCGCCTCACCACATCCAGCCCCAGGTTAATCTTGGCTAATGCTTTTAATGAAATATCGTTATTACTACCCATATTGTATTACCTCTGTTTTTTGTATACAAGGATTATAACACACCCTGCCAAAAAGAGCAAATTTAAATATTCTCATTTAATTGTTAATTTTTACATCTCATCAGTCAAATTAACCTAAAAAGGGACTGCACGTTGCGCGCAGTCCCTCTAATATATCATATTCTGTTTCTTATAGCCCTTGCCGTTATTTTTTCAATTTTCTGCCAAATATAAATGTCGAAAAATATATTACCGATGCAATAATCACTATCATCGGACCTGTTGCCACATTGGTGTAGTATGACACTGCGAGGCCGACTATACCGGAAAATACTGAAAATATCACTGAAAAGAAATGATACTCACGCATATTTTCCGAAATATTCCTTGATGAAGCCGCCGGTAATATAAGCAAAGCATTTATTATAAGTATACCTATCCACTTGATGGATAGCATAACTATGAGTGCTACAAGCACCGCAAACAGATTATCCAGAAGACGCACATGGATACCCTTGCTTTTTGCCACGCTTCTGTGTATACATATGGCGTTGAGCTTATTGAAGCAAAGCACCCAGAACACTATAGTGACCACAAAAATCACAATTAGATAAACTATCTCAGTCTTTGTGATGCTTAGCACATCGCCCACCAGTATACTTGAGTATTTGCTGAAATTGCCGCCCTTTGACAGTATCGCAAGACCTATCGCCACAGAGCACGATGAAAATACCGATATAATGGTATCTGTCGATGCAGTGTTCAGACTGCCTATCTTATTTAAAAGAAGTGCAAACACTATCGCAAATATCACCATGGCAAGCGAGGTGTCTGCCATGCCGCATACCACTCCGACAGCGATTCCTGTAAGTGCTGAATGTCCGAGTGCATCTGAAAAGTATGCCATCTTTTTGTTTACAATCATGGTTCCCATTATGCCAAAAAGCGGTGTGATGATGAGCACAGCGATAAGGGCATTTCTCATAAAATCATATTGAAGCCAGGAGGTTATATTCATTTGTGTTCCTCCTCTCTCACCCAGGATTCCTCTCCTGTGTAAAAAATTCTCTCAAATTCCTTGCTCTCAAAGACTTCCTTCACAGTTCCCTGCTTTGCAACGGTCTTATCAAGCAGCACAACATGGTCTGCGTACTTTGCCACATAGTCCAAATCGTGCGATATCAGTATGATTGCAAGGTCATAGTGAGTCTTTAAATAATCCATGGTCTTATAGAAAAGCTCCATGCCGTTTTGGTCTATTCCGGACACCGGCTCATCCAACAGCAGCAAGTTCGGCTCGTCCATGATTGCCATGGAAAGAAGCGCTCTCTGCAGCTGTCCTCCAGAGAGGTTGCACACCTGCTTGTCGATGAGCTCCTCAGCCTCAAATACCTCGAGTGTCTCCCTTATCTTTGCCTCTATCTTTTTGCTCTTTGGCAGAAAAACAGGATAATTGTACTGATAGCTTGCTATTAGGTCATACACGCTGACCGGTGTATTTTTCTCGATATTGACAGACTGCGGCACATAGCCGATTTTAAGCTTAGCCATATGTCCGTCCTTAGTATCCTTGAACTCAATCGTACCGGTGTGAGGTATCTCGCCGAGTATCGCCTTTATGAGTGTAGATTTTCCGGCACCGTTCTGGCCTATTATGACATTGAAGGAGCCGCAATGTATGTGCATATTTACATCCTCAAGCACTGTCTGCTCTCCAAAGCTCACTCCAAGGTTATTTATTTTTATGCAATGAAAGCCACATGGCTGTATTATTTTCCGCATATTTTCTCCAATTTTATTTAGTAAATGCCTCTTTGATAAGCTCTATATTGTGCTCCATACCATAAAGATAGCTGTCCTTGTCGTACTCTCCCCTGTTGAGAGGGTCGATATAAATCACATGCACATCTGTCTCACGCGATACGGTATCTCCCATGCTCTTTCCGTAGAGCTCCTCAGCGAGTATTACCGACACTCCATCATCCTTTATGGCACCTATTACCTGCTTTATCTCACCTGCGCTGACTGAGCGCTCCTCGTCAAGGTCTAACAGATAGCATGCATTCATGGAAAAATCATCAGCTACATACGCATAGGCCTCATGGAATATGATGATATTCTGTCCATTGGTAAGACTCTTTAGGCTATTTATCTTTTCTTCAAGCACTGCAAGCTTTGCATCATATGCTTTTGCATTTGCATAATATTCATCAGCATGCTTTGCATCCTTTTCGGCAAGCCTGGATGCGATTGTCTGAACCATGGTGCGGTAACGCGGCACGCTCATCCATGCATGGGCATTCTCATCACCATGGTCATGCGCATGCGTACTGTCTGATTCTATGTCTGCTTCATGGTCACTGTCTGATTCTGTGTCTGCTTCGTGATCATGGTCGTGGTCACTGTCTGCATCATCCTCAGAAAGAAGTGCCACATCCTCACAGGCCTCAACCACATCAAGCTTCGGATACGCCTTTGCCACATCAGACATAAACGACTCTATACCGCCTCCGTTTATTACAAAAACATCGGCAGTTGATAAAAGCTTCATGTCCTCCGGTGTTAGCTGGAAATCGTGCAGACAACCGGTCTGTGGCTCGCTTAAGTTTTCAAGTCTCACGCCTTCCACTCCGTCTACTATGTTTAAAGTGGCAATGTACATAGGATAGAAGGATGTCACGACTGTAAGTATATCGTCAGCTTCGTCAGTATTTTTTGCACTGTCCGAAGCATTTGATGCTCCACCGGCAACGCCTTTCATACCTGCTGTGTGCTCATATGCCATTACCGCAAGCGTACACACTATCAATATACACAAAAACATAATGCCTACAAATTTGCATTTATTCTTCATATATTAAATATTCGCCTTTCTTTCTATAACTTTATTTCTGTGACTCTATTTCGACTTTATTTCTTTTTATGATTATTAACGCTTTTTTTGCTCTTGGCCTTATCTCTGCGTTCTTTAGTCTTTTTGGCAACCGGCTTTCCGGTCTTCTTCCAGCGCTCCTTTTTGTGCGGTTTTGATGCAGCGGCTCTTTTTGCAGCTGATTTTGCCTCGCGCTTTGCTTCTTCCTCCTGCTTCATGGCAAGAAGTGTCTCCTCGTCAAACACGAGTGAATCTATGAGATTCCAGATTTCGTCCCTGCCTTCCTTTGACATGGACGAAAACGGTATAACTACCGTGCCCGGCTTCACATGAAGTACATCCTTGATAGTCTTTATGTGTGCGGCAATCTGGCTTTTTTTCAATTTATCAGATTTGGTTGCAATGATAATCGGTGCAAAGCCCTGGTTTACCATCCAGTCATACATCATGATATCATTGTCCGATGGCTCATGCCTTATATCTATTAAAAGAAACACTGCCTGAAGCTTTTTTGAGGTGTGAAGATAGTTTTCTATCATCTGTCCCCATTTAGCTTTTATCTCGATATTGGCATTGGCATAGCCATAGCCCGGCAGATCGACCAGATACATGGCGTCATTGACGTTATAAAAATTGATGGTCTGTGTCTTGCCGGGCTGTGAAGAGATCCTGGCAAGTGACTTTCTGTTCATGAGTGCGTTGATCAGTGACGACTTGCCTACATTTGACTTGCCGGCGAATGCCACCTCATTATACTCATTGTCAGGGATTGTGCTTGTAATTCCGCAAACTGTCTCTAAATTAACACTTTTAATTACCATAATCTCTTCCTCATTCTTATTTTACAAATGCTATCTTCTCCACCTGTGAAAATCTCTCCACCGGCACGATTTCCATGCCGTCTGTTATTTCTTTTGAAATCTCCTCCAGGTCCTTTTCATTATCCTTTGGAATACACACTGTTTTTATTCCGATTACCTTGGCTGCAAGCAGCTTTTCCTTGAGTCCTCCTATCGGAAGCACCCTGCCGCGCAGCGTTATCTCGCCTGTCATGGCTACATCTGCCCTGACA
>ENA-OOQE01000171-OOQE01000171.1-human-gut-metagenome-genome-assembly--contig:-NODE-171-length-16114-cov-1.837848_pt1 | contig 16114 bp, 9 predicted proteins | sample MGYA00241087_ERZ501160 | MGnify/ENA primary metagenome ERZ501160 (study PRJEB25962, sample SAMEA2042496) | human gut metagenome | biome: human gut; feature: human-associated habitat; material: faeces...
TTGTTCAAGGAAGCACAAAAGATGGCACCATGTATTATCTTTATCGATGAGATAGATGCAATAGGAAAGAGCCGTGACAGCAGATACGGCGGTGGCAATGACGAGCGTGAGCAGACACTAAACCAGCTCCTTGCAGAGATGGATGGCTTTGATACATCAAAGGGATTACTTATATTAGCAGCAACTAACCGCCCTGAGGTGCTCGATAAGGCGCTTCTTCGTCCGGGACGTTTTGACAGAAGAATCATTGTTGACAAGCCTGACTTAAAGGGACGTCTGGAGACCTTAAAGGTACACTCAAAGGATGTCAAGATGGATGAGTCGGTAGACCTTGATGCACTGGCACTTGCAACAGCAGGACTTGTTGGCTCAGATCTTGCAAACATGATTAATGAGGCTGCCATCAATGCAGTCAAAAACGGCAGACAGCTTGTAAACCAGTCAGATCTCTTTGAGGCCTTCGAGCTTGTAGCAGTCGGCGGCAAGGAAAAGAAGGATCGTGTCATGAGCGATAAAGAGAGAAAAATCGTCTCATACCATGAGGTTGGACACGCACTTGTATCAGCCCTGCAGAAAAATACAGAGCCTGTACAGAAAATCACAATCGTACCACGTACCATGGGAGCACTCGGATATACACTCCAGACACCTGAAGAGGAGAAATACCTTGAGACAAAGGATGAACTTCTCGCCAAAATCACAACATATATGGCAGGTCGTGCAGCAGAGGTGCTGGTATTTAACTCAGTCACAAGCGGAGCCGCAAATGATATAGAAAATGCCACAAAGATAGCCCGTGCCATGGTAACTATGTACGGAATGTCAGATAAATTCGGCATGATGTGCCTTGCAACAGTACAAAACCAGTACTTAGAGGGCGGAGCAGGATTAATCTGCGGAGAGAATACAGCATCGCAGATAGATGATGAGGTACTCTCAATCATCAACAGCAGCTACGCAGAGGCCATGAAGCTCCTCGATGAAAACAGAGAAATCCTCGACAGTATATCAGATTATCTCTACGAGAAGGAAACAATCACAGGTAAGGAATTCATGAAGATGTTCCGCGATATGAAGGGACTCCCAGATCCGGACGAGGAGAACAAAGAGCAGGAGGCCGCACAGAATGATGAGACATCAGCAGCAGATCCGCTTCTCCGTAACGCCATAGACAAGCCTGCAGATACAAATGAATCTTCCGGATATACAGCGCCGGATGATACATCAAATAATTAGTACCTTATAGGGCAATTTTCGCGCAGCGAAAGAGCGTAAAAAAAAGCGCAGTAGAAAAGAGTTTCGCACACATAAACTGAAAAAAGCCGGAGGGTACACAGTGTGTTCAGAAGGAAAATATGAACTGCCGCGGGCTTCCGGGCAAGAAAAGGGACGAAAAAGCCTTACAAACAAAGAAAACCAAACGGAGAGAAACCCCGCGGCTGACTTCATATTTTCCTGAGGAATACACTGTGTGCCATGCCGGCAACCTCACAACCTAAAAGAGCGAATATGGAAAAAACATTTGATATCAAAGAAGAATTAAAAAAACTCCCGGATGCCCCGGGAGTTTATATTATGCATGACAAGGATGATGTAATCATATATATTGGCAAAGCCAAAAGCCTGACGAAGCGAGTACATCAGTACTTTCAGGGGAGCCACAATGAGGGCATCAAGAAAAAACAGATGGTAGAGCATATAGATCATTTTGAGTATATAGTTACCGACTCTGAACTTGAGGCCCTTGTTTTGGAGTGCAATCTGATAAAGGAGCATACACCAAAGTACAATACTATGCTTCGTGATGACAAGACATATCCGTACATCAAGGTGACACTGGGAGAGGACTATCCGAGGGTGCTGTTTTCGCGTCAGATGAAAAAGGACAAATCCCGTTACTTTGGTCCGTATACGAGTGCCTCTGCGGTGAAAAGCTCAATAGATCTGATAAACAAAATCTATAAGCTTCGCACCTGCAACCGCAGGCTGCCGCGTGATATAGGAGCAGACCGGCCGTGCCTCAACTATCATATACACCAGTGCAATGCACCGTGTCAGGGGTATGTGACGAAGGAAGAGTATGCCATATCTGTAAAGGGCGCGATAGATTTCTTAAACGGCGACTATGAGCAGACAATAAAGGCTCTTAGCGATAAAATGCTAAAGGCCTCAGAGAGCATGGAGTTTGAGAAGGCGGCTGAATACAGGGATCTGATAAACAGTGTGAAGCAGGTAGCGCAGAAGCAGAAGATAACAAATGCCGACGGCGAGGATAAGGATATCATAGCACTTGCAAATGACGATACTGATGCAGTGGTGCAGGTATTTTTCATAAGAAACGGAAAGCTGATAGGCAGAGACCATTTCCATGTGAGGGTTGGAAGCGAGGAGGCTGCGGATGATGTGTTAAATAACTTTGTGAAGCAGTTTTATTCCGGAACACCTTTTATACCGCGCGAGGTCATGCTGCAGAGCGAGATAGAGGATATGGCTGTTTTGGAGCAGTGGCTCAGCGAAAAGCGAGGCAGGCGGGTGAATATAAAAGTGCCGCAGAAGGGCATGAAGGAAAAGCTTGTTGAGCTTGCCTACAAGAACGCACTCTTAGTGCTCAGCCAGGATAAGGAGCGGATAAAGAGAGAAGAGGGGCGCACAATAGGAGCTGTAAAGGAAATCGAGGGACTTTTGGGCTTACACGGCTTAAACCGTATGGAGGCCTATGATATTTCCAATATCAACGGCTTTGAGACAGTCGGCTCCATGATAGTGTATGAGAAGGGCAAGCCTAAAAAGAGCGATTACAGAAAGTTTAAGCTTCGCACAGTTACGGGACCTGATGATTATGCGTCAATGCACGAGGTGCTCACACGCCGCTTTACACATGGTATGGAAGAACAGAAGCAGCTTGAAAAAGATGGCTCTCCACAGGAAATAGGCAGCTTCAACCGTTTTCCGGATATTATAATGATGGATGGTGGAAGAGGTCAGGTAAATATATGTCTTCAGGTGCTTTCCGAGCTGGGACTCGACATACCTGTGTGTGGCATGGTAAAGGATGATTTCCACCGCACAAGAGGTCTTTATTACAACAATGTGGAGATACCTATCGACCGCCACGGCGAAGGCTTCAAGCTCATCACGAGAATACAGGATGAGGCACACCGCTTTGCAATAGAGTTTCATAGGTCACTGCGCTCAAAGAGTCAGGTACATTCGGTGCTTGATGATATTGAAGGCATAGGGCCGGCGCGCAGAAAGGCGCTTATGCGCCGCTACCAGTCGCTAGAGAAGATAAAGGAAGCAGATGTCGAAGACCTTATGCAGACAGAGACCATGAACGAGAAAGCAGCACAGGCAGTGTATGCATTTTTCCACTCTGCCACGTAGATTTTGAAGCTAATCTGTGGTATACTAAAAAACAAATATACATCAAGGGGGACCGCGAATGGATGCATTACACTCAGTATCAGTTGCAAAGGTAGCAGAATTGCTCGATCTCAACAATCTCACAAAAGAGATGAATCTAAAGGAGAGGGCGATAGAGTGCTCGGACGTCAACAGACCGGCGCTTCAGCTCTCAGGATATTTTGAGCATTTTGAGGAGAGACGAATACAGATTATCGGAAATGTAGAGTATACTTATATAGAGAAGATGAGCGACAGCGAGAAAAAAGAGCGCTATAGCCGCTTCATGGAGTTTGATATACCATGTATCATCTTCTGCAGAGATTTACAGCCGGATGAGATATTTATGGAAGAGGCCAGAGAGCACGGTATTCCGGTGCTGTCAACAGGCCGTTCCACATCAAGCTTTATGGCTGAGCTCATCTATTGTCTTGGTGAGCAGCTCGCACCATGCATCACAGTGCACGGCGTGCTGGTAGATGTATACGGCGAGGGAGTAATGATCACAGGTGAGAGCGGTATAGGAAAGAGTGAGGCCGCACTCGAGCTCATCAGACGAGGTCATCGTCTTGTGACGGATGATGTGGTGGAAATCAGAAAGATCAACGAGCATACGCTCATGGGCACATCGCCTGAGATAACCAGACACTTTATAGAGCTTCGAGGCATCGGAATCATCGATGTCAAGACACTTTACGGAGTAGAGTGTGTAAAGGAAAAACAGCAGATAGATCTCGTAATCAAGCTCGAGGACTGGAAAAAGGAGGCAGATTACGACAGACTCGGCCTCGAGGAAGAATATGCCGAGTATCTCGGCAACAAGGTAGTGTGTCATTCACTGCCAATCAGACCGGGACGTAATCTGGCGGTCATCGTAGAGACAGCAGCAGTCAATCACAGACAAAAGAAGATGGGCTACAATGCAGCTCAGGAGCTGTATCGCCGCGTCCAGGAAAATCTTACAAAAAATTCGGAGGTATAATAAATCATGGCAATAGAAAAGAAAAACGCCTGGGAGAAATATCCCCAGGGACCTGAAAGAGAAAAATTATTTGCATTTGCAGAGGATTACAGAAGGTTTATATCCGGCTGCAAGACAGAGCGCGAGTGCACGGCAGCAGTTTATGCTGACGCCACAGGACACGGCTTTGTGGACCTTGATGAGCTCATTGAGACAGGAAAGAGCGTAAAGGCAGGAGATAAAATCATAGCAAACAATATGGGAAAGGGACTGGCACTGTTTATCGTGGGCAGTAAGCCTCTTGAGAAGGGTATGAATATCCTTGGAGCCCATATTGATTCACCTAGAATGGACTTAAAGCAGGTGCCTTTATACGAGGACACAGACATGGCACTTTTCGATACACATTACTATGGCGGCATCAAGAAATATCAGTGGGTTACACTGCCGCTTGCACTTCACGGAGTCATCTGCAAAAAGGATGGCAGCACAGTGACAGTCAATATCGGAGACAAGCCAAATGATCCTGTAGTGGGTGTGAGCGATCTGCTTATTCATCTGTCAGGCGAGCAGATGGGCAAGAAGGCCTCAGAGGTCATAAAGGGCGAGAGCCTTGATGTGCTGATCGGAAGCATACCGGGACCAGAAAAGGATGAGGACGACAAGGATATCAAGGAGAGAGTAAAGGCCAATATCCTCACAATACTTTCACAGGAGTACGGTGTGGACGAGGATGATTTCCTTTCAGCAGAGATAGAGGTTGTACCTGCCGGAGAGGCAAGAGACTACGGACTTGACAGAAGTATGATCATGGGTTACGGCCACGACGACAGAGTGTGCGCATATCCTTCATACAGAGCTATGCTTGAGATAGAGGGCGCACCGGAATATACAAGTGTATGCCTGCTCGTGGACAAAGAGGAAATCGGCTCAGTGGGAGCCAGCGGCATGCAGTCACGCTTTTTCGAAAACTGTGTGGCAGAGGTGATGAACCTGGCAGGAGACTATAGCGGGCTTGCAGTCAGACGTGCACTGAAAAACTCAAAGGTACTCTCATCAGACGTATCAGCAGCCTTTGACCCGAACTATCCATCGGTTATGGAAAAGAAGAACTCGGCATACTTCGGAAAGGGTCTTGTGTTCAACAAATATACAGGCGCCAGGGGCAAATCAGGCTCAAACGATGCCAACGCAGAGTATGTTGCAAGGCTTAGAAATATCATGGATACAGCAGATGTTTCATTCCAGACAGCGGAGCTTGGAAAGGTAGACGAGGGAGGCGGCGGAACAATCGCATATATCCTCGCAAACTATGACATGAATGTTATTGACAGCGGTGTGCCGGTGCTCAACATGCATGCGCCATGGGAAATCATCAGCAAGGTCGATTTATATGAGGCATTCAGAGGCTACATTGCATTTTTGAAGGAAGCATAGGCTAAAGGAATATAAGATGAATCAGACATTTGTAAAAAGTGTAACAGAACAATTGCCGCAGCTTGGTCTCCTGCAGGATGAGCCGATGAAAAAACACACGACATTCCGCATAGGAGGCCCGGCAGATTACTATGCAGAGCCTGATATGAGCCAGATTTCAAAGCTTATAGAGCTGGCTAAGGCATGTGATATGCCGGTTGCAGTGATAGGAAACGGAAGCAATCTGCTGGTAGGAGATAAGGGCATCAGAGGCCTTGTAATTGGTATTGGAAAAGGCCTGTCCGAAATCGATGTGGCGCAGCAAAGCACAGCGCAGGACTTCACAGCACAAGACAACGGTCATATCATCACAGCCGGCGCCGGGGCTATCCTTGCAGCAGTGGCGGCAAAGGCAGCGGAGGCATCGCTTTCAGGTCTTGAGTTTGCATCGGGCATCCCGGGAAGTGTTGGCGGAGCGGTAGTCATGAACGCAGGAGCCTACGGCGGAGAGATAAAGGATGTCCTAATCGATGCCACAGTGCTCACAGCAGATGGCGAGCTAAAGACTGTCACAAGGGATGAGCTTGACTTATCCTACAGGCACAGTATAGTCCCGGAAAAGGGCTATATAGTGCTGTCAGCCAGATTCAGGCTCACACCAAAGCCTAAGGATGAGATAAAGTCATATATGGCAGAGCTTCGCACAAAGAGAGTGGAGAAGCAGCCACTTGAGTACCCAAGTGCAGGCAGCACCTTTAAGAGACCGGAGGGATATTTTGCAGGGAAGCTTATCATGGATGCAGGCCTTCGAGGTTACAGCGTGGGAGATGCACAGGTGTCGGAGAAGCACTGCGGCTTTGTAGTCAATAAGGGCGAATCCACTGCAGCGGATGTCCTGACACTCATAAAAGACGTGCAGGAAACAGTTTTAAAGCAGTTTGGAGTAAAGCTCGAACCGGAAGTTAAGATGATTGGAGAATTCTAGTGAAATTTGTAATAGTGACGGGCATGTCAGGTGCCGGAAAAAGCACAGCAATGAAAATGATGGAGGATATGGGATATTTCTGTATAGACAATCTGCCTATACAGCTATTAGATAAGCTCATAGACTTTTCAAACACCTTCCACAGTGATGTGTCCAAGGTGGCAGTCGGCATAGATGTGCGAAACGGCTCAGGAATTGATGCGATTCCACAGACACTCGAGCAGCTAAGGCAGAAAAATTTTCCGTATGAGATACTTTTCCTCGATGCTGAGGATGAGGTGCTTGTAAAGCGATACAAGGAGACGAGGCGTAATCACCCTCTCGCAGGAAGTGAGCGCATCAATAAGGGCATCGTGCTTGAGAGGGAAAAGCTGCAGTATTTAAAGGACAATGCTGACTATATCATAGACACAAGCCAGCTTCTCACAAGGGAGCTTAAAATTGAGCTGGAAAAGATATTTGTGCAGAATGAGGATTACAAGAATCTGTTTATCACGATACTGTCCTTCGGCTTCAAGTATGGCATACCGTCAGACTCTGATATAGTTATGGATGTGAGGTTTTTGCCAAATCCCTACTATGTGGACGGACTGCGCGCGAAAACCGGCAATGATAAGGAGATACAGGACTATGTCATGCAGTTTCCGGAGGCAAATGAGTTTATCGACAAGCTTGATGATATGATAAAGTTTCTCATTCCAAACTATATCTCTGAGGGCAAGAACCAGCTTGTTATATCTATAGGCTGCACCGGAGGCAAGCACCGCTCGGTAACGCTTGCAAACGAGCTGTACAAGAGGCTTAGCGGCTGTAATGACTATGGACTTAAGATAGAGCATCGCGACATAGGAAAGGATGCATTGAGAGGTAAATAACATGTCATTTTCCAGTGATGTAAAGGAAGAGCTGGCAAAGCAGGTATCAAAGAGCAGGCACTGTCAGCTCGCTGAGCTTGCAGGCATCATAGAGCTTTCGGGCCGTATCAATGAAAAAACAAAGGGACTTGAGCTCGACACCGAAAACCTGCTGCTTTTAAATAAATATGCCACACTTATGAAGCGTGCCTTTGGCACAGATACCACAAAGGCGCTGGATGAGCAGGATACCGGAAAGATACTTGCAGCGCTTAAAATCACGGCACAGCCTGTCAACAGACAGACCGCAGACGGACTGCTTCTTATGCAGACATGCTGCAAGAGAGCCTTTATCAGGGGAGCCTTCATGGCAGCAGGCTCGATAAGCGACCCCAACAAAGCGTACCATTTTGAGATAGTGTGTCATACGAAAGAGCAGGCAAGGCAGCTTCAGGAGCTCTTGTGCGGCTTTGATACGGATGCCAAGATAGTAGAGCGCAAGGGGCACTATGTAGTGTACATAAAGGAGGGTGCCCACATCGTGGACAGTCTCAACATCATGGAGGCGTATGTGTCACTCATGAAGCTGGAAAATGTGCGCATATTAAAGGAAATGCGCAACAGTGTAAACCGTAAAGTAAACTGCGAAACCGCAAACATCAGCAAGACTGTGAATGCGGCTGTAAAGCAGATAGAGGATATCAGACTGATACAGAAAATGAGAGGACTCGATGATTTACCGGCGCAGCTTCGGGAGATGGCGCTGCTTCGGCTTGAATATCCGGATGCACCGCTAAAGGAGCTCGGAGGATATCTGGATCCGCCAATGGGCAAATCGGGAGTCAACCACAGGCTTAGAAAATTATCGGCGATTGCGGAGGAACTGAGATAGATGAAGAAAAAGCTTTTATTTATATTTAATCCCAAATCAGGCAAGGGGCTCATAAAGGAGCATCTGGTAAATATCGTGGACATCATGACAAAGGCCGGATACAAAATCACCATTTATCCTACACAGTGTCAGGGAGATGCCATAAAAAAGGTCAGGAAAAATGCTAAGAAGTATGACCTTGTAGTGTGCAGCGGCGGAGACGGCACACTCGACGAGGTAGTGACCGGCATGGAGCAAAGCGAGGTAAATGTACCGATAGGATACATCCCTGCGGGCAGCACCAATGACTTTGCAAACTCTCTCGGCATACCAAAAAATATGGAGGAGGCCGCAAGAGTTGCCGTAAACGGTACTCCATTCCCGTGTGATGTGGGAGGCTTCAACGGAGATACCTTCGTATATGTCGCAGCCTTTGGCCTTTTTACAGAGGTATCCTACCAGACCTCGCAGCAGATGAAAAATATACTGGGACATGCCGCATATATTTTAGAGGGTGCAAAGCACCTGATGGATATCACCTCGTACAGGATGAAGGTGACCCATGACGGTGAGATAATAGAGGATGAGTTTATATATGGAATGGTGACCAACTCCCTTTCGGTAGGAGGCTTCAAGGGCATATCAGGTCCTGACGTACTGCTTGATGACGGCCTTTTTGAGGTGACACTCATCAAGAATCCAAAAAACCCAATCGAGCTCAACAAGATACTTGCGGGACTGGCAAACCGTGAAAATGACAATGAGCTCATCTACTCTTTCAAGACCAGTGAGATGCATGTGGAGAGTGAGGAGGAGGTACCGTGGACACTCGACGGAGAGTTTGGCGGCAGCCACACGGATCTGACCATCACTAATCTGAACAAACAGATTACCATTATGTGCTGATAAATACAAAATCGGACATAAAATAGTAATAGTATACAATTTTTTATCTGATTGTGTTAAAAATTTAACTTTATTTTTATAAGGTTATGTAATATAATAACATTAGCATTTAATTAACAGGAGGAAAAAAATATGTTAGTATCTGCAACAGAAATGCTTAAGAAAGCAAAAGAAGGACATTACGCAGTAGGTCAGTTCAACATCAACAACCTTGAGTGGACAAAATCAGTACTTTTAACAGCAGAGGAGCTTAAGAGCCCTGTAATCCTTGGTGTATCTGAGGGTGCCGGAAAGTACATGACAGGCTTCGGTACAGTAGCAGCAATGGTTAAGGCTATGCATGACGAGCTCGGTATCACAGTACCTGTAGCACTTCACCTTGATCACGGCACATACGAAGGATGCTACAAGTGCATCAAGGCTGGCTTCACATCAATCATGTTTGACGGATCTCATTATCCAATCGATGAGAACGTTGCAAAGACAAAAGAGTTAGTAGCAGTTGCTCATGCAATGGGCATGTCTATCGAGGCTGAAGTTGGTTCAATCGGTGGCGAGGAAGACGGAGTTGTTGGAATGGGCGAGTGCGCTGATCCTGACGAGTGCAAGAGAGTTGCTGATCTTGGTGTAGATATGCTTGCAGCAGGAATCGGAAACATCCACGGAAAATATCCTGCAAACTGGCAGGGACTCAGCTTTGAGACTCTTGACGCTATCCAGCAGAAGACTGGTGTTATGCCATTAGTACTTCACGGTGGTACAGGAATCCCAGCTGACATGATCAAGAAAGCAATCGACCTTGGAGTATCTAAGATCAACGTTAACACAGAGTGCCAGCTTTCATTCGCAGATGCAACACGTAAATACATCGAGGCCGGAAAGGATCTTGAGGGCAAGGGATTTGACCCTCGTAAGCTTCTTGCTCCAGGTGCTGAGGCAATCAAGGCAACAGTTAAGGAGAAGATGGAGCTTTTCGGATCAGTTGGAAAGGCTGAATAATATTATTGCAATTTAGTATTTTTGCACATACTACTTTACAAAATATTTATATCTTGTAGTAAAATTTTATAAAACTTAACTTTTTTAACATAAACACTTGATTTTTGATACTCAAAGGAGTATCTTAATTTCAGAAATAATGTTAAGCGAAATGAACGAGGGCGTTCCACCATAGATGGAGTGCCCTCTTTTTTAATAAACTGAGAAGTCCGGCATAAAACAAGAATATTTGAGTTTATATGTTGTGCAGCTGTTTAAACATTATTTGAAAATAACAATTCACTCAAGGGGATTGATGAACAGAAAGGATGTAAGATATGAGCGAACAGGAATATTTCAACGTAGCAGACATCTTTGGAGAGAACGTATTTAACGATGCAGTTATGCAGGAGCGTCTTCCAAAGAAGGTTTACAAGAAGCTCCATGAGGTTATGGACGAAGGAAAGGAGCTTGATCTCGAGACTGCTGATGTTATCGCACACGAGATGAAGGAATGGGCCATTGAGAAGGGTGCAACACACTATACACATTGGTTCCAGCCACTTACAGGCGTTACTGCTGAGAAGCATGATTCATTTATTACTTCTCCAATGCCAAACGGAAAAGTACTTATGAGCTTTTCAGGAAAAGAGTTAATAAAGGGTGAGCCGGATGCTTCATCTTTCCCATCAGGTGGTCTTCGTGCTACATTTGAGGCAAGAGGATATACAGCCTGGGATTGTACATCACCTGCATTTGTCAGACAGGATGCAGCAGGCGCAACACTTTGCATTCCAACAGCCTTCTGTTCATACACAGGCGAGGCTCTTGATCAGAAGACACCTCTTCTTAGATCAATGGAAGCAATCAACGATCAGGCACTGAGACTTCTTAGATTATTCGGAAATACAACATCAAAGAAGGTTACTCCTTCAGTCGGACCTGAGCAGGAGTACTTCATTGTAGACCGTGAGAAGTATTTACAGAGAAAGGATCTCATCTTCACAGGACGTACACTTTTCGGAGCTATGCCTCCAAAGGGACAGGAGATGGATGATCATTATTTCGGAGCTATCCGTGAGAGAATCGCAGCTTACATGAGAGATGTAAACAAGGAGCTCTGGAAGCTTGGTGTTTCAGCCAAGACACAGCACAACGAGGTAGCACCTGCACAGCACGAGCTTGCACCTATCTATGCTGAGTGCAACGTAGCTGTTGACCACAACCAGCTCATCATGGAGACACTTAAGAAGGTGGCAGGCCGTCACGGACTCCAGTGCTTACTTCATGAGAAGCCATTCGCAGGAGTTAACGGTTCAGGAAAGCATGACAACTGGTCAATCACAACAGATGATGGTATCAACATGCTTGAGCCTGGCAAGACACCACATGACAATGTACAGTTCTTACTTGTACTCACATGTATGTTAAAGGCAATCGACGAGCATGCAGCACTTCTTCGTGCGGCAGCAGCAGATGTAGGAAACGATCACAGACTTGGAGCCAACGAGGCACCACCTGCAATCCTTTCTATCTACCTTGGAGACCAGCTTGGAGACGTATTGAACCAGCTTATCGCAACAGGTACAGCTACACACAGCTTAAAGGGTGAGAAGCTTGAGACAGGTGTTAAGACAATTCCTGATTTCATGAAGGATGCTACAGACCGTAACCGTACATCACCATTCGCATTCACAGGAAACAAGTTCGAGTTCCGTATGGTTGGTTCACAGGATTCTGTTGCACAGGCCAACATCGTGCTTAACACAATCGTGGCTGAGGCATTCTCAGACGCTTGTGATATACTTGAGAAGGCAGACAACTTTGACCTCGCTGTACATGATCTCATCAAGGATTACGCAGTAGAGCACCAGAGAATCGTATTCAACGGAAACGGATACTCAGATGAGTGGGTAGCTGAGGCAGAGAGACGTGGACTTCCAAACATCAAGTCTATGGTAGATGCAATTCCTGCATACGTTGCTCCTGAGTCAGTTGCAGCATTCGAGAAGTTCGGTGTATTTACAAAGACAGAGCTTGAGAGCCGTGCCGAGATCGAGTATGAGACATATGCAAAGACTATTAATATAGAAGCAAAGGCTATGATTGATATTGCCGGAAAGCAGATTATTCCTGCAGTTATCAAGTATGTTACATCACTTGCACAGTCAGTTAACTCAGTTAAGAGTGCAGTTGCTGATGCAGATGTATCTGTTCAGTCAGAGCTTCTTACAGAGAGCTCAGCTCTTCTCTCAGATGCACAGGTTGCACTTGCAAAGCTTAAGGATGAGACAGCAAAGGCCGGCGCTATGGAAGAGGGCAGAGAGCAGGCTGTTTACTACAGAGATGTTGTAAAGACTGCTATGGATGCTCTTCGTACTCCGGTTGATGAGCTTGAGATGATTGTCGACAAAGAGATGTGGCCAATGCCATCATATGGCGATTTAATCTTCGAGGTTTAATCCTTGTAGTTTAAGGCCAAAAGCTTACGGAAAGCTGTTTAGAGCGGCATATATGATTTAATTTAACATAATAATAAAATGGAGACATTTTGCTGAACCACGAAGCTGTGGAAATTGGTGAATTGTCTCTATTTTTTTATAAATTTTATTTTCGATAAAATGAAAAAATGAAAGAAGAAACAGGAAAGAGAGGACATTACTATGACAGAAGAGATTAGTGGAGTAATTTTCGGAGTCTGGTTCCTTATTGGAGCAGCATTGGTATTCTGGATGCAGGCAGGTTTTGCTATGGTAGAAGCAGGTTTTACCAGAGCAAAGAATACCGGTAACATCCTTATGAAAAACCTCATGGATTTCTGTATTGGTACAGTTGTATTCATACTGATTGGTTTTTCACTTTTATTAGGTGAAGATGTTCTTGGTTTCATCGGTAAACCGGGATTTGACATCTTTACATCTTACAAAGATTTTGACTGGTCAAACTTTGTATTCAACCTGGTTTTCTGTGCGACAACAGCAACTATCGTATCAGGAGCTATGGCTGAGAGAACAAAATTTATTTCCTACTGTGTTTATTCAGGAGTTATTTCAGCACTTATTTATCCAATCGAGGCTCACTGGATCTGGGGCGGTGGCTGGCTTTCACAGATTGGCTTCCATGATTTCGCAGGTTCATGTGCCATCCACATGGTTGGTGGTATCAGTGCTCTTGTAGGAGCTGCAATCCTTGGACCTCGTATCGGAAAGTTTACAAAGGATAAAAACGGAAAGATTACAAAAGTAAACGCTATTCCGGGTCATAACATCACAATCGGTGCACTCGGTGTATTCATTCTCTGGCTTGGCTGGTATGGATTCAACGGTGCAGCAGCAAAATCAGTAGAGCAGCTTGGTTCTATCTTTGTAACAACAACAATCGCACCTGCACTTGCAACAGTAGTATGTATGATTTTCACATGGCTCAAATATGGCAAGCCTGATGTGTCAATGTGTCTGAATGCTTCACTTGCAGGACTTGTAGCTATCACAGCAGGATGTGATGTAACAGATGCACTCGGTGCTATTATTATCGGTTCCGTAGCAGGACTTCTCGTCTGCTTCGGTGTATGGTTCCTTGACTATGTACTTCGTGTTGATGACCCTGTAGGTGCTGTCGCAGTACATATGATGAATGGTATCTGGGGAACAATCGCTGTTGGACTTTTTGCCACAAACAGTGCTCCAGGATATTCAATCGCTGATTCAAAGGGCAACGAGCTTGTAGGACTTTTCTACGGCGGTGGATTTAAGCTTTTAGGACTCCAGCTCACAGGCTTTGTTTCTGTTGCAGCATGGACAGTAGTTACTATTACAATCGTATTCCTTGTTATCAAGGCTACACTGGGACTTAGAGTTTCAGAGGAAGAGGAAATCATCGGACTTGACCCAACAGAGCATGGTCTTCCATCAGCATACGCAGGATTTGCTATCATGGATGTATCAGGTGATGTTATGGATGTCAATGAAAATACAGACCTTGGTTCTTCAGAGTATGCAACAGCTTCTAAGGCAAAGAAGGATGCAGCAGTGCCTGTTGTAAATGCAACAACACCGGCTTCAGCAAGCGGTATCCACAAGGTTGTTATTATTTCAAAGCTTACAAAGTACGACAAGCTTCGTAAGGCTATGAATGACTTAGGTGTAACAGGAATGACAGTGACACAGGTTATGGGCTGCGGTATCCAGAAGGGTGCCGGCGAGAAATACCGTGGAGCTGAGCTTGATGCGACATTACTTCCAAAGGTTAAGGTTGAGGTAATCGTTGGCAAGATTCCGGTAGAAAAGGTTATTGAGACTGCTAAGAAGACTCTCTACACCGGACATATCGGAGATGGCAAGATCTTCGTTTACGACGTGGCACAGGTTGTCAAGGTTCGTACAGGCGAGGAAGGAATTGAGGCATTACAGGATGTAGAGTAATGCAAATTATTATCTAATCCCCTTAGCATATATACATCAACAAAAACCCCCGAGGATATGATCCTTGGGGGTTTTGCTTTAGATAATTAAGTTGTGAATTGTAATGGTTAACGATGAGTGCTACCGGTCACTGTTACCGGATGAACCGGAGCTGCCAGTATCAGTACCACCTGAACCGGAGTCACCAGTACCAGCACCTGAGCCAGCACCGGTACCAGTTCCGGCTTCACCTGTCTGTGCTCCAGCCGCAGTGCCGTCAGTACTGCCCGGTGTAGTACCGGAATTGGTAGGATCCGTGGTGGTTGGTGAGCTGTTAATCAGCGATGTTGCATCATGTAATGTACATACGGTATTCATGAACGTATCATCTGCCATGAATTCATACTCAGGGCTGCCTGATACAGCGCCTGTTATAAATACCTTTGATGTTTTATTCGGACAATACGGACCGGCAATGGCTCCCGAATCGGCACAAATTTCAAGTGCAACATGATGGTCGCAGTTGTCTGTCGGCACAGTGTCCGTATCAAAATATTCGGTTGTCAGCATTGATCCACGAGGATCATTGTCACATATTCCATCTAGAGGAACAAGCCCTGATTTGCTGCATACCGTGGTATTTGTTATACCATCCGGCTGTACAAAGTCTTTGGTTTCAAGTCCTTCATGGATTCTGCTCATGGCATTCCTCCATATATTCTTAGGGTAGGACGTGAGCTTGCCGGACTGTTTTGAGTTGTCATCATAGCCGCCCCATACGACACATGTGTAGTATGGTGTGTAGCCTGCCCACAGGCAGTCGCGGTTGCTGGTTGTGGTACCGGATTTACCCGCCTGGGCTATCTGGCTGTCAAAGCGCGCCAGCTTTCCGGTTCCCTGTGTCAGAACATCCTTCATGGCATCTGTAAGAAGCCATGCCGTAGTATCCTTGATTACAGTACGTGTGTTCTGCGTATTGGTCTTGTCAAGTAATACATTGCCATCGTGGTCAAGAACCTGAGTGTAGAACTTTGGCTCTAAGTATACTCCGCCGTTGGCTATAGTAGCATATGCACCTGTGAGCTCAAGGTTTGTGACACCCTTTGTCAGTCCGCCGAGCGCCAGTGACAGGTTTTTGTCGGAATCGGTGAGAGTTGAAATACCGAAATCCTCCGCATATTTGTAACCGAGCTCAACCCCGATATCCTGTAAGGTTTTGACTGTTACAATATTGATGGACTTTGTTATTGCCCATCGGATGGAGGTAAAGCCTCCGAAAGATTTGTCATAGTTGTTAAAGGTTTTTGAACCTACTGTAAACGGTGCATCATCCTGCACGGA
>ENA-OOQE01000194-OOQE01000194.1-human-gut-metagenome-genome-assembly--contig:-NODE-194-length-14628-cov-1.706306_pt1 | contig 14628 bp, 11 predicted proteins | sample MGYA00241087_ERZ501160 | MGnify/ENA primary metagenome ERZ501160 (study PRJEB25962, sample SAMEA2042496) | human gut metagenome | biome: human gut; feature: human-associated habitat; material: faeces...
AAATTACATCTTTCCGGATGCAAGCTCGACCTGTGAGCTGGTGTTCGAGCTTCTGCCGAAGGAGCGCATCACAATACAGATAGCAGAGTGTATTTACACAGGCATGGTGCATGATACAGGCGTGTTCCAGTATTCATGCACTTCAAAAAAGACTATGGATATAGCAGGCTCCCTGATGGAGATGGGCATTGATTATTCAAGGATAATCGATGATACATTTTATACAAAGACATTTGCTCAGAACAAGATTATGGGGCAGGCACTTTTGAATGCTGCTTTGTATCTGAATGGTGATGTTATATTGTCTGCAGTATCGCGCGCTGAGATGGAGAAGTACGATGTGCTTCCAAAGCATCTCGACGGTATTGTAAATCAGCTGCGCGTGACAAAGGATATAAAGGTTGCTGTATTTCTCTACGAAAATGAGGATGGTACCTACAAGGGCAGCCTGCGCGTAAACGGTGATTACGATGTGGCAAAGGTTGCGTCGGTATTTGGCGGAGGAGGACATGTAAAGGCCGCCGGATTTACGATTGACGGACCGCTTGAGGTGGCAACAGACCGCATCCTTACGGCAATTAAGGATAATATTTAGGGAGAGATTCTTGGGCAGATGGTTAATGGAATAATCAATGTATACAAGGAAAAGGGCTATACAAGCTTTGACGTTGTGGCAAAGCTTCGAGGCATATTCCACCAGAAGAAGATTGGTCATACAGGTACACTTGATCCTGATGCGCAAGGCGTCCTTCCTGTCTGCCTTGGAAAGGCAACCAGAGTGTGTGACCTTTTGACAGATAAGGACAAGGTCTATAAAGCTGTGCTGCTTTTAGGACAGGAGACAGATACACAGGATATTTCAGGGCAGGTCTTAAATCAGGCTAAGGTCAATGTGACTGAGCAGGCGGTGTATGATGCAATATCACAGTTTATTGGCAGACAAAAGCAGGTGCCGCCAATGTATTCGGCTCTAAAGGTCAATGGGAAAAAGCTCTATGAGCTTGCCAGAGAGGGCAAGGTAATAGAGAGAAAAGCCAGGGATATCGAGGTGTTTGATATCAAGGTTGAAAGCATTGATTTGCCTGAGGTTACGATGACGGTGCACTGTTCAAAGGGCACATATATCAGGACGCTGTGCAATGACATCGGAGAGAGGCTGGGCTGCCATGGCTGCATGAAGTCACTGCTTAGAGTAAGGGTAGCAGGCTTTGACTTAGAGCATGCACTTACACTTTCACAGATTCAGTCAAAGGTGGATGAAGGCTGCTTTGATATGGTGATGCCTGTTGATGGAGTGTTTGAAAATCTGCCGGCAGTGCATACTGCTTCAGATGCTGATAAGCTTGTCAGAAATGGAAATAAAATTCCGGCAGTGCTTACGGATTATTTAAAACACAGTGCTGACTCTGATATAAGATACAGAGTATACAATCATGAGGGCATATTTGTCGGGGTGTATTCGTATCTTGATGAGACCGGTGAGTTTAAGCCGGTTAAGATTTTTATGGAATAGAATAGTATACAGATATTATGGAATATATAAGCAAAACTCTGGATTTTCATGTCAAGGAGCCGTCCGTCATCTCGTTTGGAAAGTTTGACGGGCTTCACAGAGGACATGAATTTCTGATGGAAAAGCAAATTGAACAGAGCAATCTGCATGGCTACAAGCGCATCATATTTACGTTTGACATTCCTCCCAAATCGGAGGTACTTGGCGTTGAGTCAAAGGTTATAATCACAAACGATGAAAAAGAGTATGTGTTTGAAAAATCAGGTATTGACTATCTGATAGAGTGTCCGTTTGTGCCACAGGTGATGACGATGGAGGCGGATGCGTTTGTCAGATGGATAGTTAAAAGTCTTAATGTCAAGTGTATCATTGTCGGAGATGATTTCCGTTTCGGGCACAACAGGGCAGGAGACCATCGGATGCTTTCTGCGATGGCAGGAGAGCTTGGATACGAGCTTATTGTGGTGGACAAGATAAAGGATGGAGACAGGGATATAAGCAGTACCTATATCCGTGAGGAGATTGCGGCAGGACATATTAAAAAGGCGAATGAACTGCTGGGATATCCCTTTTTCATAAAAGGAAGAGTAGTGCATGGCAGAGCACTAGGCAGGACTATTGGCATTCCGACAGTCAACCTTTCAGTGCCGCACGATAAGCTGCTTCCGCCAAAGGGAGTGTATATGTCAAGAGTTCTTGTCAGGGACAACTGGTACCTTGGTGTAACCAATATAGGATGCAAGCCTACTATAGAGGGCAAAAATCCAATCGGTGCAGAGACATATATCATAGATTTTGGGCAGGATGTTTACGGGCAGGATATCATGGTAGAGCTTCATAAGTTCGTAAGACCTGAGATGAAGTTTGATTCAATAGAAGCGTTAAAGAGCCAGATGAGTGCGGATATCAATTATACAATCAATTATGCAGGCAGTCACACATTCTAGTGTGGCTGTTTTTTTGTGAAATAACCCAAAATAACGAAAAAATGACAAATATTACGGAAATATTACGGAGAAATATTGACATTTTAACAATTTGTGATATACTCGTAAACATGGGATTATAGATAGCATGAACTGGAGGCTATATGAAAAATAAATTAAAATTAGGACAGGCAGCAGGCGTTGTAGCGTTTGCTATTATTATAGGTGCTGTATCTATGAGTTCAAGCAGCACAGTAGATGCCAGAACATCATTAAAGGAAAACAGAACAGTCAATGCGGGGGTGGCCCTTGGTCTGACAGAGGCGGCAGATGCCACAGAGCTTCTCACAGCAGGGGTTACATCGGCTCTTACTTATTATGGAGCTGACGTATCGGTAGCGCAAAACGACAGCAATGTTGTTACTGCATCTGCTCAGGGTGCACAGGCTGGCGATACTGCACAGGAGACAGCTCAGACACCGACAGCCGCACAGACCTGTGGTTACACAAATCTTGGTATGTCAGTTATCAGCAGCGGAAACTTAAATATCAGACAGGAGGCTTCTACAGACAGTGAAGTGGTAGGTATCCTTACCAATCACAATGCCTGTGAGCTTCTTGAGGATGCCGGAGACTGGTATAAGGTTACATCAGGCAAAGTGACAGGATATGTAAGCAAGCAGTATCTTGTGACAGGAGATGAGGCAGAGTCTATTGCAGAACAGGAGATTAAAACTGTTGCCACTGTAAATACTGAAACACTGAATGTACGTGCAGAGAAGTCAACAGAGGCTGCGGTGCTTTCACAGGTTGGAAATTCAGAGGCATTTACAGTCAATTCTGTCGCTGACGGCTGGGTTGAGATAAGTGTGGATGATTCTGTCGGATATATATCACAGGATTATGTGACACTGGCACAGGCACTTCCTACTGCAAAGACAATTGAGCAGGTGAAGTATGGTGACGGTGTATCAGATGTAAGGGCATCTGTTGTATCGTATGCGTTACAGTTTGTCGGAAACAGATATGTGTGGGGTGGTACAAGTCTTGAGAATGGAATTGACTGCTCAGGCTTCACAATGAGAATTCTTGGAAAGTATGGAATCTCATTACCGCATTCATCAAAAGCACAGCCTTCATGTGGCACAAAAATCAGTGCATCTGAAGCAAAGCCGGGAGATTTATTCTTCTACGGAAGTGGAAGGAGTATCTCACATGTTGCAATTTATATCGGAAACGGACAGATTGTACATGCCAGCAACAAGCGTGATGGAATCAAGGTTTCAAATGCATATTACAGAAATCCGATTTGTGTCACAAGATATTTGCCGGATTAATAAAAAAACAGTTTACAACAAATGCTTACTATGCTATACTGCATAAGTGTGGTTTTGCCCATGTTCGGTAGTTGGACACTCCGACCTATTGCTGAGCATCATACAGTTATCAGGGCGCATTATAATATAAGGAGGATCAACAATGATCGCAAAGGAAAAGAAACAGGCTATTATCGCAGAGTACGGTAGAACACCAAATGACACAGGTTCACCAGAGGTTCAGATTGCAATTCTTTCAGCAAGAATCGCAGAGTTAACTGAGCATTTCAAACAGAACCCAAAGGATCATCACTCAAGAAGAGGAATGTTAAAGATGATCGGTCAGAGACGTGGATTACTTGCATACCTTAAGGAGATTGATATCGAGAGATATCGTTCACTTATCGAGCGTTTAGGACTCAGAAAATAGTATTTTCTTTAGAGCGGAGTAATTATTATTCCGCTCTATTATTGTTTTTATTATTGTTTTTATTATTGTTTTTTGAAAAGCAGAAGTAAGCCGAGACCACTAAAGAGTGCATGAGCGTACATGTATTGTTTAGTAGTTTCGGAAGAGGAATACACTTCTGCAAAAGAATTTTAAGGAGAATTAATATGTACAAAAGTTATTCAATGGAACTTGCCGGCAGGACTCTTACTGTAGATATCGGAAGAGTAGCAGCTCAGGCAAACGGAGCTGTTTTTATCAAGTATGGTGATACAACAGTCCTTTCAACAGCTACAGCATCTGACAAGCCACGTGACGGTGTGGATTTCTTCCCACTCAGCGTTGAATTCGAGGAGAAGATGTACTCTGTAGGAAAAATTCCGGGTGGTTTTAACAAGCGTGAGGGAAAGGCATCTGAGAACGCCATCCTTACAGATCGTGTAATTGACCGTCCTATGAGACCTCTTTTCCCAAAGGATTACAGAAATGATGTTACATTAAACAACCTTGTCATGTCAGTGGATCCTGAGTGCCGTCCTGAGATAGTTGCAATGATCGGTACAGCTCTTGCTGTTCATATATCAGATATTCCGTTTGACGGACCATGTGCCATGACACAGATGGGACTTGTTGATGGAGAGTTTATCGTAAACCCTTCACAGAAGCAGTGGGATGAGGGCGATTTACAGCTCACAGTTGCTTCTACAAAGGAAAAGGTCATCATGATTGAAGCAGGAGCCAATGAGATTCCTGAGGATCAGATGATTGAGGCAATCTACAAGTGCCACGATATCAACCAGACAGTTATCGCATTCATGGATCAGATCCGTGATGAGATTGGCAAGCCAAAGCATGAGTATGAGAGCTGTGCTATTCCTGAGCAGATGTTCGAGGATATCAAGAAAATTGTTACTCCTGAGCAGATGGAGGAGGCAGTATTCACAGATGAGAAGCAGAAGCGTGAGGAAAATATAAGAGCTATCACAGAGCAGTTAGAGGAAGCCTTCGCTGACAATGAGGAGTACCTTGCAGTACTTGGTGAGGCTATTTACCAGTATCAGAAGAAGACAGTCAGAAAGATGATTTTAAAGGATCATAAGCGTCCGGACGGCCGTGCAATCAACCAGATCAGACCACTCGCAGCAGAGGTTGATTTGATTCCTAGAGTTCACGGCTCTGCAATGTTTACCCGTGGACAGACACAGATTTGTGATGTTGTAACACTTGCTCCTTTATCAGAGATTCAGAAAATCGACGGACTTGATGCAAATATCACAACAAAGAGATATATGCATCACTATAACTTCCCTGCATACTCTGTAGGAGAGACAAAGGTATCACGTGGACCGGGACGTCGTGAGATTGGACACGGAGCACTTGCTGAGAAGGCACTTGTTCCTGTACTTCCAAGCATTGAGGAGTTCCCATATACTATCCGTGCCGTATCTGAGACATTTGAGTCAAACGGCTCTACATCAATGGCTTCAACATGTGCATCATGTATGTCACTTATGGCTGCAGGTGTTCCGATTAAGGCTATGGTTGCCGGAATCTCATGCGGACTTGTAACAGGCGATACAGATGATGATTTCCTTGTACTTACAGATATCCAGGGTCTTGAGGATTTCTTCGGAGATATGGATTTCAAGGTGACAGGTACACATAAGGGTATTACAGCTATCCAGATGGATATCAAGATTCACGGACTTACAAGACCTATCGTTGAGGAGGCAATCGCAAGAACACGTGAGGCACGTCTCTACATCATGGATGAGGTCATGAGCAAGGCAATCGCTGAGCCTAGAAAAGAAGTAAATGAGTGGGCTCCAAAGATTGAGCAGATTACAATCGATCCATCAAAGATTGGTGATGTTGTCGGACAGAAGGGTAAGACAATCAACGAGATTATAGACAGAACCGGTGTCAAGATCGATATCACAGATGATGGCGCTGTTTCAGTTTGCGGAACAGATAAAGAGATGATTGCAAAGGCAATCGACATGATTAAGATTATCACAACTGATTTTGAGCAGGGACAGGTCCTTGAGGGAACAGTTGTAAGCATCAAGGAGTTCGGTGCTTTCATCGAATTTGCTCCTGGCAAAGAGGGAATGGTTCACATTTCTAAGATTGCAAAAGAGAGAATCAACAGAGTAGAGGATGTACTCACACTTGGAGACAAGGTAAAGGTTGTTTGCCTTGGCAAGGACAAGATGGGAAGAATCAGCTTCTCTATGAAGGATGTAAAAGAGGATTAATTAATATACGTTAAAGTATGACAATAATATCCAAGTAAAGGGCTGCACGCAGGTGCAGTCCTTTTAATATATGAAATTATAGTAAGGTGATATGATGTAAGGCAAAACAGGTGCATCTGTGACATATTGTGAAAACGAATCATATACTAAATTAAAAAATAAAATAATAATGAAAAATGCGAAATATAGTATAAATGCAAATCTGGTATATAAAAATGGATATAGTGGTAAAAATGTCAATATAGCAGTGCTTGATACGGGTGTGTTTAAACACAAACAGCTTGATGGGTGTATAAAGCACTTTATGGATTTTGTGGGTGGAAAGGAGACATGTTATGACGATAACGGGCATGGTACACATGTGTGCGGTATATTATCGGCTGCAGATATAGGCATGGCTCCGGGGGCAGGACTATATGTGTTTAAGGTGCTTGATTATCTTGGCATGGGGCAGACATCGGATTCAATTCGTGCACTTAAGTATATAAAAGAAAACTGCGTCAGACTTAATATAAAAATACTCAACTTCTCTGTAGGATATCTGCCATGTTCTGATACAGCAGAGCGTGTTAAGATATTGAAGCTGATAGATGAATTGTGGGATATGGGAGTGGTAGTTGTTGCAGCAGCGGGCAACTACGGACCGGCACCGTTTTCTGTAACTGTGCCGGGAATTTCAAGAAAAATAATAACAGTCGGAAGCTTTGATGATATAAGAAGTGGCAAAGGTCCTACCGACTGTTGTATTGTAAAGCCTGAGATTCTGGCTCCCGGGCATGATATCATAAGCCTTGGAACGAGGGATGGCACATATGTAAGAAAGACAGGTACTTCAATGGCTACACCGATTGTGTCAGGGGCCATAGCACTTCTATTGGAAAAAAATCCAAATATGAGACCGGAGGCGGTTAAGCTAGCCCTGTATAATACATGTGACAGGGCAGGGGATAGTCACAAAGGCTCGTGGGGAATTATAAATGTTGATAAATTGGTGGGAATATTATAATATGTATTAGAGATTTATTATAGATAATATAGGAAATATTAGGTTGTATAATTGTAATTTCGTGGTAGGGCTTATATGAGAAAAATATTACAAAGACTGCTTTCAAAGCTTTTTATAGTTTCGACAATAATAATCATACAGATGATATGGTGGTTCTTTTTGTTTTATACGGCATCTGTTGCCAGTAGGGTGTTTCAGGATCTGCTGTATGTGGCAGCCATATTGCTTTCGCTTTATATTGTCAACAGGCGGATGAAAATGTATATAAAAATGTCATGGATATTTTTGATACTGAGTGTTCCAATCGTTGGTATTCCGTGCTATTTCTTTTTCGGAAGACCGGAGCTGACGTCAAAGACACAGAAAAGAATGGCAAGAATTGTGGAAGCATATGCGCCACTTCGGCCTGAAAACGAGCTGCTAAATGAGACACTCAGACAGACAGATATGGATGCATACAGACAGAGCAGGCTTATCACTCAAAATCAGAAATATCCACTGTATGCGGAGGACTGCACAGAGTACTTTAAATCAGGTGAGGAGGCTTTTGAGAGCATTTTAAAAGATTTAAGGTTAGCTGAAAAGTTTATCTTTATGGAGTATTTCATAATCGGCAGTGGCGTTATGCTTGATCAGATACTTGATATACTCAAAGAAAAGGTAAAGCATGGAGTTGTGGTGAGAATCATATATGATGATTTTGGCAGCATAAATGCCATTCCGCCACATTTTATAAAGGAGATGGAGAGCATCGGAATACAGACCAGACGATTCAATCCATATAAGCCCATGCTTTCAGTAATTATGAATGACAGGGATCATAGGAAGATACTGGTGATAGACGGACGTGTGGCGCATACCGGTGGTTACAATATAGCAGATGAGTATATCAACAAAAAAATCAGGTTTGGTTATTGGAAGGATGCCGGTATCCGTGTGGAGGGAGAGTGTGTAAACAGTTTCACGACGATGTTCCTTGAGATGTGGAATTATATCAATAAGGACAATGCAGTACATGATGAATATCTGAATCCACACAATACCTTCAGCCAGTCAGAGAAAAGCGGTTTTGTCCAGCCGTTTTGCGATTCTCCACTTGAGCATGATGATGTAGGAGAGAATCTTTATGTGAGTATCATCTCAAGAGCTAAAAAATATGTTTATATTTTTACACCGTATCTGATACTTGGAACGGAGCTGTCACATGCTATGATATCGGCAGCCAGGTCAGGTGTTGATGTGCGTATTGTTGTACCTAAGATTCCCGATAAAAAGCTCATTTATCTGCAGACAAAAGCCAATTTCAGACCTCTTATCGAGGCGGGGGTAAGGATATATCTATACACACCCGGCTTTATACACTCTAAGTGTATAGTGGCAGATGATGATACTGCGATAGTTGGCACATGCAATCTGGATTTCAGGAGCATGTACTGGAATTTTGAGGATTTTGTATACATGTACAGGACTCAGTGCATCGGAAAAATAAAAGAGGATGCGATAGAGACGTTTGCGGTTTCAGAGGAGGTGTATGAGGAAAGCACAAATGATATCTCATTTGCAGGCAGGCTGCTGCAGAGTATTTTGCAGCTTTTTGCACCGCTTTTGTAAATGTGTCTGTAAAGCGTCTGATAAAAATCTGTTGAATAATGTTACAAGTTGTAATATAATAATCCAAGCGATTGCGTAAGCGACGCACGAAGAAACTGAATATGTAGCATAAAGGTGTCGGAGCAGACAAGCATTTGAATCTGATTTATGACAGGCGATGTGAAGCTGGCTCCGGTGAAAAGGGAAACAGGTGCAAATCCTGTACGAACTCGTCACCGTAATTAAGGAGTGACGGCCGATAGGTCACTGGGCAACCGGGAAGACGGCCGAAGCGATGATATATAAGCCGGGATACCTGCCTTTGTGTTGTACGGAAACAATAGTGTTTCAAGCCACGAGTAACTGGCTGTACGTGATGAAATAATTATAATTACAGACAAGGTTATGATAGCCGTATAGTCTGGGTTAGAAGGATTTTGACATGTATAGCTCTTTGACATAATAGTACAAAGAGCTTTTATTTTTGACGCTTTAAATGTTTTCGTCTTACATATTTAAAACATGTGCAGCTTAATAGCTGCAAGGAGAATGAAAAGGAGAAAACATGAAAAAGAAATTAGTAGTAGTACTGATGGCAGCAGTTATGGCTATGACAGCAGTGACCGGCTGTGGCAGCAAGGCAGATGATGCAAAGAATGATACACAGGCATCTAAGACTTCAGAGAGTGAGACAAGCGCAAACGCAGATCAGGAGGCAGCAATGCATGTGGCAGATTTAATCGATGCAATCTACGTGCAGGAGAGAACAGATGATACAGACAAGCAGTGCAAGGAGGCTAAGGAGGCCTGGGACAAGCTCACAGACGCACAGAAGGAGCTTGTAGAGGGAGAAAATGCTGATCCTGACTATTTCGGCAGAGATACAGGCGATGCTTCAAAGGATGATCCGAGAAACCAGGATGATATCGGCGAGAACGAGATTCTTGTAGTAAGCTTTGGTACATCCTTCAACGACAGCCGTGTGGCTGATATCAAGGGTGTGGAGGATGCAATAGCAGCTGCAAATCCTGACTGGTCAGTCAGAAGAGCCTTCACAGCACAGATTATCATCAATCATGTACAGGCAAGAGATGACGAGAAGATTGACAATATGGATCAGGCACTTGAGCGTGCAGTCAAAAATGGTGTAAAGAATCTTGTGGTACAGCCTACACACCTGATGCATGGCGCAGAGTATGATGAGCTTTCAGAGGCTGTAGAGAAGTATAAGGACAAATTTGAGTCTGTAAAGATTGCAGAGCCACTCCTCGGTGAGGTTGGAAGTGATGCAACAGTTGTAAATGAGGATAAAAAGGCCGTTGCAGAAATTCTTACAGAGGAAGCAGTAGAAAAGGCAGGCTATGACAGCCCTGATGCTGCAAAGGAAGAGGGCACAGCATTTGTATTTATGGGACATGGAACAAGCCATACAGCAAAGATTTCATACAGCCAGATGCAGAGCCAGATGACAGATTTGGGTTATGAGAACGTATTTATCGGAACTGTAGAGGGTGAGCCGGAGGATACATCATGTGAGTCTGTCATTGAGAAGGTGTCAGCCGCTGGTTACAAGAATGTCATTCTTCGTCCGCTTATGGTTGTTGCAGGAGACCATGCGAACAACGATATGGCCGGTGACGATGACGATTCATGGCTTTCACAGTTTAAGGCATCAGGAAAGTTCGATAAAATCGATACACAGATTAACGGACTTGGTGAGATTGAGGGTATCCAGAAGCTTTATGTTGAGCATACAGCGGCTGCTATGAGCAAGTAGCAGTTACTTAAATGTATAGTGGGGAAGCTATAAAATAACAGGAGCAGTATATCAGACATGAGAAAATTATTCAGAAACAAGTTTACTTATATCGTTGCAATGACACTGGTTTGTGCCATGAGCTTGGCAGCCTGCGGTAATAAGAATGCAAAAGCTGAAACAGAAAGCAAAAAAGCAGTGCAGGACGCGACAGAGAGCACAAAAAAGGCTGAAAAAACAGAAAAGATAGCACTTTCAGATGGTACATATACAGCAGAGTTTACTACAGACAGCTCAATGTTTCATGTGAATGATGCATACGACAACAAAGGTACACTCACCGTGAAGGACGGCAAGGCAACAATACATGTTGCTCTTACATCCACACACATTGTAAATCTCTTTTTGGGAACAGCAAAGGATGCCTCAAAGGACAAGGCTGAGCTTTTAGAGCCAACTGTTGAGACTGTCGATTGTGGCGATGGCACAACTGAGGAGGTCAATGCGTTTGATATACCGGTTCCTGTTTTGGATGAGGAATTTGACCTTGCACTTATCGGTACAAAGGGCAAATGGTATGACCACAAGGTAAAAGTTTCAAATGCCACACCTGCGGACGCAGATGCAAGCGTATCTGAGAGTGCAGGAAAAGAGCTTCCTGACGGAACATACAATATCAATCTCGATTTCGAGGGCGGAAGCGGTAGGGCGAGCATTGCATCACCGGCTGAGGTGACTATAAGCGGTGGAGCCGCTACTGCAACAGTGCAGTGGAGCAGTCCAAACTATGACTATATGATAGTTGACGGACAGAAATATATGCCTGTAAATACAGACGGCAATTCTGTATTTGAAATTCCGGTTAAGCTTGATACACCTATGCAGGTTATCGGAGATACAGTTGCTATGAGCAAGCCGCACGAGGTTGAGTACACACTCACCTTCCATTCAGATTCTGCTACAGAGGTGCTTGGTGAGGATGGAGAATAATTAAGCTATGCATGGAAGAAAAAAGATAATTATATATATATTGATATCAATTATAGGACTGTTCTGGCTGTCAGGCTGTGACAGTCCTTCTTCCGATTCAGGGAATACCGAATCGAAGGCTGAGGCTGAGGCACAAAACGGTCTTATATATAAGAGCAGTATGAAGCTTTTATATGCAAAGAATTTTTCTGTTGACTATTATGAGGGTGGATACAAGATACTTACGACAAAGGACGGTACCAAAATACTTACCGGGCCAAAGGGCAGAAAGACTCCAAAGGATATTGACAAGGATATCATTGTATTGAAGGAGCCTGTAAGTGATTTGTATCTGGTCGCATCAGGGGTGATGGATATGTTTGACAAGCTTGATGCAGTGGACACTATTAAATTTTCGGGGCTTGACAGTGATGGCTGGTACATTGACAGTGCAAGAAAGGCTCTTGAAAGTGGCAGAATGCTTTATGCCGGCAAATATTCAAAGCCCGATTATGAGCTTTTGGTGTCAGAAAACTGTTCACTTGCCATAGAAAATACTATGATTACCCATTCGCCGCAGGTAACGGAAAAGCTTAAAAGCTTTGATATCCCTTCAATAATCGAGTACTCAAGCTATGAGGAGGAGCCGCTTGGCAGAGTAGAGTGGGTGAAGTTTTTCGGAGCACTCACAGACAGGGATGAAAAGGCCGATGAGCTCTTTAATGAGCAGGTGGATATTGTAAATCGCATCGCGAAGACAGATACTGCTGCAAATGATGATAGCAGACCGACAGTTGCATTTTTCTATATCACGTCCAATGGACAGGTTCAGGTGCGCAAAAGCACAGATTATGTGCCAAAGATGATTTCGCTTGCCGGCGGAAAATATATTTTTGATGCATCAAATGACGACGATACAGGCAGGTCAACCATGAATATGCAGCTTGAGGATTTCTACAATGGAGCAATAGATGCTGACTATCTGATATATAACAGTGCGATAGACGGCGGTGTGAAGAATCTGAATGAGCTTTTGGACAAGTGCCCGGTGCTTGCTGATTTTAGGGCAGTCAAAGACGGCAATGTATTTTGCACCACGAACGATATGTATCAGCAGTCTATGTCCATCGGATATATGATTGATGATATGCATTCGATGATTACAGGTGCACCCGACAGCGGCATGAAATATCTGTTTAAGCTCAGATAACTGTGATTTGTGGAATGTGTGTGGTGGGCTGAATTGTTAACGGATATGACAGAATGCAGGAAAATCAATAGCACAAAAAGATAAAAAGCGGAGCTATAACATGGAAAAAACCAGAAAAATAAGGTGTTTTACAACATTTATTATTCTTATAATCTTAATTATTATATTGCTTATCATGAATGTGTGCATAGGAACTGTACACATATCGTTTAAGGCTGCATTTGCGACACTTTATGACCACTCAGACAGGGTAGGACGTATTGTGTGGGATATCCGCATGCCAAGAGCTATTGCAGCGATGATACTGGGTGGGGCATTAGCGCTTGCAGGATATCTTTTGCAGACTTTTTTTCATAATCCAATCGCGGGACCTTTTGTGCTCGGCATATCATCGGGGGCTAAGATGATTGTGGCACTTGTTATGGTATTTTTACTTGGAAATGCCATACGTGTGAGCTCACTGGCCATGATTGCAGCAGCGTTTTTGGGAGCAATGCTTTCAATGGGTTTTGTGCTTATCATTTCAAGAAAGGTAAGCAGCATGTCAATGCTTGTGGTGAGCGGTGTCATGATTGGCTACATATGCTCTGCGGTGACTGAGTTTGTGGTGACATTTGCAGATGATTCCGACATAGTAAACCTGCATAACTGGTCAAGGGGAAGCTTTTCGGGCATGACATGGGACAGCGTCGGGGTGATGAGCATTGTGGTGGGAATCACATTTATCTTTGTTTTTCTCATGTCAAAGCCCCTTATGGCATATCAGCTCGGAGAGTCATATGCCGTAAATCTGGGTGTAAACATAAAGCGCATCCGGGTGCTTCTGGTATTGCTTTCAAGCCTGCTTTCCGCATGTATAGTGGCGTTTGCGGGACCGATATCGTTTGTCGGAATAGCCGTGCCACACATAGTAAAAAGCATGCTAAAGAGCACAAAGCCTATATATATGATACCGGCCTGCTTCCTTGGGGGAGCGGTGTTCTGCCTGTTTTGTGATTTGCTTGCGAGGATGATGTTTGCGCCTACGGAGCTTAGTATCAGCACGGTTACGGCAGTATTTGGTGCACCGGTAGTGCTGTTTATCATGATAAGACGCAGCAAGGAGAAAAATGTCTGATGGAATATTATTTTACTGCTCAAAAGATGGCCGTTGGATATGATAACAGGCCGCTTATTGAAAATATTGATTTTTCCCTGAAAAGGGGAGAGATTCTCACATTAATTGGGCCAAACGGTGCCGGTAAATCGACTATTTTAAAAAGTATTGCAAGACAGCTTTCGCTTGTGAGCGGTACGATATATCTTGATAAAAGTGATGTAGTGACGATGAATGGCAATGAATTTGCAAAGAAAATGGCTGTTGTGCTCACCGATAAGCTAAAGACGGAGCTTATGACCTGCTATGATGTGGTTTCGACCGGCAGATATCCATACACAGGCCGGTTCGGAGTACTTTCGGATGAGGACAAAAAGGCTGTGGATGAGGCGATGGAGCTGGTCAATGTATCACAGATAAAAGATAAGGATTTTACAAAGATAAGCGATGGTCAAAGGCAGCGCGTCATGCTGTCACGGGCTATATGTCAGCAGCCGGAGATTATAGTGTTAGACGAGCCTACCTCATATCTTGATATAA
>ENA-OOQE01000198-OOQE01000198.1-human-gut-metagenome-genome-assembly--contig:-NODE-198-length-14534-cov-1.714759_pt1 | contig 14534 bp, 10 predicted proteins | sample MGYA00241087_ERZ501160 | MGnify/ENA primary metagenome ERZ501160 (study PRJEB25962, sample SAMEA2042496) | human gut metagenome | biome: human gut; feature: human-associated habitat; material: faeces...
AAGACAGGTATCTACACTGGACGTTCTCCTAAAGATAAATATATCGTTATGGACGAGAATTCTAAGGACACAGTATGGTGGAATACACCTGAGTATCCAAACGACAACCATCCAATGAAAGAGGATGTTTGGGCAACAGTTAAGGATCTTGCTAAGAAAGAGCTCTGCAACAAGAAGCTTTTCGTAGTAGATGCATTCTGTGGAGCAAACAAGGATACACGTATGGCTGTTCGTTTCATCGTTGAGGTTGCTTGGCAGGCTCATTTTGTAACAAACATGTTCATCAAGCCATCAGCAGAGGAGCTTGAGAACTTCGAGCCTGATTTCGTAGTATACAATGCTTCAAAGGCTAAGGTTGAGAACTACAAGGAGTTAGGTCTTAACTCAGAGACATGTGTTGCATTCAACATCACATCAAAAGAGCAGGTTATCATCAATACATGGTACGGCGGAGAGATGAAGAAAGGTATGTTCTCTATGATGAACTACTTCCTTCCACTCAAGGGCATCGCTTCAATGCACTGCTCAGCAAATGCTGACATGAACGGAGAGAACACAGCAATCTTCTTCGGTCTTTCCGGAACAGGTAAAACTACACTTTCCACAGATCCAAAACGTCTCCTGATCGGTGATGACGAGCACGGCTGGGATGACAACGGCGTATTCAACTTCGAGGGTGGATGCTACGCTAAGGTTATCGGTCTTGACAAAGAGTCTGAGCCTGATATCTACAACGCAATCAGAAGAGATGCTCTTCTTGAGAACGTTACAGTTGCTGATGATGGAAAGATTGATTTCGAGGACAAGAGTGTAACAGAGAATACACGTGTATCTTACCCAATCAACCACATCACAAATATTGTTAAGCCAGTATCTTCAGCACCGGCTGCAAAGAACGTAATCTTCCTTTCAGCAGATGCATTCGGAGTACTTCCACCAGTATCTATTCTTACACCTGAGCAGACACAGTACTACTTCCTTTCAGGATTTACTGCAAAGCTTGCTGGAACAGAGCGTGGAATTACTGAGCCAACACCTACATTCTCAGCTTGCTTCGGACAGGCATTCCTTGAGCTTCATCCTACAAAATACGCTGCAGAGCTCGTTAAGAAGATGGAGAAGTCAGGCGCTAAGGCATACCTTGTAAATACAGGATGGAACGGAACAGGAAAGAGAATCACAATCAAGGATACAAGAGGAATCATCGACGCTATCCTTTCTGGTGATATCCTTAATGCTCCAACAAAGAAGATCCCTATGTTCGATTTCGAGGTTCCTACAGAGCTTCCTGGAGTTGATTCAGGAATCCTTGATCCTCGTGACACATATGCTGATGCTTCTGAGTGGGAGGCAAAGGCTAAAGATCTTGCAGAGAGATTCAACAAGAACTTTGTTAAGTACACAACAAATGAGGCTGGTAAAGCACTTGTTGCAGCAGGACCACAGTTATAATATATTACAGCAGAATTATATTAGATAATTCTAAAGCCGGGCGGTGTATATCGCCCGGCTTTTTTTGAAGATACTGTATAAAACGTTATAAAACCGGCATTTATCGAGGTTATGGATATATAAATATTGTTATTGATAATATGAATTTAAGTTATATTAACGATATTGCTTGACAAATACAGATTATAGTAATATTATCATCATGTGAACAGAAATAATAGAAATTGTGAGGAAGGTTTTTCGATGAGAAGACAGGCATTATCTCTTTTAGTTGAGAACAATCCCGGAGTGACCAGTCGTATTTCAGGACTGTTCAGTCGCAGGGGATTTAATATTGATAGTTTCTCCTCAGGGGTTACAGCAGATCCGCGCTACACACGTATCACAATTGTTGCAAGCGGTGATGAGCAGGTGCTTGAGCAGATAGAGAAGCAGTTGGCGAAGCTTGAGGATGTACTTGATATCAAGAAGCTTGAGCCGGGACTCTCAGTGTGCAGGGAGCTTATTATGATAAAGATAAGAGCACTCGATACACAAAGACAGGCAGTTATGAATGTGACTGAGATCTTCCACGGCAAGATAGTTGATGTCACTCATGACTCTATGATTATTGAGCTCATAGGTACACAGGACAAGCTTGATAAGTTCATAGACTTACTTAGCGGCTATGAAATATTAGAGCTCGCAAGAACGGGAATCACAGGACTTACCAGAGGTTCCGATGATGTAGTTATGTTGGATTAGTCACAGGACAATCCTTACATATAAATAGTTTACTTAAATTAACAGGAGGAAAACAAAATGGCAGAACCAAGATTATTTTATCAGGATGATTGTAACCTTTCATTATTAGAGGGCAAGACAATTGCCATTATCGGTTACGGCAGCCAGGGACATGCACATGCACTTAACTTAAAGGATTCAGGATGCAATGTCATCATCGGTCTTTATGAGGGCAGCAAGTCATGGAAGAGAGCAGAAGAGCAGGGCTTCAAGGTATATGTCGCTGCAGAGGCTGCAAAGCAGGCTGACATCATCATGATTCTTATAAATGATGAGTTACAGGCAGATATGTACAAGAAGGACATCGAGCCAAACCTTGAGCCGGGCAACATGCTTATGTTCGCTCACGGCTTCAACATCCACTTTGGATGCATTAAGCCACCAAAGGATGTAGATGTAGCTATGATCGCACCTAAGGCTCCGGGACATACAGTACGTTCAGAGTACCAGGCAGGAAAAGGAACACCTTGTCTTATCGCTGTAGAGCAGGATGCTACAGGAAAGGCATGGGACCTTGCACTTGCATATGGTCTTGGAATCGGCGGAGCAAGAGCCGGACTTCTTGAGACAACATTCCGTACAGAGACAGAGACAGACCTCTTCGGTGAGCAGGCAGTTCTTTGTGGTGGTGTTTGTGCACTTATGCAGGCTGGTTTCGAAACACTTTGCGAGGCTGGTTATGACCCAAGAAATGCATATTTCGAGTGTATCCATGAGATGAAGCTCATCGTAGACCTTATCTACCAGTCAGGCTTCGCAGGTATGAGATACTCTATCTCTAATACAGCTGAGTATGGTGATTATGTAACAGGACCTAAGATTGTTACAGCTGAGACAAAGAAAGCTATGAAGAAGATTCTTTCTGACATCCAGGATGGTACATTTGCTAAGGAGTTCTTACTTGATATGTCACCAGCAGGACGTCAGGTACACTTCAAGGCTATGAGAAAGCTTGCTTCTGAGCATCCTTCAGAGAAGGTTGGTGAGGAAATCCGTAAGCTTTACAGCTGGAATGATGAGAGCGACAAGCTCATCAACAACTAATCTGTCAGATATATATGACAATAAGACCCGGGGCAGTGATGCACCGGGTTTTTTATATAGCAAAACTTGACAAAATATAGTGTGATGTGTAAAATTATGAATGTTAATCAGACGGATTAAAAATACGCCTTCGTCTCTTTGAGAGGCGGAGCGTTTTTGATATAAGGAGGCAAGTATGTCAGAACCATACAATCACAAGGCCATAGAGAAAAAATGGCAGGAATACTGGAAAGAACATGAGACATTCAAGACAGATGTTTGGGATTTTTCAAAGCCTAAATACTATGCACTTGATATGTTCCCTTACCCTTCAGGAGTAGGCCTTCACGCTGGACATCCGGAGGGCTATACAGCTACAGATATCATGTCGCGTATGAAGAGAATGCAGGGCTACAATGTACTTCATCCGATGGGATATGATTCATTCGGTTTACCGGCAGAGCAGTATGCTGTAAACACAGGTCATCATCCAAACGGTTTCACTCAGAAGAATATAGAGACCTTCTCAAAGCAGTTAAGAGAGCTTGGTTTTGATTATGACTGGTCAAAGATGATTTCTACAAGTGACCCTGAGTTTTACAAGTGGACACAGTGGATTTTCAAGAAGCTTTATGAGGCCGGATATGCAAAGCATATTGATATGCCTGTAAACTGGTGCGAGGAGCTTGGAACAGTTCTCTCAAACGATGAGGTTATAGATGGCAAGTCAGAGCGTGGCGGCTATCCTGTAGTCCGCAAGAACATGAAACAGTGGGTTATTGACCAGCCGGCATTTGCAGAAAAGCTCCTTGAGGGGCTTGATGAGATAGACTGGCCTGAGTCTACCAAGGAAATGCAGAGAAACTGGATTGGCAAGAGTACAGGTGTCGAGGTCAAATTCCAGATTGTAGGCGGTGGAGAGTTCTCTATCTTTACTACATGTATCGAGACAATATATGGTATCACATTTATGGTGCTTGCTCCGGACGGAGATATAGTAAAGGGTCTCATGGACAGAGTCGAGAACAAAGAAGAGGTTCAGGCTTACATAGATGAGACTGTAAAGAAGAGCGATATGGACAGAACTGAGCTTAACAAGACAAAGTCAGGCTGTGAGCTTAAGGGACTTCATTGTATCAACCCTGTAAACGGCAAGGAAGTGCGCATGTTCATCGGTGATTTCGTACTGGCAAGCTATGGTACAGGTGCTGTTATGGCAGTCCCTACCCATGATCAGCGAGATTTCGAGTATGCACAGGCTCATGATATTGAGATGATTCAGGTAATTGATGGTGCAGATGTATCAGAGCATGCATTTGAGAAGCACGATTACCTTGGAAAGGGCTGCAAGCTCATCAACTCAGAGGAGTTTACCGGAATGGTAGTTGAGGATGCTAAGGAAGCTATCACAGCCAAGCTTGAGAAGATGGGCGTGGCAAAGAGAACTGTAAACTACAAGTTCCGTGAGTGGATTTTTGCACGTCAGAGATACTGGGGAGAGCCTGTTCCATGTGTATACAAGGAGGATGGTTCAATCTATTTCCTTCCTGATGATGAGCTTCCGCTTGTCCTTCCTGAGCTTGAGGATTACAAGGGCAAGAATGGCAAGGCACCTCTTGAGAACGCTACAGAGTGGAAGCAGTATGACAGAAACGGCGTAAAGGGTACTCGTGAGACATCCACCATGCCAGGCTCAGCAGGATCCTCATGGTATTATATGAGATATATCGATCCACACAATGATAAGGAATTTGCAAATCAGGAGCTCTTAAAGCACTGGATGCCTGTAGATCTCTATGTTGGTGGACCGGAGCATGCGGTGGGACACCTCATGTATTCAAGAATCTGGAACAGATTCCTCTTTGATCAGGGCTTATCTCCTGTAAAGGAGCCTTTTAAGAAGCTCGTACATCAGGGAATGATCCTTGGATCAAACGGTATCAAGATGGGCAAGAGATTCCCGGAGTTCGTAGTAAATCCTAGTGATGTAGTCGAGGAGTACGGCGCTGATACACTTCGTCTTTACGAGATGTTCATGGGACCACTTGAGGTTTCAAAGCCTTGGAACGACAGCAACGTACAGGGAGCAAAGAGGTTCATCACACGTGTATGGAATTTCTTTACAGAGCCTGAGAATATTATCGAAGAGGATGACGGAAAGCTCACAAGAATCTATCATCAGACAGTAAAGAAGGTCACAAACGACTTCGAGGCACTTGGCTACAATACAGCTATCAGCCAGATGATGATTTTTGTCAATGAAGTATACAAGGCAGGCAGATGTCCTAGAGAGTTTGCAGAGGGACTTATCAAGATGCTTTCTTGTGTATGTCCACATGTTGGTGAGGAAATCTGGCAGAGAATGGGACATGACGATACAATCGCATTTGAGCCATGGCCGGTATACGATGAGGCAAAGACTGTTGAGGATACAGTAGAGATTGCTGTACAGATCAACGGAAAGACTAAGGGCACTCTTGAAATCGGAAAACAGGATCCTAAGGATGAGGTTATTGCAAAAGCAAAGGATGTTATTGCAGATAAGCTTACAGGAAATATCGTAAAAGAGATTTATGTTCCGGGACGTATTGTAAACATCGTAATGAAATAAAAATTACCCGGTATTTTGCACAGCCACTAGACGGCCGGCAGAATACCGGGTGATTTTATTTTTTGAGAACATGTGGTGGAAGTGATGGATCACTTCCGCGAAGCTTCTGCATACCGCGCTGGATCGCATCCTTGGAATTTTTCCAGTCGGCATCTTTATTTTTATAATCATATTTTTCGATGAACCATGCAACATCTTCATATATGCGGTTCATGTTGTCGTGCATTAGAGGGAGCACGATATCGTAAAATTCTTTGCGCTTATCACCTTTTAAATAAGTGTCGGCTCCTTCCAGAACCACTTTCAGGTGATCGAGACAAAATCCTTTTGTGTTCTTTAATTTTTCTTTTAGTTCAGGATCCTTTTCATACATAGTGAAGAAGGTCTTCATGTATGCATTAAAGGTCTTGTTTACGCTGTCACATATAAAGCAGGTTGATTCACGCTTGTTAATCCAGTCCACGATGGAATTGGAGGAGGCGTTTGCTTTTTTGAAAAGACCGCTCCTTTGCACTGAATCAGGCTTAAAGTTCTTAAATTCTTTGTCCATCTCCTCAATATGGCGCATGTACATGGTTTTTAGTATCCAGGCGTTTCCGAGTGAATTGCCATAGTCAAACATTTTTTTGAAATGTGCACGGCAGAAGCCCTCCTTATCGGTCATATCGCGTATGTCAGCCTCCATGTAAGAGGCACCATGACCAAGTACAAAATCCATGACGTGATCCTCAGTGCGTTTTTCTATATAGCAGAAGGGGCATTCGCCGGCATTGTCAAAGGCGTCTGATATGGGGATAGTGTGTATTTGTTCTTTCAAGGTAATACCTCCGGGGTCATATTTTGTTATTTAAAAATCCTCTGGTGTGTAGCTCTCATAAAACTTGATAAAGGTCTGTAAAGAGGTGGAAAGCTTTGAAGACTCCTTGTAAGCAAAGCCAACCTCACGCTTGTGGATTGGTATGCCGAGAGGAATTTCAATCAGGGTACCGTCAGCAAGCTCCTTTGAAACTATGCTTTTTATGACGCAGGCCACACCTACGCCTATTTTGGCAAAGTCGATGAGCAGGTCCATATTTGATATATCTATAGAGTCCTTTACGTGTATCTGGTTCTCCTGCAGATAATCATCAATATATTTACGTGTCATATTGCCTTTATCGAGAAGCATGAGAGTAGAGTTTTGCAAAATCTCGCTCTTTTTGACACCACGGGCGCTTAAGTTGCGCAGATAGTCCTTTGTAGTGACAAATATATCCTCGATGTTGTCCAGATAATAGAAATTGAAAGTCTTAAGGGATGTTGGTTTTCCAATCAGACCTATATCTATTTTGTCATCATCGAGGAGCTTTAAGGTCTCATTGGTGGACTGACATTCGATTGAGATGCTTATATGAGGATTTCTGTGTATGAATTCCTTGAGATATGGCAAAAGCATATATTTGCAGAGTGTTGAGCTGACACCAATCTTAAGCTGGCCGACACCGAGCTCTATTGAGCGCTTCAGCTTTTCCTCCCCCTCATTTAATGCCTCAAAGGCCTCGCTTACATGATCATAAAGAAGCCTGCCCTCATCGGTCAAGACGACACCTCTGGAGCTTCTGGAAAAAAGCTTGCATTCCAGTCCGTCCTCAAGCTTTTGAATTGACTTGCTGATGGCAGGCTGGCTGATATAGAGCTCCTTGGCTGCCTTTGATATATTGCCGGCATTGGCGACAGTATAGAAAATCCAGTAAGATGAGAGATTCTGGTTCATTTGTACCTCCTGTGGTTTGTACTTTTAATGGGCTGTAATCGTTGCTTGTCACAAAAAGGTGTGAACATCAACAAATCTGTGTTTATTATACCATGAGATTTAGTTATGGTAAATATGTTTATTATGTATTTTTATTATGGAAAATCATATGTTATGATGTCTTAAGTAAACTTGATTCAGATACAATCATAATACAATATTTTTATATGCTAGGAGGAATATAAGCATGGGAATGACAATGACACAGAAGATTCTTGCTGCACACGCAGGCCTTGACTCTGTTAGTGCAGGACAGCTCATTGAGGCTGATTTAGATCTTGTGCTTGGAAACGACATTACCTCACCTGTAGCGATTCATGAGATCGATAAGATGAAGGTAGAGGGAGTGTTTAATAAAGATAAAATCGCACTCGTTATGGATCACTTTGCACCAAACAAGGACATCAAGTCAGCAGAACACTGTAAATGTGTTCGCGAGTTTGCCTGCAAAAACGAGATTACAAATTACTTTGATGTAGGAAAAATGGGCATTGAGCATGCACTTTTACCTGAGCAGGGACTGACCGTAGCAGGTGATGTGATTATAGGAGCCGATTCACATACATGTACATACGGAGCTTTAGGAGCCTTCTCTACAGGTGTGGGAAGTACTGATATGGCAGCAGGAATGGCTACAGGCAAGGCCTGGTTTAAGGTACCTTCTGCTATAAAGTTCAATATTGTCGGAAAACCGGCTGAGTGGATCAGCGGTAAAGATGTTATCCTTCATATCATCGGTATGATTGGTGTGGACGGCGCACTTTATAAGTCAATGGAGTTTGTCGGAGATGGACTTAAATATCTTTCTATGGACGACAGATTTACTATCGCCAATATGGCAATCGAGGCCGGCGGCAAGAATGGTATCTTCCCTGTAGATGATCTCACAAGAGAGTACATGAAGGAGCATTCAAAGCGTCCGTTCACAGAGTATAAGGCTGATAGTGATGCAGAGTATGATGAGGAGTATACAATCGACCTTAGCACACTTAAGTCTACAGTTTCATTCCCACATCTGCCTGACAATACACGTACCATCGATGAGGTGGGTGATGTAAAGATTGACCAGGTAGTAATCGGCTCATGTACCAACGGCCGTATGGATGATCTGCGTATTGCAGCAAAGATTCTTGAGGGTAAAAAGGTTGCGGATGGTATCAGGGTTATCGTGATTCCTGCAACACAAAAGATTTATCTTCAGGCTATGGAAGAGGGCCTTCTTAAGACATTTATCGAGGCTGGTGCCATTGTGAGCACACCTACCTGCGGACCATGTCTTGGCGGATACATGGGAGTGCTCGCTGAGGGCGAGAGATGCGTATCTACCACAAACCGTAACTTTGTCGGACGTATGGGTCATGTGGATTCTGAGGTTTATCTGGCAAGCCCTGCTGTTGCAGCTGCAAGTGCCATTACAGGTAAGATTTCAGGACCAAAGGATGTTATGTAAAGATTGGAGGAAGCACAATGAAAGCAGCACACGGTCGTGTATTTAAATATGGAGACAATGTCGATACAGATGTAATCATTCCTGCAAGATATCTGAATTCTTCTGATCCTAAGGAGCTTGCAACACACTGCATGGAGGATATCGATAAGGATTTTGTAAATAATGTAAAGGCCGGGGATATCATGGTAGCCAACAAGAACTTCGGCTGTGGTTCATCAAGAGAGCATGCACCGATTGCCATCAAGGCTGCCGGCGTAAGCTGTGTTATCGCAGAGACATTTGCAAGAATTTTCTACAGAAATGCAATCAATATAGGTCTTCCTATTATCGAGTGCCCTGAGGCAGCAAAGGCAATAAATGCCGGTGATGAGGTGACTGTAGACTTTGATTCCGGTATCATCACAGATGAGACAACAGGAGAGAAGTTTAAGGGACAGGCCTTCCCAACGTTCATGCAGAAAATTATCGACTGCGAGGGACTTGTAAACTATATAAATCAGAAGTAATTATAAAAATTCCCGAGGTTATATAACCGCGGGAGTTTTTAGTACAATATTAAAAGTAATGTTGTTTACAAATAAATTGTAGCATTTTTGTTATTGATTTGATATATGAAATTTATTATACTATAAATGATAATAATTGTCTGCATATAGAGATGCTGCAATATGGATTTAGATAAGATAAAAAGAGAAATGAGGTAAAAAATGGATTTATTATATTCAAGCACAAGAAACAGTGAAAAGAAAATAACAGCTTCACAGGCTATCCTTAAGGGTCTTGCCGATGACGGAGGATTATTTGTACCTGAGAGCATTCCGGCACTTGATGTTTCTATTGAGGAGCTTTCTAAGATGTCATACCAGCAGGTAGCATATGAGGTTATGAAGCTTTTCCTTACGGATTTCACAGAGGAAGAGCTTAAAAATTGTATCAACAGGGCATACGACAGCAAGTTTGATACTACTGAGATTGCACCGCTTAAGTTTGCTGACGGGGCTTACTACCTTGAGCTGTTCCATGGCTCTACAATAGCCTTCAAGGATATGGCATTATCCATTCTGCCTCATTTACTTATCACATCTGCAAAGAAAAACAATGTTAAAAACGAGATTGTCATCCTGACAGCCACATCAGGAGACACAGGAAAGGCAGCTATGGCAGGCTTTGCTGATGTTGAGGGTACACAGATTATCGTTTTCTATCCAAAGAATGGTGTCAGCCCGATTCAGGAGAAGCAGATGCTTACACAAAAGGGTGCCAATACACATGTAGTCGGCATTCATGGCAACTTTGACCAGGCACAGTCAGCAGTAAAGGCTATGTTCAATGATAAGGCTCTTGCAGAGACGATGGATGCCGCAGGCTATCAGTTCTCATCTGCCAACTCAATCAATATAGGTCGTCTTGTACCACAGATTGTGTACTATGTATATGCTTACTCAAAGCTTTTTGCACAGGGAGCTGTCGCAAAGGATGAGAAGATAAATATCGTTGTTCCTACGGGAAATTTTGGAAATATACTTGCAGCGTTTTATGCAAAGAATATGGGACTTCCTGTTGCAAAGCTTATCTGCGCCTCAAACGAGAATAAGGTGCTTTATGATTTCTTCACAACAGGAGAGTATGATAAAAACAGAGAGTTTATCCTCACAAATTCACCATCCATGGATATTCTCATCTCTTCAAACCTTGAGAGACTCATTTACCGTATCGCAGGAAATGATGCAAATAAGAATGCTCAGCTTATGGCTTCACTTGCTAAGGATGGCAAATACACTGTAACACCTGAGATGAAGGAAAAGCTTTCTGATTTCTATGGAAATTACACAAGTGAGAAGGAAACCGCTGAGGTCATCAAAAAGCTTTACGAGGATACAGGATACATTATTGATACTCATACAGCAGTTGCAGCCGGTGTATATGGTAAGTACAAAGAGGCTACAGGTGATACAGCTACAAAGACTGTTATCGCATCTACAGCGAGTCCATTCAAATTCACAAGAAGTGTGATGGATGCAATTGATCCTAAGTACGATTCAATGACAGACTTTGAGCTTGTTGATGAGCTTTCAAAGCTCGGCAAGGTTAAGGTACCAAATGCCATCGAGGAAATCAGGGATGCAAAGATTCTTCACAACACAGTCTGTGATGTGGATCAGATGGAAAACACTGTTAAGAAAATGCTCGGTGTGCAGTAATAATATAATGTTACCTTTTGCCCATTTAATCATATAATTGTAATTTGTTTGATATATAATTATATATAGCGCAACATAAAAGAACATCTGCTGTTTGCAGATGTTCTTTTTGTGCTCTAATCATAGAGTGAATAATTATCAGATTACTGCAAAAATCATGTATACTCTTTACTACATTAATAAAAGAAATTTAAGAAACAGGTGGGACTTATTTACTATTTATTTTTTCCTGACATGAGGTTATACTAGTTTTGATGATTTTACATATTTTTTTGTATAAATAAAATGATATGAGGGTAAAAGGTATTTTGACCCTTTAATCATAAAATCCGTGGTAACTATTTAGGAATAATAAATAAAGATACAGGAGAAAGAAGCATGAACTATTTTATTATAATAGATGCGGTCACGCTGATATTAGGAATTTACATAATATTTGTGTCACTACGAATGAAGAAAAGCGGCAAAATTGAAAGCACCTTTGTGGCTGAGGATGAGATGAAAAAGATAAAGGATACGGCCGGATATATAGCTTATATTTATCCAAAGTCACTTGTATTCGGCATTGTGATTTTTGTTATCAGTATAGTTGCGATAGTTTCGGATTGCCTCAAAAAGATACCGTATTGGTCATATGTGGAGATGATTATATTCGTCGCAGTAATTATCTGGTTTTCAAATATGTTACGAAATGCAAGGGAAAAATTTGTTAAATTCTAACATGAATTTTGCATTGCAACATGAGACATAATAAAGTATAATGAATTTACAAAGATACCTGAGATGTTCGACAACCCTGTGTATTTAGAACCTACATTTACTTTAAATGGGATTCCTATATGAGCTGTTGGATGTCAGGCCGTCATTATGCAGCGGAAGGCAGAAGGCAGACTGCGGTTACCCACCTAGCAAGAGCGCTAGGAGTCTAAATTACAGGACCGGCATTTTGGGTTCTTACAAAAGAATAATAATGTACAAAAGAACTCCGGACGTACAAAAGATTTATGAGATACAAAAGATTTTTAAAGCACAAAGGATTCTTAGGTACAGATGATAAAGGGAGCTGTTTTTGCAGCTCCCATTTTTTGAGCAGTAACCACTATTTGGGTGTTAAGGAGAACAGAAATTTGGCAAATAGAAGACGAAGACGGCAAAAGCCGAATCAGATGGTCTGGATAATGCTTGCGATAACCATGGTATGCGTGGTTATTGTTTTTGCAATTGTTATGGCGCAAAAGGAAAAGGGGACACTTGTAAAACAGGCGAAGGCAGTGACGAAGGATATGGTGTATGAGAATGCATATATTGTGTCAAATGACGATGGAAGGCTGATTTTCATATGTGATGGAGATCTATACAGGGCAAAGGGTACCATGGAAGAGAACTTTACAGGTGTCTGTGATATTGAAATCAGTGGCTCTAAGGTCAAAAAGATACAGATAAAGCCGGATGATATATCAGGTGTGATGCTGTCGTACGGAGACGGTACCATGCAGATTGCAGGGCAGGGTGACATTCCAATGCAGTCAGACAAGCTGCCGGTGTATGATGAGACAGGCACTTCACCTAAGGAAATAGCGGTTTCTGACCTGATAATCGGAAGTGAAACACTTTCTTACATACTTGATTCCGGCAGGATATGTGCCATCGTCAGAAGACAGGCACCAGACCTTACATACATAAGAGTGCTTATAAAAAACGATGGAAAGGATGCATTTCCAACAATTGCAGCAGGTGCAGCGTCTAACCTTTATGTGGATGATGCCGACTGTGGCAGCAATGCTATTTACGATGTGGGTGCATATATGGCAAATGCACAGAAAGGTAAGATAAAGGTGAGCTCAGCGGACAATTATGTCAGCATAAACGGTAAGAGCTATCCGGGCTCATTTGAGTTTATCGGGACAGAGGAAGGTATTGTGGCGGTGAATACAGTCGATGTGGAGACATATGTGCGCTATGTGCTGCCGTCGGAGATGCCGTCTACATTTGATGCAGAGGCGCTTAAGGCTCAGGCTGTTTGCGCAAGAACCTTTGTATATTCACAGATGAAAAATACACAGTATGCGCTATACGGAGCAAATATTGACAATACCACGGCTTTTCAGGTATATAACGCTTCAGAAACAAAGCAGTCGACCGATGAGGCTGTAAAAGCTACGGCAGGACAGGTTGTCTCATGTGGAGGAAGCTTAATAACATGCTATTATTTTTCTACGTCTGCCGGAAAAACCGAGGATATGGAGGTATGGTCTTCGAGTACACCGGATTTCATACACAAGGTGGAGTCGGTGGATGACAATTCGCCATACTACAGATGGACCTCGGAGCTTGATTTATCGGCATACAATGATCCTCAGTATGGCACAGCAACAGGTATTTCTGTCGATAAGACGTCGGATGCTGGTTATGTACTTTCGCTCACAATAAATTACGGAAACAAATCGCAGGCCTTTACGGCGGAGAATGATATAAGAAAGTCGCTAGGACATTATCAGAAAAAAGTTACATTAAACGATGGCTCTGCGAGGGAGAATATGTCGATGATACCAAGCGCCTGCTTTAGTGTGAGTGCCGGTGCAAATGGTCACTATACACTGTCCGGCGGAGGCTTTGGCCATGGAATAGGCTTCAGCCAGTATGGGGCAGACAAGCTGGCAAAGGCAGGAAGCAGCTATAAGGATATAATCGGATATTATTATAAGGATGTGACAGTGGTGGATATAAGCAGTGTATGTAGTGAGCAGTGATATGCCTACAAAAAATTGATAGCATGGATAGTAGAAATGTGGTAATATCGAAGTGCTTAGATACATGACTATGTGTGTGATAGTAAGATACATTGTAATTATTTCGTAAGAAAACAAGAGGATTTGACAATGAATTTACCGATAGAGTTTGAAAAAAAGATGAAGGCCTTTCTGGGTGATGAGTGGGATGATTTCTTATACAGCTATGACAATAACAGATTTCAGGCGCTCAGATTCAATACATTAAAGGTACAAAGCCCGGAAGAAAGAATGCGGATATTGAAGGTACTTGGAATTTATTCAGATAAAAGGGTTTCGTGGGCAGATGAGGCATATTACTTTGATGAGAATGTGCGTCCGGGAAAGCATCCGTATCATGAGATGGGGCTTTACTACATACAGGAGCCAAGTGCCATGTCGGCGGCTGCACTTTTAGCTCCAAAGCCGGGGATGAGAGTGCTTGACCTGTGTG
>ENA-OOQE01000205-OOQE01000205.1-human-gut-metagenome-genome-assembly--contig:-NODE-205-length-14065-cov-1.662099_pt1 | contig 14065 bp, 12 predicted proteins | sample MGYA00241087_ERZ501160 | MGnify/ENA primary metagenome ERZ501160 (study PRJEB25962, sample SAMEA2042496) | human gut metagenome | biome: human gut; feature: human-associated habitat; material: faeces...
ATGATGATAAGGAAATATGTGTTAGAACAACCGAGTATTATACTTTAGAACTGGAAATTGTAAATACGGGTGACAACTATAAGATATTGAAGAACAAATATGGAGATGTTTTTGGTTGGAATGATATGACAGCTGTGCAGCTTACAGAAGCGTGGAAAAATGCAAAAGCAACTGATATGTTTACGATTTGTAAAGATTTAGCTAGTGGAGAATTAGAAGGTTTTCAAATGCCAAAACATATCCAAGATGTTATAGATTTTCTTTCACAAGAGTCAGAAGAGGTGTTATAAAGTGGAAATAAATATAGCAGGGAAAGTGTGTATTCATAGAATAAAAATGAGATATAGAGTATTCCTGAATGTAAAAGATCTATGTGTTGAAGTCATGAGAATGTAAAAACTGAATTGGTTAAAGGCACAAATTTGGTTTAAGTAACTCTTATAATGAAGATGGGGAATGTCATAGAAAATGTCGTAGAAATGTCATAGAAATTTTGAGAAAAATCAAGTGGCTAAAATCAGAATATTCTAAGAAAAAGCTTTCTAAAGAGAGACGATTAAAGAGTTTTCTGAAAAACGAATATTTCAAAGTTAGTCTCAACGAAGTCTCACGAGATTTGAGACTGAGTGAGACTCTATTATATAGCAAAACGTGATAAAACCGGGATTTGCAGGTGAATTATAAAGTTGTAGTCTCAAATCAGTCTCATTTTTGAAATCGTTTGTTGAGACTAACATGAGACTGAGGAGGTTCAAAATCATGGACATAAGTAAAAAAGATTGGAAGCTATTTCGAGGAAAATTATATGGAAGGTCTTGTTAAAGAGTATGCAAATTTTCTGAATGATGATAAAAAGCCTGCATCAGAGAAATTCTGGGAACTTGAAAAACGGATAAAAGAAGATAAGCGTCATCTGGGTGTTATTATGGAGTTGAGCAAGTCCGAGGCAATATGGGATATTGTTCGTCTTATTAGACTGAAAGTAATTACATATAATGATTTATCAGACTTTAGTGATGAATTACAGAATGAAGTAAAAAGAATACTTGAGATGAGCAGGTAATACATATGGAGATTGGTGCAACAAAAGCAGTTCAAGATCGACTAAAAACAACAAAGATTGAAGAAAGCAAAGGTGCTTCACTTGTGTTCTGTTGGGACACACATTTGACGAAAATAAAAGGAAGAAATGTCTTGTTTATTGTGAATGCCAGTAATCGTTATACAATAGCAATGACTGATATTGAACCAAGAAACTTGAATTACTATACAATGTATATCCGCAGTGTGATTCATGGCGTGATGCAGGAAATGGGATATTCCGAGGATCAGATAGGGCAATATTTTAAAATGTCAGGCGATACAACTGTAACAAAAACGCATGGTAGGAAATCGGTTGGTGGCATTAACAGAATGGTAATGGATGCACAGTATTTTGGTAAGAAGCTGGAGAAAGAAGCAAAGTATCAATGGGAACTTAGTGAGTATCTGAACAGATATATTTGCCAGCCAGAGGGATTTGATGCATATGGATATCCGAGTGAACTTTTTAAATTAGACATGGAACGATTAGGAATTATTCCTAAGAGAAAGCCTGCAAAGGTAATTGATTTTACCAGGCACATAGATACTAATCGCAGTACTAACCATTAGCGCAAAAGAATTGTTAAAGCGATTGTTTGGATATAAGAAGTTAGTTTGCAATGACGAAAAGTAAGATATATAAAATAATTCGTCGCTAAAAAAGCGACGGAAAAGGAGAACATTCATGAGCATAACATTTGAAATAGTCAAATTTAAAAAGCCAACAAAAGATGATTTGTCTAATTTACATATGTTTAATCCTTATGGTTCTATTCCAATATTAGATGATGATGGCGATAGCACGGGATGGAATATTTATATGTTCAGGGCTGATGATAAGGGTATACAGAATATTATAAATAGCAGTTATGCAGTCAAAATGGAACTCCCAGAATGCATTACAGATTATGATAGTTTTTTTGAAGATTTGGGATTCCCTAAAGAGGTAGTAAGGAATGGAGATGTTCGCATTATAAAATCCAACTCCAGATATATTACTATTTCTTATGACGACAAATCAAAGGGGATAGAAAAAAGCAGGCTTGAAAAATATAAGGTGATGGTTCAAACAAAATGTGTTGTTTTGAAGATTAAGGCTTTATGGAACAGCAGTGAAAATAATCTATATGGTATAGATAAAAAGAAAGCTATAAAGTGTATACCAGATATTGAAAATTATGAATATGTTCCAGTTAATAATAGTATGCTGGCAAAAGCAGAAATCCCCTTCTTGATATTTGAAAGAAACAGGGGAAAATGTTTTATAGAGATGTATTGATGGAATCTAGGGAAAGGAACACTTTTATGAGCAAAGAATTACAGATAAGAAATAGCACTGTTGATTTCTTGGTTTTCACACGAGATGCAGGAGAAGACGGAATAGAAGTCAGGGTTCAGAATGGCGATGTATGGCTTACGCAGAAAGCAATTTCGCAGCTTTTTGATGTAGATAGAAGTGTGATTACAAAACATCTGAGCAATATTTTTAAAGAGGGAGAATTAGATGAAAATTCAACTTGTGCAAATTTTGCACAAGTTGCTGATAATGGAAAAACATACAACTACAAATTTTATTCATTAGCTGCAATTATTGCTGTGGGCTATCGCATTAATTCAGAGCGGGCAATGCAGTTTAGAACATGGGCAACAAAGGTATTGGATACATTTACAAAGCAGGGTTATGTTCTTGATAAAAGCAGATTGATTAATGGACAGATTTTCGACGAAGATTATTTTGAGCATCTTATTGCTGAGATTCAGGAAATCAGAGCAAGTGAGAGAAGATTTTACCAGAAAATTACAGATATATATGCAACAGCAGTTGATTATGATAAGAATTCACAGGTGACAAGAGAGTTTTATGCAACAGTTCAGAATAAGATGCATTATGCAGTTCATGGTAATACAGCGGCAGAAGTGATAGTGGCAAGAGCTGATCATAATAAGGAACATATGGGACTTAAATCATGGAAAAATGCGCCTGATGGTAAAATAGTAAAAACAGATGTGTCAATTGCAAAAAACTACTTGGAAAAAGAAGAACTTGCAGAATTAAATGAGATTGTGACAATGTATCTTGATTATGCAACAAGACAGGCACGAAGACATATTCCTATGACTATGGAAGATTGGAAAACAAAGCTTGACGCATTTCTTAGATTTAATGATGCTGATGTACTTCAGGATAAAGGAAAAGTAACAGCAGCTATTGCAAAGGAATTTGCAGAAAGTGAGTTTGAGAAATACAGAGTTATACAGGATTCACTATATGAAAGTGACTTTGATAAATTGATGAATGATATGGAAAAGAATGATGCTATCCATTAGTACCTCAAAATTTCTAGTTGTAGAAACAGCGTCCGGAGATTATGATTTCCATAGGTGGACTTGCAAACCATCAGATGATTATTCTCTGAATAGTAAACAAACCTACAAGCCACCGGAACTACACACAATAATGACAATATAGCAATGCTTCGAACAATATGAAAGGCATAAAACCAATATGAAAAGACACACAAACATAATAATCACAGCCGTGGCATCGCTGCTTATCGTCACACTTGCGGGCAGAGAATTCATTAAAAATCATAAGAAAGAGTCTAATGATAAATCGTCTACGAATGTATCAGAAAATACATGTGAAGATATACCTGACACAAGTATATCTGACACGAGTACATCTGAAGCAGATATTCTGGATCCGACCTATGAGAATAATAAAGAGCAATTTTATATATCCGAAATCCCGGATGATATTTTTGAAAAAATGCAGGGCAAATCCTACAAGGCAGATTGTACACTCCCCAGAGAAAATCTGCGCTATATACATGTACTACATGTAGGCTTTGACAATCAGGTGCATGAAGGTGAGCTGGTTGTAAATAAAGATATCGCAGATGATGTACTTGAAATATTTAAGGAGCTCTATGAGTCCGGATATCAAATAGAAAAAGTCAGACTTGTTGATGAATATGATGCAGATGATGAGGCATCTATGAGCGACAATAATTCATCGGCCTTCAATTTCAGATTCATCTCCCACACTACAAAGATATCGAAGCATGGAATGGGAATGGCGGTGGATATCAATACTCTTTACAATCCTTATGTCAAAACAGTCGATGGGGAGCTTTCGATTGAGCCTGCAAATGCCGTAGATTATGTTGACCGGAGCAAGGATTTTTCGCACAAGATTGACCATGATGATTTATGCTATAAGCTGTTTACGGAGCATGGTTTTGAGTGGGGAGGCGATTGGACGCATTCCAAGGATTATCAGCATTTTGAAAAATAGTGCTGATAATTTCTACGGAAGCAGGTGACCAGCAGCCAGGTACAGCTCATACCATTCCTCGCGAGTCAGAGTAATATTGCATGCCGCGATAATTTCCTTCAGGCGGCTTTCGCTTGAAGTTCCGGTAACAATCTGCATATTTGCCGGATGGCGTAAAATCCATGCGGCCGCAATAGTAGTATCGCTGACATTGTATTTTTCGGCTATCACATGAAGTTTTTTATTCAGTTCCGGGTATTCGTCGCTTCCGAGAAAACAGCCTTTCCATGCCGGCATCTGAAACGGAGACCATGCCTGAAGAGTAATGTTGTGGAGGCGGCAGTAGTCGAGCAGACTTCCGTCGTGATCAATTGAACCGGGTGTTTCCATATTGACTTCCATACCATTTGCAACGAGATTGGAAACAGGAATGCTGAACTGAACCTGATTGACAACGAGTGGTTGGCGGACATATTTCTGTAGCAGTTCAATCTGCATCGGCTTATGGTTTGAAACACCAAAATGACGAACCTTTCCGCTTTCAAAAAGAACATCAAATGCAGCGGCAACCTCTTCCGGTTCTACGAGTGCATCTGGACGATGAAGCAGCAGAAGATCAAGATAATCTGTATGAAGCCTTTTTAAAATACCATCGACAGATTTCAGAATATGCTCCTTTGAGAAATCATAGAAGCCTTGGCGGATGCCACATTTTGACTGCAGGTAAATATCTTCACGCTTTATGGATGGATCGTCTGCAATTGCTTCGCCGAATACGCTCTCGCTCATACCGCCACCGTAGATATCTGCGTGATCAAAGAAATATGCGCCCTGTTCCAGAGCTGCATGAATAAAATGATTCATCTCATCCTTTGATTTTTCAGAAAGGCGCATGCATCCAACTGCAACTGAAGGAACCTTTCGTATGTGATTGCCTAAAATTGTTTCTCTCATAGTAAAAATCTCCTTTGTAATTATTTTCTAATTCCCATAATGAGTGCGGCGTAGCCCCAATCCCATATGAGCTTTGCAAAGCTGTTTTCCAGATATTCGCGTACGTCATCATCATCATATCCTGTCATGCGTGAGATGATGACAATATGCTCTCTGATGATTTCATATGTCAACGGACTATTGGCATTGTGACTGTACCACAAGAAAAGACTTTGACGTATAGCAGTGTATTCAATCATAATCCACTGCATTTTGATAATCATGTGTTCAATAATCTTTTTAGTGGATGCTGCTTCAGGCGATATCAGGTCGGAAAACAGCTCGTTTGCCAGATAATTGCGAAAAACAATGTCATAATCTGTGAGCATTGAGCAAAATTGTTTCTGCGATGTTTGCAAGGTGCGGCTTATGGAATTATTGTCTGACTGTGAATAAATATTGGAGTATCTACAAGCTTCGGTCAGTACAGGCTGAAGAAAGGCTGTGTATAAACCCTCTTTACGATAATTTACTGATAAATCCTGAAGCAGCTCATTGCATTCGATAAATGTATCTTCGTCCGGGATATGAATATCTTCCATGGCGGTATTCAGTTCATTAAGCGTCTGGTCGGAAAAATATTCCTGTATATGTGCATTGGTGATTGGCTGGTTTTTATATAATTCCAATAAAATGTAAAGCCCATCAAGCAAAGCCTGCTCCACTGAAAGCCCTTGGTCAGATATCAGTTTAATCAGATTATCACGGATTAAAAATGCCGTAGATAAATTATTCCGGGTCTCGGATATTACAGGAAATGTGACAGGTTTTTCGCACCACAGGTCGATAACTGCCGGACAGCACGGCATGAGTGTTCGTTCCTCATGTGTTGAAAACCGGTGGATTTCTCTGGGAAACAGTGAACATGTCTCTGAAAGCACTTCATCTGAGTATGTCATTACAAGATGACATAGCTTATCCTTTGAAAGAAACGGACACCGATGTTTTTCGTCCAGTTTAATAACCAGACTGCCATCCTTATGGCATGTGTAAGAGCTTAGATTGTCACTTTTTCCAGACACTTTATCAGCAGAAAAAGGGGCTGTAGATAAAGTATCCGGAGGAGAAAGCTTCTTCCATTTGCGGTTTGTAGCGTCATCTACTGCAATTTTCCACTCCTGACAGCATGTGATACTGCATTTGTCAGCAATACATTTGAAATTGTTGTAATAGTCCGGTTGATAGTTTTTCATGTTTTTCCTTTACTTATACAGATTTGTGAATAGAGCATAGTATAGTTTGTTATTATCAATCAATCACATGATGATTCAGCCATTTTCTTGAGTGGAATCTGGCAGTAAATATAATAGAACGAAGCATCCAGTCACAAGCCATGCCAATCCACACTGCAATCGGACCAAAGCCCCATACACGGCAGAGGTATATGCACAGGCTTACACGGCAAAGCCACATTGTGCAGCAGGATACAATCATGGAGAATTTCACATCGCCTGCGGCACGCAGTCCATATGGCGGGATGAAGGATGGTACCCAGCAGATTGGCTTGACAATTGTGATAAAGATAATCATCTCAAAGCAGAGCCGTGCACTGGCAGGTTCCATTCCGGCAAGCATTGTAATGGGCTTTGTGAGTATGAAAATAATCAGACAGCTGGCAATGATTACGACCTCAGACACCAGTGACAGTTTTTTGATATAGTAGACAGCTTCATCCTTTCTGCCGGCACCCAGACACTGTCCTACAACAGTCATAAGACCTATTCCTATTCCGATAGCGGCAATACCATTTAAGTTTTCGAGGATATTGGTCATGGCCTGGGCAGCGATGGCCACGGTTCCAAGAGTGGATACAGTAGACTGGATAGCCAGCTTTCCAAACTGGAACATGCTGTTTTCGATTCCTGATGGGATACCGATGAGCAGGATTTTTTTAATCAGGCCCCATTCAGGGCGTATAGACATATAGTTCTTTATGAAAATCGGTTCATTTTCCCTTCGAAGCTGTATGATAACGACAATCGCGCAGAATATTCGGGATACGAGAGTGGAAATAGCAGCTCCCTCAACACCCATACCGAAGCCGAAAATCAGAATAGCGCCGATATTCATAAAGTTTGAAATAACAGATATGACCATAGGATTGCGACTGTTATTCTGTGCGCGCATAATGGATGCGCCGGCATCATAGAGACCTATAAAAGGAAATGACAGCAATGTAAAAAAGAAATAAACCTGTGAGTTCCTCATTACATCAGCTTCAACAGCGCCAAATATGGCACGAAGCAGCGACTTTCTTGTTATCAGACAAAAAGCAGATAAAAGTACAGACAGAAATGCCATGACAAAAAATACCTGTCTTGCAGCATGGCGGGCACCTTTTGTATTGTGACTTCCCAGATACTGCGAACAGAGAATCGCACCACCGGCGGCAAGCGCTGAAAGTGCCTGTATGACAAGGATATTGATTGAGTCTACAAGCGAGACCGCTGAGATAGCGGCAGAACCTACATTGCTGACCATCATTGTATCCACAGTTCCCATAAGAGAGGCTAATAGCTGCTCTATTATAATCGGAACCAAAAGCTTTCGAAGTTTAGTATTTGTATAAATATGATTGGTTGTAGTATGCAGGTTTGCTGTTTTTATTTTATCTGAATGTAAATTTGTCATATCTGATTACCTTTATAACTGTATATTTTACGTGTTTAGGTTAGTACGATAAATTCGTAATGTCAATAAGGAATATTTAAAGTGCTGGCAAAGTGTTAGTAATAAAAATTATTAAAATGTCAGTAACTTCTATTTTTTGAACAATATTGCACAATCCTCTTTTATTTTGAACCAAAAAGTTATACAATAGTACCATAGTAAAAGGCATCAAAACTAATTCCAAAATTAAATCACGAGAGGTATCAACATGAAAAAAGCAAAGAAACCACCTCTGTACAAAAGCTTCGGCTATGCCTTCGAGGGCATATTTACATGCATCAGAAATGAGCGCAATATCAAGATACACTGCACTGTCGCGATACTTGTAGTGATAGCAGGAGCGGTACTTGGGATAACACCGACTGAGTGGTGCATCTGCCTGACGCTGTTTGGACTGGTGATAGCCCTGGAGCTGGTCAACACTGCGATTGAGTCAGTTGTAGATTTGGTAACGACAGAGCGAAAGCCGCTTGCCAAGACAGCTAAGGACACGGCAGCAGGAGCTGTGCTTGTGGCAGCAATAATGGCTGCGATAGTTGGACTTATCATTTTTGTGCCAAGGATTGTTTCTCTATTATGATGATTAAAGGGGCAAAAGGTATCATCGATATGAGCAGCGAATATTTTTGATGTTCTTTATAAGGCGCTTATTCAGAGCAATCAATTTTAAATAACAGGAAACGGAGGATTTTACCATGGAAAGACTTACAGACGGATTAAAGAAGATTTTACTTGCAGGAATAGGAACAGTGGCAGTGACTGCTGAGAAATCAAAGGAAGTGCTTGATGAGATGGTCAAGAGAGGTGAGCTGACTGTCGAGCAGGGCAAGGTGCTCAATCAGGAGCTTAAGCACAATATCAAGGACACAGTAAAGAAAAATGTAAATGTATCTGTTAAGCCACAGTCACCGGAGGAGCTCGAGGAGCTTTTGGACAAGATGACACCTGAACAGATACAGGCTTTAAAGAGCAAGCTTGCACAGATGGATGAGGCTGACGTGGATCAAGAAGCTGATGAAAGCGTTTTCGAGGATGAGGACATTGTAACAGATACTTCAGCCGATGGAAAAAGTGCTTCCGGTGGAGAATCACAGACAGTGGATATAAAAATAGAAGCTGAGGACGATAAAGAGGAAAGCGTGAACTAGTATGGATAGCCGCCTGAAGGAGATGACAGCGGTACTTAAGAAGTACAAGCTCACGCATGGACTTACACCCGAAAAATTCAGACTTATATTGCAGGAGCTGGGACCTACCTATATTAAGCTTGGACAGATAATGTCGCTTCACTCGGATATTCTGCCAAAGGAATATTGTGAGGAGCTTATGAAGCTATGCTCAGATGTGGAGCCGATGCCGTTTGAGCAGGTGGAGGCTGTCATAGATGCTTCATTTGGTTATTCATGGAAGGATGTTTTTGCTTCAATAGATAAAAAGCCTCTTGGGGCAGCTTCTATAGCGCAGGTGCACAGGGCCACACTTAAAACCGGTGAGCAGGTGGTTGTGAAGGTGCAAAGGAAGGGCATTCACGAGGTGATGTCAAAGGACATGGCGCTGCTTCACAAGGCGGTTAAGCTTGTGCCGCCCATCTCTATAAAGGGCATTGTGGATTTTGACATGGTGCTTGATGAGATGTGGGCTGTGGCACAGGAGGAGATGAATTTCCTGCTTGAGGCATCCAATATTGAGGAGTTTGCCAGCAATAACAGGGATGTTGCATTTGTAGCCACACCAAAGCTTTACCGCAAGTATACCACATCACATGTACTTGTCATGGAGTATATAAAGGGCTTTAATATCGATGACAAGGAGGGGCTTTTAAAGGATGGCTATGACCTTGAGGAGATAGGAAGTAAGCTGATTGACAACTATATCAGGCAGGTGATAGAGGATGGCTTTTTCCATGCGGACCCGCATCCGGGCAATGTAAAGATAAGGGATGGCAAAATTGTCTGGATTGATATGGGCATGATGGGAAGGCTTTCTGAGCATGACAAAAAGGAACTGAGCAATGCTGTTTACGGCATCGCCATGAACGATATCGGCATGATAGAGGATGCGGTGCTTGCAATTGGTGACTTTAAGGGTGAGCCTGACAGGGCAAAGCTGTACAAGGATATCAAAATAATCATAAATAAATACGGCAGTCTGGATATGGGGCAGGTCGATATTGCAGAGTTTATTCAGGAACTTTTGGAGGTAATGAAGAACAACCGCATTGTTATGCCGCATGGTCTTACAATGCTTGCGAGGGGCATCACTCAGATAGAGGGCGTGCTTGCGGATATTGCACCTGGCATCAACATGGTTGGGATTGCTTCTGCAAGGATAAAGCAGGAGATGCTTAAGAATTTTGATTTGAAGGGCGAGCTTAAAAAAGCCGGGAAGACAGCATACAAATCAGCTCACCGCATGGTGGAGCTGCCGGAGAGAATGGCGCAGATACTCGAGGAATATCAAAGAGGGCAGACACGCATAAATCTTGACATGCATGCTTCTGATGAGCTTGCGAGGCTTTTACACAGGCTGGTGAGAAATATCGTCATGGGCTTATGGGTTATGGCACTTCTAATCAGCTCAAGCATAGTGTGTACCACAGATATGACACCTAAGATACTTGGCATACCGGCGCTTGGTGTGATGGGATATGTGTTTGCATGCATCATAGTGCTTTATACGATTGTGAAGCATTTCATATCCAGACGATGATAAAAAAGCAGGATTCTGAAATTAATCAGAAATCCTGCTTTTTAATTACGTTATATTATTTCGATGATTTTTTACTCTTTGCTTTTTTATAATCCTCATCAAGATGATATTTGTCCTGATACATGGTGAACTGACCTACAAATGCAGGCTCCTGTCCGGCCTTAAGCTCATTGAGATAATCATGTGTCTCGAATGATGAGTTGTGTGTCTGGATCAGGCATACAGCAATGTTTGAGCAGTGGTCTGAGGCTCTCTCGCAGTTTGTGATGTAATCTGTGAGGAATACGCCGAGTCTGCTGTCACATTTGCCCTTCTGAAGACGCTCGATATGATAATTTCTAATCTCCTTGGTGAGATCGTCAATAACCTGCTCAAGAGGCTCAACCTTGACTGCCTCTGTCAAATCGTTTTTGCTAAATGCCTCTACAGTGAGAGTGAGAATCTCGCGCAGAGCATTGTTGAGCACCGTGAGCTCTTTTCTTGCGTTCTTTGAAAATTCAAGCTTGTTGTCATTAATCTGCTTGGCAAGCTTTGCCATATTTATCGCATGATCTCCGATTCTCTCGAAGTCATTGATTGCATGAAGCATCTTTGAAATCTCGTTGTTGCCGTCCTCAGAAACATCCTTTCCGGATAAGTGAATGAGGAAGGTGTCAAGCTGATCCTCTAAGTAATCAAGTTGCTCTTCCATGACTTCAATATCATCAAACTTTGAATCTGAGTAATTGTCAAAGAGGTCTAAAGCATTCTTGAAGCTGTCTCTTGCAAGCTCAGCCATCTCGTTTGTTTTCTCAAGACATTCTTTGACAGCAAGTCCAGGTGAGAGTAAAAGTCTCTCGTCGAGTACGACCTGTCCGTCTGCGTTGTCAGTTGTGACAAGCTTCTTAGCAATCTTTACAAGAGTATTGCTAAATGGCAGAAGAACAATAGTGGTAGCAATATTGAAGATTGAGTGGAATACCGCAATCATTACAGGAGTGATGCTGTCATTAAATAATGCCAGATCAACAGCATAACGTGCGATACAGTATACTACAAGTCCAATTGCTGTACCAAACAGATTGAAGCTGATGTGGATGATGGATACTCTCTTGGCGTTTTTGTTTACGCCGATTGACGAAAGCAGTGCAGTCACGCATGTACCGATGTTCTGACCCATGATGATCGGGATAGCCATGCTATATGAGATAGCGCCTGTCATGGCTAAAGCCTGCAGCACACCAACTGATGCGGCAGATGACTGGATGACTCCGGTAAATACAGCACCTACAAGCACTCCGAGGAATGGATTGTTAAATGTGGTGAGCAGTCCGGTAAATTCAGGCATATCTGCGAGTGGTGATACAGCGCCGCTCATGAGCTGCATACCATACATGAGTACGGCAAAGCCTGCCATGATGATTCCAACGTCCTTGTGCTTTTCCTTCTTGCTTCCCATAATCATAATCACACCGATAAGCGCGATGACAGGGGAGAAGTTCTCAGGCTTTAACATCGAGATGAACAGATTGTCACTTTCGATACCTGAAAGACTAAGAATCCATGCGGTGAGAGTGGTTCCGATGTTGGAACCCATGATGACACCAACAGTCTGGGCAAGCTCCATGATGCCGGAGTTTACGAGTCCGACAAGCATAACAGTAAGTGCGGATGAGGATTGGATTGCAATAGTGACTATTGCTCCAAAAAACAAGCTCTTGATAGGGTTTGAGGTTACCTCCTTAAGTATCTTTTGGAGATTGCCTCCTGCGAGCTTCTCAAGACTGCCAGACATAACATGCATTCCGAAAAGGAAAAAGGCAAGTCCGCCGCATAACTGCAATATAGAGTAAATGTTCATGTTTACCTCCGTTTGTAAAAATAATTTGTTTTACTATTTGCTCCAGTTATACATATTTAGTTTACACAAAACACATATAACATAACATAATTTTTACATTCTATCAATATAATCTGAAATTTTAATAAAAAAAGTGATATTCACTTTTGAACACTTTTGAAAACGCTTTAAAATTTATGTATATTTATGTTTTCTTTTGTTTACTTTTGAAGAAAAACGTTGTACAATTACAGTATAATAATTTTAGGTAATTATTCAGAAATTTACATTACAAGGTGGAGGTATATTATGTCAGACGTAAAAAGTGTTATTGAAAGCGGCAGGGCTGTGCTCGGAATAGAGTTCGGTTCTACCAGAATAAAGGCGGTGCTTATCGGGGATGACCATGCTCCTATAGCCACAGGTGCCCATGATTGGGAAAACATGCTTGTGGACGGCATCTGGACATACAGCCTGGATATGATTTGGGAGGGCATTTCAGACTGCTACAGCAAAATGGCGCAGGATGCAAAGGAAAAGTATGGAGTTACCATCAAAAAGCTTGCGGCAATCGGTATTTCCGGCATGATGCACGGCTATCTGCCTTTTGACAAGGATGATAATCTGCTTGTGCCATTTCGGACATGGAGAAATACCATCACAGGTGAGGCTGCAGCAGAGCTTACTGAGGTGCTTGGCTTTAATATTCCGCAGAGGTGGAGCATAGCGCATCTGTATCAGGCTATATTAAATAAAGAAGAGCATGTATCAAAGATAGCATATTTCACAACATTAGCAGGCTATATTCACTGGCAGCTCACAGGTGAAAAGGTCATAGGTGTCGGCGAGGCATCAGGCATGTTTCCTATCGATTCGAAGACCAGGGATTATGATGCGGCAATGCTTGATAAATTTGCAGCATTAAATAAGGTAAAAGAATATCCGTGGGATATAAGAGACATTCTGCCAAAGGTGCTTACGGCTGGAGAAAAGGCAGGTACGCTGACAGAGGAAGGAGCTAAAAGGCTTGATGTAAGCGGCAATCTGGAGAGCGGTATATTGCTTGCACCGCCGGAGGGAGACGCAGGCACTGGAATGGTCGCAACCAATTCTGTTGCAGTGCGTACCGGAAATGTATCAGCGGGCACATCTGTATTTGCTATGGTTGTGCTTGAAAAGGCACTTAAGGCAGTTCATGAGGAGCTTGATATGGTCACCACACCATCGGGAGATGCGGTAGCTATGGTGCACTGCAACAACTGTACGTCAGACTTAAATGCATGGGTGGGATTATTCAAGGAATTTTCAGAGCTGTTTGGCATGGATATAGATATGAATGACATATATGGAAAGCTCTACAACAATGCACTTACAGCCGATAAGGACTGTGGCGGCCTTGTAGCCTTTAATCTTTTCTCGGGAGAGCCTGTCATCGGACTCAACGAGGGCAGACCTATGTTTGCCAGAAAGCCGGATGCAAGGATGAATCTTGCAAACTTTATGCGCACACATCT
>ENA-OOQE01000226-OOQE01000226.1-human-gut-metagenome-genome-assembly--contig:-NODE-226-length-13055-cov-2.015462_pt1 | contig 13055 bp, 9 predicted proteins | sample MGYA00241087_ERZ501160 | MGnify/ENA primary metagenome ERZ501160 (study PRJEB25962, sample SAMEA2042496) | human gut metagenome | biome: human gut; feature: human-associated habitat; material: faeces...
TCTTTCATAATCGTGTTTGTAATCTCAAGTATTATGCCATCATATTTTTTTAAATCCGGCAATTCTATTATGTTATATTCCCCTATATTGTGTTTATCATCCATAATAAAATTGCCAAAACTTTGGAAAATATCTATTTCAACATCAAGATTTTGTTCCTGTATATAATCCTTGCATCCCAAAATCCATGAATAATTAACATGTCTTTTCCATGCATCTGCTATAATTGCTATCTTCTTCATACCCCGCTCTGCCTTTCAGCAATCATTTAGTTATTGAAGTGCTCTGCCTGCGCATTAAGCATATCAGCTACCTTCTTATTCTGTGCTACCTGCTTTGAAATAGTATTTATATCGTTTGAAAGTTCCAATGTGTTGGATGCCGCAAGGTTGATACCATCGCAGCCTTCTTTTACCACACTAGTAATATTGCTGATATAGTCCATAATGTGCTCCGTGCTCTGCTTGAGCTCAAACGACATCTTATTGAAATTACCTACAATATCATTTATATGCACTGCATCGTTATTGTACTGTTCTCCTGCTTTGACAAAATTATCATAATCCGGCAGGATATTTGACTGGATATATTCTGCAAGTTCTGCTGCATTCTTTTGCTGATATACTGCATAGGTGCCACAATGTTTCTCAAATAAAAAATATGCCGTATCTCATATTTCAATATACTAAAAAACAGATGACCCACATAACATATATGTAAGCCATCTGCTCTGATGCTAAAACTAATTAAATTGTTTACTCCTTCACGCCTCCAAGTGTGACACCGGCAATAATATATTTTGATAAGAGAAGATATACAATAATAATAGGCACGATAGCTACTGTTATCATCATATAGATTTTTCCCATATCGAAATTCATATAGTCCGCTCCTCGAAGTGTGGCAATCAAAATTGGTACTGTCATCTTGTTCTTTGACTGGATGACCAGGGCCGGTGTGAAGTAGTTGTTCCATGAACCTACAAATGTGAAAATTGCCTGTACTGCAATTGCAGGTTTCATGATCGGCAATACTATATGGTTGAATGTCCTAAACTCATTCGAACCATCAATTCGTGCAGCTTCTACAAGTGATAGAGGAAGTGATGACTGTAGATAGCTGTACATGAAATAGAATACCGCCGGCGATGCTATTGATGGAATGATAAGTGGAGTCCACGAATCATACATTCCCATATTTGTTATTAAACGCAGGAAGCCCATCGCAGTAACCTGTGTCGGCATAACCAGTATCGCCATTATAAATGTAAATGCAGCTTTCTTTAATTTGAAATCGTAAGCATAAAGTCCATATGCTGTAAGCGATGAAAAATATGTACATAAAACTGCACATGAGCCCGATATAATAAGGCTGTTTACTATTCCCCTAAACATAGGGAAGGATCCGTCATTAGCTACAGATTTCAGATTATCCAGGAAATGCCCGCCCGGGATAAATGAGAAACCCTTCTGCAGCTGTGCATGCGACCTTGTCGCATTGATTATAAGTATTACAAAGAAGAACAGGCATAAAAATGATAATAATATCAAAACTATATGCGCTATAACACTGCGGACATTAATTTTATGTTTTGGTTTCATTATTTAGCCGCCTCCTTTTTCTTTCTTCTAGCTTCTTTTGCAGCTCGCTTTGCTGCTGCCTTTGATCCGTCAGGATCGCTGTCATTTGTCATTCTGTATACGATGAAGCACAGAATTGCGCTGACTATAAACAGATATACCGACAATGTTCCGGCCATACCATAGTTCTTACTCTTTAAGTGGTTGTTCAGGAACATGATAAGTGTCATTGACGTTCTGTCCGGATTTCCCTGTCCGTTTGTCAGAATCTGAGGTACATCGAACATCTGGAGTCCACCGATGATTGATGTGATGAGTGTATATGCAAGTATTGGTCGTATACTCGGTAAAGTTATATAGAAGAATCTCTGCAATGCATTACATCCATCCAGATCTGCCGCCTCAAATACTTCTGTACTGATACCCATAACTGCTGCCATGAGCATAATAGTCGTATTACCGAACCACATAAGGAAGTTCATGAAGCCGATGAGTGATCTGGTTCCAAATACACTTCCCATAAAGTCGATAGGCTTGCTGATTACTCCCATAGACTGCAGGATTGAGTTCACAGGACCACTGTTCGAGAACAGTGTAAAGAACAAAAGTGCAAATGCAGATGCCATGATCAGGTTTGGCAGATAAATTACTACCTTAAAAAACTGTAATTTGTGAATTTTTAATCTGGCATCAGTGAACCAGTTTGCTAAAACAAGTGCAACCACAATCTGTGGAATAAATCCGATAACCCAGAGGATAAGAGTATTCTTACCATATGTGATCATATCCGATTTAAGAAGCTCGGCATAGTTAGCCCATCCCACAAAATTCGGTCCTATTTGTTTGATTCCGGATCTATAGTATTCAAAAAAACTAAACCTTACCGTATCTACTAACGGAATCAGAGAAAAAATTAAATATGTTATGAAAAACGGAAGAATAAAGATATATCCCCATTTTGCATAACTTACGCTCTTTCTTTTCTTCTTCATGAGCCAAATTCCTTTCTACCAGAGTCACCTCTGCGAAGCCCAAAGGCTCCGCATGGTGTTTTATTTATCTTATTTCGGCCATGTAACCTTTTCGATATCAGGATAACGCTCTTTAATTGCTGTCTCAAAGTTTTTCTTAGCCTTATCATAATCAACCTTACCCTGTAAGTAATCGCTGAATGAGTTCTGGATAAGCTCTACACATCCCTGATCATATGCTGAAAGAGGTGCAATCTTGATATTCTCAGCTACCGGTTCAAAGTAAGCAAATGGGTTCTGTCCGCCAAGGAAGTCTGATGCGAATGAATCATCTTTTGCTGCTTCCTTCATTCCTGATTTTGTATTTGTGAAATCAGAGTAATCCTTAGAGATCTTGAGTAAGTTGTCTTTATTTGCTGTTAAAGCAAGGATGATATCCTTAACATGCTTAGGGTTATCTGTTCCTGTTGCTGCGTGGAGGTAAGATCCGCCCCAGTTGTAATTCTGTGGTGGTGTTGTAACAGCCCATGATCCTTCTGCTCCATCCCAGTTTGGTGCAAGTGTGAAATCGATTCCCCATGCTGGGAAAAGGAATGCAAATACCTTTGACTGAGAACCCATTGCTTTGTTCCAGTCATCATTAAACTGGCCTTTAATTTTAGCATCAACATATCCTGCATCAAGCCACTCTTTTGAATCATCTACCCAGTTTGTAATCTTCTTATCCACTACAACCTCATCTGCTCCAGGCTGTACCCATGAGTTGTCGATTGAGTTTCCATATAAACGGAATGTATCAGCGTAAGAAGATAATGTGTAGTATCCCTTTGCCTTAAGTTCCGCTGCTGTAGCCTTTAATGTATCCCAGTCCTTTGTCTTCTCACCGATTGCTTCAGGATCATCTGTTCCGAATACATCCTTTGCAATATCGCGACGGTAAACTAAAAGTCCAGGACAGCACTGCCATGTTGAACCTCTCTGTACTCCGTCTGAATCAGAAGCTGTTTTTCTTGTGAAATCGAACTGATCAGCAAACTCTTTGTCACAATCAATTCCAAGATCCTTAAGAGGCATTGCTACGTCTGCATCTTTATCTGTATATTTGAATACGTAATCTGTCTCTGATAAGAACATATCAATCTTGTCATCTGCTGCTGCATCCGCCTGTTTTGAAAGAGCTTCATCAAGCTTCTGCTGGTAAACACCATCCTGGTTAGGATTTACTACCCAATGAATTTCTGTGCCATCCTTGAGGTATGTAATTGTTCCATCTTTAGAAGTCTCTTTAACCTCCGGGTAAACAGCCTCAACTCTTGTTCTGAACTCGTCGTTCCATGAATAGATATTGATAACCTTTCCCTCTTCTGCATTAGAAGCGCCTGCTCCGCCTTCTTTTCCGTTTCCTGCTGTTGATCCACATCCTGCAAGGAGTGTTGCCCCCATAGACAGTAACAGCATTGTGCTAATCACTTTCTGTTTCATTTTTCATTTCCTCCATAGAAACTGTTTTGATATCTTCTTATGAATTAATTTGATATCTCGTTTACAGTTGTAATATTACTACTTAACCGTTTTCGTTTATATTAAATCAATTGTAAAAATATCAGATTCATGTCATAATAATAGAAAGATGACATAAATCTAATATTTTGTTGCAAAGGAGAACCTTTATGGCACTTTCAAAAGAATGGTATGACGCAGAATTTGTTGACAGCGAGAGCGAATCACTGCATCGTGCTCCAAGTATTGAATATAGTTTTTATAACGCAGTCAAAACCGGGGATATGGAATATGTAATAAAAAACTGCAAAGAAGATGCATTTATACACCTTGAAGGAACAGGTGTATTGTCCAGAAATACTTTACAGAATATCAAATATCACTTTGTTGTCACAACCGCCATGATCACAAGATACTGTATTGATGGAGGACTCGAGCCTGAGCAGGCATACCGTCTGAGTGACTTCTATATACTTAAGATGGACAGCTGCTCCACCGTACGCCAGGTTGCTGACCTGCATCACGAGATGGCAAAGGATTTCACAGGTAAGATGGTGCTGCAGAAGAAATCGTCTATCCTCTCAAAGCCTGTTACCCAGTGTGTTGACTATATATACAGCCATATAAAAGAGCGTATCACAATAGCTGATCTGGCTGCATACACAGGTCTTTCCGAGAGCTATCTTTCAAGGGTATTCAAGCAGAATCTCGGTGTTTCGATAAGTGATTATATAAGGGAAAAGAAAATAGAAAAAGCGACTCACCTGCTCAAATACTCAGATAAGCCGATTATAGATATAGCCAACTACCTGTCATTTTCATCACAGAGCCACTTTATCCAGATCTTCGAGAGTTTTACGGGGCTTACACCAAAGAAATATCGTGACAGGTACTACAAATCCATGTGGTAGCCTGATGCCAAAAGCCTTGTACTGCGCACAAAAAATTCCCACACAAACATGCGTGGGAATTTTATTTAGCTGATACCCAATGTACGATATCAAACGCTATTAATTTTATAAACTATCACTCTATGTATATCTCAACCATATGACATTTGTCTGTAGAAAGCATTTCAATAGCATGCCTTGGAATACGCACGCTGTTTCCTGTAACATTTTCCACTTTTACATCATCACAGAGTGCTCTTTTGACCTGCGCATCCCCAGGTTCGAGCTTATCAGGATTGTGAACTAAAATATCAAATCCATGACCTGCAAATTCTAACGAAACTTTTGCATCACCTTTTTCGTTATACTGCTGTGGCATGAGTGCAGGCTCAATAACAAGATCTCCAAGCTCTCCATGGACTCCGTATACAGATGTTATAATGGTAAGCATATACCAGCTTGCGGCACCTGTAAGGTATGAATACAGACCTCTTCCATCATTATCAAAATACTCCGGTACTCCCGGATACATCCTGCTTCTGTCAAAGTCCATCGCAGTATCAAGAAGCGTCTTTAATACCTTGTAACCCTCTTTTATAAAGCCCTGTTTATAGAGCGCATTTGCATACATTACAGCCATATGTGAGAATACAGCACCATTTTCTTTTTCACCATATGCAAATCCAAACATTCTTCCAAGATCAAACTTTTCTTCCTTAAAATCAGTGTTTAGTCTGTAGCCACCGGCTTTTTGATCAAACAGATACTTGTCTGCGCTATTACAGATTGCCTTGATCTGTTCTTTTTTTGCGGTTCCACTCATGATGGCAAATACCTGTCCTGTAAGCATCATGCGTACATCTCCACTCTCACATCTTTCCACCGGTCTGCCGTTATTGTCATAATATCCGTTGAACCAGCCTCCATCCGTGCCATCTGATATCCATTCGTTTTCGCGGATGTTTTTCATCATCCACTCAGCCTTATGCTCCAGGTTTTCGCAAATCGCAGCTATTGGGACAAGAGCAGTGCCTCCGCTTGTGCAGTTCTCACATGCCTTTGCATAGCTCATGAGAAGCTCCTGCTTTTTGTCAGGACAGTTGTAAAGTATTTCGTCATCAGCAAGCAGCAGCTTAAGCTCCTCTAACACCTCAATCCTGTTTATTCCGCTTATTTTTTCCACATTTCTTAAACACTTTGCTATATCAAGCAGATTTCCGGCATATGCACATGTAAATGCAACACTTTCGCCTTTGTCCCATGCCATATCGAGCGCATCGTTCCAGTCTGCACCGTGCAGCTTCATCTCGTTGTGCTCCCCCACATCATAGAAAGCGCACAGATTTTGGATCAGAATATGCTCTAAAACCGTTCCAAAATATATCTGACCGCCTGCCGTCCTTTGTTTGTTACCATATGTATTATTCCATGCTTCATCATGGCTTGTGCCTCTCATGGACTGGTAATCCTTAAAGTACGTCGTACGCTCAAAAAGTACATCTGTATCACCGGTCTGGTCAATATAAAGCTTTGTGGTTACAAATGGCCAGAATGCGTGATCCATCCATACACGTGTGATGTTATTTCTGTCAGCGATAAACTCGCCAGGCTCGTTTCCTATAATAGTCGCATTGGTTCCATCAATTCTCACACCGCCATAATTGTTTATAATCATACTGCGGACATCCGAAGGTTCCATAAGTAAAAGTGCAAGACAGTCCTGCCATAGATCTCTCCAGCCTCTTCCACCTTTTCCATAATCATGATGTGGAAGGAACGAACAGCCGTATATTCTTCGTAAGATAGGTTGAAAACATATCCATTTAAGATAATTGTCCTCCTTGGCATTTCCTGTCTCAAAATCAATATTTACCTTGTCTATCCAGTGTTTCTTGACGGTGTTTAGTTCTTCTTTTACTTCAAGTACACTGCGGTACCGTCCGGTAATGGCATTTACGTCATTTTCTTTTTCCGTAAGACCTGCAAGCATGATATAGCTTACCGTCTCCAGCGGTTTTATAATACGGTTTGCAAATTTTATTGCTCCGACTGCTTCTTTCCCCTGAAATTTTTCTCCGGCCTTTGCACCTGCTTTTTCAGTTCTGACTGCCTCAGGAATAAGGAAAGAGCCTCCCTCTCCTATAAACTGCTCAACGGTAGGATAGAAACTCTCAGGACTTTCTCCGTTTCCGGATGATCCATATACGAAGTAGCTTATATCATTTTTCCGGTGTCCACGCTCATCAAATGAGAGGACAGGTGTAACCTCAATGCCGTATTGTGTGGTTTCTATTCTGTGCAAAAGTGATGTCACATGTCTGTGATCCCTGATATTGTCAGCACTTCTGCCATAGATTGGGATTGCCCCGATTGGGACTATCTCCATAGCCTCATCTGTCTTGTTAGTGATCTCCACAAGCATGACTTCCATGCTTCCATCAAGTGTGACAAATGATGTCGTGTCAGCCTCTAACCCATATATCTTTGAAGCACGGTGCAGCTTCTGCCACATTAAACCTGCCTCAAGCTCACTTTCATCCTGATTACCTGTAAATCTGTCGGCCTCCTGCTGTGCAGATGATCCGCATACTGACCAGAAGCCTTTTCCCACAATCCGACACCAGAAATTTCTGGTGCCTTTATTGTTGTGGAGATTTTCTATACTAACAGGTTCCAGAAGAAAGGTATTCTGGCTTGTTTTACTGTCTCCGCCGAGAGTTGGTGTAATGCTTGATTTAAGCCCTTTTTCTCCTGCAAGCGGCAGATACAGTCCACTGTAGTTTTCGGGATTTTTGATCCTGAAGGTTCCATATTTGTCTATAAAATCTATATCTTTCATATTTTCAATCAATCCTCTATACAATTACAAATCAAATTTTCACACACCATATACAATCCTACGGCAGTCATTATCCCACCTACGGAAAATTTACATGGTAAGCTCAATCTCTGTCTGCTCGCTAAGAAGCTCTTTTGGAATATAGTCTCCCTCAACTGCCTGTCCGTTTACAAGAAGGCTCTTACATCCGCTCTCAACATGATCAGGATTTTTTACAACTATATGAAGATGGCATCCCCTGAAATCCTTCTCTATCTCGAATCCATCCCAAGCTTTTGGAATAGACGGAGCAATATGAAGTCCATAGAAATCAGGACGCATACCAAGTATTCCCTCTACACATCCAACCATGACTGTTGAAGCAGTTCCTGTGAGCCAGTGTACATGTGAACGGCCAAAGTTTGGACTTGCTTTTCCTTCAGTAAACTGTCCATAGCAGTACGGCTCAAGTCTTCTTATCTCCGCTCTGTCATTCTGTGCGGCAGGAGCATTTTCAATAAAATACTTAAAAGCTCTGTCTCCATGTCCTTTAAGTGCCTCAGCAAGAATTATCCAGCCCTGTGACTGTGAGAATATTCCTGCATTCTCTTTAGTTCCCGCATTGTATATCACTGCGAGTGCTCCGTCGAATGCGTGTGCATGATATGGAGGATCCATAAGAATGGCGCCATACTCGGTATTGAGTCTTTCATATACCATTTCAAGAGCCTTATCAGCCTGCTCATCACTTGCAAATCCACTTATAACAGCCCAGCTCTGTGGGTTGAGCCACATATTTGCCTCAGGATCATCACGCTTTCCGATAACCTGTCCATCCCCTGTAAATCCACGGATAAATCTGTCCTCGTTCCAGCAAAGCTCCTGAATGATCTTTCCGAGTTTTTCCTGGCTCTCATCAAGATATGCGATATATTCATCATCTTTCTTATAGGCTGCAAACTCTTTTAATATAGTCATTGCATAATAGAACTGAAGTGCTACGAAGGTTGACTCTCCATCTGCACCAAGCCTCAGGCAGTCATTCCAGTCTGCGTAAAGTCCTGCAGGCATTCCATGTTTTCCGAGGTGGTTCATCGAAAAATCAATTGCTCTCTTTAAATGCTCGTAAACCGTTCCCTCATCCTTGTTGGCGAATGGAATGACCTCATCTATAAATGCTACATTTCCTGTCTCTGATACATATTTGTATACAGTTGGGAAAAGCCATAATGCATCATCAGCTCTGTAAGCCGGATGTCCTGTCTCCTGTACATAGGAAGCATCGTCAGGAGTATCCTCATGTCCCGGATTGTGTGTAAACTTGACAAGCGGAAGTCCTCCACCGTTATCAACCTGTGCTGAGAGCATGAATCTGATCTTTTCAACAGCCATCTCAGGTGCAAGGTGTATAACACCCTGAATATCCTGGACTGTATCACGGTATCCGTATCCGTTTCTGAGTCCACAGTATGTAAATGATGCAGCCCTTGACCAGATAAATGTCATGAAACAGTTATATGCGTTCCATGTATTGATCATTGTGTTGAACTCATCACTTGGTGTATTAATCTGGAAATGTGATAACTGTCCATGCCAGTATGCGATAAGCTCCTCAAGTTCTTTGTCGCAGACAGCTTTTGTATCCGTGTAAGAAGCAACAATCTTTCCTGCTGTCTCATTATCTATCATTCCAACTAAGAATGCTATTGTCTTTGTCTCGCCCGGTGCCAGCTCCAATACTGTTGTGATTGCTCCACAGCTATTCTCGTTGTAGTTGCCGTGGTTGTTAAGCTTTCCGCTCTCTACTCCGACAGGATTGCCATATCTGTGATATTCTCCGAGAAATTCTCCCCTGTCACCGCACCAGCTGTCAACAGGTGCTCCTGCAAGTCCGATAAATCTGTTTACCACATCCTTGTTGTCAATTTCCTTGCCATCCTCGATGCGGTCAAGATTGGCATGGATCATCTGACGCACTCTGTTCTCCACAAATACTGTCTTTGTAATATACTGTGAATACTGCAGATTCACCTGATCCTGCTCATAGTTGCTGTTGTTTGTAAACTCAGCGTAGCCTGTAATATTAAGGCTTCTTGCCTTATCAGAATTATTCGTCACGCTCAAATTCCACACTTCGTATGTCTTGTTCAGTGGAACATAATATCTTACTTCTGAATGAATACCGCTGTAATCAGCCATCATCTTTGTGTATGCTGTTCCATGATGACACTCACTCTTGTATTCATTCAAATCCTTTCCTACAGGCTGCCACGAAGCTGACCAGTAATCCTTGCTCTCGTTGTCTCTGATATAAATATATCTGCCAGGCTCATCGAACTGATTAAACACATATCTCAAAAGCCTTCCGTTTGCACCTGACTTTGCAAAGCTGTATCCACCTGCATTATTGGAAACAATTGCTCCATACTCCGGCGATCCAAGATAGTTTACCCATGGTGCCGGTGTGTCAGGTCTTGTAATAACATATTCTTTTTTTGATTCATCAAAATATCCGTATTTCATATTCCTTGCTCCATTCTCTACTTAATTATGTGATCTACGGTTATAACTGCCTCCAACGTATATTCAGCAGTGATCCATTTTCGTAATATAATATACATTTTTGCAACAGTGTATTATACAAAATTATTTCTTAAAATATCAGATTCATGACATAACTAAACTTATTTTACCGGGGCGTTTAACATCTTCATCGTAGCTATCCTTCTGATATACACGGACATAATCGATCACATATGGATTATTCTCAAAGCTTGTCTCATCGTTTGGATTTCCAACCCAGCTTCCACCAACAGCAAGATTTAAGATAATGTAAAATGGCTGGTCAAATGGTGCCGGATATGCAAGTGTTCCCTGTCCTACTGTTGTTGAGTACCAGTCGCTCTCCTCGTGGTATTTAACTCCATCCACATACCATGTGATTTTCCCCGACTCCCAGTCACAAGTATATATGTGGAAATCATCAGAGAAATCGGCTCCATCCGTTATAGTATATGTACCCTGTGACTGTGAATGAGGATTTCCGTAATGGAGGGTTCCGTAAGCCTTGTTTGTCTCCTGACCCATTACTTCCATGCAGTCAATTTCGCCACATCTTGGCCACTGACCATATACATTCTCATCATTTGCCATAAGCCAGAATGCAGGAAGGTACCCCTGTCCCTTTGGAACCTTTGCACGGCATTCAAATCGGCCGTATGTGAAGGTCTTCTTATTCTGTGTTGAAACTCTTCCTGATGTATAGGAAGCTGCTTCTTTTGTTGAGCCGGTATCACCATCAGTAACTTTTTTGACCGGATTTATTATTAATTTTCCATCTTTTACCTGAATGTTTTCAGACGAGTCTACATACTCCTGCAGCTCATTATTTACCCATCCTTTTTCATGTGTCTCCACATTCCAGTCAGCACGGTTTAATGAATCACCATCAAACTCATCGCTCCACACTTCTTTGTAGCCATCATAGCTTAGTTTGCCTGTCTGCTGCGCCGCATCCAACGCTCCCTCTGCAAACGTCTGTGACGGCATGGCTGATAATACTCTTTTTTTCATAAAGTACCCCTTTCATTTATAGTTATTTGCTATCTCGTATCATGTTACTGTCCACACCTTTCAGTGTAACCCGTAACCACAGCATTACTATAACGATTAAGCGCCCTTAAATATACAAAAAAAAGCACAAAAACATCAAATTCATGACATTTTAATTTTCCTGTAATTTCCGCAATTCCCTCGGTGTCATGCCAAACTGCGCCTTAAACATCCGGCTGAACACCTTATAATTCGTAAATCCATTGTGCTCCAGTATGTCCGTGATGGAATCCTCAGTTTCCAGAAGCTCCTCATGTATGTGATTGATTCTTACCTGATTGACATACTCGAGAAATGTAACTCCCATGCATTTTTTGAACATACGGCAGAAATAATCCTGATTGAGTGAGGCTATGTCTGCCGCCTCCTTTAATGCTATTGGCTCCTGATAGTTTTTCGCCACATATCTAAGGACATCCTTAAGGCGCGCTATCTGTCTGGATTCTTTTCCCGCATTCATCTCTTTGTACGAATAATTTGTAAACAAAATATATAAGAATTCGTTCACTTTTGCCATAAGCCGGAGCTCATAGCCCTTGCCCTTTTTTCGGTATATATGCGCTATCGACTTAAGAAGAGACTTCATCTGCTCATATTTTCTGCTGCCATGCTCGGTCTCATAGCACTCCCTAAACCTTATATGTCCGTAATCGTCTATGTAGCTGTCCAGATATACATACGGTATCTGTACCAGAAGTACCCTGACTCTTTCATAGCTTTGCGTGCCATGTATCTTATTTGAGTTTATGACAAAAAATTCATTTTCTTTCAATGTATATTCATTTTCACCGCAGATAACCTGCAGTGAGCCGGAAACTACATAGATTATCTCTATATGGTCATGCCAGTGCCTCGGTGAAAACTGCCTGTAGTCCTCATATCTGTCGCAGTAGATCGGAAGATGTGGTATTGATCTGACGTTTTCGTGTGTGTATTGCTGCATAATTTTCTCCCTGACTTACTAAATCAAATTTCGTATTTAATGCTATATTAGCCTGAGCCTATCCAATTATTCCGAAGGAAACAATATTCATAGTTTGAAATTCTACCTTCAAAATATACTCCTCTCACGCAAAAAGTCAATATCGACCTAAAATAATGTCAGTATCACAATTGTATATATCGCTTTTATAATTTACAATCATCTTGTACGAAAAGAACAAGCTCCCGACATATTAATGTATGGGAAGCTCTTTAAATAATAAAAATATAAGAAAGGTAATCTGCTATGAACAAATGGTCACGATTCAAATTCACCCCTAATCTTCCACTTGGGGCAAATGGTGAAAGAGTTACAGGAAGCAAGGCTCACATAGAGCTTTCAAAGGAAGCTGCCAAGGAAGGCATGGTACTTCTCAAAAATGAAAACAACGTACTCCCTCTTGCAGCGGGTTCTAAGGTAGCCCTGTTTGGAAAGGGTACTTTCGACTATGTAAAGGGCGGTGGCGGAAGCGGTGATGTAACCGTTGCATATATCCGCAATCTCTACGAAGGACTTAAGCTTCAAAAAGAGAAAATAAGCATATTTGAGGAGCTGTGCGATTACTACCGCAACGACATTAAAAAGCAGTATGCAGCCGGTGCTGTACCCGGCATGACTATAGAGCCGGATGTACCGGCTGAGCTTTTAAACAAGGCACAGGCATATACCGACACTGCTATCATCTCAATCTGCCGCTACTCC
>ENA-OOQE01000268-OOQE01000268.1-human-gut-metagenome-genome-assembly--contig:-NODE-268-length-11554-cov-1.778763_pt1 | contig 11554 bp, 8 predicted proteins | sample MGYA00241087_ERZ501160 | MGnify/ENA primary metagenome ERZ501160 (study PRJEB25962, sample SAMEA2042496) | human gut metagenome | biome: human gut; feature: human-associated habitat; material: faeces...
TATAACTGTACCATGATAGAGATGGTCAGTGCATTTTCCTCACTGGTGAATGGCGGAAATTATTATCAGCCGCACGTAGTAAAGAAAATCGCAGATGACAACGGCAATACAGTAAAGACAATTGAGCCTACACTGCTAAAAAAGACAGTGTCAGAGAATACAAGTGCGACACTTAAAAACTACCTGCAGAACGTGGTTGCAAACGGAACCGGTAAGGTGGCAAAGGTTGACGGATACTCAATGGGAGGCAAGACAGGAACAGCGCAGATGTATGATGAGACAACGCACCTTAGAAAGAGGGGCTGCTATCTTGTATCATTTATAGGCTGTGTGCCTGCGCAGGATCCGCAGCTTGTTATTTACACTGTAATCGACCAGCCGAATGTACAGGATCAGCCTCACAGTAACTATGCACAGAACCTGACCAGAGAGATATTAAAGGAAGTACTTCCGTATATGAATATATACCCTGATGAGGAACAGACCGGTGTAAATGCTGACCTTACGATAACAGGCGCAAATCCTCCGACAGGAGAAAAGGTCACCCAGGAGGGTGAGCAGGGCGAATAGAGAATAGCCTCAATATTTTTTGCATATATTAGTGTAAAAATATTGAGGCATTTTTGTTCATGATACTTAACAATACGCGCTACAGAAGAAAAATATGCGTATTTTGCAGTATACTGACAGCTGTTCTTATCGCCTTGTGTTTCAGACTGTTTTATCTCATGATAGTAAAAGGCGGTTATTACAGTAAAAAGGCAAGTGCGCTTCAGGAAAGAGAGCGTGATATTGCAGGAATACGCGGAGATATAGTGGATAGAAATGAAAGGATAATAGCGACAAATGAAACTGCATATAACATAAGCGTTATACACAATCAGATAACCGACAAGGAAGCAGTCATCTCTGTTTTAAGCAGTGAGCTTTCGATTGACGAAAAGACTATCCGCAGTAAGGTGGATAAGGTTACATCCATTGAAAAAATAAAAAACAATGTCTCTAAAAAAACAGGCGATAAAATACTATCATATGGCTTGGCAGGGGTAAAGGTTGACGAGTCAAGTGTCAGGTACTATCCGCTTAATGAGTTGTTTTCAAAGGTTATAGGCTTTGCAGGAGCAGATGGTCAGGGTGTTGTTGGGCTTGAGACTACATATGATGAAATTCTGCGTGGTACACCAGGGCGGATATACACTGTATGTGATGGCAGAGGTGTGGAGGTGAAGGGCTATAAGGAGAGAAGAGAAGCTCCCAAAAAAGGAGACACACTTGTCACTACACTCGACATAAATATACAAAGAGTATGTGAGAAAAATGCAATGATGGCATATGCACAAAACCTGGCAGACAGTGTGAGTATAATTGCCTTAAATCCTAAAAACGGAGAAATATATGCCATGACCGACTACCCGGAATATAATTTGAATGATCCTTTTTCATGTGAAAACCATGATGAAGCCTGGAGAAACGGCTGTGTAAGTGATACATATGAGCCCGGTTCCGTATTCAAGATAATTACGGCAGGAATCGCACTGGAAGAGGATGTGGTGAGCCTTGATGACAGTTTTTACTGCCCGGGATATATTACTGTGGAGGACAGACGCATACACTGCCATAAGAGAACAGGACATGGAAGTGAGACCTTTGTGCAGGGAATACAGAATTCATGCAATCCGGTCTTTATTGATTTAGGCCTTAGAATAGGCAGTGAGAGGTATTATGCTGATTTCATGAGGTTTGGTCTGCTTGATAAGACAGGTATTGATTTGCCGGGAGAGGCTGCCACCATAATGCATCAGCCGGATAAGATAGGCCAGGTGGAGCTTGCAACAATTTCATTTGGACAGTCATTCCAGCTCACACCCATCGAGCTTATGACAACAGTATCATCGCTTATAAATGGTGGTAACAGAATTACTCCTCATATAGGTAAGGAGATTCATGGCACCGAAGGTACGGTAAAGGAGGTGCTGTCCTTTGAACAGACGTCAGGTATATGCAGTGAAGAGACATCTGATACACTGCGAAAGCTTTTGGAGGGCGTGGTAGCAGAGGGCTTAGGAAAAAATGCAAAGGTTGAAGGTTATGCGATAGGAGGAAAGACTGCTACATCGCAGACACTTCCGAGAAGTGACAATGTATATATAGCCTCGTTCCTTGGGTTTTATCCGGTGGATGATCCGGCACTTATGGTGCTTGTGAAAATAAATAATCCAAAGGGCGGTGCATACTATGGCGGAACAATCGCTGCACCGGTTGCAGCTGAAATATTTAGGGAAATCATACCGTATGCACAGGAGATAGGAGTGTTTAACTGATTTACGGGCTCTTGCGAAATAGAACCAAATAACGTATACTATAATTTAATGATTAAGGCAGTCGTTTGGAGAATTTGATTTGTTAAACATATCCATACGGATGGCTGCAATAAAAGATGGAGGAATAAAAATGAGCTTACAAGGAAAAAAGGTACTTGTTGTCGGAACAGGAAAGAGTGGCATTGCAGCGACTGAACTTTTGTGCGCAAATGGCATCGATACAGTATTGTTTGATGGAAATAAAGAACTGGATTCAAAAACACTTTATGAGAAAGCACCAAAGCTTAAGGAGGTGCCGCTTATTTTAGGCGACCTGACAGATGAACAGATTGATGAGTTTGATGTGGCTGTGCTAAGTCCGGGAGTACCAACAGACATTCCTATGGTCAATGCCTTACGTGACAGGGGCGTTAAAATATGGGGTGAGATAGAGCTTGCATACACATTTGGGGCAGGTGAGATCATCGCTATCACAGGAACCAACGGAAAGACGACCACTACAGCTCTGACAGGTGAGATAATGAAGAATTACTTTAAGGATGTGAGAGTGGTAGGAAATATCGGAATCCCTTATACATCAATGGTCACAGGAAGCACCGGTGAGACAGTAACGGTTGCAGAGATATCAAGCTTCCAGCTCGAGACAATAGATACCTTTAAGCCACATGTAAGCGCAATTTTAAATATCACACCCGATCACCTGAATCGACACCATACTATGGAAAATTACATCAGGGCAAAGGAGGACATCACAAAAAATCAGACAGCAGATGATTACTGCGTGTTAAATTACGAGGATGAGGTGCTTAGAGATTTTGCAGCAGAGTGCCCTGCTAAGGTTATATTTTTCAGCAGTAAGTCTGAGCTCTCAGAGGGCTTTTATCTGGACGGAGACATCATCATATACGCACACGACGGTGTACGCGATGAGGTAATTGATGTAAATGAGCTGAACCTCCTCGGAAAGCATAATTTTGAGAATGTGATGGCAGCGTGTGCCATGTCTATAAGCTTTGGGGTACCGATGGATAAGATTGTCGAGGTGCTTAAGGTATTTAAGGCAGTTGAGCACAGGATAGAGTACGTGACCGAAAAGCGTGGAGTCAGATTCTACAACGATTCAAAGGGCACCAATCCTGATGCAGCCATTCAGGGTATACGTGCCATGAACAGACCGACACTTCTCATTGGCGGTGGATATGATAAGCAGTCGGAGTATGATGAGTGGATAGAGGCCTTTGACGGCAAAGTAAAGGAGCTTGTGCTTATCGGTCAGACTGCAGATAAAATCGAAGAGTGTGCACACAGACACGGATTCATGAATACTGTAAAGAAGGATACGTTTGAGGATGCAGTAAATTATTGCTATGAGCATGCTGTTTCAGGTGATGCAGTGCTCTTATCACCTGCATGTGCAAGCTGGGGCATGTTTCCTAACTATGAGGAGCGCGGACGTATCTTTAAGGAAATAGTAAAAGGATTTAAGGAGTAAATATTTTGGCAGGAAAGCGTAGAAGAAGTAGCAAGAATAAAGAAAAAAAAGAAAAAGGAATACCTTATTTCGACTACAACCTGTTGTTTATAGTTATATTTCTGCTCTGCTTTGGTCTTGTTATGCTATATAGCTCGAGTGCATACACATCGGCTATCAAAAATCATGACAGCATGCACTATCTTAAGCTTCAGATACGAAATATTGTACTGGGACTTATACCTATGGTATTTCTGGCAAAGGTCGACTACAGATATTGGAAAAAGCTTGGCTTTTTTGCGTATATAGTATCGCTTATACTGTGTGTGCTTGTGTTTGTGCCGAAAATAGGCTCAAGCTCACATGGTTCATCGAGATGGATAGGCATAGGACCAATACAGTTCCAGCCTTCAGAAGTGGCTAAAATTGCGGTCATACTGTTTATGGCTATGATTATAGACAAGATACCCAAGCAGTTTGATAAGTTTTTAAGTCTGGTAAAGGTGCTTGCTATGCTTATTCCGCTCATAATAGTTGTTGCAATCAGCAATCTGAGTACGGCAGTTATCATCATAGGCATTTCAGTCTGTATGTTGTTTGTCGCAAGCCCAAAGTATCTGCAGTTTATTATTGTAGCAGTGGCGGGAGGTGTGTTTGCAGTGGCGTTTGTCATGCTTGCAGGCTATAGAAGTACACGTATTGAGGCATGGCTGCATCCGGAGACTGCGGGAACAGACGCAGTATTCCAGACGATGATGGGACTTTATGCGATAGGCTCGGGCGGATTGTTTGGAAAAGGACTTGGAGAGAGTTTACAGAAGCTTGGCAATGTGCCGGAGTCACAAAATGATATGATATTTACAATTATTTGTGAAGAGCTTGGACTGTTTGGAGCTATCTGCCTTATTTTACTTTTTATACTGCTTATATGGCGTATGATGGTCATTGCAAACAATGCAAGGGATTTGTATGGCTCACTTTTAGTTATTGGTGTGATGAGTCATATTGCAATCCAGGTGATACTGAATATTGCGGTAGTTACCAATTCACTTCCAAATACCGGTGTTATTCTGCCGTTTATCAGCTATGGAGGTACGTCAATCATATTCCTGATGGCGGAAATAGGGCTTGTTTTGTCTGTGTCAAGAGGCATCAGGCTTGAAAATGTGTAGATTAAGGCGTGAAATATAATGATTAAGAAAAAAAGAAAACATAAAAAGAGATTAAAGCATTTTTTTATGGGACTGCTAATTACGATAGCAGTGCTCGCGATACTGTTTCTCATTGCACTTAAGCTGTTTACGGTAAAAAGGGTAGTTGTCGAGGGCAATGAGCTTTACGACCAAAAGACTATAGAGGATGCGGTGCTTAATGATAAGTACTCATGGAACTCACTGTATGTCTATCTGAAATATAAGGTAAAGGATACTAAAAAAATACCGTTTATTGATACAATGAGCATAAGCCTGGATAGTCCGCATACTCTTCATATATCAGTTTATGAAAAAGGAATGCTTGGATACATATATATTCCGGGAATTAATGAGAATGCATATTTTGATAAGGATGGCTTTGTGGTGGAGACATCCTCAGACACGGTGCCGGGTGTGCCATGTATAGATGGCATAAGCTGTGACAAGGTAGTGCTTTACGAGAAGCTTCCTATAAAGCAGGCTATGCTAAAAGATATCCTTGAGCTTACCCAGGGATTAAAAAGGCAGGACCTTGTGCCGGATTCTGTGGATTATGGTGCGCAAAATGCACCGGTAGTCAAGTATGGTAATGTGAGTGTGATAATTGGTGACACGACAAAGCTTACACGTAAAATAGAGAGGCTTAAGGCTATCATGCCATCGCTTGAGGGACAGTCCGGTACACTACATTTAGAGAGCTGGACGGAAGAAACAACAAATATTGTGTTTGACAAGTCAGAATAATGCAAAACTAAATAAAAAAAATCATATTTTATAGTTGATTATTTTGGAGAAAAATTATATTATAGAATAAATGAGTTTAAGAATATTCGATATTTTTATATAGAAAATTAAATTTTGGGAAAGAAAGAGGAGGAATCACCTTGCTTGAGATAAGAACTAACGAGGCTGATAACAGCGCAGAGATTATTGTAATTGGAGTCGGAGGAGCCGGTAACAATGCAGTTAACAGAATGATTGATGAGAATATTGGTGGAGTAGAGTTTATCGGTATCAATACAGATAAGCAGGCTTTACAGCTTTGTAAGGCTCCTACACTTATACAGATTGGAGAGAAGCTTACAAAGGGACTCGGCGCAGGTGCGCAGCCTGAAATCGGTCAGAAGGCCGCTGAGGAGAGCGCAGAGGAGCTTCAGGCAGCAGTAAAGGGCGCTGATATTCGTCACATGTGGTATGGGAGGCGGAACCGGTACAGGTGCAGCTCCTGTTGTTGCAAAGATAGCAAAGGATCAGGGCATACTTACAGTTGGTGTTGTTACAAAACCATTCAAATTTGAGGCAAAGCAGCGAATGATTAATGCTGTTTCAGGAATAGAGAGACTTAAAGAGAGCGTTGATACACTTATTGTCATTCCAAATGATAAGCTTCTTGAGATAGTAGACCGTCGCACAACTCAAGAAGGCAGATGAGGTATTGCAGCAGGCAGTTCAGGGAATCACTGATCTTATTAATCTTCCTGCACTTATCAACCTTGACTTCGCAGATGTACAGACTGTCATGAAGGACAAGGGTATGGCACATATCGGTATCGGTAGTGCACAGGGGGATGATAAGGCTATCGAAGCTGTTAAGCTTGCGGTTGCTTCACCTCTTCTTGAGACAAAGATAAATGGTGCAACACATGTAATTATCAATATCTCAGGCGATATCTCCCTTATGGATGCAAACGATGCAGCAAGCTACGTACAGGATCTGGCAGGAGAGGATGCCAATATTATCTTTGGTGCCAAGTTTGATGAGAGCATGACTGATCAGGCTTCTATCACTGTTATTGCTACAGGACTGGAGGATGTTTCAGAGAAGATAGATATGCCGGGCAAGCAGGCAGCGACTGGTGCAGGAATGGCAGGCGGTATGCAAAACCGTATGGTATATCCGAATCAGACAGCTGCAAGACCTGTTTCAGGCATGGGAACACAGTCCACAGCAACAGCAGGACTTCATACAGCTGCCCAGCAACAGCAGACAGCACCTGCACATGCATATACAGGTATCCAGAAGCCACGCCAGCCTGAGAGCACGGTTAAGCCTGTAGAGATTAATATTCCGGATTTCCTTAAGAATTCAAGACGATAGTTTATAGGACATGCAGCTTTTTGGCTGCATGTCTTTTTGATTATTGTCGACATATTACGGCACTTAAAAACCTGCTTTTACGCTATTCTTGTCTGTGAAAGTGAGGTGAAAAATTATCTATGCATTTTATCTCGATATTTTTCTTCTTCGTACATTTATCACCAACTGTCTCATACTTATATTTGTCATATACATGCTAAAAATCCCATTGATCGGGAAGGTGGTACGTCTGATTGCTTCAGCGGTGGGGGCATCGGTATGTGAATGTGTACTGCTTCTTTTGGCAGGCAGCTATGCGTTTTATAAATGGACCTCTGTTCTGGTGGTCGTGCCGCTTGCGGCAAGGCTTGCAATAGGCAGACAGGCTGGCAGAAAAATCCCGTTTCTAAGACTTTTTGCACTATGTATGTTTGTAACAGTGCTGACCGGAGGCATAGTAACAGCTCTGGACAGCTTTTTCAGCTCTGATGCGACAGTTATGGTATGCTTTGGTTTTGTCATATCATACATAGTGTTAAAGTGCTTCTGTGAGCGAAGTAATGAGAGCAGAAGACTATATAGGGTCACACTTTTAAAGGATGGTAAAAGAGTTTGTGCCACAGCCTTGTATGATACGGGAAATCTGCTAAAAAAACAGCCACAGCAGATTCCGGTGCACATAGGCGGGGGGGCATTGTTTGATATTGTAGGAGAAGATGCCGGCTTTTTTGATGTGCCGTACAAGAGCCTGGGAAATGATGGTGGGAGCATTAAAGTGTGTGAATTTGATGAGATGACAGTCATGAAGGGAAATGGTAAGCTGATTTTACATAATGTGCTGGTGGGAAGAGCATCGGATAGTTTATTCGAGGACAATGCATATGATATGATTTTGAATGAAGCTGTTTTTAGTAATAAAACGGGTATGGAAAATACTCTGGGGAAATAAGCCGCACACAAATGAGGTGTTTTACATAGGAGGGACGGAGGTGCTGCCGCCTCCGCTTGAGACAGATGAGGAGAAGTGCTGTCTGATTGCACTGGTGGATAAAAATGTGGCAATGTCAAAGGAACAGGCAAAAAAGCAGCTTATAGAGCACAATCTAAGGCTTGTGGTGTATCTGGCAAAAAAATTTGAAAACACGGGAGTATGCGTGGAGGACCTTATATCAATTGGTACAATCGGTCTAATAAAGGGGATAAACACATTCAATCCTGAGAAGAAAATAAAGCTTGCCACATACGCATCCAGATGCATAGAAAATGAGATTCTTATGTATCTGCGCAGAAATAATAAGACGAAACTGGAGGTTTCCATTGATGAGCCACTAAACACGGATTGGGACGGAAATGAGCTGCTTTTATCAGATATACTGGGGACGGATGAGGATGTCATATATAAGGATCTTGAGACTGAGGTTGAGATTTCACTGCTAAAAAAAGCCATGCTGTCATTGAACGAGCGTGAAAGACAGATAATAGAGCTTCGATTTGGAGTAAACCGTGTGGAAAATAAGGAGCTGACGCAGAAGGAGGTGGCAGATATTCTGGGAATTTCACAGTCATACATATCAAGGCTCGAAAAAAAAATAATGGCAAGATTGAAGAAAGAAATACAGAAAATGGCATAAGTGTGGTATAATATTTTTATCATAAAACAGAATAGGAGATGGTAGTATGGTATTGGAATTTATCGGTGCTGACAGAGAGGTTACTGGAAGCTGTCACTATCTGACATTTGGGGACACACATGTACTTATTGACTGTGGAATGGAGCAGGGAGCTGATTTGTACGTGAATCAGGAGATACCGGTCAATCCTTCGCTCATAGACTATGTGTTTGTCACACACGCACACATTGACCACTCAGGTCTTTTGCCACTCATATACAATCATGGTTTCAGGGGCACCATTTTTGCGACAAAGGCGACAACAGATTTATGTAACATCATGCTAAAGGATTCTGCACATATTCAGGAATTTGAGGCGGAGTGGAAGAACAGAAAGGCAAGACGAGCCGGAAGACCGGAAGTGACTCCTATGTACAATGTGGAGGATGCACAGAATGTCATGCAGCACTTTACACCGTGTGATTACAACAGTGTGTATGAGATATGCCCGGGGCTTAAGGTGAGATTTGTGGATGCAGGTCATCTGCTTGGTTCATCATCTATTGAGATGTGGGTGACTGAGGAGAATGTGACCAAAAAGATTGTCTTTTCAGGTGATATCGGAAATCACAACAGGCCGCTCATCAAGGATCCTCAGTATGTGGATAGTGCTGATTATGTGGTTATGGAATCTACATATGGCAATCGTCTGCATGACACGCCGCCTGACTACGCGGTGGAGCTTTCAAAGGTCATCAATGCGACATTTACAAGAGGCGGAAATCTGGTAATCCCGGCATTTTCAGTTGGCAGGACACAGGAGATGCTCTACTTTATCAGGCGTATAAAGACTGAGAATCTGTTGCCGGAGCATCCGAATTTTGAGGTTTACATCGATAGCCCCCTTGCTGTTGAGGCGACAAATGTATTTCATGAGAATGTATCGGACTGCTTTGATGAGGAGGCTATGGAGCTTATTTCGGCAGGCATCAATCCAATCAAGTTCCCCGGACTTCGTGTGGCAGTATCATCGGATGAGTCAAAGATGATTAATTTCGATAAGAAGCCAAAGGTTATCATCTCAGCATCGGGTATGTGTGAGGCCGGACGTATCAGACACCACTTAAAGCATAATCTTTGGAGAAGTGATTCAACAGTTTTGTTTGTAGGATATCAGGTTCCGGGAACGCTTGGCTATGCACTTTTAAACGGTGCTAAAAAGGTGAAGCTTTTTGGTGAGGAAATAGAAGTAAGGGCAAGCATAGTAAATCTGCCGGGTATCAGTGGACATGCAGACAAAAATCAGCTTACCGAGTGGCTTGGTGCAATAAAAAACAAGCCGGAGCATGTATTTATAGTCCATGGAGAGGAATCCACAGCAGAGTACTTTGCAAACCATGTGCATGAGACCTTCGGCTATGATGCAGTGGCACCGTACAGTGGTGATGCATATGACCTTATCACGAATCAGAAGGTGGCTGATGGCTCCCGCAAGCTTGTGGAGAAAAAGGCTGCATATGGCATGGCAAGCAGAGAGAAGACTATATTTGACCGTCTTGTGGCAGCAGGCCAGAGGCTTGTATCTGTTATCCAGAAGTGCCAGGGTATGGCTAATAAGGACTTGAGCAAGTTTGCAGACCAGATAAATGCGCTGTGTGATAAGTGGGATAGATAGAATGTAATCACAGCATATCAAAGTAATAAAGCAAAAAGGGAATGTGTGGGCAGTCAATCGCATACAACATATATGCAACACTGGGACACACAAATCCCCTATTTATGGGCTTTTTAGGATATCAAAACGTTAACAAAGAGATAATTCAACCGAATATCGAAAAAGAGCAACAGACCCCGAAAATCCTGTATTTTCGGGGTTTTCTTTATATTCTGAAAATCTATCAGACACCTTCAAAACACACGAAAATGTTCCGGTAACTAACAGGTAACACATAGAAATGTGCCTATCGCAGAGATTGCTAAAGCAATTGGAAAGGATGCATAATATATAAGAATTGGCATACAACAAGGAATATTAAAATTTGGAACAGCAATGAAAGTTGAAAATTCAAGAGAATATAGTTATTATTGTCCAGATAAGAAGGTGTGGGAAGAGACAGGATACTTTAATAAAAATATGTGATACTATTTTTGTGTAAGAACTGTGATATATGTACATAATGAGAAGATGAAGAAATAGATGTAAATTTAATAGCCAGGAAAATCAAAGGGGGATATGCGTTAAAAACGCGAGAAAACTAATAGGGATTTGACTATAATTCAGATTTACATGAAAGGGGATTTGCGTTATAATTGTGGCGGAAATGTGGATTTATGCATGGATAAACCAGTTTTTAAAAGAAAAATATACGATGAAATATATGAGTGGAAAGAGAACAGAAGCGATAAATATGCACTCTTGATAAAGGGAGCAAGACGAGTTGGTAAATCAACTATTGCAGAGGAATTTGCAAAAAAGAGTTTAAATCGTATATTCTCATTGACTTTGCTCATACAAGTAAGGCAATTATTGATCTATTTGATGATATGTATGATCTGGATTTTTTCTTTTTGCAATTGCAGCAGTTAATGGGAACCAGGTTATAGGAGAAAGAGTCAGTAATTATTTTTGATGAGGTTCAGTTATTTCCAAAGGCTAGGCAGGCAATTAAATATCTCGTTTCGGATGGAAGATATAAGTATATTGAAACAGGCTCTTTATTATCAATAAAAAAGAATACAAAGGATATTTTGATTCCAAGCGAAGAACATAAAATATCTATGTTTCCTATGGATTTTGAGGAGTTCTTATGGGCAATAGGAGATGAGGTATCAGCGGAAACAATAAGGTATCTTATAAAGAATAAAAAGGCTGCAGGGAATGC
>ENA-OOQE01000269-OOQE01000269.1-human-gut-metagenome-genome-assembly--contig:-NODE-269-length-11531-cov-1.480830_pt1 | contig 11531 bp, 15 predicted proteins | sample MGYA00241087_ERZ501160 | MGnify/ENA primary metagenome ERZ501160 (study PRJEB25962, sample SAMEA2042496) | human gut metagenome | biome: human gut; feature: human-associated habitat; material: faeces...
CCCTCAAATTATCCCCCGCTTTCTACTTCAAATCTTAATTTAAACTGTGCCGGGTAAAGGTCTACTTCTGGTCTTCTTTTTCCCGTCCAGCGTTCCCCACCCGCTTTTCCTACACACTTCCAGCCAGCAGCCTTTAGGCTTGTACCACTTTCGGATTCTAAAATATATGTAATCAGTTTCTTATATCCTAAGTTTCTTGCCGCCCGCCATGCTGCCGAATAAAGAAAACTGCAAGCGTTTCTATATCCGTTTGTGCAAAGTCTATTTACTTCCAGCGTCCAGCCGTCGTCTAAGTATCTCGAAACGGGTCTACCTACAATCGCTACCCCGACTATTTCCCCGTCAACTGCTGCCGCTATACTAAACTTATGCCCTACTACTGGCTTATGGTGTCTGTGATACCGTTCTACATAAGCGTTAGCTTCTTTTAGTGATATTGGTACAAGTTCTAACATCTTCTGCCTTCCTTTCTGTCCCTTCTGCATTTACCCAGGCTTAGGACTGGCTACCGTTGGTAGGCTGCATTACGCTTTTTCTTTGTTCTTTTTCGTGGTATAATTATCAAAAAACTTAAGGGGGTTTACCATGAAACACATTTCATATTCTTTTAGCAATTCTGATATAGAAGCTATCACTTTTGCCCTTACTGTTCTTCCGTCCCTGGGTATCGAAGAAACAGAAGCCCAGGCGGCTATTAACTATCAGTGCTGTTGTTCTGCTGGCGAAAAGCTTCTTAAGCACGATACCAACATAGCGCCTAATGAATTTCGCGTTATCCTGGCTTCCCTTCAAGCCGTCCAGCTTATCAACCAGGGCGAACTTGAAGTAGACCAGGAAACAAAGCAGAAATGCAGCAGCTACTTATTTACTGTCAATAAGCTTGTGTCTGTCTTTGATAAGCAAATGTCATAGTTTACGCTTACTGCAATTTCATTTTCAAAATTACTATTTACAAGCTGCCGAAGTCTTTCGGCGGCTTCTTTTCTGTCTGGCGGCATTTTCCCACGCTCCTTCCCGGCTTGTTTTACCGTGTAGGCGCTTTTTCTCATTAAAAAAGCTGCTTAAAAACCTGTTAACCTTCCATACGCTCTATAGCTGGCGTAACCGCTGCTATTTTTTCACAGTATGCGGTATCAGCTATTAGCTTGCTTCCTCTGCTGCAAGGTAGCCACCCTTGCCACTAATGCGCCGTGTGGGATTTGAACCCACGACTTACCGCTTATGAGGCGGTCGCTCTAACCACTGAACTAACGGCACTTGCCGGGCGGCTGCTTCCGCCCTGGTACTCTATTTCTTATATTTTTTTAAACGTACATTCTTTAACAGGTCGTCCCAGTCTTCTTCGTCCCAATCCGGCAACTGCTCCCCCAGAAGGCTTTTAATATAACTGGAATCCTCTAACTGTTCGTCTGTAAGGTCTGCTGCAAGGTCTTTTACCAGGTTTGCATATTCAACTAACGCACCCGCCAGGTCTTCGCCTATGCTCTCAACTACTTCTTTCGCTACCTTTTCTGCTATAATCTCTTTTGCTCTGTCCTCGCTCATTTTCTTTTCTTCCTTTCGTCGTTGGTGTTATAATGTTGTTGCGTATATACGCAATACCTTTAGGAAAGGGGGCGGCTTTATGGTTAACCACCCGGCTTTCACTAATGAAGCCAGGGAGTTATTTAGTGATTTAGCAGCTAATGTATATTCATTAGAACAAGTCTTCCATGATTACCCGGAAGGCAGCCAAGCTACTATTCTCGCCAAAGAATTTGTTGACGCGTGGCATAAGTTGTATGAATATATCAGTACTGAATAACTCCCACCATTTAAGCTACTGCGCCGCTGGTGTAGTAGCTTTTTCTATTGCATTTATTGCTATTTGTTCCGCCATAAGCTTATTTATTCTTTCGCCCCCTACCTTTGTAAGTTCTAAGTGTAAGTGTTCATGCTTGCTTACAAATTCCGCAATTTCAGCAATCCATGAAGAAGCCCCCCAATGGTCGAAACAAATAGCCACTTCTTTTAATGTGTCTTTCTGCATTTCTTCCACGCATTTAAGTACTTCTTTTAATGTGTCTTTGTCTTCATTCTTAAATGTTGTGCCGTCCTCGGTTACAGCTAAGTACCAATGTGCTGTAGCGTTGATAATACCTTTAGTAAGTCCTACATAAATCATATTGTTACCGTCCTTTCGTTTTGTTTGTGTTCCTTTCTGTTCTGTATGTATTTATCATATTCCACAAACAGAACTTTGTCAACATTTATTTTATATTTTTGTTTACAAACAGAACTTTTTATAATATACTTGAAGTCAGAAAGGGGGGTACTCCAATGAACGCGAACCAGCGTATTAAACAATTAAGAGAAAATTTAGGTATAAGCCAGGAAAAATTAGGGGAAACAATCGGACTTTCAAAATCTGGAATTTCTTCTATAGAAAACGGTAATAGAAGTGTTACTGAAAAACACATAAAGCTTATAAGCACTTGTTTCAATGTAAGCGAAGAATGGCTTAGAACTGGTAACGGCAACATGTTTAACCCTATGTCCGAAGACGAAGAATTAGATATGTACATAGGTCGCATATCCGGCGGCGAAGATAAGTTTAAAAAGAATCTGCTTAAGGCTCTTTGCAAGCTTACGGATGAAGAATGGAACGTGCTTAAGAAAATCATTGCAGAAATGAAAGAAGGGTAGACGCTATTTACGTCCACCCTTCAACCCCAGGATATAAAAGTATATCTTCCTTAACAATCTTTCTTCCTGGATAGTGTCTATAAGGTTGTGCAGCTTCTCACGCATTATAGTTAAGCCCCCTTCCTTAGTGCTACCCATTATAAAAGATTTTGCCCGGCTTGTCTTATATTCTAAAAACATTTCCAGAATCTTGGAAATATTTTTACTGCCAGGGCTTCAAAGGTTTTACTATGATATACTTACTTATATTCTGATTCGTACAGGTCGCTAATTCGGCAGCCTAACCCCTTGGCTACCTTTTCCAGGTTAGCCAGTGTAGGCGAAGTCTTCCCGTTTTCAATATTGTTAAGCGTGGATTTACTTACACCTGTTACGGCTGCTACAGCTTCCAGCTTTAAGCCTTTAGCTGTACGGATTTCCCATAACTTAATAATTACCATAATCTACCAGCCTTTCCGCGTGATAGATTCATGGTACTAAAATAGTAAGAAGGTGCTAATTATGGTCGAATATGACGGATATGATATTAACGAATACTATTTTGAATATCCTGTAAATGCCGCTGGTTATCTTACAATGTGCGTTTACATTTCTAAGAATTGTATTAACTGTCCGCATTGCAGATACTGCATAGCTTCCGAACTGCCGGAAGGGCGCTGGATATTAAACGAAAGATAACTTTTATACACCGCTTTAGCCTGGCTGCCACCAGATTAAAGCATAATAAAAAGCCGTCCCAGGCTGCCACCCGGAACGGCTCACGCGATACCTATAAACAAGGGCTTATAAGTAATCAAAACGCACTTAGATTATATCATAAGCCCAGCATTTTATAAAGGGGCTTATTTTTTATACCCTTTTTTAGAAAGGCTGTGATTATATGCTTATTAAATGCCCGGAATGTAACAGGGAAATTAGCAGCGCTGCCGCCTGCTGCCCTGGCTGTGGCTATCCCATTAACACCCCGCCGAAGCCTAAGAAGCAATCGAAGAAGAAAGGCGGCGGCTCTAAGCTGCCGAACGGCTACGGCTCTGTATATAAGCTATCCGGCCATCGCCGTAAACCCTGGGTAGCTGCTAAAACTTTCGGCTGGATTCTGGATGAAGAAAAAGGAACGGCAAAACAGGTACAGCGCCCTATAGGTTACTTCCCTACAAAGTCGGAAGCCCTGGACGCGCTGGCGAACTATAACGAAAATCCTTACGATATTGACGTACACAATATCACTTTTGAAGAAGTTTATAATAAATGGTCTGCCGAATACTTCCCCACCCTTAAGAGTAAGTCCAGCGCCCGCACCGTGATAGCTGCTTACAAATACTGCAAGCCTATCTATTCTATGCGTATGCGTGATATAAGGGTAAACCACTTAGAACAGACCATAAAGGACGCTACCGTAGGCGATAGCACTAAGGCGCGCATGAAAAGCCTTTTTAACCTTATGTACCGCTATGCTATGAAGCATGAAATAGTAGACAAAGACTACGCCGCCCTGTGTGACGGCGTGAAGAAGCCTAAGCCGACTATAGAACGTATACCATTTTCCCAGGAAGAAATAAAAACCCTGTGGGATAATATAGACTTCCCTTTTACGGATATGGTCTTAATCGGTATTTACTCCGGCTGGCGACCGCAAGAACTGGCGATATTGAAACTTGCAAACGTGGACTTAGAAACCCGTACCTTTACAGGCGGTCTTAAGACAGAAGCCGGGATAGACAGGGTAGTACCGATACACCCACTTATTTTCTCCCTGGTGGAAGCAAATTATAAAAAAGCCCTGGCTATGGGTAGTGAATACCTGTTTAATGATGAAAACGGGCAGCAAGGCACTTACTTAACCTACGATAAGTACCGGGGCAGATTCAAGAAAGTTATGAAGCGGGTAAACCAGAACCATAAGCCGCATGATACCCGCCACACCTTCATAACGAAGGGTAAGTATTATCAAATGGACGACTATATATTAAAAATGATTGTGGGACATGCCATTAACGACGTAACAGAAAAGACATATACGCACCGGGTAATTGAAGAACTGCGCCGGGAAATAGAGAAAATCATAGAATAGAAAAACAGGGGGCGCACCGTCTAAAGTGTGTCCCCTGTTTGTTAGTTACGCGTGTTAGTTACCTGTTAGTTTCGTGTTAGTTACCTACTCTATTTTCGGCTTTTTCACACTTTCCTACAATTCCTGTAACCCGCATAAATACTATATTTCTTAGAACTTGCCAGCGTCTGCTGCTTCCTGTACAGAAACGGCAACTGCTACTGTAGCACCAACCATTGGGTTATTACCCATTCCGATAAGTCCCATCATCTCAACGTGAGCTGGAACTGATGAAGATCCTGCGAACTGTGCATCTGAATGCATACGTCCCATTGTATCTGTCATACCGTATGAAGCTGGTCCTGCTGCCATGTTGTCTGGGTGAAGTGTACGTCCTGTACCACCGCCTGATGCTACTGAGAAGTACTTCTTGCCCTGCTCGATACACTCTTTCTTGTATGTACCTGCTACTGGATGCTGGAAACGAGTTGGGTTTGTAGAGTTTCCTGTGATAGAAACACCAACGTTCTCGTGATGCATGATTGCAACACCTTCCTGAACATCATCTGCACCGTAACACTTAACTGTTGCACGGAGTCCATCTGAGTATGCATGCTCAGATACGATGTTGAGCTTAGCTGCCTTGTAGTCATACTGTGTCTCTACGAATGTGAATCCGTTGATACGTGAGATGATCTGTGCAGCGTCTTTTCCAAGTCCGTTAAGGATAACACGCAGTGGTTTCTGACGAACCTTGTTTGCCTTCTCAGCGATTCCGATAGCACCCTCAGCAGCTGCGAATGACTCATGTCCAGCTAAGAAACAGAAGCACTCTGTCTCCTCCTCGAGGAGCATCTTTCCAAGGTTACCATGTCCTAAACCTACCTTACGGTGATCAGCAACTGATCCAGGGATACAGAATGCCTGAAGTCCCTCTCCGATTGCTGCTGCAGCGTCTGCTGCTCTTCTACATCCTTTTTTGATTGCGATTGCTGCACCAACTGTGTATGCCCAGCAAGCGTTCTCGAAACAGATTGGCTGGATTTTCTTTACCTGATCGTAAACATCAAGTCCAGCGTCCTTTGTAATCTTTTCAGCTTCTTCGATTGAGCTGATACCATAGCTGTTAAGTACAGCATTGATCTGGTCTATTCTTCTTTCATATGATTCAAATAATGCCATTGTCGTTCTCCTTTCCTCTTATTCCTGTCTTGGATCGATGATCTTAACAGCACCCTGCTCTGGAGTTACACGACCGTATGATCCTGAAGCTTTCTCCCAAGCTGTGTTAGCGTCATCACCCTTTTTGATAAAATCTGTCATTTTTCCAAGAGAAACGAACTGGTATCCAATTACTTCATCGTTCTTGTCAAGAGCGATTCCTGTTACATAGCCCTCAGCCATCTCAAGGTAACGAACTCCCTTTGCCTTTGTTGCGTACATTGTACCAACCTGTGAGCGAAGTCCCTTTCCTAAATCCTCAAGTCCTGCTCCAACAGCAAGTCCATCATCAGAGAATGCAGACTGTGTACGACCGTAAACGATCTGTAAGAATAACTCTCTCATAGCTGTATTGATGGCATCACAAACTAAGTCTGTGTTTAATGCCTCAAGAATTGTCTTACCCTGTAAGATTTCTGCTGCCATAGCTGCAGAGTGTGTCATTCCTGAGCATCCGATAGTCTCAACTAATGCCTCTTCAATTACTCCATTCTTTACATTGAGTGAGAGCTTGCAGGCACCCTGCTGTGGTGCACACCAGCCTACACCGTGTGTAAATCCTGAAATGTCCTCAATTTTCTTAGAATGAACCCATTTTCCTTCTTCTGGGATAGGAGCTGGCTCATGTTTTGCGCCCTTAGCTACAGGACACATGTTTTCAACTTCCTTAGTGTAAATCATCTTAAGACTCCTTTCGTTATGGTTTTAACATACCCAATTTATTTTCTCATATTTTTTGTCATAAGTCTAGAGTATCATCGACAAAAAACAACAAAAATACAATATTTTTTCAAACAACATTACTATTTTTTAAGAACTACGTTGTCCTTGTCCTTGAAAATGTGGTTTGCAGGAATGACTCCGCGTACTCTTGAAAGCGGATAAATGTTTGAATTTCTTCCTATTACTGTTCCCGGATTGAGCACTGAGTTGCAGCCCACCTCCACATGGTCACCAAGCATAGCGCCGAATTTCTTGCGGCCGGTTTCAATCTCCTCTTTTGTATCGTAAACATCCTTTACGACTACAAGAGTCTTGTCACTCTTTACATTTGATGTAATAGAGCCTGCGCCCATATGTGATTTGTAGCCCAGGATTGAATCTCCTACATAGTTATAATGAGGCACCTGTACTGAGTTGAAGATGATTACATTTTTAAGCTCTGTGGAATTTCCTACTACTGAGCCCTTTCCTACGATTGCACTGCCACGGATAAAAGCACACTGTCTGATTTCTGCATCCTCGCAGATGATGAGCGGACCGTGCAGATATGCGCTGTCAAATACTGTTGCGCTCTTTGCTACCCAGATATCCTCTCCTCTTTTCTCATAGATTTCAGGGTCGAGTGTTGGTCCTATCTCCTTGATGAAATCACTTATTCCGGCAAGTGCCTCCCATGGATAAGTGAACTGCGATAAATACTCCTTTGCGATTGTTTCATCCAGATTATAGAGATTTGTTATTTTAGCGTTTTCCATTTTCTATGTCCTTTCTTTTATTTATTATGTGAAAATTATTAACTATTTTTTTAACTGTCATTTTAATATTTAAACTTAAATATAAGCATTAAACATAAATATAAAAATTTATATTAATTATAGATTTAATAATTAATTATCAGCAGAACTACTCGCCAAACAACTCATGCGCCGCCGCAAATGCCGCCTCCGACACATCATCTGCCTGTGCACTATCAGCTGCCATATCAAATCCTGCCAGAAATTCCTCTGGGATTCCCATCTCATCCATGGTTGTATTATTCATGGTTGTCTTATCCGGCGCATCATCTGCCGTGCTCTGTACTTCAGCATTGTTATATGCATCAGCATTGTTCTGTGCATCAGCATTGTTATGTACTTCAGCCGTGCTCTGCACTTCTTCCTCGCCGGGGTTATCGAAATCAAATGATATCTGGTCATTTTCAAACTTAAGGCATGTATCGAATACATTTCCCGCCTTGGAGGTGAAGCCTGTGACCTTCTTTTTGGTCTTTCCTGTGGTAAACAGCTCCGTGAGAATTTCCTCTGAAAGCTCCACCTTTGCCACAGTATGCCAAACATTGAAGCCGCACTCACACTCATATTTCCACTGTGTCTTTTTGAGAGGTCTGCCACACTTTGGACAGAGTACATTGGTCTCGATTGGCTTTGGTTTTTCGGGGAAATCAAAGGCTATATCTCCGTCTTCGGTGAGCTTTAGCGGTGCGTCAAACTTCATGCCTGTCTTTGAGACAAATCCTGATATAACTTCTGTCTTTTTCTTTGTCAAAAGCTCCTTAAGGACTGATTCCTTTATCTTGACGCTTGCGACCTTGCCCACCATAAAGCGGCAGCTCTCAGGATCATCACGTCTGTTGTTCTCGCATACAAAGCCAAACGGCGCCACCTGGATTTTGCCTCCGCACTTCGGACATACTACATCCTTCACTGTCTTTGGCTCTACATGGTCAAAATCAAACTGGACAGAGAGCTTTTTGTTTTCATCCTCCTTAAGCACCAGGCACGCATCGAAGCGTTTCCCGCTTTTGGATTTAAAGCCTCGTATGGTCTCGGTCTTTTTATCATTAAGAAGCTGCTTTAGGTTTGCGGCTGTGATTGTCTTTCCCGCAATCTGTCCCACCGAAAAGCGGCAGCTTCCCGGCTCATCACCCTTGTAGTTCACACAGCCATAGCCAAACGATGTCTTTTTTATCTGACCACCACAAAGCGGACAGACGACATCCTTTATGATTTCGTCCTCCACATTGTCAAAGTCAAATGCTACGACGGTGTGCATTTTCTCACTGCCTTCTGTGACCGGCTCCTTCTTTAAGACGAGGCATGCGTTGAAGCGCTTTCCCGATTTTGATTTAAAGCCCTTTATCGTCTCAGTTCTGCCGTTTGCCATGAGCTCTAAAAACTGTACCTGTGACAGCTGCTTGTCTGCTATCCTTCCAACGAAGAAATGGCAGCCATCCTCTGTCTGTCTGTTATAGTTTGCACATCGGTAGCCGTATGGCGACACATATATATCTCCTCCACAGTCCGGGCATACAATGCCCTCGACCTTTTGCGGCTTTACATTTTCAAAATCAAAGGTGGCTGATACCTTGTTCGTCTGTTCATCCTTGTTGAGCTTTAAGCATGCATCAAAGCGTTTGCCGCTCTTCGACTTAAAACCACGGATTGTGTCGGTGATTCCTTCTTCAATCAGCTTTTTGACCTGTTCCTCCGGAATATCAAGTCCTGCCACCTGTCCGATATTAAAATTACATCCTGATTTATCATTTTTGTAATTGGCACAGCCGTAGCCAAACGGTGTGGTCACTATCTCACCGCCGCAGACCGGGCACTTGACACCTATCTTTCGTCTGGCCGCCGCACCTCTGGCATTTTTGCCTGCAAAGCTGCTGATACGGTCTGCAATCTCAGGGCGCAGATTCTGCTCAATCATCTTTTCTGTTTCTTTGCGGATAAAGCTCTCAAGCTTTCCCCTGTATTCCCAGAAATCCACCGTGCCCCTTGTAATTCCGTCCAGTCCCTTTTCCCAGTTGGCTGTCATCTTTGGATTAAGAAGTGCCGGAACTGTCATGTATACGACCTCAAACACCATCTCGCCAAGGCTTTCAGGTGTGAGTATCTGTGTCTTTTTGTTCAGATTCAGATATCCTATACGGACAAGCTTCTGGATTATCTCCGCTCTCGTTGCTGAGGTGCCTATTCCTGAGCCCTTTATCTGCTCACGAAGCTCCTCTTCCTCGATAAGCTGTCCTGCATTTTCCATGGCAAGCACCATGGAGCCTGATGTATAGCGCTTTGGCGGAGATGTCTTACCAAACTTGATATTATAGCCTTGGCATGCTATCTCATCACCCGCCTTTAGCTTATCGGCAAGCTCAAGCATCACCTTGGGATTTACGACTATCTCATCATTGCTGCCGTTTGCTGTGCTGTTTTCATCTGTACTATCTGCAGTTTCACTGTTTTTACCAAGTATTCGTGCGTTTGATTCCTCAAACGACTTCTTTTTCGGCGGATTCGCCACTTGTAAATAACCCTCGCTCTTTAGTACCTTTGATGATGCAAAAAAACTTTCCTTATCCACATCTACGACAAGCTTCACATTCTCATACTCTGCCGGTGGATAAAAAATACTAAGGAAACGCCTGACAATCAGCTCAAATACTGCTATTTGAAGCGATGTAAGCCCCGAAAGCTCTGTAAGCTGACCTGTCGGAATGATAGCATAGTGGTCTGTTACCTTGCTGTCATCCGTGTACTGCGTATCAGCTATGTTGGCATATAGCCTCTTTTGCATAATATGCTCCACAAAGTCTGCTGTCTGTTCAAAACCTTTAAGCCTGCTTATATTTTTTCCAATCTCCTTTGCCACAGCGCTTGAGAGCACCCTGGCATCTGTTCTAGGATAGGTGGTGAGCTTTTTTTCATACAGATCCTGAGCCACCTGTAATGTCTCATCAGGGCTGATTTTAAACTTCTTTGAGCACTCTGCCTGCAGCTCCGCCAGGTTGAAAAGAAGCGGTGCTCTTTTTTTAGCAATATTCTTAACTATAGATTTAACTTTCGCCTGTTTGCCGTTTAATTCTTCAATTAAAGCGAGTGCATCTTTTTCCTCTTTGAAGCCGTTTTCCTTGTATAAAAGCGGTGATTCAAAGTACCTTGAGCCTTCTACAGCCTTCCACTCTGCCTCTACACCGGCATCCGTAAACCTGCCAATTACCCTGTAAAACGGAGTCTCCTTAAAGTTTCTGATTTCGCGCTCACGGATTACTACCATTCCAAGCACACAGGTCATCACTCGTCCGACCGCGATTGCCGTGTACGAGCGTGTACCCGCTGCATCGTTTAGCAGATTGCCGTATTTGACCGACATGACACGCGAAAAGTTGATGCCCATCGCATAGTCCTCGATGGTACGCATGATGCCGCTCTTTCCGAGGTTTGCATACGCACTCATCGGCTTTGCCTCTTTTATGCCTCTTAGGATTTCTTCCTCGGTCTGCGAATCTATCCAGACTCGAAGCTCCTCCATGCCTTCCCTGACACCACCAAAGTTTCTGATATTCTCCTCGATGGTCTGTCCTTCTTTTCCGGCATCACCTGCCCAGTAAACTCTGTCAATGTCCTCTCTCTGCAAAAGAGCGTGCACAATATTGTACTGCTTGCGCACGCTGTCTATCACATCATATTTGTATTCCTTTGGCAGAAACGGCAGATCCTCAAGACGCCATTTCTTGTATTTCATGTCGTAGGACTCAGGGTAGACCAGCCCGACCAGATGTCCCACACACCATGAAATCACATATTCTCCATTTTCTATATAACCGTCATTGCGTCCGCTCACCCGCAGCACCTTCGCAAATTCCTGTGCCACGGATGGCTTCTCTGTTATTATCAGTGATTTTCCCATAAGCTCCTCTATAATTCATTCATGTTGATGAGCTTGAATCTAGGGTCTCTGACCACATAGCTTTGCAGTGCAGGCTCAAAATCCGTTGCCGAAAACAGATAATAGTCATCAGATGTAAGCCTTGCCTGCTCCATAGCCATAGCCATATTCTCGCACATATCCATGG
>ENA-OOQE01000277-OOQE01000277.1-human-gut-metagenome-genome-assembly--contig:-NODE-277-length-11212-cov-1.945864_pt1 | contig 11212 bp, 10 predicted proteins | sample MGYA00241087_ERZ501160 | MGnify/ENA primary metagenome ERZ501160 (study PRJEB25962, sample SAMEA2042496) | human gut metagenome | biome: human gut; feature: human-associated habitat; material: faeces...
TGTCAGTCTCATCAGTCACATCCTTTGGTCCATCGTGCTCCACTTGAAAGCCCAAAACAGCATTATCATGAATAGCATTCTGGATAGTATATTTGTGCAGACATGCTCCGTATAATTCCTCTGTTGTACGTGGCAAATCCCCCATCAACGGATAAGGATTTTCCGGAAAACGTGGTGTTCCGGTAAAACCAAACCAGAGTGACTTTCCAAAAAAGCGCTCGATTATTCTCTTTGTAGCCGGAGATACAGCTCTGTGACACTCATCCACCACAAAAGCTATTTTTAATCCTCTTAACCTGTTATACTCAGGTGTGCCCTCCTTCAGACGCTTTGAAATGAGAATCTGCATCTTTTGAATTGTAGTAACAATCATCTGTCTGTCAGAAGACTTAAGTTTATTTTTCAAATCAGTCACATTATCAGTATTATCCACATCAATTGAATCATTCTGAGAATATGAACTAAATGACGTATTTGTCTGCTCATCAAGGTCTTTCCTGTCTATAAGGAAAATAGCCTTATCCAACGCCGGAATATCCATAAGAAGATTTCTTGTTGCCTTATATGATGTAAGCGTCTTTCCCGAACCTGTAGTATGCCATACAAATCCCGACTTTCCTGTTCGTGATGCTTCACGAATTGCCTCAATAGCATGTATCTGATATGGTCTAAGCAGAATAAGCCGCTTAGCCTCGTTATCTAAAACCGTATATCTTGCAATCATCTCATGTGCCTGCGGTATCTTAAGGACATTTTTTGCAAAATCAAGATAATCAGAAACCGGCTGGTTGTTTCTATCAACCCATCCGCTGATGAATTCTTTCTTTAGCTCCGTATCACTTGCTGCTGAAAAATACTTCGTGTCAACACCGTTACTTATAACAAACATCTGAACAGCCGAAAAAATCCCCCTGAACTGCCCTTCACCTATGTATTTCTTTATCTGATTGAATGCTTCCATATACGGATGCTGTCTGTTTTTCAGCTCAATATGTATCATTGGAAGACCGTTTATCATCAAAGTCACATCAAATCTACGGTCTCTTGACGTGGCATCCTCATCATCCTTCAATGCACTATACTGATTTATAACCTCATACACACTGCTGCCACCTGCAATATGCTCATGATTCATCACAACCAGATGAAGCTTCTTAGTATCACGCTGTACATGCACCATGACCTTGCCATTTTCGCCTACCAGCCACTCCCCCGCCTTATAAAATGTTGAAAACTGCAACTGATTCTTCACCTGCTCAAACTCAGAATCAGAGAGTGGCTCACCATCTAGCCTGTCCTTATTGTTCTGCTCTAAAATATATTTAAAATTGCTCCATAAATCCGCTTCTGTCTTTAAATCGGGTCTGTACGTCCACTGCGAATCCCCATATATCAACTGCTCAATCAATTTCTGCTCTATTAACGATTCCAACTCCGGCATGATAATTTCTCCTTCTTCAAAACCAAAACACTAACTATATTTATTATAGCAAATATAGGCATAAAATACCACAAAATTACTTATATCAAAATCAGCGTAAGCATATTGTTTAAAAAGCTACATTACAGTCCTGACAAAGTCCTCATTACCAGATCTACATCCTTATTTTCCAGTTCCTGAATGATATGCAGATATGTCTTCTGCGTTGTTGTCATACTCGCATGCCCCAATCTGCGCGCCACACTGGCTATAGAAACGCCTGCAAACAAAAGCAAAGATGCATGCGTGTGTCTAAGCCCGTGAATGGAAATCTCCGATATTCCACAAGACTTACAGTGTCTGGTGAGAGCGTCATTGACGGTTGAATTATAAATCTTTTCCTCTCCTACAAATATAGGCTCGTCCTCCGGCAACCCTTTTACCAGCTCAGAAAACTTTACTACTATCTGCCAGTCAATCTGGATCTTTCTCACAGATGACTTATTCTTCGTCGGCAGAAAACCGCCTTTACCCTTATAATCCCAAGTCTTACTTATAGAAAGAGTTTGTCTTCCAAAATCAAAATCCTTCGGTGTAATGGCAAGAGCCTCTGAAAAACGCATTCCAGTCTTTGCCACAAGCAAAATAAACCAGTCCCAGTTCGGCTCTTCCTTTATATCCAGATCAGCTATCAACGTATGCAGCTCAAACTGATTGAGATATTTGATCTTTTTCTCACGTGGTGTCTTCCCCTTGATGATAGCCTTTCTGGTCGGATCACGCTCTATCAGCCCCTCATCCACAGCGTCCATTACCGCACCCTTTAGCTGATGATGAAAGTCAAGTGTTGTCTGTCTCTCATGCTCCTTTGCGTAATCATTTAGTATCTTCTGATACGCGGTCCTTGTCAGCTCACAAACCTTAAGCTCCGGAGCCAGCTTCTCCACCCACTTTTGAGTCATCCTGTACTTTGCCATAGTGGCTTCACGAATTGCATCTTTCTTATACACTTCTATCCACTGTGCGTAATAGTTGTAAAATAATGCATCCTTGCTCATATCCTCTAGCATACGCTACCTCCTTTATTAGTACTGCTTACGCTGATGTAAACATAATTAGGCTTGCTTTGTGGTAACTATTGTATAGATACGATATTACTTACGATAAAAAACAGTTTATAAAAGCATGTTCAGATGTAATTTGTGCTGGCGCTGGTGAAGAGTGATGAGGTGGTCGAGATTCGAAAAATACTGTGAAATCATCTTCTGTTCTTCTATCCTAGGGAAAATAACAGGTCCTTTTAAAGCATTCTCATCAGATACCTTCATGTCATTTTTAGCCCCTTTATTTACCAATGGATGCATATATGAATTCATACGAGAATCTAACTCAAAATATATCTGAATAAATTCAGAATCAACATTATTTTTTGGCTTATATACTGCATATAAAGTTGATACAATTCCAGCTTTTCCTTTGTTAGTCTTAATAATCCCGTATGGATTTGATTTTAACGGAGATTTCGTATAGACAATATCAAAAACTTCCACTACACCATAATTTTTTACTGATGCTCCAGCAAATGATCTACCTTGAAATTCTATCTGATTTACTATTCCAAACTCACCTGAAACAGATAAAACATCTTCTTTTCCAAATCCTTCATCTCTGTTCTTTTCTTTTGATACTTCAAGATAATCACCCAACTTACGCTGTTCCCAAACTTTTGGTTTTATTCACCATATCACAATGGACTTACGTTAAAAACGAGTGATGCCACTATTCATCACTTATAATATAAAAGGCGTGAGTCAAATTGTCCCACGCCTAAAAATAATTAAAAGCACGGATGAATGCTCTTAAAAGTAATCAAAATTTTTCACATTTTATATTCCATCTCTCACCATCATAAGTGCAAACCCAAGCAGATTCTGTCCTCTCCACTTTTCCATTTCCAGTCTTTTAGGATCTGTCATCGACAATCCAATTCCCCATATGCAATCCCTCACAGCACATTCCGCTAAAACCGCATCTCCTGTAGCTTTTAGTCTGGATTTCAATTCATGGTTTTGAAATTTTGCACAAAGTCCCTTGTAAACAACAATCTGTCTCTTTCCATTCCAGATTGTTTCATTATAATTTGAAACCATTCTTCCCAAAGCCTTAATTTGTGCAACATCTGTAGTTACAAGAATCTTCTCCGCTATTTTTGTATCACCAAAGCAATTTGCTTTTTGATACATCATGTACTGTTCCATCGATGAAAATCTTATTCCATCGCATTCAAACTCACTTAAATACCAATTACTGAGGTATCCATTTTCTTCATCCGGATTATGAAAACAAACTATATTCATTTATACTTTACCTACCTTTTTTACCGCCAAATCAAGCTCTAAATCATGAAGTCCATAATAAGCCTTCCTCAAAAAATCGACCGGTACTTTATTTATTACATCTGCGCTTGGAATATCATAATACCACTGATAATAAGCATAAAATTCACCAATCCAATCCGGCATAAACCCTTCGATTGCCTTCCCCTGCTTTAATTTATATTTTTCTGTGTCTGAAAAGTATTTCCACAGCTCTTTTGCATCCATAGTGTTAACATAAGCCATCGCATCGTCAATGTTTTTTCTTGTTTTACTTTTCATATACGTATTTATAAAATCTTCTGTATCACTATCCGGATAAGACTGTGCCACAAAATCAAATAATTTGCCTTGATTCTCCACCACATCACCCAGATACGCTTCTGAATATGCACCCATTTTCTCACCTCTAAAACAATGTACTAAAAACATTCGTAACTTTATTTGCATCTGAATCTACTAGATCACGCATATTTTTTCTTGCTTCAATATCTCTTTGATTATACTTATTGTTAAATTCATTGTATTCCACTTGAAGTAAATCACTTTCTATCTCGCGTAAATTTGCATATGCTTTTTCTGTCTTAATACAATACTGAATCCCCAATCCGCCTAACGAAAGCAATTCCTCAAGAATATCTATATCAATATTATCTCGGACAAATTCTTTTGCAATATAGAAATATGATGCATTTGCGCGCCATCCCTTTATCACATCATACACGTTAGTATCAATACCATATTTATCAATAAACTTTGCAGCAAGCATCCTATAACGCTTAGAATCCGCTGCATCGCGATGCTTCATAAGCTCTGCAAGCCACGATAAAACATCTTTCTCCTGAAAATCAAAAATTTTTAGATTCTTGGTATTTAACTCATACTTATGAACCCATCCATTCTGTTCATTAGGTCTGCAAACCGCCCATTCTTTTGCTAAATCTATGTTTTCTGTCAGATAAAATCCACGACCATAATCATGTTTATCGTCTCCACCGCCAAATACCGGTGTTACTATTTTGTTAGGGGATCCGTGGTATAAAATTATTGTATCCATTTTAATTACCTGTGACATTCTTAAACCTCCCTTTCTTCAAGATATCTCATAATTCTAACCCCAAATGATTATATAAACATATTTTGTAACATATATTTTTTCATTTTCTTAAGTTCATCGCACTTACGTTGGTGAAGAGTGATGAGGTGATCGAGCTCCTCAAAATACTTTCCAATTTTCTTCTGTTCCTCAATATCTTGTGGTATCATCAGCTTCGTCTCAAAGAAATCCGCTGGTGCAATATTCAAAAGTCCATGATTTCTCGCTCCTTCTGCAGCAATCTCATGAATACCTTTATGCCACAAATTTGTGCTGTAATACGATACCAAAAAATCAGAATCAACTAGATTATTTTCTTTTATTCCAAATACAATATAAAGCGTTGATAATACACCATTTTCATAACGATCCAGTCTCTTAATAGCTCCCCAGGGAGCATCTGTTGAAGTGCTTTTATTATAAGCAAACTCTCCATTCTCAATCAGATAGTAACCACTAACATCTTTACTTGCAACTCTCTTATCAAAGAATTCATTCTGATCAATAAGCCCATATTGTGCCGATATTGTAAGTGGCAACTCTGAAACTAAATCTTGATTTTTCCTTGTTATGCGATTGACCAAATCCCCCAACTTACGCTGTTCCCAATCCTTAGTAAACCCTTTAAATCTAATCTTTGGATTTTCCATACAAATCACCCCTCAATCATATCAATATAACGATTCAACGATGCCATTATATTTTCATCAGACGATGTCAGGTCTTTTAGTAGATTCACAAACTCACCCTCTACCTTTCCTATCTCGTCATCTGTTTTTTGCATATCCTCGAGCAGACCATTTATATCGACTTCCTCTTCCTTTTCAAAATTGTCTACATATCGCGGAATATTTAGGTTAAAATCATTCTTTTCAATATCCTCAAAGCTTGCCAGATAGGATTCTTTGTCTACAGTTTCTCTTCTGTTATACAAATCCATAACTTCATCAATATGCTCATCCGACATTTCGTTTTGCTTTTTACCCTTAATGAACTTCTTTGACGCATCAATAAACAGTACATCTCTGCCATCTCTATGCTTTTTAAGTACAACAATGCATGTAGGAATAGACGTATTATAAAATAAATTAGCCGGCAATCCTATAACCGCATATATGTTTCCGGAACGAAGGAGCTTTTCTCTTATTTTTCCCTCTGCTGCACCTCTGAAAAGTACCCCATGTGGCAAAACGATTGCCATGGTTCCATTGCTTTTCAGATGGTAAAGTCCATGAAGTAAAAATGCATAATCAGCCTTTGATTTTGGCGCCAACACACCATATTCTGAAAATCTTTCATCCTGTAAAAATCCGGATGCAGCACTCCATTTTGCAGAATACGGCGGATTCATAAGTACCATGTGAAAGTCAGTTTCCTCACCAGTTGGCCAGTCTGCATCAAGAGTATCTCCATGATGCAGATTCTGATTCTCTGCAGCCACATCATGCAGGAACATATTCATCCTTGCCAGATTATATGTAGACATGTTCAGTTCCTGTCCATAATACTTTATATAGTTTGTATCACCTTTATAGTATCTCTTTGCATTAAGAAGCAGCGAACCCGAACCCATACACGGGTCATAGATTGACAAACCTTTCACATTCTCCTGTCCTGTTATTGCTATTCTAGTAAGAATTTTTGATACTGCCTGTGGTGTATAGAATTCTCCCGCCTTCTTACCTGTCTCTGACGCAAACTGTCCTATCAGATATTCATATGCATCTCCAAGTATTTCACCATCGGAATTAAGCAAATCTGCCTGGTCTATTACCTTTATCAGTTCTGCAATCGTATCACTTTGTTTCTGGTCTCCCGCTCCAAGCCTGCTCGAATACAAATCAATGTCGGAAAACAAATCCACAAACAACTCTCCGCTCTGCTCAATATTATTGAATGCTTTCTGCAATTGCTCACGATTAAAGCAATTATTCCTTGCATCCTCTGCAAAACATGTATATGTAAGCTCAGGCTCAATTACATATTTACGATCCTGCTTTAATTCATCAAGTAAATCATTAGCATATTCACCCTTCAACTCATTTTTATATGCCTCAAGTGCCGCCTTGAGCGATTCCGGCTTCTCATCATTTATCAAATCATATACTCTTATCAAAAATGAATCTGATAGGTATTTATAGAATACAATTCCCAAAAGATAATTCTTATATTCATTCGCGTCCATTTTAGAACGAAGTACATCAGCGCCACTCCAAAGTACACTGATTAAATCCTTACTATTTTCCTGTTCCGCCATTAATTGCTTCCTCCGAAATTCTATAATCTTTTGCTTTAATATTACACTCCACTTACCTCTTCCGCAAGCTTCCTAACCTTACCTGCATCCGCACACTGATAGCAGTTTTTCATCGCTTCATCATACGAAAAATCCACTGCATTGCCCGCTGCTGTCACATCACACTTCCATGAGCCACACGAGCTGTGTACCTGTGTAATACCTGTGTATTCGATAAGTGCTCTCGCATTGGTATCATTCACGCCGCTTCCTGCCAGAATCGTAATATCTTTTCCATATTGATTTTGAAGATGCTTAAGCTGTTTTCTGCCATCCCATACATTTACTGCTCCACCGCTTGTGAGGATACGATCTGTGCCAAGCCTAATAAGTTTCTCCGCTGCACTGTCCTGATTATCTATGCAGTCAAAGGCGCGGTGAAACACAGCTTCCCTGCCATACTTATGAATGAGCTCTATCATTTCCTTCGTGCGCTTTTTGTCAAGCATTTTTTCCTCTGTCAGAAATCCAAACGCAATACCATCTGCTCCATGTTCTAAAAGAATTTTTGCATCCATAAGCATAGTGTCGTATTCTTCATCCGAATAGCTAAATCCGCCGCCCCTTGGACGGACCATTGCCACTACCGGTATATTGCAGTTCTCCTTTGCATATATTAAATTGGCAAGTGTAGGTGTCAGCCCTCCCATATATAGTGCACTGTTCAGTTCAACCCTGTCTGCACCATTTTCATATGCTGTTTTCACATCCGAAAAGCTGCCACAGCAGATTTCAAGCATCGGTTTCATCATACTTTCCCACTCTTTCCGCTAAAATAAGGCTTAACCTTCACACAATACATGTGTGACCGACAATAATTACATAAAACAGTTTTAAGATAATCAATATTCATTGACCACAATCTCGAATACTCCGTCCTCATTAATTTTTAACCTCAATGACTTAACATATTTATTGTAAAAATCCTTCATTTCTCGCTCTGTCGATGTAATTTTAGTCCTCTCGTATATCTTTCTTGTCATCTCCCAGCCATTTTTTCCGACAATATCATTTGTCAGATTTTTCAATTCACTTATCATGACTTTTTTCTTTAAATCACTTGCATTTCCTGTATAGAAATCGTCTATTGAACAATGAAATATACATCGTTTTGTAAGTGCATCCTTGATCGACTGTCCGCACTTGCTATATTCGTACATCACGAGGAAATGAGCATCCTTTACCGATGAAATAAGTCCCCAGTAATCCGAATCACTTGAGCACAAAATAAACGAGTCTATGTTGTCCTTATAATACGCCTCACACACTCCCGCAGTCATCTTTATATCAACAAGCGACTTTCGGTCTGTCACACGTTCCACCTCCTCGTGGAATACAGGGATATGTATGAATTTTTCCAGCCAGTCCCATCCACAGGATGTATGATAATCATCATAAAGTATAATTTTTTCTATTTTGGACATTTGCTCAGAATTTAAGTTTTTTAATACTCCATACAGCTTGTATACATCAGAATTTTCACAATCCACAACTATCACAACACGCATGCTTTCACGGATAAACTCATATATATTTTCCTTTGTATCTTCCACTGCATCCCTGTATTTTGAACCGTCGTTGAAATAATCACCATGCTGTCTGTATATTGTCTTTAAAATCCTTCCGTCAGAATTGAGCAAATTTCCCCTGCCATCCGGGCGCCAGTGAATGTACATCCCGTATGGATACTCTTTTCTGTGCTCTTTATAGACAGTAAACTCTGCCTTTAGCTTCTTTGGCTTTTCATAATCCGCTATGACAAACAAATCCCTGATATACTCCCATTTTACCCAGTCTGGGAAAAGCTTTTTGCATGCATCCACATGCTCATTTATCAGCTTGTTAATATGTACGCAATACTTGTCAGCCGATGAATTATACAATATAATATGCACTTCCCAGCTCTCAAGCTTATTTATATTCTCTGCATCAAACCACTCCATCCTGTTTATATTACCCAGATTATATTTTATTTCATTGTCTGTTTTTTTATAGTTGCGCAGCAGACTTGTACGTGCCTTACACAGATATCTGAGTATCCTCGCATTTGTACTTTCTCTTAAGCTGTTTAAAAGCTCCACATACTCATCACTGCACATATGATCAAGTATCTCATTTCTGACACCTATAAGATACGACAGAATCGTCACAAGCTCATATTTCTGTACTGTTTTATATTCCTTTTCCTCTGTAAATTCAGAATCCAACGCATATGCTTCTTCATCTGTTTCTTGTATCACATCATTAACTTCATCAATATCTGATTTATTTATTTCAATATCTGCCAACTCTATTCCCCCTTCATTTTCAAGATATATTAAAATTATATCATATGTTGCACTCTTTGTATTGTTAACATTTACTTAAATCTATATTATTTGCCATTTTCTCCTACACATGCTACAATACCTTTGTCCGGATTAATGGTGATTATTATCAGACACTTTTTAGTAGACAGCGAAAATGTCAACGACAACTGGCTGATGCTGTTTGATATGGCAGATGAGGACGACGAAATCGTAGTTTTTTACACAAAAAAATCACCTCACATGTCATACATGTCAGTCATCAGGCTTATGGAAAATAACAAAATAAATATCCGATTTGAGAAATCCTATGAGGGCACGAATGCCCTTGATTTTCAGCTCGTATCATATATGGGATATCTGATGGGATGCACTGGTTCATTCAGTGAAAACAAATGTGATGCTGCATCAGCCGAGTCATGTGCTGATGAGTACATCATAATGAGCAATGACACAGGCTATGACCCTGCTGTAAGGTTCTGGAAAGATAAGGGATTCGCTGTACGCAGATTCAATGTAAATTTCTGCAAACAGGCTGTCCAGCGAAGAAAAAACATCAAGTATCAGGTAGTAGCAGATATTCCCTCCAAGGAAGATAACGCCAATAACAATATCAATACCGATACTGATACCGATGCTATCACCGCAAAGTCTTACAATCTGAATGAACTTATCGATGGCAATCATAGCAGCTATACAGACAGTGAACCGTTAGGTGATGAGCTTGCAACTAACGATGACTTACCGTCAAGTGATAAGCTTATGGCTAATGACGACTTACCATTCACTGACGAACAGACACCTCATAACGGTTCTGGTAACAGCTCAAATAAAAACGAAGCAGATGAGGCTAAATTCTCAACGGACAGCATTGATACATCAGATATTTCTGAAGTATCGGCAATATCCGAAGACTTCGACCATTTTGAGGTAGATTCTTTCCTAAACTGCATGGGAAAAGACAATCTGCTCAAGCTTCATGAGACGCTGGTTCATGTTTATGGTATGAAACAGGGTCAGACAATTTATAAAACCATAAAAGACAAATCCTACTCTTTTACGCCTGAAAAGCTCACGCGTAAAAAGAAGGTAGAGCGTTTTACAGGTATAATTTTCGCACACAGTGATATTAATGATCCCGGAAATTTTGTTGATTTTCTTGAAAAAAACAAGAATAAAACAAAGAATCTCAATGGCATAAGATCTGCCATCACAAAGAGCTACGGTGAAACAGATGGTCTGAAATATTACAGCCTTTTCAAGCCATATTTCAAAATTATATCTGCACTGAAATAACGCCCTTTATTTTACAACAGAAAGGTAATCCGGATAAAACAATTGAGGCACGGAATTAATACTCCGTGCCTCAATTATGTTATTTATTTGATATCTTAAACCATGTCGATAATTTCTTTCAAACTTCTTGGCTCATAGTCAATCCACGGCTTCATGCAGCCTACATTGTATGCCTGTATTGGCTTATCACCTACATGCCTGCAATTATTCGCTTCCATACCAGTCAGACACTTTTGAAAATATACATCCTCTGCACTGTTGTGGGTGTGACCGTATAACAGGATCGTACCTTTATTCATGCCTTTCCATGAAAATATAGGATAGTGACACAGCACAAGGTCATAATTCTTACCACCGTATGAGTCATGTATCTCTCTGTAATCGCATATATCATAAAAAAGCTGCTTATATCTGTAATCAGAC
>ENA-OOQE01000280-OOQE01000280.1-human-gut-metagenome-genome-assembly--contig:-NODE-280-length-11103-cov-2.038469_pt1 | contig 11103 bp, 9 predicted proteins | sample MGYA00241087_ERZ501160 | MGnify/ENA primary metagenome ERZ501160 (study PRJEB25962, sample SAMEA2042496) | human gut metagenome | biome: human gut; feature: human-associated habitat; material: faeces...
GCACTTCATAAGATGCTGTAAAATGATTTTCTCTTCCTGCCGGTTTTCTTCCAAGCGATTTATCATTCAGAAAAAGCTCTACTTCATCACCTGATGAATAAACATCCACATTTGCCGTTGTCCCTTCAAAGCCCTTCCATGTCCAGCTGCTGATGTTATCCTTAAACATCCATGCTGTTTTACATGCTGTCTGCCCTGCGTGTTCAAGTCTCTCGACCGCAATATATGGTTTATCTGTCAGACCATACACTATTTCCCTGAAATAGCTGATTGGTCTTCGATTTCCAATCAAATCAATATCCCCGATATTTGTTGCAGCCTTTCCAAGGATGTATCGTCATACAACCTATAACCTGACTCTGTATATTCAATAGGTTTTAAGAGACCAATGGTATCATAATACTGCAGAGTGCGTATACTCACTCCTGTTAATTTACTTACCTCATTCACTGTCATCATTGTCATTTCCTCCTCTCGATAAACATATCGTAAACTATTACGTTGCGTAGGAGTCAATAGTTTTTCAAAGAAATTTTCAAAATTAAAAAGCTTGATAAACAACGATTTTCTTAATTCAACAAACTTGAATTTGGAACGTGCTTTATAAATTTTTTCCGATCCCCTCAAGTTCGTTCATGGAATCCTTGTTTTTTTCAAGTTCATCTCTGGCTGTTGCGTAATATGATTTTTTGAAAAGCATATCCCATGAAAGATATTTTGCCATACAGTCAAACTGCTTATCAATCAGCTCATACTGGATACTGTCTACGGGAGAACCGCCTACAACAATCGTGCCAACTTTTTTATTTTTTAACTGCAATCCACGGCAGTAGCACTTATCAATGATAAGTTTCAATTGTGCTGACATTCCCCACCAATAAACTGGTGTAGCAAAAAGAATCATATCTGCGGCAGCAATTTTATCAATTTATAAATGCATTGATTGCTGTCAGCGTGTTTCCTTTTCTGGCACTTCCATTAATGATTACAATTTTCATGCGTGTATCCTCCAACTTCAGATTTGTATGTCTCTATTATACCATAATGATAGTGGTATGTGAAAAATTATATATTCATTTAAAGTGAATTTTTATGCAATTTTACCACTTTACTGCATTAAAATTTAATACTTTTTTTATAAAATGTGCAAAATATAACAAAAAGTACTGGACAAAATGTCCTATACGAGGTAAAATGCATATATGTAATCAAACAGCACATTTGAAGGTTGTGCAGATAGTATTGGGTATATTTATATTTTACGAATTGGGGGGATTTTTCATGAGAATATATCATGCTAAGGATTATGCAGATATGAGCAGAAAGGCTGCAAATATCGTATCGGCACAGGTGATTATGAAGCCTAATTGTGTATTGGGACTGGCTACAGGCTCTACACCTATCGGCTTGTATAAGCAGCTCGTTGAGTGGTTCAAGAAGGGGGATTTGGACTTCTCAGAGGTTATGACGGTGAACCTTGATGAGTACAAGGGACTAAGCCGTGAGAATGACCAGAGCTACTATTATTTTATGCATCAGAATTTGTTTGATCATGTGAATATTCCGGTTGAGAATACTCATCTGCCAAACGGCATGGAGCCGGATTCTCAGAAGGAGTGCAAGCGCTATACAGAGCTGATTCAGTCTCTTGGCGGTGTTGATTTACAGCTTCTTGGTATCGGGCACAATGGTCATATCGGTTTTAATGAGCCGGGCGAGTCTTTTGACAAGCAGGTACACTGTGTGGATCTGACAGAGTCTACTATTGAGGCTAATAAGCGCTTCTTTGCATCGGCTGATGATGTTCCGAAGCAGGCTTATACGATGGGCATCAAGACAATCATGCAGGCTAAGAAGATTCTTATTGTTGCAAGTGGTGAGGATAAGGCAGAGATTGTGCACAAGGCTTTCTTTGGACCGATTACACCACAGGTGCCGGCTTCTGTATTACAGCTGCACAATGATGTTACGCTTGTAGCGGATGAGGCTGCACTGAGTTATTTGTAGATATTTTTTAGTTGAGAAGGTGCATGTATATGATAATAAAAAATGCAAGGGTATTTACAGAGGATGGCAGCTTTATGCAAGGCGATGTTGTCGTTAAGGATGGCCGTTTTGACAGTGTTTTGGAGAGAACAGCTGACACGGACGCGGCTAATGACAGCGCACCGCAGGAGATTATAGATGCATCAGGTCTTATCATGATACCGGGTCTTGTGGATATTCATTTTCATGGATGCAAGGGAGCTGATATGTGTGACGGCACCACAGAGGCGCTTGATGTGATTACAGCATACGAGGCTTCTATCGGAGTGACGAGCGTGTGTCCGGCTACTATGACCATTCAAAGGGATGAGCTTTTGAGTGTCATGAAAAATGCCGGTGATTATACTTATCATGGTGGTGCACATCTTGTAGGTATCAATATGGAGGGACCTTTTATCAGCCCTTCTAAAAAGGGCGCACAGGCGGCAGAGAATATCATGCGATGTGATTATGATTATTTCTGTGAGCTTCAGGATGCGGCCCATGGCTTGATAAAGCTTGTAGATATTGCTCCGGAGGAGCCGGGCGCGATTGATTTTATAGACAGGGTAAGAGGAAGTGTTGTGGTTTCAATAGCACACACAGCGGCTGATTATGACACAGCGGTAGAGGCTATTGAGCATGGTGCAAGCCATGCCACACATTTGTATAATGCGATGCCACCGCTTCATCACAGGAATCCGGGAGTTATCGGGGCTGTGAGAGATTCAGAAAAGTGTCATGCGGAGCTCATTTGTGACGGTGTGCATATTCATCCGTCGGTTATCAGGGCGACATTTGCCATGTTTGGTGCGAAGCGCATGATTTTAATAAGTGACAGCATGAGAGCCACAGGGCTCGAGGATGGCGAGTATACACTCGGTGGACAGGCAGTGACGGTCAGAGGTCCGCTTGCCACACTCCATGATGGGACAATTGCCGGCTCGGCAACCAATCTGATGGATTGTATGCGTTTCACAGTAAGGCAGGCAGGTATTCCGCTTGAGGAGGCAATTATGTGTGCTACAGCCAATCCGGCTAAGGAGATTGGCATCTATGATGAAGCAGGCAGCATTTCTGCAGGAAAGAGAGCAGATTTTGTGCTTCTCAATGATGATTTGGATATTGTGAGTGTGTATATCAACGGAAAGGAGATATCATGTTAGGTTTTTTTAAGAATAAGTCAAAGGGAAAGGTGATCTGTTCTCCGTGCAACGGCAGAGTGGTTCCTATTACAGAGGTTCCGGATCCTACTTTTTCTGAGAAGATATTGGGAGACGGCGTGGCCGTGATTCCTTCTGAGGGCAGGTTTTATGCTCCGGCGGATGGTGAGGTGACAGCTGTATTTGATACGCTGCATGCTTTTACCATGACGACCACTCAGGGAGTCGAGTTGCTTTTGCACATTGGTCTGGATACAGTGACACTAAAGGGTGATCCTTTTAAATCACATATTTCCGTTGGTGATCAGGTGAAGAAGGGTGACCTTTTGATGGAGGCTGACCTGAAGCAGATTAAGGCAGCAGATCTTAATGTCATCACTCCGGTTTTAATTGGCAACACTGCTGATTATAGTGAGATAAAGATGCTCAAAGAGGGGAATGTATCCGCCGGTGATGAGATTTTAAGTCTCGCGTAGATTTGAATATAATTATATAATAATAACGAACTTTATTGGAGTATCTCCAGTTTAGTATACATAATGTAAAGGAGGGGAAATTTATGAAATTTCTTCAAAAACTGGGTAAAGCTTTAATGCTTCCCGTAGCAGTACTTCCTATCTGTGGTATTCTCATGGGTATTGGATATTTTTTATGTCCTGCAACCATGCAGGGTGGTGACATCGAGGGAGTGCGTAATTTAATAGGTCTGTTTTTAGTTAAAGCAGGGGGCGCTTTGATTGACAACATGGCCATCCTTTTTGTAATCGGCGTTGGTGTCGGTATGTCGGAAAAGAACGACGGTACCGGCGGTATTGCAGCTTTAGCTTCATGGCTGATGATGAAAACACTCCTGTCTACAGGCTTTGTTACCACTATCATGCCATCTATCGCTGACAGCGCTACAAAGACACTTGCATTCGACAAGATTGAAAACCCATTTATCGGTATCTTAGCCGGTATTATTGGTGCTTTGTGTTACAACAGATTTAAGGATACAAAGCTTCCTGACTGGCTGTCATTCTTCAGTGGCAAGCGTTGCGTAGCAATTATCGCAGGTGTTGTTTCAATCCTTGCATCTGTAGTATTACTGTTTGTATGGCCATTACTTTTCGGTGCTCTTGTATCTATCGGTAAAGCAATCGTTGGTCTTGATGTAGTCGGCGCAGGTATCTATGCATTCCTGAACCGTCTGTTAATCCCTACAGGATTACACCACGCATTAAACAATGTATTCTGGTTCGATACTATCGGACTTGGAGACCTCAAACATTTCTGGGCAGGCGAGACATCAAAGGATGTTTCATGGAGCCTCGGAATGTACATGTCAGGTTTCTTCCCATGTATGATGTTTGGTATTCCTGGTGCAGCACTTGCCATGGTTAAGTGTGCAAAGCCTGCTAAGAAAAAGGCTGCCATCGGTATCCTTGCTTCTGCAGCTATCTGTGCATTCATCTGTGGTGTTACAGAGCCTTTCGAGTTTGCATTTATGTTCCTTGCTCCTGTTCTCTATGTGATTTATGCTTTACTTTATGGTATTTTCACAATGATTACAGTAGCTCTTGGATTTAGAGCAGGCTTCTCATTCTCAGCCGGTGGGATGGATTTATTATTCTCATCTTCACTTCCGGCTGCAGCAAGGACATGGCTCATCATTCCTCTTGGAATCGCAGCTTTTATCATATTCTACATTGTATTCTATTTCGCTATCAAGAAATGGGATCTTAAGACCCCTGGTAGAGAGGACGATGATGTCGAGGCAGAGAAGAAGGCAGTGCTTTCTAACAATGACTACACAGCAGTAGCTAAGACTATTCTTGAGGGCTGCGGTGGCAAAGACAATATTGCAAGCATTGACAACTGTATCACAAGACTCAGACTTGAGGTTAAGGATATCACTCAGGTTGATGACAAGAAGATTAAATCTGCAGGTGTTGCAGGCGTTATGAAGCCTGGCAAGAATTCTGTTCAGGTTATTATCGGAACCAAGGTTCAGTTTGTTGCGGATGAGTTTTCTAAGCTTTGCGAGTAGATTTGTTCTGCAATATAGCAGTGCTGATTCACATTAGGTGATTCACATAATTTCATAATACATGATTAAAAGCCACACCGGGTGTTATGCATGGTGTGGCTTTTTTGAGTTCGGGCCGTAAGCTCTGCCCGGTCGTGGTGCACACGGAAATGTATAGCTTTACAGCAAGGGTTGAAAAACAAACAAACGTTTGCTACAATAAATGAAGCGAGGAAATAAAAGTATATTAGGTTTAGTAATTTAAGTATTCATTTAATTTATTGTAATTAGGGAAAATCCAATATCAATCGATTGATAGAAAGAGTGATTTTATATGAACATATGGCTAAAGTTAAGGAAAACAGCAGCAATTACACTATGTGAGTTACTTGCAATTGCTACAATTTTTACAGGCTGTGCCTCCACTAATTTATCCGGCACTGAAGGTGCCGGGCATGCCGCAGGAGCTGTAGTGGCAGATGAGGATTCTTCCGGTGCTTTAGGTAGCAAGGATAAAGTGGATGGGCCACAGGAGGATCTTGTAAACAACAATTCCTACGTTTCCCTCGATGCGATTCCTGCATATGATGGCAAGGCATACGTGGCCGTCAACAACAATGAGCCTTTTTTTACGGACAGCGATATGACTACCACTGCTTTTGAAAATTACAGTGATTTGGATTCACTTGGCAGATGCGGTGTGGCTTATGCCAATATCTGCAAGGATATCATGCCGACTGAGGAGCGTGGCAAGATAGGTATGATAAAGCCATCAGGCTGGCATACGGTGAAGTATGATGTGATAAAGGACAGGTATTTATATAATCGCTGTCATCTTATTGGCTATCAGCTTGCTGGGGAGAATGCCAATCCAAAGAACCTTATTACCGGTACGAGATATCTGAATGTGGAGGGGATGCTTCCGTTTGAGAATCTGGTAGCGGATTATGTAAACAATACAGGCAATCATGTACTCTACAGGGTGACTCCTATGTTCTCTGGCAGCAATCTTGTTGCAAACGGCGTTCTCATAGAGGCAAAGTCGGTTGAGGATAACGGTGGCGGCATACTTTTTAATGTCTATTGCTATAATGTGCAGCCCGGAGTCGGAATAAACTATGAGAATGGTGACAGCTGGCTGGATGGCACCACAGGAAGTGCATCATCAGGCTCAGACAGCTCAGCAGCAGAAAATAGCGCTGCAGACTCTTCAAACAGCGAGACGATGGTTCATATCACTGCAACAGGTAAGAAATATCACCGGGCGGGCTGTCGAACCTTGAAAAAGAGTGACACGGAGGTAACGCTTGATGAAGCAAAATCCATGGGTTTGTCTCCGTGTGGCATCTGCAATCCGCCGCAGTAGATGTGCATTAGCATTCGTAACCTTTCACAGCAGATGCTCGTTATCTTTGCAGTCCGTATAATTGCCATAAACCCTTGACGATTGCAAAACCGAAAAGTATAATAGAATAGCTAATGAATTCAATATTTTAATATAGATGGAGGAAACCAAATGGCACTGAGCAAAAAGCCGGTCAACGGCATGAAGGATATATTACCTGCAGAGATGGAAATCCGTGATTATGTGACAAGTGTGATCAAGGATACATACAGAAGCTTCGGATTTACACCGATAGAGACACCATGCATGGAGAATATAGCAAATCTCACAAGCAAGCAGGGCGGAGAAAATGAGAAGCTGATCTTCAAGGTAATGAAGAGAGGCGAGAAGCTGAATCTGGAGACAGCAAAGGAAGAGTCGGATGTAGTAGACTTTGGAATGCGCTATGACCTTACAGTGCCACTTTCAAGATATTATTCAAACAATGCCAACAACCTGCCATCGCCGTTTAAGGCACTTCAGATGGGCAGTGTGTGGAGAGCAGACAGACCTCAGAGAGGCCGCTATAGACAGTTTACACAGTGTGATATAGATATACTCGGAGAGCCAAGCAATCTGGCAGAGATAGAGCTGATTACAGCAACCACTACCACAATCGGCAGACTCGGCTTCGAGAACTTTGAGATAAGAATCAACGAGAGAAGAATCCTAAAGGCTATGGCAGCTTACAGTGGTTTTGCTGAGGAGGACTACGACAGCGTATTTATCACACTCGATAAGATGGACAAGATAGGAGTGGAAGGCGTTGCAAGTGAGCTTGCACAGGATGGCTATCCACAGGAAAATATTGACAAATATCTAGATTTGTTCAAGCTTTTGGAGCAGACAAGGGATGTCACTGAGGGTGTAAATATACTTTCAGAAAAGCTCGGTGAATATTTAGACGAAGAAGTGGTTACAAATATGACAGAGATAGCTACGGCTGTTAATGCCACAAAGGGAGCAAAGTTTGAGCTCGTATTTGACCCTACACTTGTTCGTGGAATGAGCTACTACACAGGAACTATTTTTGAGATATCAATGCCTGAGCTTGGCGCAGCCTGTGGCGGTGGCGGACGATATGACAAGATGATTGGAAAGTTCACCGGAAATGATGTACCGGCCTGTGGTTTTTCAATCGGTTTTGAGAGAATTATCCTGCTTCTCATGGAGAGCGGCTTCAAGATTCCTGAGAGTCCAAAGAAGGTGGCTTATCTGGTTGAGAAGAAATATCCGGCAGACAAGCTTGTTGATGTCATGAATCAGGCAAAAGATGCAAGAGCAAACGGACAGCAGGTGCTTGTTGTGCGCATGAACAAGAACAAGAAATTCCAGAAGGAGCAGCTTATGAAAGAGGGCTACGAGGAGTTTGTTGAGTTCTTTAACAGATAGGAATCTGATAAGCAGCAGATTAGCTGTGTAGCAGCGGTACCAAACAGTTATTAGAATAAATATATAGTAGAAATATAAGGAGCATAAAATGGCAGAATCAATGCAGGGCTTACATAGAAGCCATAGATGTACAGAGGTATCAAATGCCAATATCGGTGAGAAGGTCACCGTCATGGGCTGGGTACAGAAGAGAAGAAATTTAGGAAGTCTCATTTTCGTAGATTTAAGAGACAGAAGCGGAATACTTCAGATAGTATTCGGTGAGGAAAATGTAGGTGCAGAGGGCTTTGAAAAGGCAGGCACCTTAAGAAGTGAGTTCGTCATCGCAGTTGAGGGAACTGTCCAGAAGAGAACAGCTGCTGTCAATGAGAACTTAAAGACAGGTGATATCGAGGTTATCGCTACATCGATCAGAGTGCTTTCAGAGGCACAGACACCTCCATTCCATATTGAGGAGAATTCAAAGACCAGCGAGGACATCAGACTTAAATACCGTTATCTGGATCTTCGCCGCCCTGATATCCAGAGAAATCTTATGCTCAGAAGCAATGTGCTTCGCGTGATGCGTGACTTTATGGCAAACGAGGGATTTTTGGAGATAGAGACACCAATCCTTTGCAAGTCTACACCGGAGGGCGCCAGAGATTATCTCGTGCCAAGCCGTATACACCACGGACATTTTTATGCGCTTCCTCAGTCACCACAGCTCTTTAAGCAGCTTCTGATGGCTTCAGGCTATGACAGATATTTCCAGATTGCACGATGCTTCCGTGACGAGGATCTGCGTGCAGACAGACAGCCTGAGTTTACACAGGCAGATATGGAGCTTTCATTTGTAGATATCGATGATGTAATCGAGGTAAATGAGAGACTGTTAAAGCACCTTTTTAAAGAGGTCATAAATGTGGATGTTGAGATTCCGTTTAAGCGTATGCCTTGGCAGGAGGCTATGGACAGATTTGGTTCTGACAAGCCTGATACACGCTTTGGTATGGAGCTTTGCGATGTTTCGGATGTGGTAAAGGACTGTGGCTTTGGAGTATTCACAGGAGCTCTTGAAAACGGTGGCTCTGTCCGCGGTATCAATGTAGAGGGACAGGCAAAGATGCCTCGTAAGAAGATTGACAAGCTTGTAGAGCACGCAAAGGGCTGTGGAGCAAAGGGACTTGCTTATCTGTGCATCAATGAGGATGGTACATACAAGTCATCATTTGCCAAGTTTATGACAGAAGCTGAGCTTGATGCACTTGTTGCAAAGATGAACGGAAAGCCGGGAGATTTACTCCTTTTCGCAGCAGACAAGAATAAAATCGTATGGAATGTACTTGGAGCACTTCGTCTCATGCTCGGAGCCGAGCTTGGCCTGATTGATGAGAACAAGTACAATTTCCTCTGGGTAACAGAGTTCCCACTCCTTGAGTGGTCTGATGAGGAAAACAGATTTATGGCAATGCATCATCCATTCACTATGCCTATGGAGGAGGATTGGGACAAGATAGACTCAGATCCGGGCGCAGTTCGTGCAAAGGCATATGATATCGTACTTAATGGTACAGAGCTCGGTGGAGGCTCAGTGCGTATCCATCAGGATGACATCCAGGAGAAGATGTTTGAGGTGCTTGGCTTCACAAAGGAGCGTGCACATGAGCAGTTTGGATTCCTGCTTGATGCATTCTCATATGGTGTACCGCCACACGCAGGACTTGCCTTCGGTGTTGACCGTATCTGCATGCATATGCTGCATACAGACAATATCAAGGAGGTTATTGCATTCCCTAAGGTAAAGGACGCTTCGGACCTCATGTCAGAGGCACCCGGAACTGTAGATCCAAAGCAGCTTGAGGAGCTTGGAATAGCTATAGCTGCAGAGGAAGATGAGGAATAACACTATAATATGAATTTGAAAAAAAATATTTTCAATGCGATTACCATAATACTGCTCGCCGCACTTATTGCGGGGGCAGTATTGCTTAATAACAGGATAAAAAAGCTCGAGACACAGATGTCATACACCTCAGACAACACATCGGTGATACTTTCCGATGTGCAGACCATGCAGGATGATATCAAGTCTACCCTTGAGGAGGAGGCCAGCCTCATAACAGACTGGGACATTTCCTTAAAAAGTGCAGACTTTACCGATAAGACATACACAGTCTCTGTCTCGGTGGTGCCAAAGGAGTACACAGAGGATACAAAAACCAGTGTATTTTTCGGTACAAACGAGATACCGCTCGAGCTAGACGGCATCAAGTATACGGGCGAGGCCACACTTCCGCTGTCAGAGGACTATGCAGGCAATGTGACATTTCTGTTTGTTGACGGAAATAAGAGAAGCACAGAGGTGCTCGATAAGTTTGAAGGTGTGACATCAGTGTTCAAAAATGTAGCATCCGGCATACTTGCCGATAAACCAACCTTTGACAATGGCAGCATAAAGCTTGGCACAGATGTAGATGTAGCGGTCATGGGAAATGATTACTTTGACTTTAACAGTGTGCAGCTCGTAGTTGCAAGCTCAGATACAGAGCTAAAGACTTACGATATCAGACAGCTGTTGGCAGAAAACGGCACGGATAGTGCAGACTCTGCAGACACAGATTCTATCACATCCGCCTTAAGCCGGAAGGATGATGCCAAAAAAGATGGCTCAAAGAATGACACGGAAAATGATACCTCTGATGCCTCAAAAGAGGACGACGGTAAGCTCCATAGCCTCGAAGGCACAGTCAAAATCGAAGACTTAATCCCTGTCACAGCCGCAAGCAATATCAAAATATATGTCAAAGCAGTATCGGCACAGGGCTACACCTTCACATATGACCTGTTCGAGGGTACCGTAAATCAGGACATCACAGACTTTGAAACCACAGCCGACATATCCGGCGGAGACTACACAGTAACCGACCCGTCCGGCAGCAAATATGAACCATAAGAATATGATATAAAATAAAGCTCATTTCGCATAAGTGAAATGAGCTTTAAATTTTAAGAAGAAAAAAGTGCCGGACAAAATTTCACGTAAGTGAAATAAGTCCGGCACTGCCAGAATGCAAGGTAGCAAAGCGCCTCGCTCGTAAACCTGAATTAGCCGGAGAGTACACAGTGTGTTCCGAAGAAAAATATGAACT
>ENA-OOQE01000281-OOQE01000281.1-human-gut-metagenome-genome-assembly--contig:-NODE-281-length-11093-cov-2.212901_pt1 | contig 11093 bp, 5 predicted proteins | sample MGYA00241087_ERZ501160 | MGnify/ENA primary metagenome ERZ501160 (study PRJEB25962, sample SAMEA2042496) | human gut metagenome | biome: human gut; feature: human-associated habitat; material: faeces...
TGACAAGGTTAAGGCAGGCGATGTTATCGCAGACGGTCCTTCAACAAGTCAGGGAGAGCTTGCTCTTGGAAAGAACCCGCTTATCGGATTCATGACATGGGAAGGATACAACTACGAGGATGCCGTTCTTCTTTCAGAGCGTCTCGTAGAGTATGATGTGTATACATCAGTTCATATCGAGGAATATGAGGTAGAGTCACGTGATACAAAGCTCGGACCTGAGGAGATTACACGTGATGTCCCTGGTGTCGGCGACGACGCACTCAAGGACCTTGATGAGAGAGGTATCATCCGTGTAGGTGCAGAGGTTCGTGCCGGTGATATCCTTGTAGGAAAGGTTACACCAAAGGGTGAGACAGAGCTTACAGCAGAGGAGAGACTTCTTCGTGCCATCTTCGGTGAGAAGGCAAGAGAGGTTCGTGATACATCACTTAAGGTACCTCATGGTGCTTACGGTATCATTGTTGATGCCAAGGTATTTACAAGAGAGAATGGCGATGAGCTTTCTCCGGGAGTAAACCAGTCAGTACGTATCTACATTGCACAGAAGAGAAAGATTTCTGTCGGTGATAAGATGGCCGGACGTCACGGTAACAAGGGTGTCGTTTCCCGTGTGCTTCCTGTTGAGGATATGCCATTCCTTCCAAACGGACGTCCACTGGATATCGTACTTAACCCACTCGGTGTTCCTTCACGAATGAACATCGGTCAGGTCCTTGAGATTCACCTGAGTCTCGCTGCAAAGGCACTTGGCTTCAATATCTCAACTCCTGTATTTGACGGAGCAAACGAGGTAGATATCGAGGATACACTTGAGCTTGCAAATGATTACGTAAATCTTCCGTTCGATAAGGAAGAGCTTGAAAAGGATTTACAGGCTGAGCATCCATACTGGAGCGCAGATGCTGAAATCTTCTATGATAAATATGTTGATACACTCCGTGAGGACGTTATGGAATACCTTTCAACAAACAGAGCTCACAGAAGCTTATGGAAGGGCGTTCCGATTTCCAAGGATGGAAAGGTACAGCTTCGTGATGGTAGAACAGGTGAGTGCTTCGATGGAAAGACAACTATCGGACACATGCATTACCTTAAGCTGCATCATCTTGTTGACGATAAGATCCATGCACGTTCAACAGGTCCTTACTCATTAGTAACACAGCAGCCACTCGGTGGTAAGGCACAGTTCGGTGGACAGCGTTTCGGAGAGATGGAGGTTTGGGCTCTTGAGGCATATGGTGCTGCATATACACTCCAGGAGATCCTTACAATGAAGTCCGATGATGTTGTTGGCCGTGTCAAGACCTACGAGGCTATCATCAAGGGTGAGAATATCCCTGAGCCTGGTATTCCAGAGTCATTCAAGGTACTTCTCAAAGAGCTTCAGGCACTTGGTCTGGATGTCAAGGTACTTGATGAGAACAGAGAAGAGGTTGAGCTTATCGAGACAAGTGAGTACGGTAATACAGATATCAACTCAATTATCGGAAACGATAAGGACTATGCATTCGAGGACAGTGAGTCATTCGCAGAGCATGGTTTCTCAAAGAAAGAATTTGATGACAACGAAGAGCTTGTTGACATAGAAGAGGAAGAGTCTCCTGAGACAGCGGATGACGATATTTTTGCTGATGAAGTTCTTGATGACGAAGAATAATTAGAAGGGAGTGCCAAAATGCCAGAAACAAATAATATAGAAAATAATCAGGCAATGCAGTTTGATGCGATTCAGATTGGATTAGCATCTCCTGAAAAGATCAGAGAGTGGTCACATGGCGAGGTTAAAAAGCCTGAGACCATTAACTATAGAACATTAAAGCCTGAAAAAGACGGTCTTTTCTGCGAGAAGATTTTCGGACCAACGAAGGACTGGGAGTGTCATTGTGGTAAATACAAGAAGATACGTTATAAGGGTGTTGTCTGCGACAGATGTGGCGTAGAAATCACAAAGTCAAGCGTTCGTAGAGAGCGTATGGGACACATCGAGCTTGCTGCTCCTGTATCTCATATCTGGTATTTCAAGGGTATCCCATCACGTATGGGACTCATCCTTGACTTATCTCCACGTGTACTTGAGAGAGTACTGTACTTTGCTTCATATATTGTGCTTGACCCGGGCGAGACAAAGCTTGCATACAAGCAGATTCTCAACGAGTCAGAGTACCAGGAGGCATGCGATACTTATGGTCGCTCAGCATTCCGTGTAGGAATGGGTGCTGAGTCTATCCATGAGCTTTTAGCAGCAATCGATCTCGAGAAGGATTCGGCAGAGCTTAAGGCAGAGCTTGAGAATGCTACAGGCCAGAAGCGTGCACGTATCATCAAGAGACTTGAGGTTGTAGAGGCTTTCCGTGAGTCAGGAAACAAGCCTGAGTGGATGATTATGACAGTTATTCCTGTTATCCCACCGGATCTTCGTCCAATGGTTCAGCTCGATGGAGGACGTTTCGCAACAAGTGATCTTAACGACCTTTACAGACGAATCATCAACCGTAACAACCGTCTTAGAAGACTTCTTGATCTTGGAGCACCGGATATCATCGTTCGTAACGAGAAACGTATGCTTCAGGAGGCTGTCGATGCACTTATCGACAACGGCCGTCGTGGACGTCCTGTTACTGGTCCAGGAAACAGAGCTCTTAAGTCTCTTTCAGACATGCTCAAGGGAAAGGGAGGACGTTTCCGTCAGAACCTTCTCGGAAAGCGAGTTGACTACTCAGGACGTTCAGTTATCTGTGTAGAGCCAAAGCTTAAGATTTATCAGTGTGGTCTTCCAAAGGAGATGGCTATCGAGCTTTTCAAGCCATTCGTTATGAAGGAGCTTGCCGCTAACGGAACCGCACACAACATAAAGAGTGCAAAGAAGATGGTTGAGAGACTTCAGCCGGAGGTATGGGATGTCCTTGAGGACGTCATCAAAGAGCATCCGGTTATGCTTAACCGAGCTCCTACACTCCATAGACTTGGAATCCAGGCCTTTGAGCCAATCCTTGTAGAGGGTAAGGCAATCAAGCTTCATCCACTCGTATGTACAGCGTTCAACGCCGACTTCGATGGAGACCAGATGGCTGTACATCTTCCACTGACTGCTGAGGCACAGGCTGAGTGCAGATTCATGCTTCTGTCACCTAACAACCTGCTTAAGCCTTCCGATGGTGGACTTGTAGCCGTTCCTTCACAGGATATGATCCTTGGAGTTTACTACCTCACAATGAGAAAGCTCGCTGATTACAAGGATGATCCAAAGATGGTTGCACAGGTGTCATCAGACACTGTATACAATGATATTGATGAGCTTAGAAAGCTCACAACTCCTGATGAAAATACAGGAAAGGCTGAGCTTGGCTTATATGACCTCATCTGGTTTGAGGATGTCACAGACGGAAACCGTCGTGTGCTTTGCAGACCGATAGATTTTCTCGGCCGTTACTATGGAAGTGTTAATCTTGCAATGCTCGCTTACGAGAACAAGGAGATTACTCTTCACCAGAATATCTTTGTACACCGTACAGTAAAGCTTGCTGACGGCACAAAGGTTTCAGGTTTTACAGAGACAACAGTAGGACTTTTGATATTCAATGAGAACATTCCACAGGATCTTGGTTTTATAGACAGATCAAAGGCTGAGAATGCACTCAAGTTTGAGGTTGAGTTCCACGTTGGTAAGAAACAGATCAAGCAGATCCTTGAGAAGGTTATCAACACACACGGAGCTACAACAACAGCAGAGGTTCTTGACAATGTCAAGGCTATGGGATACAAGTATTCAACCCAGGCTGCCATGACAGTTTCAATTTCAGATATGACAGTGCCACCACAGAAGCCACAGATGATCGCTGATGCACAGGACACTGTAGATAAGATTACAAGACAGTACAAGCGTGGACTTATCACTGATGAGGAGCGTTACAAAGAGGTTATCGAGACATGGAAGGATACAGATGATGCCCTTACAAAGGCACTTCTTACAGGTCTTGATAAGTACAACAACATCTTCATGATGGCAGATTCCGGAGCCCGTGGATCTGATAAGCAGATCAAACAGCTTGCAGGTATGCGAGGACTCATGGCTGATACAACAGGTCGTACAATCGAGCTTCCTATCAAGTCATGCTTCCGTGAGGGTCTTGACGTACTCGAGTACTTCATGTCAGCACATGGAGCTCGTAAGGGACTTTCAGATACAGCGCTTCGTACAGCCGATTCAGGATACCTTACAAGACGTCTCGTAGATGTTTCACAGCATATGATCGTTCGTGAGTCAGACTGCTGTGCAGGCACAGGACGTGAGATTCCGGGAATGGTTGTAAAGGCATTCATGGAGGGTCGAGAGGAAATCGAGAGCCTTCAGGAGAGAATTACAGGTCGTTTCTCTTGCAACACAATCTGCGATAAGGATGGCAATGTAATCGTTAAGGCCAACCATATGATTACACCAAAGCGTGCAGCAAAGGTTATGGCAGAGGGTGTTGACGAGAACGGTAATCCAATCACACAGGTTAAGATCCGTACAGTACTTACCTGCCGTTCACACATGGGAGTATGTGCTAAGTGTTACGGTTCAAACCTTGCAACAGGTCAGGCAGTACAGGTTGGTGAAGCAATCGGTATCATCGCAGCACAGTCAATCGGTGAGCCTGGTACACAGCTTACCATGAGAACCTTCCATACAGGTGGTGTTGCCGGTGGAGATATCACACAGGGTCTTCCTCGAGTAGAGGAGATTTTCGAGGCACGTAAGCCTAAGGGACTCGCTATTATCACAGAGTTCGGCGGAATTGCCACAATCAAGGATACAAAGAAGAAGCGTGAGGTTATCGTTACAAACAACGAGACAGGCGAGACAAAGGCTTACCTCATTCCTTACGGCTCACGTATCAAGGTTGTAGACGGACAGGAGCTTGAGGCCGGCGACGAGCTTACAGAGGGTTCTGTAAATCCACACGATATCCTCAAGATTAAGGGCGTTCGTGCGGTTCAGGATTACATGCTCCGCGAGGTACAGCGTGTTTACCGTTTACAGGGTGTTGAGATTAACGATAAGCATGTCGAGGTTATAGTTCGTCAGTGCTTACAGAAGATCCGCGTAGAGGAGCCGGGAGATTCAGATTTACTTCCGGGCAGCATGGTTGATGCCCTTGACTTCTTAGAGCTCAACGAGAAGCTTGAGGAAGAGGGCAAGGAGCTTGCAGTTGGCTCACAGGTATTACTTGGAATCACAAAGGCATCTCTTGCAACCAACTCATTCCTGTCAGCAGCTTCATTCCAGGAGACCACAAAGGTTCTTACTGAGGCAGCAATCAAGGGCAAGGTTGATCCGCTTATCGGTATGAAGGAGAACGTAATCATCGGTAAGCTCATTCCGGCAGGAACAGGTATGAAGATTTATCGTAACATCAAGCTTGACAGCGATGTAAACGATGACGATACACTTGATTTTGATGATGATGATTTTGCGGATTTCGCAGAGGAAGAGGCAGTCGGAGTCATTGATACAGATGCTGAATCAGTTGATGAAGAATAATTACTGATGTTTGTACTTGAGCTACAGAAGCTGTTACAAACCAAAAACAAAGAAGTCCGGGAAACCGGACTTCTTTGTTGTATTATATTGAAAACAAAATTGGTCTTGACAAAACAGACAAGGATTTGTATAATATTTTAGCGTGCATAAGATTGCACTGCTTAAAATAAAACAGGAGGTGAAAATAATGCCAACATTTAACCAGTTAGTAAGAAAAGGACGTCAGACATCTGTAAAGAAGTCTACAGCACCAGCTCTTCAGAGAAGCTTTAACTCTCTCCAGAAGAAGCCAATCAACACTTCTTCTCCACAGAAGCGTGGTGTATGTACAGCTGTTAAGACAGCTACTCCTAAGAAGCCTAACTCAGCTCTTAGAAAGATCGCCAGAGTTCGTCTTTCAAACGGAATCGAAGTAACTTCATACATTCCAGGTGAGGGACACAACTTACAGGAGCATAGCGTTGTTCTGATTCGTGGTGGCCGTGTTAAGGATTTACCAGGTACACGTTACCATATCATCCGTGGTACATTAGATACTGCAGGTGTTGCAAACAGAAAACAGGCCCGCTCTAAGTACGGCGCAAAGAGACCAAAAGCTGCTAAATAATTTAGCAACATTGTGTATCACAAACAGAACTAAAGTAGGTTAGTGTTGGGATTAGACCTGCAGATGCAGGATTTCACTTTATGAATACAATTCCGCACGAACACATTAGAGAGACACATGTGAGTACCGATGAATTAATCCACAAATATCATGATTAAGGAGGGAAGTAACGTGCCACGTAAAGGACATACTCAGAAAAGAGACGTATTAGCAGATCCAATGTACAACAGCAAAGTAGTTACAAAGCTTGTTAACAGCATTATGTTAGACGGTAAGAAAGGCGTAGCTCAGAAGATTGTATACGGAGCATTTGCTACAGTAGAAGAGAAGACAGGAAGACCAGCTCTTGAAGTATTCGAAGAGGCTATGAACAATGTAATGCCAGCTCTCGAAGTAAAAGCAAGACGTATCGGTGGTGCCACATATCAGGTACCAATCGAGGTTCGCCCTGATCGTCGTCAGGCTTTAGGCCTTCGTTGGTTAACAGCATTCTCACGTGCCAGAGGAGAGAAAACTCAGGCTGAGAGATTAGCTAACGAGATCATGGATGCAGCTAACAACACAGGCGCATCTGTTAAGAGAAAAGAAGATATGCACAAGATGGCAGAGGCAAACAAGGCATTCGCACATTACAGATTCTAGTTTCTGTAAGAAGCTTACAGCTTTGCTTTTGATTCATGCAGCGGACCGGATTTGTAACAGAGTCCGGTTGTGCATAGGACACTAAATATAGGAGGAAAAAACCTTGGCTGGAAGAGAATATCCACTTGAGAGAACCAGAAATATTGGAATCATGGCTCATATCGATGCTGGTAAAACAACACTGACAGAGCGTATTCTTTATTATACTGGTATTAACTATAAAATCGGTGATACTCATGAAGGTACTGCTACCATGGACTGGATGGAGCAGGAGCAGGAAAGAGGTATTACAATTACTTCTGCCGCTACAACATGTCACTGGACACTTGAAGAGTTCACTAAACCAAAGCCAGGAGCACTTGAGCATCGTATCAACATCATCGATACACCGGGCCACGTTGACTTCACAGTAGAAGTTGAGCGTTCACTCCGTGTACTTGATGGCGCAGTTGGTGTGTTCTGTGCAAAGGGTGGTGTTGAGCCTCAGTCAGAGAACGTTTGGCGTCAGGCTGACACATACAATGTACCTCGTATGGCATTCATCAATAAGATGGATATCTTAGGTGCAAACTTCTACGGAGCTGTTGACCAGATCCGTACAAGATTAGGAAAAAATGCTATCGTACTTCAGTTACCAATCGGTAAAGAGGACGATTTCAAAGGAATTATCGACCTTTTCGAGATGAAGGCATATATCTACAATGATGAGAAGGGTGACGATATCACAGTTACTGATGATCTTGGAGATATGGCTGATCAGGCTGCAGAGTACCGTACAGAGCTCATTGAGAAAATCTGTGAGTTAGATGACGATCTCATGATGCAGTATCTTGAGGGTGAGGAGCCATCTGTAGAGGATATGAAGAAGGTTCTTCGTAAAGCAACATGTGAGTGTACAGCAGTACCTGTATGTTGTGGTTCTGCATACCGTAACAAGGGTGTACAGAAGTTACTTGACGCTATTGTTGAGTACATGCCAGCTCCTACAGATATCCCTTCAATCAAGGGAACAGATCTTGAGGGAAATGAGATTGAGAGACATTCATCAGATGATGAGCCATTCTCAGCACTTGCATTCAAGATCATGGCAGATCCATTCGTAGGAAAGCTTGCATTCTTCCGTGTTTACTCAGGAAAATGTAAGGCAGGTTCTTATGTATTAAATGCAACAAAGGATAAGAAAGAGCGTATCGGACGTATTCTTCAGATGCATGCAAATAAGAGACAGGAATTGGATGAGGTTTACTCAGGTGATATCGCTGCTGCTGTTGGATTTAAATTCACAACAACAGGTGATACAATCTGTGATGAGCAGCATCCGGTTATCCTTGAGTCTATGGAGTTCCCAGAGCCAGTTATCGAGCTCGCTATCGAGCCAAAGACAAAAGCTGGACAGGGTAAGTTAGGTGAGGCTCTTGCAAAGCTTGCAGAGGAGGATCCTACATTCCGTGCTCATACTGATCAGGAAACAGGTCAGACAATCATCGCTGGTATGGGTGAGCTTCACCTTGAGATCATCGTTGACCGTCTTCTCCGTGAGTTCAAGGTTGAGGCAAACGTTGGTGCACCTCAGGTTGCTTACAAGGAGACATTTACAAAGGCTGTTGATCAGGAATACAAATATGCTAAGCAGTCAGGTGGACGTGGACAGTACGGACACTGTAAGGTTCGCTTCGAGCCAATGGATGCCAATGGAGAAGAACTTTTCAAGTTCGATTCAGAGGTTGTCGGTGGTGCTATTCCAAAGGAGTACATCCCATCAATCGGCGAAGGTATCGAGGAGGCTACAAAGGCCGGCTCTCTTGGTGGATTCCCAGTAGTTGGTATCCATGCAACAGTATACGATGGATCTTACCATGAGGTCGATTCATCAGAGATGGCATTCCACATTGCCGGATCTATGTGTTTCAAAGAGGCTATGGCAAAGGCCGCACCTGTATTACTTGAGCCTATCATGAAGGTAGAGGTTACAATGCCTGAGGAGTACATGGGAGACGTTATCGGTGATGTTAACTCTCGTCGTGGACGTATCGAGGGTATGGACGATCTCGGCGGTGGAAAGATTGTACATGCATATGTACCACTTGCAGAGATGTTCGGTTACTCTACAGACCTTCGTTCTAAGACACAGGGACGTGGAAACTACTCAATGTTCTTCGACAGATATGAGCCGGTTCCAAAGAATGTACAGGACAAGGTTCTTGCTAACCACGCAAAATAATTGCAAATTAGCAAACAATTTATAGTACAAATGATGAAATATATACTATATATGGTATAAAAATCAAAAATAAAGGCATTTCCCCTTGAAAAAGGGGGATTTGCCATAAAATTTACTTGAAAAAACTTTGATTATTTCGTATAATCAAAGCAGTCGGTAGATTATAAAAAAAGCCCATGGGGCATAAAAGTTTAAGGAGGACGTTTCAAAATGGCAAAGGCTAAATTTGAAAGAACAAAACCACATTGTAATATTGGTACCATCGGTCACGTAGATCATGGTAAAACAACTTTAACAGCAGCTATTACAGCAGTATTAGCAGCTCGTGTCGCTGGTAACACAGCTACAGATTTCGCTAACATTGATAAGGCTCCAGAGGAGAGAGAGCGTGGAATCACAATTTCTACAGCTCACGTTGAGTATGAGACAGAAAAGAGACATTACGCACACGTTGACTGTCCTGGACATGCTGACTACGTAAAGAACATGATCACTGGTGCAGCTCAGATGGATGGTGCTATCCTCGTTGTTGCTGCTACTGATGGTGTTATGGCTCAGACAAAGGAGCACATCCTCCTTTCTCGTCAGGTAGGTGTTCCTTACATCATCGTATTCCTTAACAAGTGTGATATGGTTGACGACCCAGAGCTTATCGAGCTCGTAGAGATGGAAGTTACAGAGCAGCTTGAGGAGTATGGATTCAATGATTGCCCAATCATCCAGGGATCAGCTCTTAAGGCTCTTGAGGATCCAATGGGACCTTGGGGAGACAAGATCATGGAGCTTATGGATACTGTTGATTCTTATATCCCAGATCCACAGCGTGATACAGATAAGCCATTCCTTATGCCAGTAGAGGACGTATTCACAATCACAGGTCGTGGTACTGTTGCAACTGGTAGAGTAGAGCGTGGTACACTTCACCTCAACGACGAGTTAGAGATCCTTGGTGTTAAAGAGGACGTTCAGAAGACTGTTGTTACTGGAATCGAGATGTTCCGTAAGCAGTTAGACGAGGCTCAGGCTGGTGATAACATCGGAGCACTTCTCCGTGGTATTAACCGTGACCAGATCGTTCGTGGACAGGTTCTTGCTAAGCCTGGTACAGTAACATGTCACCATAAGTTCACAGCTCAGGTTTACGTTCTTACAAAGGACGAGGGTGGACGTCATACTCCATTCTTCAACAACTATCGTCCACAGTTCTACTTCAGAACAACAGACGTAACAGGTGTTTGCGAGCTTCCAGCAGGAACAGAGATGTGCATGCCTGGTGATAACGTAGAGATGACAATCGAGCTCATCCATCCAGTAGCTATGGAGCAGGGTCTTACATTCGCTATCCGTGAAGGTGGACGTACTGTAGGATCAGGACGTGTTGCTACAATCATCGAGTAATACAATCTGAATATAGATTTGTTATCGTAAGATAACGTTGTGTCCAAACGTAAGATACCCGTAGAACTTCGGTTCTACGGGTTTTTCTGTTGCCTGGAAATATATAAAAGAGCGGAAAAGAATAACGAACAGTATAGAAAAACGGTTGCCGGGAGAGTGTCCTGACAACCGTTTGTGATAACAGAATGATAACAAAATCCTGAAAGCGGATTGACAAATTTGAAATCAATGCTATACTACCACTATAACAAAGTTAGCAATAGGCTCTGGTTCGATTCCAGATATCGCCACCATATTAGGAATTCTTTTGAGTTCTATGATTTCGGGAATAGTATATGACATCGAAAAGTGCATTTACAAGAAAGGAATTGATATTATGAAAAAAGAAATCTTATTAGTAGGTCTGGGTATTTGCGGCGATATGGTGTAATGGTAGCATGGAATGATAAGCAATTCCCCCAGACCACCAAAAATAAAGAGCTCTTCGTGAGCTCTTTTTCTTATGCACAAAATTAAGTCAGATCATATGTCTTGATGTCATTACCTTCAGTGCCCTTCTTAACGATAGTATGGCAACCTATAGTAGTTCCCATAGCGCGCAGTTTCCATTCTTCCTGGGTAGCATTTAGCTTATCCAGTTCTTCTTGTCTTTTATATTTATCTTCAATAGCTAATATTTCAGCTTTTTCCTTTTCATA
>ENA-OOQE01000282-OOQE01000282.1-human-gut-metagenome-genome-assembly--contig:-NODE-282-length-11073-cov-3.082592_pt1 | contig 11073 bp, 17 predicted proteins | sample MGYA00241087_ERZ501160 | MGnify/ENA primary metagenome ERZ501160 (study PRJEB25962, sample SAMEA2042496) | human gut metagenome | biome: human gut; feature: human-associated habitat; material: faeces...
GGCTGCGGAGCCAGCTGGATCGTGAAGAGCGTGGCACACTGGCCTATCTTCATCCAACCTTGGAGTGTCTTCCTTTCTTTCGCTGTCTGCACCGTCACCGGAGTCTTCTTCGGATGGTATCCTGCAAAGAAAGCAGCAGACTTAGACCCGATAGAAGCAATACGATACGAGTGATAATCGCTTATCGCTAAAAAAAACTATCTTTGCATTTGTATGAAACAAATTCTCTACTCACGGTCGCGCATCATCGAAGCCCTGATTCATATCATCGGCTGGGGAATTGTATTTGCTTTTCCTTTCGTGATGATGACACGCAGCGGTTTCACCATTACATGGATGGAATACCTGCGTCATGGCAGCATTGTTCCGCTATCTTTTCTTATCGTATTCTACTGCAATTACTGCTTCCTCATTCCCCGTTATCTGTTCGAGGGGCGCATACGGCAGTATCTCCTGCTGAACATACTGCTGATAGCTTGCGTTACAGCCGGTGTACACTTTTGGCAGGAGTACGCATTCCACACCTACGCAAAAGCCGACGGTGAGGGCCAAAGACACATCGGTCCGCCGAAGTGGATATTCATCATGCGCGATTTCTTTTCCATGATACTTACTGTAGGGTTGAGTGCGGCCATTCGCCTCAGCGGACGTTGGGTGCAGGTGGAAGCCGCCCGCCGCGAAGCCGAAAAAAGTCGCACGGAAGCCGAATTAAAGAATCTCCGCAACCAGCTCAACCCGCATTTCCTGCTCAACACGCTGAACAATATCTACGCACTCATTGCCTTTGATACGGATAAGGCACAAACAGCCGTACAGGAACTGAGCCGTTTATTGCGCCATGTCCTTTACGACAATCAGCAGAACTTCGTAACTTTAGGCAAGGAAATGGATTTCATCAAGAACTACATCGCCTTGATGCGCATCCGTCTCTCGTCCAACGTCACTGTTGAAACGCGTTTCGATATTCGTCCCGACAGCCCTACGGAGATTGCCCCGCTGATATTCATCTCCCTCATAGAGAATGCTTTCAAACATGGCATCTCTCCCACCGAGCCCAGCCATATCCGTATATATTTCAGCGAGAATGTGCATGAAGTACGTTGCGAAATCACCAACAGCTACCACCCCAAGAGCGAAGCCGACAAAAGCGGCAGCGGCATCGGACTGGAACAAGTAGGCAAGCGTCTGGAACTGACCTATCCCGGCCGGTACGAATGGAAGCACGGCATAAGTGAGGACGGAAAAGAATATAAATCGGTTTTAACAATCAATTACTGACAACATGAATCTGAAGTGCGCAATCGTAGATGACGAACCGCTGGCCCTGAACCTTTTGGAGAGCTACGTCAACCAAACCCCGTTTCTGGAGCTTGCCGGCAAATACTCCAGTGCAGTGCAAGCGATGAGCGACTTGCCGGACAAGCGTGTCGACCTTCTTTTTCTTGATATCCAAATGCCCGAACTCAACGGCCTGGAATTCTCCAGAATGGTAGATACACATACCCGTATCGTTTTCACCACCGCTTTCGACCAATATGCCATAGACGGGTATAGGGTCAACGCCCTCGATTATCTGCTGAAACCCATCTCGTATGCAGACTTTCTGCAAGCCGCCAATAAAGCAGTGAAGTGGTTCGAACTGCTGCAACAGCCCCAAGAGGAAATTGAAAGCATCTTCGTAAAAAGTGATTACAAACTGATACAAGTGGAGCTCAAAAATATTCTTTACATCGAAGGCTTGAAAGATTATATCAAAATCTATGAGGAGAACTCTCCCAAACCCATTCTCTCGCTCATGAGCATGAAGTCCATAGAAGAACTTCTGCCTGCTTCACGCTTCATACGCGTGCATCGTTCCTATATCGTCCAAAAAGACAAAATACGTATCATCGACCGTGGACGTATTGTTTTTGGCAAGAACTATATCCCCGTCAGTGACAGTTATAAACAAATATTCCAAGATTTTCTTAATAAAAGGAGTTAAAAATACCCTTATAGGTTTATATTTTATTGAAATCGGGCTATTTCTAATAATATCCTATTGCATATTAAAAGATGTTTTTTTACCTTTGCCGCGAACAGATAGGAGTTGTGAAACTCCCCCAATAGAATAGTTTAGTTAAGTCTAGTTTAGTTTTTGTGTAAAGCACTTCCTCCGTAAGCGAACGTTGGAAGTGCTTTTATTTTAGGTATATCAAGCAGTTACGAAAAAAGCGCATTTCCAATATTTCGCAGCAGGTTGCAAAATTTGATTGTCGGACGATTGTCGGACACCGATTTTATTACTAACAAATTGTCGCAACTTTATTAAACAAAAATATGGCAACGCTTAAACTTTGTATCGTACCTGCAAAAGTGCTTATCAACGGAAAGCACAAAGTAAGAATATCACTGGCCCATAATTCCAATACCAGGTATATTCCAACAAACTGTATTATTGACACCCTATCACAATTCAAAGAGGGGCAAGTTATCAATCATCCGAAAGCCGCTTCAATGAACATGAAACTTCGGAATCTACTTAACCACTATCAGAATGTTATCGACAACATATATGATGTGGACGTATATTCATGTTCCGAGCTCCGAGAAATCATCATAAAAAAGAAAGACTACACCAATGCCAAGTTTTCCTCTGCAATGACATCTTATCTGTCAGAACTCGCAGAGGAGAAAAGAAACAAATCTGAAAAGTTGTATCGTTTGGCATGCCAATCATTCATCAAGTCACAAGGTGATTTGCTACTTTCAATGATTACGCCTCGAAACATCAAGCATTTTGAAATGGACCTTGAAGACAAACGGCTCTCTCCTACTACCATTAAAATCTACCTTACATTACTCAAAGTAATTATCAACTATGCCAAGAAACATAATATGGTCAGATACGAAGTAGATCCGTTTGAGTTCTGCAGAATGCCATCAGCCAATATCCGCGAATTAGACCTTAGCATTGATGAAATAAAGGCGATTCGAGATATGGAAATTCCTAAATACAATATCGGAGTAGTACGTGATATTTTCATGTTAAGCTATTACCTGGGTGGTATCAATCTTGTAGATATGCTTGATATTGATTTCCGAAAAGAATGGATAGAATATTACCGGCGAAAAACAAAGAACAAAAAAAGTGGTGAAAGTAAAACGGCATTCTCCGTCCAGCCGGAAGCAAGGGAAATCATAAACAAATATATGCAGAAGAATGGTAAACTTGTTTTTGGTAAGTATAAAACATTCGGGCAATGTTATTCTGTTGTATCCCGTAAAATGGAAGAACTCGCCAAAATAGCAGGGATAAGAAAGCATGTGGTTTATTATTCTGCACGTAAATCATTCGTTCAGCATGGATTCGAATTAGGTATATCCTTAGAAATTCTTGAATATTGTATCGGCCAATCAATGAAAACGAACCGCCCTATATTCAACTATTTTCGAGTGATGCGAAAACACGCTGATGATGCAATGAGGAAAATCTTCGACAGCTTAAAGTGATTGTTCCTGGACAAAAGCTATTGCTTCGGCAGTGGCTTCTTCCCTCTCCTTTTCTACATCAGAGTTCAAACGGTCTATTAACTCCATATTTCCCGTTATCGCGGTTTTCACGTAATCAGAATACGTGGCTGTTAGCTGATAATGACCGTAGCCAATGAAAGCCTTTGTAAGCTTTGGAGAGGATGATTGAGATTTACCCATAATGCAACGGATTAAGAAGCGGAAAAAAGAACGGTTCCGCTTTCCCATTGCGTTACATATTCTCAAATAGGAGGATACAGTGAAACCATTAAGCTATCACACAGGGGGCAGAACCGTATATGAATAAGCTACTGGCAAAATCAATCACCAGTAGCTTTACGGTCGGAATTTTACTATTCCTCCTATTCAATAAAATATGTAACGCACTGTAAATATGAAAAAAATATACGAGATAGCGAAAATAATTCATGCAATGTTTGTATAATAATCAAAAGATTATTATCTTTGTAATGTCAAATAACAAAAGTAATCAACATGAGTAACGAACAAATTAAAAAGGATTTGCTTATACAAAGAGCATTCCTCAAAAAAGAACTAGACCAACTAAGATTTATCGCCGAAGTTACCGGAACAAACCAAGAAAAAGAGATTGACAAAAGGTTAGACCGGTTACTGACAATCGACAAACTCTTAAAAGAGTTGGAAAAAAAGAAGTAAAACAAAGCCCCTCTCTCCGGAGAGGGCACTAAAAATAAATATATGGCACTGAAAGATGAATTACTGGCATTAAAGCCACTACTTGGTACAGACTCTCCAGAGTTCTATACCAGAATGACAGAAATAGCAGCTAAGTACAATTCGGAAGAAGACAAGAAAGCTATTGCCAACTTTGTATCAGAGCGTTTACAGAACATTGATAAGAAACTGGATGTTGTAGAAGAGAGCGCAATCAAACTACAGCTGCAAGAAGTGGCCGAAATAGTCTCTCTAAGCTATCTTGCGAAGAAATACTTTAATAAAAGTAGGTCATGGCTGTATCAGAGATTAAATGGTAATCTGGTAAACGGGAAACCGGCACGCTTCACACAAGAAGAATTACAGACATTCAACAATGCCCTGCAGGACATTTCTAAAAAAATAGGCTCACTTAGTATCTCATATTGATACTCTGTTATTTGACACCATCCCCGTAGTTGAGCCGCTACGGGGATTTTTCATATCAATTACCTATCATCAGCTCCCAATTATCCATAATAGTCATATCCCAATGCGGCACGTCAAATTCATTATTGACCGACACCCCATATACAGAAAGACTCTTGCCGGCACCGTCAAACTCAATCAAAGCCGTTTCTTCTCCTTTCTGGATACGAAGATTCATAAAGTCTGTCATTTGTTCCCAATCGGTAGGACCGATGAATAATGATTCTATGAAACGCCCTTTCACGGGTGCACCAATGGCGGTATCCTTAATGCGTTCCAAATATGATAAAGCCTCGTTGTAAGTCATGGGAACAAAGATAGCAAAATATAGTGAAAAGGGACGACTATTCAGTCACCCCTTCTTTATGTTAGTATTCAAAAACTATAGCTGAGAGATACTGAACATTCGTGAAGAAATTTATATGTACCTCGTGAAGGACTAATCTTGTGTCCATCGAAACATACATTTCTTCGACCTGAATAAGGGTCCTGATTGGAAATCGTATAGCCCAAGGAAAAAGCCAACTGGTCAATTCCTAAAGAAAGAGCACTTTTAACACGCCAAAAGACAACATCCCCTCCCTTATTGCGAACTGACCTAAACTCTCCCTTTATCTTTCCACCTTCTTCAGTATAATGTGCATATGAAAAAGCCTCGTTGGGTAATGTCAGAATCAATGCCGGCTCACATTGAAGAAAAAGCTGATAATCCCTTTCACGCCCCAAGCTCACTGAAGGAGTCCTAAAATTAGTACCTATCAACCAATTCCCCCGCAGTAGTTTACCGTCATCATAGAGTGTATACTTCTGACCTTTGCCGTCACTCACCTCTGTATTAGGCTTATAATCATTGTCCATCCAGTTTTGAAAAGCAAGACCGGTCATAACGCCAATATATTTCCCTATGTAACGGATATATGATACCTCAAGCCCTAAAGCTGGTTCAGAACCATATGCAAATAGAGAACCGGATAGAGACAAAACATTTTTATTAGTTTTAAAATCCCCTTCTCTCTCACCGGCAAAAAGGTGAATGACCGACAGGCATAAACAAAAGATAAAAGCAATTTTTTTCATTTCAATCTAAATATAATTGGCTGACACCAAAATTTAAAAAAACATATTCAACTGCTATAAAGATAACTGCTTTTCTGAAATTCCCTACGTGATTTGAGGGAGTTTTTATAAAAGGAAAGGCCCAAATGAAACAAAATCCCAACGGAAGTCAGGGCACGTCATAAATAGGTCTGAATTGTTACTGAAATATGAATAAAAGGAAAGGCAGCTTATTGGGTTGCTTTACCTATCAAAACCTTACGATGTAAGAACGATGAACACCTATTACCTAATCCCACCAAGAAAACAACTTGTAAGTTCTGATTTTATTATATAGATACCATGCCTTATATCTTCTTAATTCCTCTTTATGAATAATTTCAATATCATAATCATCTGTTGGGAATTTGAATAGACAGAACCTTGATGCATTTTTAGTGTTAATGTACAAATTCCTACAAGCTATTACATGTGGACTTTCTACCATTTCATACATACCGTCATCTCTACGTATAGTCTTCATTCCTGAAAATTCCAACAGCAAATTATCCTTTTCGAGCACAATATCCAATAGGCCAATGCAAAGTTGCAAGTCTCTTGCCACTATAGGCATTTTATCCGAACGCGTACACTTTTTAAAGTATTCATACATTTCTATTATTTTCTTGCGCTCTATTTCCAATAAAAACGTATAATCCCAATCAAAATCCTTTTCTAAAAGCCTGCACCACGAATTAATCTTTGCACGTTTATAGTTGGACTCAGACCTATTTCTTCTCTGTTTCATATCTAATACTATTATTATTTGTTCTTACTTTCAGATAATCATATCTGAGCTTATATCAACTCAGATATAAAAAAGTAGGTACTGGAATACTTTTAACTAATCATTTCTTGTATAAAAAAAACGTCGGGAGACGGGGCGAATACACACTAATTATTTTTCATCTTGCTTTTATTTTCTCTTTTTGCATACCAAGGATGAATTATTGGCAATAAACAAGAAGCTAATACTAATACTATGCCAAATATAATTAATATAATAGAAAATGCAAGATACATATTGGAAGTGAAGAAATTAACTCCCACAGCAATAAGCACAGTTCCTATAATATTGACAATCGCTAAAAATATTGATTGTGGCAATGACATACGTGAGCACTTCAAATCTTCCAATTCTACTGTTAGTCTTTGTATTTGCTTTGCTTGAGTATTCATATTGTTAAGCACTATTGTAATGCCTACTTTATTTTTCATCAAATCTTCCACAGACACGCAACTGGGTAAACTATATTTTAGCCCACCCTCTACATTATTGTCGAAACTAATCCTATCCTCATTCATTTCTCTTCAATTTTCACTTTCCCGGATTCAGTTGGTTCAAATATGACTGTAGTATCTCTCTGTAACCAAGTGTAATTCAAAGCAATTGGCATTTTAGGGTTTGACATAGCTGTAAAATGCTCTATATGAAAAGCAAATGACAAAGATTTACCATTATAGTTTCCAACTTTATAAGGTGTACTTGATGCTAATGCCACAGAATCCTCTAAATACAAATGTATTTCTCCGATATTCATATCTTTAGCATTCATTAAAAAAACAACGTTTTTCCCTAATTCATCAGCACCTTTATCTCGATGAATAATAACTTTATAAGTTAACTTACCAAAAGTAAACACAATAGGATAACCATCCATACAGACAACAGAGCCACTTTCTAAAACATTGTAATCTCCTACTTTTATTTCCATATTTATATGTTTTTTCACAAATATAGATATTAAAGATCTAATTCCGTAATAAATTGAAGACAAAATTTCGTTTCCTATTAAAAGCAGAAGTTAGAATAAAACTAAGATAATACTCTTTGCCATTTGCTTCTTGAATTAAACACGGAGATGGAGAGTAAGTGTTTTCCCCAAAAACAGTTCGTATCAGAAGTTTTTTCCAATACCTCTTATTAACGATGTAAAGAGAAGACTCATTTGATTCCATATACATTATCTCAATATGTATTCCATCACATTCAACTGAAAGAGGTATATTCTCTTGAAGTAAGAAATTCCCAGACTGAACTACACTATATTTTCCAATTTTAATCATATCACCATTGCCATAAATTATAACTCACCCCACCACCGACATAAAAACCACCCGGATAGCCATATCCTACCTGCAACCCTAATCCCCAACGCTTCTTCTTCGGCTTGACAACAACCGGATAATAGATGTCATTCGTTACCGTCTGATAAACCGTCTTAGGAAAGACTTGCATACTATCCAGCCGCGGATCTACATATCCGCTCACCACCGCACGATACAGACTATCTTCATACACAACCCGTTTGCGATGAAGCAAGGTATCGCCTATACGTACAGTGTCATTCGGCAATATCTGCCAAAAGACCGCTATCGGTGCGGAGATAAGAACCGTATCAAGCTCGACAACCGTCTGTATCTTCGTCTCGGTACGGATTTCTGCCGGCAAAAGCTCGTGCGGACGGAAACAAACCGCCACACAAGCGATTGCCAACAATACAACTAATAGCCAGGGTAGTTTTTTCATAGCTTCAGTACCTGATTACGGTTTCTACCGTCCGCCCGATAACTCACATGCACCCAGGCGAAATTACTCTCATCAATCAACTGGTCGAAAGGAAGGTTCTTGCGAATATACTCGAACAATAGCTTGTTCTGCTGTCTGTCTCCGGTATCAATGTCCGCCGCCTGCCCGCTCATGTGCTGGCTGGTTGTCGCACCGCCAACTGCCTTATTCAATGCCGGGCAACGGTAACCGCTGTTCACAACGATAGGTTTGCCATACCATTCGCGTAGCGGGTCAAGAACGTTATCTACCAATGCAGTCAGATTGGCTTTTATATCACAGCCACATCTGTTGTCAATTCCTTTGCGGTCGGCAGTTGTCGAACGGCAAAGTTCTTTTATCGTAAAATACTTCATACATCATTTGATTTAATATAAACATACACTACATTTGCAGAAGCCTTTGTTTAAACTTTAAGTTTATGCTAAAAAGGGAAGGGAGCCGTTGCGAAACACCTTCCTTCCCACGAATTAATAATCGCTCGGTGGCTTCCGCCCGCTACATCCCCGGACATCGCACCGCTTTGCTTCCAGCTTTATCTTCTCTATCTCCAGTGTAGCGTTCTTTTCGGTCAGCTCGCGGATACGCTGGCGGTCTTCATTCTTCTCGGCATAAAGCTGGTCTATTTTGGAATCAAGTTCCACTACCCTGTGTTCCTTTTTCTCGTACAGTTCCTTCCATTCAGCAGCATACGAGGTGATATTGTCAGCTTCCGCCTTTCTCGCTTCCGCAGCCGCCTTGCGCTTCTTGCTGTCATAGAACATGAACACACCGAAAAGAGGAAGCAGGATAGTAGTGACTATCCCGCCGGTGATATTGAACAGTTCATTCAGTTCCTCCATCATACCTTCATCCCCGTTACATGTTCATCACTCCACCCCTTGGCATTCCAACCGAGAAGAATGCCGGCAATAAACGCACCGGTACTCACAATGCTTGCCCAAAACGGTACATACTGGTAATAAGCCAGCAGACCTACAATCACGGCCACCACAACAGCCAAAACAATCAGTTTCTTTTTCATCTACGAACTTTTTTAATTAAACAAAAAAAGCCCACGAACGCATCCTGTTAAAGACACGTTCATGGGCGTTAACCAATAAAACATGACAAATGTACTCATTTACAATCACTTTTCAGCGAAAGTAAACAAGAAATTTATGAGTAGGGAATATCTTACCAGGAAAGGGTTGCCAAACTATGGCAGTAGATTTATCGCAATGTATATTACTGCAAAACTACAGAATCTTATTGTGAAATTGCTACATGGTTTTCTCCGACCATAATCCCTTTCACTATAATTATATTTGTCAAACTGACTATAAATATTTCTTAATTAGAGCCATATCTGTATTCTTTTGGAAATCACCTATAATAGTACTATCATGAGACGGTTTCTCCTTGCCTATCTCTTCCTCCGACCAATATGACTGAATAGATACTGTCCATTGGGGTTCTGGTTTTTTCCCCTTTACCATAAACAACTCATTGGCTATAACAAGATAATCACAATCACTATTAGGAATTTTCCTATAATACATATTCTTATCTGCACGTAATTCGTCACATCTTTCATTTACAACACATGTAAATCCAAAATCATTAAAAAATTGAAACATAACTTTTTTTATTTAGTGAATAGAATATCGCAAATATACAAAACAAAATACACTGCATAAATACACCATAAAGAACTATTTTGTACGTTTTTATATATTTCTGAGAAAACATATTTATTTCACCTGGATTATAGATTACAAAAAAGGAAACTTAAAATCAGGACTTAAAAAAATATTTATAATCCAGCTAAATAGTAGTTTTAGTTTTTGTGTAAAGCACTTCCTCCGTAAGCGAACGTTGGAAGTGCTTTTATTATAGACCTATTAAATACTAATTTTATGAGTATCAACCTCTTCCGATTAATCGTCTGTCCATTTGATAACTTGAATTACAAGACGTCCTATCCACACTTGCAGCTGACGCTCTATCACCCCATATAGCTGGGCTGTACTCCGAACCAATACCACAGCCAAAGCATAATTCCACCCAACCAGACGAAAGCCACATCAATATAATATAACCTCAATATCCTACTGATCAACACACCCAAAAGTTCGCCACAAAGTACATAAGCAGCAACCATGGTAACCATTTGTTCGTTAGCTATTTTTATTAAAACCAAAGTTCCTATAACAGGAATAAGAGATGTGCAATCTATAATGAATTGTTGTCTGTCGCTCATATAAACAATGTTTGTAATTGAAGTACAAATATAAACATTATTTACATGAAATCGTCCTATAGAACGGAAACACATAACGAAACTGAGAAGAATTATCATTACAATTATAAAAAAAGAAGAAAAAAAGATATTTTTAGCGGTCAACGTATCCGTATTTCAACCCTTTCGCTCTTTCATTGTTATAATAATAAACAGTAATTATATGGATTCCCAATTCTCGGACATACGAAAAGAATATAAGAAAGGCAAGCTCACCCGGAATACTATCTCGGAGAATCCCTTCGAGCAATTCGCCCGCTGGCTCAACGACGCCCTGCATTGCGGCGAGAACGAACCTACCGCCATGATTGTAGCCACCGTCTCACCGGACGGACGGCCCTCTACCCGCACCGTACTGCTGAAAGGCGTGGAAAACGGTAAACTCATCTTCTTCACCAATTACGAAAGCCGTAAGGGACGGCAACTCACAGCCAATCCCTACATCTCCCTC
>ENA-OOQE01000283-OOQE01000283.1-human-gut-metagenome-genome-assembly--contig:-NODE-283-length-10982-cov-1.773680_pt1 | contig 10982 bp, 10 predicted proteins | sample MGYA00241087_ERZ501160 | MGnify/ENA primary metagenome ERZ501160 (study PRJEB25962, sample SAMEA2042496) | human gut metagenome | biome: human gut; feature: human-associated habitat; material: faeces...
CAATATTATCTACAAGCCAGTCCATTTTCATGATATCAGACGGTTTCATCTCGTGCTCACCTTTGTTTTTAAGCTCGCCCTTCTGGTCATATATATGTCCAAAGAACGGCACAACCTCACCCTTTGTGATATCGCTCTTTAAATGATCCGCAAGCCTCTTCACTCCATAAGGTACATGCTTTGAACAAATCAGGTCAATAACACCGGCAGACATACCCCACCAGTAATTAAGTGCCTTAACCTGCTCCTGTCCTTCAGCCTTGTAGGAGCCCGCCAGTACGCTCTGCAAAAGCTTCTCATAAAACACTCCCCAATTCCATATAGGCATGGCAAGGTTTAATGCCTGTCCATCCTGCAGCTTGTACAGACCAAAGTATCTCGATGCATCATTCGGAGTAATAATGTCTTGATCTGATACATAATGCAAATCATTTTCCGTCAGAAATTTATCCCTGTCATAGTCCTTTGTCTTTGACCATGCCAGATATACCTTTGCCCTTGGATTCACACTTGCAACTCCCAGAGCAAACGCGTTGATATTGGCAATCATGCCATATATCGGATAATCGGCAATATACGCAACCCTCTCATTGTCCGTGACAGCTCCTGCAATCATTCCCGCGAGAAACTTCGCCTCATACATACGTCCATAGTATGTTCTGATATAAGGATGAGGCGCATTCAGCGAACAGTTGAGTATATAAACCTCCGGATGCTCAACAGCCACCTTTAAGCTGTTTGGCATCATCTGCGGTCCCACACAAAAAACTATATCGGCACCAGACTTTATGATATCCTCAAGCACCTGCTCCACATTGTTCTCATCTACACCTGCCACATATTCTGTCTCCAGCTTGTCTGGAAAGGTTTCATCAAGATACATACGCCCAAGCTCATGCGAATACAGCCATGCAGATGTCTTTGGCTTTCTCGGATACAAAAATACTACCTTGAGCTTCTTTTGAGTCTGAGGAATAAGATAGTTTAACAGACTCTTTTTTGTCTGTACCTTTTTCGGATCCAGCACCAGATTTATCTTGTGCTTTTCCCCTTCTGCTGCAAACTCCTTCCATGTATTGATGATGTTTTTGTTGTAATCATTCTCAGACATCTCAAGCATGGCATCCATGCCAAAGACCTCCATAAATACTGTAATAGCATCCCCTAGCTTGATGTCCAGCCTGTCACCACCGCGGAAATTATAGACCTTTGAAAAATCAAACATTACCTTGGCAAATTTTTCCTTGGTCTCATCATCCCATCTGCCCTCTTTTCCAACAAGCGAAAGAAGCTTATCAGCATTGCCCAGCTTCGTAAACTCCACCGAGCAAAGCCCCGTGATTTCATTGAACTTCATATACTCATAATAAAGCCTCACATCATAATCATCCGACAGCTTTGGAATCTTTCTGGTCACAATTGCAGGAATCGAAACGGCGTTGAAGTACTTGAGTACACTGACCCTCTTATTGCCCTCAAGCACATAATACCTGTTCATGTACTCAAATGCCTTGATTGGATCTCTGATTCCCTCATTCATCTGTGCATCTGACAGATTAGACCACTTCACTGCAAATTCGGTTTCCTCGTCCAATATCGGCATAAAGTTTGCCGCAAATGAATATGTCCTGCCCATGGTGCTTGTTCCTACAACGAAATCCAAAGGCACCTGGACCAGCCCCATATTCTGCTCTGTCTTAATATCTGCCTCTGATAAGATTTCATCAAGTACTGGCAGATAAGGAAACTGTCCTTTAGCTATCCTTGCCCTGTATTCTTTTTTTCCAAGTTTTAATGCTTCTGAATATTCTGTTTCACCCATATTGTAATCTCCTTTTGAAACTATTTTAACATAAATTCAAAAAAATTAAACATTTCCTTTGATATTTTTAAAAACCCTGATATACCGGATGAGTTGTGTAACGGAACAGATATTGTCAAGGTGACATTCAGGCTGACTGTTGGAGATTTAATAGACAATGAGGCAGTTGCAAAGTACAGTAAGCTCAAGCTAGATAATATTTACATACAAAACAAGGTCTGTCAGTATAGCTGACAGACCTTGTTTTTATTATATTTTTGTAACTTTTCAGTACCTTCACAGCTGCGCAAGACTCTCAATAGCCTTGTCATCAAGAATAACTTTTGCATGCTCCATAAGAAAAGCCCTTTTGTCAGCCCCTGCAATGATATCATCTGCATACTCATCTGCTATGACAGACATCTTTTCAAGCTCATGCTCATCATAGCCCGATAAATCCATGCTCATAAAGTACTCTCCCTCAAACTTAAAAAGCTGTGAGAATGGCATTGGCAGTCCTTTAATCATCTTTGCAAATCTGACAGCCACATCAAATTTTTCAAAAATGAACATTACAACAGACACCATATCCTGCTTTTTTGCAGTTGTCCTGCCTTTTTTATTTTTCTCATTCTCTGCAGCCTCGGCCGGCAGCGAATTAAGCAGTCCATTAACGATATCTTTAAGATGCTCCATCATGCCCTCAGTAGCAGGATGTTCAGAAAATGTCAGAGAAAGTGTGTGATCCGCCAAAAAATCTGCTCTCACAGTCTTGATTCCCGAATTAAAATCAGTTCCAAACTCTTCTGAAGCCATGTCAAATATCTGGTTCATGAATTCCTGGGTGCGCTCGCCATTGCTCATAATTTCATCCATTGTATATCCCAGATCATATATTTCTTCTTCTGAAATAACACATTTTATAGTGTGTTCACCTATTCTTGAAAACTCCATAACAAGCTTCACCTACTTTCTTTTTAGCTTTTGTCTGATACGGGATAGTGCATTGTCAATTGATTTGTCTGATTTTCCAAGCATATGCGCTATCGATGTATAATTATTTCCTTCCAGATACAATTGTAGCACTTTTTTCTCCATATTACTCAGTTTATTCCACAATTGTTCCTTAAATTCCTTAAATTTTTCCTTCTCTATGAGAAGCTGCTCAGGACTTGCAATATCATCTTGCAGTATTTCTTCAAACTCCGTACCATCACTGTCACTCTGCGAAAAGGATATATATGTGTTAAGCGGCATATGTTTCTTTCGGTTTGAAGCCTCAAGCGCCGAGCTAAGCTGCCTTGTGATGCATAGCTGTGCAAAGCTGTAGAAAGATGCTTCCTTGTCGCTCTTATAGTCTCTGACCGCTTTAAACAGGCCAATCATGCCCTCCTGAATAAGGTCATCATTCTCACCGCCTATCAGGTAGAGTGCATTCGTCTTTTTACGCACAAGCGGCTTATACTTTTCCAATATATAGTCCATGATTTCATTGTTGTCACCATGGTCATTTTTGTCATTATGAATCCTCATAATAAGCTCTTCATCCGTATATGCGCTGTAATCTTCCACTATATGCTTCCTATTCTATAAATATACAATTCATAATATACACCACTCATCCGCGACATGTAATCTACTTTCCACTCTTAAGTCTCTGTCTGACTATCTCATATGCAAGCACGCCTGTCGCAACCGATGCGTTCAATGAGTCAATATCGCCCACCATAGGAATAGAAGCTGTCATATCACAATTTTCCTTTACAAGCTTGCTGACTCCGTCACCCTCATTGCCTATTACAAGACCTATAGGACCTGTGAGGTTTAAGTCATACATGGTAGTGCCACCCATATCAGCACATACAAACCACATACCCTTTTCCTTAAGCTCCTTTATGGTATTTGAGATATTGGTAACCTTGGCAACAGGTGTATAGTTTATCGCACCAGCAGACGTCTTTGCCACTGTAGGGGTAAGTCCCACTGCACGCCTTTTTGGTATGATGATGCCATGTGCACCCGCCTGATTTGCGGTACGGATTATTGCGCCAAGATTGTGTGGATCCTCTATACCGTCAAGTATGATGATAAAAGGCGACTCGCCCTTTCTTTCGGCATTTTCCAGTATGTCCGAAACCTCGGCATACTCATATGCTGCTGAAACTGCAATGACACCCTGATGCTTGCCTGTCTCAGACATCTGATCAAGTCTTTCCTTTGCAACATAGTTTATGATTGCATCATGCTTTCTGGCCTCTCTTGTGATTGACTTTATTGGTCCGTCCTGACAGCCGTCAAGCACAAAAAGCTTGTCTATTGTCTTTCCCGAACGGAAAGCCTCTAGCACAGCATTTCTGCCCTCTATATAATTCTCATGAAATTTTTCTTTATTGTTGTTATCCATATTTTCCTCTTATTTTGTGCTATATTTCAATTCCTAAAAGCTCCACTCCAAGCTTAGTGAGTGAAACAACCCTCTCAAAATCATCCTTCAGATAAAGATATCCCATGACCGCCTCAAGCCCTGTAGCTTTCCTGTAATCAGCCATTGTAGCGTTTTTTGCCATGGAAGGCGACTTGGCATTGCGCCCCCTGTGATACACATCACTCTCCTCCTCTGTCAGATGAGGTAAAAGTGCCTCTATCATGAGAGCCTGCGTATGTGCCTTTACTATATTACTTGTGTGCTTATGAAGCAGATTTGCCTTTGTATTGCCTTTTCCCACCACAACTGAGCGGATGACAATATCAAATATGCCATCACCGATATACGCAAGTGTAAGCGGCGAGTATGTCCTTATATCAACATCCTTTATTCCAAACTGTTCCTTAATATATGAGTCTATCTTCATACTATACAAGCTCCCATTTTACTCCCTCTCTGGTATCCTTTATGGCAACCCCCTTTGCCAGAAGCTCATCTCTTATGGCATCGGCTGTCGCAAAATCCTTTGCCTTTTTAGCGGCTGCACGCTCTGCAATTTTATCATTGATAAATGCCTCAAGCTCACTGTCTACAGATGACGATGCCTCAAGTAAGGCCTTTCCTGATTCCCTAAGTCCCAGATCAAGTACCTGCTCAAAGTCATCGATAAGTGCAAGCTTTGTCCTGTCTGAGCTATCAGCCTTAAGCACATCATACACTATGGTTATAGCCATTGATGTATTCAGATCATTTGAAACTGCATCAGTAAATTTCTTCTTGCCTTTTCAGCAACCATTTTGATTAAATCAGTAAATTTCTTCTTAAAGTCACCAAAAGCTGTCTCATCTATATCACCCTCATCCTTAAGCTCTGCCACACGCTTTGCAATCTTATTGTATGCCGCAACTGCATTGTCGAGCGCATCAAACGAAAACTCAAGAGGCTTTCTGTAGTGTGACTGTAAGCAGAAGAATCTGTAGGCAAGCGGATTGTAGCCCTTCTCCTGAAGCACCGAAACTGTGAGGATTGCACCCTTCGACTTGCTCATCTTGCCGGCTCTGTCATTTAAGTGATTGACATGGAACCAGTACTTGCACCAGTCGTGTCCAAGATAGCTCTCTGACTGTGCAATCTCATTGGTGTGATGTGGGAAAATATTGTCCACACCGCCACAGTGGATATCCACGTACTCTCCAAGATGCTTCATGCTGATGCATGAACACTCTATATGCCAGCCCGGATATCCGACTCCCCATGGGCTGTCCCATTTAAGAGCCTGGTCCTCAAACTTAGACTGTGTAAACCAGAGTACGAAATCATTTTTATTCTTCTTGTTTACATCCTCCTCGACATCATCTCGCACTCCAACCTGAAGCTGTTCCTTCTCTACTGCTGAAGAGAACACAAAATAATCATCAAGCTTTGATGTATCGAAATATACATTGCCTCCTGCAAAATAGGCATAGCCCTTCTCGATAAGCACCTCCACCATATGGATAAACTCCGGAATACAGTTGGTTGCAGGCTCCACTACATCAGGCATTCTGTTGTGTACGGCTGTAAAATCCTTGAAAAAGGCGTCCGTGTACTCCTTTGCCACCTCCATGACGCTCTTGTGTTCACGCTTTGCGCCCTTTAGCATCTTGTCCTCTCCGGTATCTCCGTCGCTTGAGAGATGTCCCACATCAGTGATATTCATGACACGCTTTACATCATAGCCCACATAGCGAAGTGCCTTCTCAAGCACATCCTCCATGATGTATGAGCGGATATTTCCGATATGTGCAAAATGGTAAACTGTAGGTCCACATGTATACATGCCGATTTTGCCGTCAACACGCGGAACAACAGTATCAATCTGTCTTGTGAGTGTATTATAAAACTTGAAATTATTCTCCATTATTTATATCTCCTTTTGGATGATTTATAACTATCCTATTATTTTAGCATGTTTTCCATATATATTCAAATCAATCGGCCTGACAGCCGTTGCAGCCGCTACATCCGCCTCCTACCTGCATACTTGCCTCATAGAGACCTGTAAGTGAGCAGATTGCCTGTGATGCAATCCCCTCCTCGCGGCCTGTAAAACCAAGCCACTCCTCGGTCGTTGCCTTTATATTTACCTGCTCCTTTGCGATTTGCAGCGTATCAGCCACATTCTGCTCCATCTGCTCAATATACGGACGAAGCTTCGGCTTTTGTGCAATTACTGTCGCATCTATGTTTTCTATCACATAGCCTTTTTTTGCAATGAGGTCTCTCACATGCTCCAAAAGCTTAAGACTAGAAATCCCCTCATATGCCGGGTCTGTATCCGGGAAATGCTTTCCGATATCGCCAAGTGCCGCTGCGCCTAAGAGTGCATCCATTATCGCATGCAACAGTACATCGGCATCCGAGTGGCCTAACAGCCCGAGTGTATGTGGAACCTTCACTCCTCCCAAAATCAAATCTCTGCCCTCAACAAGCTTGTGCACATCATAGCCCATTCCTACTCTCATATATCGTCTCTCTTTCTATCAGATACAACACCTCATGTTATTGTCAACTGTCATTGCTCTGTATTTTGGTTTTTTAAATATAGTATACCTTATTTCTCCTGTTGCGCCAAGATATTATTTTCAGTAACTTTTTTCAAATAAAAGACCGCCCCGGACAAACCGGAGCGGTCTTTATTAAAATGAGAATAGTCCATTAAATGTCTTATGCAAGTGCTGCAGTGATGATAGCCATTGAGTAAACCTCTCCTGCATTACATCCACGAGAAAGGTCATTGATTGGAGCATTGAGTCCAAGAAGGATTGGGCCGTATGCTTCGAAATTACCAAGTCTCTGTGCAATCTTGTATCCGATATTTCCTGCGTTGATATCAGGGAAGATAAATGTATTTGCATGACCCGCAACCTCAGACTGTGGGCACTTTGTGCGAGCTACACGTGGTGCAACTGCTGCGTCAAACTGGATTTCTCCCTCGATTGGAAGATTTGGATATTTTTCTCTTGCCTTGTGAGCTGCGTTTCTCATCTTGTCAACGTCCTCGCCCTTTCCTGAGCCAAGTGTTGAGTAGCTTAAGAATGCAACCTTTGGATCGATACCGAAGATCTTAGCACACTCTGCTGATTCTCCTGCGATCTCAACAAGCTCATCCTCTGTAGGATGGATGTTTATAGCACAGTCGCTCATTGCAAGCACCTCATTCTCACCTGTTGCAGATGGACGAACAAGGATAAAGCATGAAGATACGATTGTGTTGCCAGGCTTTGTCTTGATAAGCTGTAATGCCGGACGAACTGTATCTGCTGTTGAGTATGTAGCTCCTCCGAGAAGCGAGTCTGCGATACCCATCTTTACAAGCATTGTTCCAAAGTAGTTAGCTGATGAAAGAATTCCCTTAGCCTGCTCCGGTGTAACACCCTTGCTCTTACGAAGCTCGCAGAATAATTCAACCATCTCATCCATACGGTCAAAGTTCATAGGATCTATAATCTCTGCTCCACGGATATTGAAACCGCTCTTCTCAGCGCTTGCACTAATCTTCTCAGGATCTCCGACAAGGATAGGATGTAAGAAGTTGCTTGCAAGTAAACGCGAAGCTGCCTCAAGGATACGTGGATCCTCTCCCTCTGTGAATACGATTTTCTTTGGGTCTTTCTTTAATATTTCGATTAACTGACCAAATCCAAACATGATAATTTCTCCTTTATGTATATTATTTATTATTTAAAACTATATCTGGTTTCACACCACTGACTATAATATACTTATTTTTCACGAATATCAATAATTGTTAAAAGGTTGTCAAGATGTTCGCGAAAAAATCCAATCCATAATATTTCATGGCACAATAAAAGGAACCGGATTAATATTTTCCGATTCCTTTTATAATGATCACTATTTATTCGTTTAAGGAGTATTTATCATGCAAAACTGTTTACTCTGCAAGTGCCTTAAATGCCTCATCAAGATCCTCAATGATATCATCCACATTCTCAGTTCCGATTGAAAGACGGATTGTGTTTGGCTTGATGCCCTGATCTAAGAGCTCTGCTTCATTGCACTCTGAGTGTGTGGTAGAAGCCGGATGTATAGCAAGTGACTTAACATCAGCTACGTTTGCAAGCAGTGAGAAAAGCTCAAGGTTGTCAATAAATTTCTGTGCTTCCTTTGCTCCACCCTTAATCTCGAATGTAAATATAGAGCCGCCTCCGTTAGGGAAGTATTTCTTATAAAGCTCCTGCTGCTCTTTATCCTCTGAAATAGATGGATGATTAACCTTCTCTACGAGTGGCTGATCCTTTAAGTACTGAACTACCTTGAGTGCATTCTCAACATGACGCTCCACACGAAGCGAAAGTGTCTCAAGTCCCTGAAGGAAGATAAATGAATGAACAGGTGAAATTGTTGCTCCTGTATCACGAAGTAAAATTGCCCTGATATATGTCGCAAATGCTGCCGGTGCGCAATCCTTTGCAAAGCTTACTCCGTGGTATGATACGTTTGGCTCTACAAGCCATGGCCATTTATCATTCTGTGTCCAGTCGAATTTACCGCTGTCAATTATAACTCCACCAATTGTTGTTCCGTGTCCACCGATGAACTTTGTTGCTGAGTGAACCACGATATCAGCACCGTACTCAATCGGACGGACAAGATATGGTGTAGCAAAGGTATTATCTACGATAAGTGGGATTCCTGCCTCATGAGCGATATTTGCAATTTTTTCGATATCTACTACCTCTGAGTTTGGATTTCCGAGTGTCTCGATTTCAATAGCTTTTGTATTCTCTTTGATGGCAGCCTTGATTCCATCATAATCGAATGGATCTACGAATGTAGCCTCAATTCCGTAATCAGGAAGTGTGTGTGCCAAGAGATTGTATGTACCGCCGTAGATATTCTTTGCTGCAACGATATGGTCACCTGCGTGTGCTACTGCCTGGAAAGCATATGTGAGTGCCGCTGCTCCGGAACCAACAGCAAGTGCTGCCACGCCACCCTCGAGTGCTGCAATTCTTCTCTCGAATACATCCTCTGTAGGGTTTGTCAGTCTGCCATAGATATTTCCTGCATCTCTGAGTCCGAATCTGTCTGCCGCATGCTCACTGTTATGGAACACATATGATGAAGTAAGGTAGATTGGAACTGCTCTCGCATCTGTAACCGGATCAGGTGTTTCCTGTCCTACATGTAACTGTAATGTCTCAAATTTTAAATTTCTGTCTGCATAATGTTTCTTGCTCATATTAATATCCTCCTATTAATGATATGTTAATGTTATTTGTTTTTAATTTTAATTCCGGGATGCTGTTCCCTTGAACTAATCATATCATATCATCTTTCTAGGAAAAGTGTTAATACTTATAACTAAGAGCTTGCTATAAATATATTTTATAAGCAATTGTTTTCCAAAACATCAGAAAGCTCTCTAGTAGCTGCACCAACATCCATGTTATTTACAGCATAGTCACATATCTGGCGGTTGCGTTTCTCGGCATCTATGGACAGAATACGCAGTGTCTTTTCTTCTATTGAGTAATCCTGTTCTATGATATCCCGGATTAAGAGCTCCTTATCACGTGCCACATACACTATTACAGTAGGAAAATGACGCTTCATTGCAATGGCACCGCACATGTCAAGCGGCATCACGACAAAGTGTCCCTTTGCAAGCACTGCCTCTATATCCTCCATTTTGGTGCCATACTGTATTCCGGCGTACCTTGTCTTTTCAAAGAAATCCTGTGCATTGAACTCCTCCTCCGTCAGGTACCTGTGCTTATCTCCGGGCTTGGTACAGTATGTTTTCGGATTCTCAAACTGCTCCATGGCGCACAGGCTGTCTGAGAGCGCTGTCTTTCCCGAGCCTGATGGTCCGACAAGCGCCACAACTGACGGATTCTTTATATTTTTATTTCTATATAATGACGCATTTATTATCTGCTCCACGAGATATACAAACTCTGTGATATTATTGACCGATAACAGTCCTGTCATTTTTGAATTCCACGGCTTTCGCATGAGCACAGGATATGTGGCCGGTGTCTCAAGCACATTGTGTATGGCATCATCTAAAATAATATCAAACTGCACGAGATTTTTTGCATTGCCAAGTATGATATTTTCTGTCGGGAAATCAGGAAATGCCTCCATTATCTGACTTGCTCTCACTCCCATGAAGCCCGGTGCCACCGCAGTGATAAAATAGACCTCTCCAATATCCATAAGCTTTCTTATCATCCGCTTTGTCTCTTCTGTAGGCTTCTGCCTCTCGTAAAGTGTATTATCCCGGTAAAATTCCTTTATGACAGAGGCTCTGCCGGTATTCTCCCAGGAATCTATATCATCCAGCGCAAGAGGTGGGGTGATATTATATTTTTTGTTTGCCATATCTATGGCTATGCTGTTGAATGGGGCTGTCACATCATCCCAGTCAAGTCCTATTTTAGGTCTTATCATGCTTATCCCTTTCTGTTTCGTAACTATTTATAACAAAAAGACCTGCAACAACTGCAAGTCTTAACAAGTAGCGAGGGAGAGACTCGAACTCTCAACCTCCCGGGTATGAACCGGACGCTCTAGCCAGTTGAGCCACCTCGCCATATTTAATTGATACCTTTAAAAGGATGGGACCTACAGGGCTCGAACCTGTGACCCTCTGCTTGTAAGGCAGATGCTCTCCCAGCTGAGCTAAGATCCCACGCGTTACTTGTAGTGAGTATTAAAAAAATTCATCTGATTTAATCGTCATATAAT
>ENA-OOQE01000294-OOQE01000294.1-human-gut-metagenome-genome-assembly--contig:-NODE-294-length-10463-cov-3.557071_pt1 | contig 10463 bp, 8 predicted proteins | sample MGYA00241087_ERZ501160 | MGnify/ENA primary metagenome ERZ501160 (study PRJEB25962, sample SAMEA2042496) | human gut metagenome | biome: human gut; feature: human-associated habitat; material: faeces...
GGCATACTTCCTCAAGGCTGAGTGGCGTGGGGCGACGCATGGCGCAAAGGACGCCGCGGGTCAGGGTATATCCGGTAAGCGTGGCAAGCAACTCCCTTGTTCCTGTATAGACCGGAATGTCTCCGCTGCGCCCAATGATAGTTGCGGCATCACCCGTAATGTGTTTCTGTTCGCATAGGAGTGCCAGAGGTTTATATCCTGCATCAATGGCAACGGAAATGACTTTGGGACTTTCCGCAATGAAGATGCCTTTGGTAGGTTCGATGCGATTACGTAGCTGAGCTTCGGTAAGCGTGCTGAAAATTTCCACTCCGGGGTGGGATAGGGATGATATTTCGATGATGGGCATGTAGCTGTTTCTTTTTTGTTATTGTTTTTGATGCGTTTTCGTGAATCGGGATTAAAATCAAACAATGAAAAAGAATTACTCTTCATTGGAGTCCATAACTTTATCTGCCAGTGGAACCAGCTCAAATTCAAGAATGCTTGCCGGTATCTCGCATTCTTTAAATAAGTAGTTCAAGATATTGCGTTTGGTGTTTGTACTGCAAGAAGTATGAACGTAACAATGTTCTGCCACTTTGCTTCTTCCTTTGGCCTCGGAAGCATGTATCCAGTAATTCTTACCGGCTACATAGGTCATTGTAGAAGGACTTTCATTGTATATGAGTTTGCAGACTTGTACCAGCATTTCCACCCAGTTTGAGACTGCATGCCGTTCGTTTCTGTAGCGATAACCGATGATTTGCCGCCAACTCAGTTCATATTCGTCGTCGTCAAATGAAACCAACTCATATTCCTTTTCCAGTGGAACATATTCCGTCTTTATCATCGGCCATAGCCGGAGGAAGTTTTCAAGAAGAATCTGTTGTCTTTCTTTAATCTCGTCAATAGTCCATTTAGAACATTGTTTTAGATAGTTTGACAAACAGAAAGCCGAGTTTTTAAAACCGTTAATCTTGTTTCCTTTGCGGTCTGTGTATCCGTCCTTTTTCTCCTGAAACGAGTGGTTGCTGTATGACGTATTGAATCCGGTAAGGGTTAGGTTGGCAAAAGTGTGGAGATAGGTGTCATATATCTGCTGCCAGTTTTCTCCCAGTTCTTCTTTCCACTGAGGTGTTAGTGTCTGAGGCATGATGTGTTCTATGGTGAATATGCCGTCCTTCATTTTTTTTACGATTGTATCATTTGCCTCCGGACTGTTTTCATTTTCCATACGTTCGAACAGGAAGAACTTATAGTTGCTTGGAATACGATAAATCTGTCTGGTTGGAAAGGCTGATTTAACATCGTTGTCGTTTGGAAATGATACGGTTCCTTGTTTCCTGAGCAAAATGAATTTGAGGATCTGAGAGTACGGTAGAAGTAACTCGGCATCTCTTTCCTTATGGCGTTTGTATATCTTCAAAATATCATTATGGAGAGTAGCAAACATCTTTTGAAGCGCATTTGCAGGGTAGTTGCAGATAATCCGGCGGGCCCAGTAGTTTTCGATTGTGTCCAATACTTCATACTGTTCGGTTTCGTTCAGGTTATTCGTTGACGCATAGTCAAAGAATGACAACAGGTAGGGCAGGTGTACAAGAGATTCTATGGTTGCAATCTGTTTCAGCTTGCGGTTGAGACGGGCATGGCTGGTTTCGCCTTTGAGTATCTGCCGATAATATTTGGCAAACTTCAACATGTCTTCAAGGAGGACTTGACGGTCGATGTGAGACTTCATATCGTATGATTTGAAGTCAAAATATAAGTCCTCAATATTGCTGATCGTGCCTTTCTTTAGTGTCAGATAATCACGGATAAACATTGTCGGCTCTCCATCTGTCAGTTTTTCTATTTTGCTCCAGTAGGCATGGTAGTAGTCTTCCTGCTTCTTGGAAGAAAGTGACATGAGCAGGTAGTTGCGTACCTTATCTGCCTCTTCAAGGTCTTTGCCGCACGAGTTTAGAGATTCAAAAATCAACTGTGGATTATCTTTCGCTTCCAAACGAATATCAATCACTTCCAGTTTCTCGATGGCTTTAATAAGCTCCTCAAAAGTGAGGTTGCTTATCTGAATTAATTGGTAAAAAAGTTCGTAGTTTGCAGTAATGCCTGTATTCTTGATGAAATCATCTGAATTGTTGGTAAACAGTGCATCATATGCTTCGATATCTCCTTCAATCGGGCGCAGTTTTATCTGTCTGTCAATTCTTTTTCTTATGGCATAGAGATAGTTTTTCCTTACTTCCTCAATATCTTCATTGCCAGGTTGCATATCGCCATTGGCAACTGCATTGAAAGCGGCCAGAATCAGGAGCGATAAAGTTGTGATACGCTGCTGACCATCGATAATCAGCAAATCGTCTTCAACCTCGCTGGCTTTTGTTGCAACAATACTTCCGAAAAAATGGCTTTGCAATTCTTCTTTATGAATTTTTATCAGATCTTCAAATAAACGTACACAATGCTTTTTCTGCCATGCATACTTACGCTGGTAGAGGGGTATAATAAACTGTGTCTTTGCGCCGTAGAAATAGTCACTGATATTTACCGAACCTTTCATTTTTTGCTTTTAGTTTAACAGACTTCAATTGTTAAGTTTGACTCATAGCTGTGCAAGAATATGCGCAATCTATGGTTACTCTCATAACCGAGTTCGATATAAAAACGGGGTTAGACCCGAAGAATATCGTTTCTCTTGTGTTTTATACTCTAACATAATATGGTGTTAGAGTATAAGCTTTTCATTGAGAATAAATAAGATAGCAATAAAATGTTAAGTTTATAGTGCCGGATTGTAACATTTAAACGTTTACTGCTATGTTATCAGCGGCTAAAGTTACAGAGATTTATTGTATGACGGATGATTTTGCAGGGAATTTATGTTGCACAGGAAAAAATATATGGTTGGGAATAAAATACTGCAATATGTTCAAATTGTATGTAAGTATCCGATAAAGTACACATTGTACAGTTAGGGAATCCTCAGTTGCTTTGCAATCAAAAAAGACATGAAACTTCTTCATGCTGAAAACGGAGGTGTGGTACTCTATGTAAACGTTTGGAAAAGAGTATGCTCCACTTGTCATCCTATAACAGCAAAACTAGGTATTATGCATTGGGGTGGAGGAATTTGGTAATGATGGTAGAAGGTATAAGTGATAATCTTACCGATGCAGATTGAATGGGAAAATATATCTTATAGCTGGTAATCATGATATTAAGAATCTCAGGCAGAATTATACGAAGTACTTTGAACAGATAACGATGCAGATGCATATTGAAGTAGATAAACAGAAAATTTATCTGAACCATTGTCCCTTCCTTTGTTATGGAGGAGCTTACTGTGGTACATGGTAGCTTTTCGGACATGTACATACCAGCAGGCATAACACCGGAAAGGATGTTCCGCGATGGAAAATGCTTTTCCCGAAAAACTTTATGAGGAAAATAGCGAAATTGGACATATAACAAATACAAAATATAGGATTTATAATCAGTTACTATGAATCTGACGATAAGTTTTCATATAAAAATTAGTTTTATTCTCAGAAATTGCATAGTTTCGTATTTATAATCTTTATAATATTGAAGATTAATGCTTGGAAATATATGTAACTATCATTATAATAATACATAAATGCGGTTTATATGGTAGATTTCTATGAATACTCCACGCCTGAGCTTGTAAGGCTATTAGGTAACAGATTTAAAAAATATAGAATTCGTTGCAATCTTACTTAGAAAGATGTTTCTGAGCAATCCGGTATTGGACTTACAACCATCCACAAATTCGAGAATGGTATAGCAGGTAATATTTCGTTGTCAACATTTATTGTGTTGTTGAAAGTGGTCGGGCAGATTAGCACTATAGACAATCTTCTTCCGGAGTTGCCCGAATCTCCTTACCTGATGCGTAGGGATGATAAAAAAGTACAGCGTGTCAGAAATTCTAAATAGGATAAATTATGGTACAGTCGTTAAAAGTAATCCTTTGGGGTGAGGAAATTGGTAGATTGGCATGGGATGCCAGACGCAGGTTATCCTATTTTATGTATAATCCGGTCTTCTTGAAGAAAGGTCTTAATATTTCTCCATTAGCGGCACCGGTTGATGGATCAAGAGGACTTAACCTGTATGGGGAGAAGAGGCTAAGATTTATCAAAAAAATTCAGATGAATTTTATATACCGTCAGACGTGAGAGTGGTTGGAGTGGAAAATGGTGAGAACTTCTGTCGTATACGGAGTCAGAAATATCTGTTTGGAGATAATAAAGTTTTGTTTGTTTCCAGATATCCCCAGTCGGCAGATTTAAGGGAATGGCTTATCAAAATTCCTAATAGATATATACATTTTGGAGATTTTGATCTGGCAAGTATATGTATATATCAATCAGAGTTTTATAAATATTTGGGCGACAGAGCGAGTTTTCTTATTCCCGAAGATATTGAAGAAAGATTGAAATCTGGGAATACGGGACTGTATGACACTCAATATCTTAGATATAAAAATCTGAAGATTATAGATTCACGTTTGAATGGGTTGGTTGGAATGATTCATCACTATGGTAGGGTGTATGAACAGGAAGGATACATTGAAAAATGTGCATACTAAATAGGGACATTCAGTAAATAGTAGTAAAAGAAAGCGTTTTTACAAAACTATACCTAATACTGCCCCCCGTATTTTCTCCTCTAAAATTCTTCATTGTTTCACGTTTTAAATTCGCGCAAACTAAGAATAACTTTCAGAGAGTAAAAATACGGGGGTGCTGAGTACTTACTTTGTATTAGCTTAAATTCTTTAATCTATTGATTGAATTCCGAAAGATTGTCAATCATCTTTTTTTAGATTCTTCTCGTTTTCTTCTTTAGATATAGAAGAGTCATTCACGAAGTGCGAACAAGGAAAAAGAGGACATCCTCCACAATTATTTCTTTTTTGATCTTTGCAACATTAATAACAGCTTTTCGTTTACATATACCATATAGTCCCCAAACATCTTTCGAAAACGGATATGCCCCAGCTCTTGTAGTTGATAGCATATAAACTCTACAAATTCAATATTGCTTGCCATAATATAGATTTTCTTTTGCAGCTTGTATTAAACTGAAAATAAGGATCTCTTATTATAATATTCTGAGAAGTTCTTGATGGATATTTCCGTTTGTTCCGATTACTTGGTTTCCTTGTCTGGGATTAAGCTTATTCCCAATCCAGTCAGTTACCTTTCCTCCTGCCTCTTCTACCAAAAGTATGCCTGCAGCATAGTCCCAAGGGTTCAGATACACTTCAAAATATCCACCTTGCCGGCCACATGCTGTATATGCTAGTTCCAGTGCCGCAGACCCCAATCTTCGGATGTCTTGTGAGTTTTCGTAGACCTTGAGAAACCTAGTAAAGTTTTCTTTAGCCAGTTCTCTTTTAGCAGTTCCGATACCGATGATAGTTTCCGACAGTTTTTTGGCAGAGGAAACATGGATAGGCTTGCCATTCAAGAAACTACCTTCTCCTTTGACTGCAGAGAAAACCTCATCATGGTATGGGTCATAGACAATGCCTAATACAATTTCATTTTGTTGGCAAAGCGCCAATGATACTACGCTGTGGTGATAGTCGTGTATGAGATTGGTTGTTCCATCCACGGGGTCTAGAATCCAATAACTATCTGTGTTCATCTGTTGCAAGCCGGTTTCTTCTCCGAGAAATTGGATTTCTGGGTATAGTTTATATAATTCTTCTTTTAGGAAGTTCTGTACGGCTACATCCACTTGCGTGACATAATCGGCAACTCCTTTTTCTTTTACATGGGCTGCCATTTCCCGGTTTGTGATGATTTCTTTGGTTTCTTTAACCAAATAGATTATTCGTTGTAAATCCATGATTTTCTATATTAATGTTTTGCATAGAGTTTCCTCTTAGATTTAATGTAAAGTTACTTGTTTATTTAATATTTTATCACATGATGCGAATCAAAAATATCATTTGAGGAATTTTATTTTTGATTTCATTATGATTGTCGTCTTATTTTATACCCCATTTTATTATCTTGTATATATGAATGATATATATGCCCTTCAGTTATTATTTCTAGAATAAAGTGATGTGTTTATAATACTTGTTTTAGATATATGGGAGAGAAAATAGGATATGTCTAAGTATTCTTGTGGAAAAGTCACGCCTTGTTATCAGAAGGATATTGGAGAATATATTTAAAAAATATTGTCTAGGAATAAGAGTTTTACAAGAAAAGATATATGAAATACAAATACATTCTTCGATGTGCTAAATATATCTATGGTTTTTAGAATGAGAAGTTCTGTATTTTACATCCTGAAAATGCCTCTTTTGTCCCTTGGGAATTTCGAGGAACAAAAGGGACAAAAAAATGTCCCTCGAGTGTCTGGGGGACAAAATTGTTTTTTATAAAATTTTCTGTTGGGAATTGTACTGCTTTATAATACAGATTATCAGTGTGTTATATCCATTTTTAGCATAGTATTTAAAGGGATTCTATAAATATTGTTAAATTATTGGTAATCAGCTGTTTAAATATTTATCATTTGCCGATGCAGTATGTGTACATCGTTGATTATCAATAGTATAGCGCTCTAAAAGGTACAACCAGCAGGTTGGCAAGTATCTGAGAATGTGTAAGTTAGTGATTTTTAGCACCATTCTCGGCTTGTACCTCCATTTTGGAAAGTAAAAGTAAGTGTAATTTCTTGAATATCAAAATGTGCGGTACAAAAACTTGTGAAAAATGCCGATTTTTGATGAGAAAAGGTACAAAAATGGCTCTGAAAAGGAGGGGACATTATGATTATTTTGCGAAGTACTCAGTCTTTAACCAATAGGTGTAAATCGGGTCTTGGAATGAGATTGCATCTGCCTTATTATTCAATGTAACATTCTTGATAAGGGCAGCCTTTGAACAGGATATTGAGGTCGTTGAAGCGATTTGATAGCGATGCATCACTTCGGTCGAACTGATGGTCTTTTCTACGGCTATAAGGGCTTTGAGATAGTTCAATTACTGTGTGGTCAGTGTTTCGGTGATTGTTACAAACAACAGCCTTATGTGGCAGCGGTCGCTATTTCTTAAGATTGTTTAAGTAGTAATAATTTGAACAGAAAAGGAAGTTTCATTTCTTTTATTGTTCAAATTATTGCTATATTTGCAGTATGGATAGACAATTAACTGAAATAGGAACTATTCCTGTAACGACTTCAATCATCGAATCGTTATACCCGGAACTTAAGTCTGCGAATAAAAAAGTGACCTGGCTTGAGAAGCAAGGATTTATCATCAGACTGAAGCGGGGACTTTATGTGGTTAACCCCAAACATTCAGGAAAGACCCTATCGAGTGAGTTGATAGCCAATCATCTCTATACACCTTCGTATATTTCAATGTCTACTGCACTACGATATTATGGACTTATCCCCGAGGCTGTATATGTTCATCAATCAATGACGGTAAAGCACTCGCGTAGCTTTCAAACTCCGGTCGGCTGTTATGACTACAAACATATCTCAAAAATGGCATTTCCAATAGGAGTAAGGAGTATGTATAAGGATAATTATGCTTTTCTTATTGCATCACCGGAAAAAGCTTTGTGTGATTTGATTGCCAATTCCCCGCAGGTCAATCTTCGCTATATGAAAGATGTGGAAACATATCTTGAACAGGATATTCGTATGGATATGGATGAGTTCAATAAGATGGATAAAACCATATTCGAAGACTACATAAAAGTTGGCAAAAAGGCCGATTCAATTTCGACACTTTTAAAATTCTTAAGACGATGAAAAATGAAATATTCGACAATATGCTCTCCCGTTATGATTTAACAACAGAGCAACAGAAGAGAAACGCTATATTTGAAGTGAACCAACAAGTGATACTTGCTGGCTTGTATGCCGGAGGCTTTTTTGAGTCGGCGGCTTTCTATGGTGGAACTTGCTTGAGAATCTTTCATGGCTTACAGCGTTTCAGTGAGGATATGGATTTTTCATTGCTTACGCAAGATGATAAGTTCGATTTTACGAAATACTTTCCTGCTATCGTTGATGCTTTTACAATGGTAGGCCGTGAGGTTGAAATAAAGAAAAAAGACAAAAGGAATTTCGGAAAGGTCGAATCGGCATTTCTTAAAGATAATACCGATGTGTATGATGTGACTTTCCAAACAGAGAAATCTATAAAGATAAAGATAGAAGTAGATACTTGTCCACCGTTGAACTTCAAGACGGAACAGAAGCTATTGCTTCAGCCATATTCATTTATGACCCGTTGTTTTACACTTCCCGACTTGTTTGCAGGCAAGATGCACGCCTTAGTATATCGTGCGTGGAAGAACAGAGTAAAAGGTCGTGATTGGTACGACTTTGAATGGTATGTACGCCATAATGTTCCACTTGATTTTGCTCATTTGGCAGAACGATGCAAGCAGTTCAACAATGAGGATATCACTCCAGAGTTATTCAAGGAGAAACTCATTGAGCGTCTCTCTTCAGCTGATATAAAACAAGTGAAAGAAGATGTATTGCCTTTCGTCCGCAATCCAAAAGAACTTGATATTTGGTCAAATGATTATTTCGTGCAGTTGGCAGGGATGGTAAGAATAGAATAATACAACCTTAAGCTTTAAAGACTAAGATATTTTTCTAATATGTTCAATCTTGGATTGTAATAAAACGAAATGCAATGAAACATCTATACATAATCGGAAATGGTTTTGATATTCATACAGGGCTTGCTACACGATATGCTGATTTTCAACTATGGTTAGAGAATAACTATCCTTTCATTTATGAAAATATGCAGGCGGTTTATGATATAGATGCAGAATGGTGGAATGATTTTGAAGTGCAACTTGGGAATCTAGATATCAATAAATTTGTATCAAAATTTACTCCACCAGCCAAGCCCATTGATGAAATTATAGCAGAGGCAAAACGGAAAAGGGATTTTGAGGAAAGGTACAACATACCACCCAGTTTGCATTTTGATTCTTATTGTGCAAAACGGCTTAAAGGTTTGCTTGATGTGTTGCAATACTGTTTTGAAAAATGGGTGGATAACTGCCAGAGATCGATTACTGATCCTAAATATATCTATATTGAGAAAGAAGATTCATTCTTTATTAATTTTAATTATACGGATGTCATCGAAATATTATATAAAATACCAGAAGAAAGAGTCCTTCATATTCATGGTCGATCTTCAAAACACGAACGTCTTATATATGGACACAATAAGTTTCTATATGGAAGTTCAATGAGTTATGACGATGAACAAGTATCTTTTGAATTAAATAAATATCATAAGAATCCATATGAACATATTTTCAAACATCAAGAATTACAAAAGATACTCAAAGATGTGGAGTATGTGCATATATATGGCTTTTCATTTTCCGCAGTTGATGAAGATTATATGGATTGGTTTTTCAACAATGTTCCCGCTACATCTCAATGGGAAGTTAGTTGGTTTTCTAATGAAGATAAAAACAGAATAGATAAATTCATATTGGATCACTGGAGTTTGAAGGATAGATTAAAGACTATCAAATTAGAAGAAATAAGCCAAACAGGAAAACCTTAGCATATACAATCATAAACATTAATCATAGACAATAGTCATATAAAAGGACCTATAATAATTTAGTATATTATATATATGAGTCAGTCACCTATAATAAACATATTGACTAGTGGATTACCTGGCAATGTTACTCGCCCCATCTACCTTGAGTATGATAGTAGAAGAAGGGAGCTTGACCGGATATGGGCTAATCCTGAGAATCATTATCAGGTGCTTCAAGGCTATGTATCCACAGTAGAGGCTTTGTTAGCAATTAGTATGTGTACATCGTTGATCAATATTATAGCGCTCTAAAAGGTACAACCGACAGGTTAGCAAGTATCTGAGAATGTGTAAGTTAGTGATTTTTAGCACCATTCTCGGCTTGTACCTCCATTTTGGAAAGTAAAAGTAAGTGTAATTTCTTGAATATCAAAATGTGCGGTACAAAAACTTGTGAAAAATGCCGATTTTTGATGAGAAAAGGTACAAAAATGGCTCTGAAACCGAGGGGGAATCAGAGCTATTGGTACACACAAGTATTAAGCCTGAATAAAGTCATTCTCGACATCATTGCTCGTATCGGATTCCTCGTATTCATCTATTGTTGGAAGGGTACCTGACTTAACCTTACATAGCATATTGATTCTTTCAAGAATCTGTTTACCTCGTGCCTCCACAAAGTCTTCAAAATTGTTATGTATTGCTGCATTGTATGCATCTAATTGGATAAAATGAGTTTTTAACCACTCTTGCAATTGATTGCTATTGTTTGCATAGTAAGATAAGTATTCCGATGGCTGTTTATTTCTAATGGCCAAATTAAGACTCTTAGACACTACTGTCCCGTAAAAGTGGATAAATAGTTCTTTGAAATTATTGAAATATAGT
>ENA-OOQE01000316-OOQE01000316.1-human-gut-metagenome-genome-assembly--contig:-NODE-316-length-9900-cov-2.011986_pt1 | contig 9900 bp, 7 predicted proteins | sample MGYA00241087_ERZ501160 | MGnify/ENA primary metagenome ERZ501160 (study PRJEB25962, sample SAMEA2042496) | human gut metagenome | biome: human gut; feature: human-associated habitat; material: faeces...
CCAACGAGGTTGCGCTGGCACGGGAGGTGCGCGAGGAGGCAGGGCTTCTTGTCGTGCCGGAAAGCATCAGGGAGTGCGGCAAGGTCATAGAAAAGAGACGCGATATATTTGAGGCTGACAAGATATATTACTGTCACACCTACGTGTATTTCTGTGATGTGAAGGACGAGCATGTGGCAGCACAGATGACAGACAGCGAGATAAGGCTTGAGTATCATCTGTCATGGGCTACGCCGGATGAGATAATAAAGGCCAACAGCACTTTTCTTGATAAAGAATGGATAGCAAGAGACACTAAGATTGTTGAGTTGATAAAAGAAATGTGTTAAAATAATGCCTGGATGTAAATCCGGGCATTTAATATAAGGAGAAGCAGTATAAATGGATAAAAATAAAATCAAAAATAAATTAAAGGATGATCCGGCCTTCACTCTTGAGGTGCAAAACCCGGAGGTTGAGGCGCTGATGACACAGTATTCAAGCGACAAAAAGGCGGAGACGCTCAATAAGCTCATTGAAAAATGCACTAAGAGCAGATTCCTGGTACCTGCAAATGTCGGAGAGAACAACAAGCCGATTCCGCTATTTATTAAAAACGGTGAGGGAGAGGCTTTCATGCCGATTTATACCTCAAAGGCACAGCTTTCTAAGGATCATCCGTCACCATGCATTGTAAATATGCCGTTTCTTGCAGTCAACAATATGGTGGCAAATAAAGAGTCAAAGATTAATGGCATCGCATTCAACCCGTTCACTCACAATCTGATTTTCAAAAAGCCTCTTGTAGAAAAGATTGAGGCAGTGGAAAAGGCCAGAAGAGAGGGACATCCTACATCACCGACAAAGGGCAAGACTGTACAGATGACAGCAGAGCAGTATGTCATCTTCGAGCGTATGCAGTATGAGCATATTTTCCTGCCGGCGAAGATGTTTGAGGGCGGAAAAGAGTTCATGGACCGACTTGCCGATGAGAAGGAAAAGTTAATAGATGAGCTGTACGAGGAGGCATATCAGCAGAAGCGTATGTATCCATATATGGAGGAGGATTTCTCTGTTATGTCTATGCAGATTTCTGATACACTTAATGTCACCAGAGTTGATTTCCCGACAAGGGATATGGCTCCAAACTGCGCAATCCGTGCTTATCTCGTGTGGGATGATGCTGCGTCACAGGGCAGATATTTTGTAATTGATGCGAAGGGCGATAAAACTACTGAGCTGGCTGAGATTACAGAGGATTACAAGCGTCTTGGATATGGAGCTGCACCGGTTGAGGGTGCTGAGCTTCAGACTGTTCTTGACCTGGTTAAGAAAAGTGCAGAGGAACAGAATTAGAAAAGTAATGTAGGGCAGGATATATAAAGGAGGTCGTGTATGAAGGAGTTTTTAGGCAGAATAAAGGCTGATTTTCTACTGTCATCAGTGCTTTGCATAGCGCTGGGACTGGTGTTTATCATATGGAGAGCTTCGGTGCTCACGATTGTGGCCAATGTGCTTGCGGTGGTGCTTATCATCATCGGAGTGGTCTATATGTGCAGCTATTTTTTGAATATAGTTACGAATGGTTTTTCAGCGATGCTGGGGCTTGTGGTTTTGGCAGTGGGTATATGGTTTCTGGTACAGCCAAAGGTTGTGGTGAGCCTGATACCTATAGTCATCGGTCTGGTGCTCATTTTTCACAGCATCAGGAGCATTATTGAGGCAGTGGATGCCAGAAAATACGGTTACGGAGGCTGGAGTGTCGGCCTGATTTTTTCAATAATCAGTCTGATTTTTGGAATAATCTGTGTGACAAATGCATTTGATGTAATGAAGACAGCCACTGTTGTTGTCGGTATCATACTGATTTTCAACGGAGTATCAAATATCTGGATTACAAGCCGTGCCACAAAGGCTGAGAGCGCCTACAACAAGCAAAAGGAGTTTGAGGCAACGTTTGTTGAGGACAGAAAAGAGGACAATTAAGCAGTAACAGAAAGGCGGCAGAATGCGTCGGATGGAGTTTAAGATGGAGAGACCCGGACTTACCAAGGTCGGTGACCATCTGAAGGTAACAGAGAGCAAGCTTCCTACTTCATATTATTATACGATAGAGCATGCGATTGCCATGTCGGGAAACTACGTGGTCAGCGAGAGGCTCAAAAGCCGTGAGGGCGATGTCGTGGATGTGAGGGAGACTGAGAAGGGCTACTTTGTCACGATGGAGTTTGATGAGTAATGACACAGCAAGGTAAGAATGCAATAGATCTGGTGCTCGCTGAGAGCCTTATAGAGCTTTCGGCGAAAAAGCCAATCGATAAGATTACAATTAAAGAGATAACGGACAAGGCCGGAGTTATCCGCCCTACGTTTTACAATCATTTTCAGGACAAGTACGAGCTGATAGAGTGGATTATCAAAAGCGAGCTGCTTGAGCCCATCAAGCCACTGCTCAATGCCGGAATGATTTTTGAAGCGATTGTGCTGATGCTCAATAATATCTCGGCAAACAGTGTTTTTTACAAGAAAGCACTAAAGCTGGAGGGGGCTGTGACGTTTAATCAGATTGCCATGAAATGCGTCTGCGAGATGTTTATGAATATCATAAACGAAAAGAGTACAGGAAAGAAATCCAAATACCGCTGGCTCACACCGGAGGTGATTTCTACATATTATGCGCAGTCGTTGTGCTTTATCACGGAGGGCTGGATAGCCCAGGGCATGGATGATATTGAGCCGAAGGAGATGGCTGAGGCATACATGTATCTGATTACACGCTCTATGGATGATATACTAAGTGAGCTGTAGAGGACAATTGTCATGGAAAATGACGGCTTAAGCAAACTCATAAAGCAGAATCATAAAGAGGCATGTGTTCATATAAATATGAAAATGCTGTGAAAAAGTGTCAGAAATCAAATACAATATCATATATGTGTCATATCGGATATACAAATTGATGGATTTGTATATCTCACATGACAAATCGAAGAGATTGAATATTTATTTATTCGGTCTTTTTTTTTATACTTCAATACGAAAAAAAGAAAGAGTGGTGAATCTAATGATTAAATTTGGAAAAGGAGTCGTAAAATATCGTGTGCTGATACTGATAGTTGCATTTGCACTGCTTATACCGTCGGGCATCAGCTTTATCAACACGAGAATCAACTTTGATATCCTTTCTTATCTGCCAAGCCAGATAGAGACTATGAAGGGTCAGGATATCATGGTAGATGAGTTTGGAACCGGAGCGTTGTCATTTGTGATCTTAGAGGATATGAAGGATCAGGACATAGAGACTCTGGCAGATGACATAGAGGACCTTAAGGGTGTAAATGATGTCATCTGGTACGGAACAATCGCTGATTCCACATTGCCAAGAGAGGCAATTCCGGATGAGGTGTACGACGCATTCAACAACAAGGATGCAAACAGCCAGCTCATGCTTGTCACCTACAGTGACACAATGGGTTCGGATGAGACAATGGAAGCCGTCAACAAGATGGATAAGATGGTGAAAAACCACTGCTTCGTAGCAGGAATGGCAGCGGTCAACGCAGATACAAAGACACTTGTTATGCAGCAGGCTCCTATATATGTCATCATAGCAGCATTGCTTTCAATGCTTGTCATGGGAATTACAATGGATTCAATAATTGTTCCGATGTTATTCCTCCTAAGCATAGGAATGGCTATTATCTATAACCTGGGAACAAACTTTATACAGGGACAGATTTCATACCTGACACTGGCACTGACAGCAGTATTGCAGCTCGCCGTAACAATGGATTACTCGATTTTCCTCTGGCACAGCTATCAGGAGCAGATAGACAGATATGACGGAGACAAGAAGCGAGCCATGGCACATGCCATTTCCCACACAATTGTCTCAGTAACAGGAAGCTCAATCACAACAATCGCAGGCTTCGTAGCCCTCTGCTTCATGAGCTTTACACTTGGACTTGACCTGGGAATCGTAATGGCAAAGGGCGTTGTATTCGGAGTTATCGGATGTGTAACAATTCTCCCTGCACTGATTCTTGCATGTGATAAGGCAATCGAGAAGACAAAGCACAAGATTCTTATGCCGGATGTTTCCAGGATTGCAAGCTGGGTAACAAATCATTATAAGATACTTGCAGTGATTTTCATCGTAGTGCTCATCCCGGCAATATACGGATACACTCATGATCAGGTCTACTATGACCTTGCAGGAACCATGCCTGACAGTGCATACAGTAAGCAGGCCAATGAAAGACTCGACAAGGAGTATGCTATGGGTGCCACACATATCATCATCGCGCCGAGCGATATGTCAAAGGCAGACAGCATAAGCATGATAGATGATATCAAGAAGGTCGATGGAGTAAAGCTTGCAGTATCACTTGACTCAATACTTGGACCTACAATACCGGATGATATGGTGCCGGATGAGGCAAAGGAGATATTCAAAAACGGTGATTACCAGATGATGCTTGTTTCATCAAAATATGCGACAGCATCTGATGAGGTAAACAACCAGATTACAGAGATTAAAAAGATAGTAAAGAATTACAGCGAGGACGCAATGCTTATCGGTGAGGCACCTTGTACAAAGGATCTTATCACTATCACAGATACAGACTTCAAGCGTGTAAGTGCAGTATCAATCGTATTGATATTCCTTATCATCCTCGTAGTATTCAAATCGGTATCGCTTCCAATCATACTTGTAGCGGTCATCGAGTTTGCAATCTTTGTAAACATGGGAATTCCGGGATTTACAGGAACGAAGCTTCCGTTTATCGCGAGCATCGTAATCGGAACCATACAGCTTGGTGCAACGGTTGACTATGCGATACTTATGACCACAAAGTACAGAAAGAACAGATACACCGGAATGGACAAAAAGCCGGCAATCACAAAGGCACTTGCTGATTCGACAAACTCAGTTATTGTCAGTGCACTCTGTTTCTTCGCCGCAACCTTTGGTGTAGGACTTTATTCAAACATTGATATGATCAGTTCTATCTGTATATTGCTTGCACGAGGCGCAATCATCAGTATGTTTGTAGTAGTATTTATACTTCCGTCAATGTTTATGATTTTTGACAAAGTAATATGTGCCACAAGCGCAGGCTTTAAAAACAAGAACCTGACAGCTTAGTAATCTGATTAATCATAAATGAGGGATAAAATACTTTTTGACCCTCATAACATAAAAATATGACCTCAAAAACAAAATCAGGAGGAATAAGACATGAAATTACCAGAATTGAAAGAAAAGTTAAAAAGTAAATATATTGTCCGTGTTGTAGCCGGAGTCCTCACAATAGCACTTGTAGGTACAGGAATCGGAGCAACAGCGGTTTTTGCAGAGAAGAACAGCACTGCAGTCACAGCCGAGGCAGACAGCACAACAGGAAGCAGCAAGGATGCTGATGACATAGCAGATAAGCTCATGGACAGCGTATCATTAAAGGATAACGATGCAGACAAGGACGAGAGCGTATACCTCATCTCAGATGCAAACGGCAACGTAAACAAAACAATCGTAGTAGATCACCTTAAAAATAAAGACAAAAAGGATACCTTGGAGGATGCTTCAAACCTTTCAGATATCGAGAACGTAAAGGGCAAGGAAAAATTCACACAAAGCGGTGATAAGCTCACCTGGCAGGCCGGTGGCAAGGACATTTACTATCAGGGCACAGCCACAGCAGAGCCACCTGTAACACAGAAGGTTACATATTACCTCGATGGAAAAGAAATCTCACCTGAGGACCTTGCAGGAAAATCAGGAAAGGTCAAAATCCGTTTTGACTACACAAATACCACATCATACACAGAGACAGTAAACGGCGAGAAGCAGACAGTTTCCGTACCATTTGCAGCAATAACAGGACTTGTACTCGGTGATGGCTTCGAGAATATCGAAGTGACAAACGGCAAGGCTGAGGTAAGCGACTCATCAAGCGTAGTGCTCGGCTATGCACTTCCGGGCTTAAAGGACAGCCTCGGAATCAAGGACGGAGATCTTGATGGCGATGTAAATATCCCTGAATACATGGAAATGACAGCAGATGTAAAGAATTTCTCAATGCCTGCAGCCATGACCTTCGTGGTAAACGCATCTGATTATGTAAGCACAGACGGAATTGACACATCAGACCTCGATGACATGATAAATGACTTAAAGGATGCCTCAACACAGCTTCAGGATGGTTCAAAGACACTGGCAGAGGGTACTGACACACTTGCTGACGGACTTTCAACATTGCAGAGCAAGCTCGGCACATTCGCATCAGGAGTTGGCACACTGCAGAGTGGACTTAAGACATATACTGATGGTGTTAGTACATTAAGTGGTGGACTGAATACACTTGGAAACAGCACAGGAGCCCTTGTGTCAGGAGCAGATAAGCTTAATAGTGGAGCAGGACAGCTTGCAAGCGGAAGTGCAACACTTAAGGATGGACTTAAGGCGTATACAGATGGAGCCAGCACACTCAATGGTGGACTGAATACACTTGGAAACAGTACAGGTGCATTAGTTGATGGAGCAGATAAGCTTAATAGCGGAGCAGGACAACTGGCAAGTGGAAGTGCAACACTTAAGGATGGCTTGAAATCATATACGGATGGAGCAAGTCAGTTAAATACAGGCTTGAACCAGCTTAATGACAACACAGGAAGTCTTGCAACAGGTGTGACCAGCCTTAATGATGGGGCAAAAACGCTTTCGGATGGTATTAATGCTGCAAACAAGGGCGCAGCAGGAGTATCTGCAGGTGCAGCACAGCTAAAGACAAGTATTGATACGGCAAAAACAGGAGCTGATTCTCTTGCAGCAGGAGCAAAGCAGGTTGATGAAGGAGTTGGTCAGTTGACACAATCTTTATCAGATATGCCTGAAACAATCAAAACCAATATAAATAAATCTCTGGAACCACTGAATGAATTAAATGTCGGAACATTATTTAAAACTCTTGGATATATTGATACAGATAAGATTACAGCAGACAATGTATCAGCAGCAGCGGATGCAGCAGTAAACAATGCAGGAGATATAATAGATGCTTTGACTAATATGCAGAATCAGAATCCATCTGCAACTTATAATCAGATACTTGTTGGTCTGTCTCAGGGAAAAGGTGCTGTATCAGTATATTCTGCCGTGAACCAAAGTGTAACAGACAGTGCTTCCACAGTGCAAGCTTTAAAGGATGGCTCAGCAAAGGTATCAGATGGTGCGTCATCATTAGATGCTGGTTTAGGACGGTTGTCAGATGGAGCATCTGAGTTGTCAAGCGGAGCTTCTGATTTAGCAAAAGGAACTACACAGCTTGCAACAGGAGCTACAGAGCTTCAGACAGGCACACAAAGTCTTGCAGATAAATTACCAGAGCTGACAAAAGGAATCACCAGCCTTGTAAATGGTTCAAACGAGTTAGTTAAAAACAATGATACACTTAATGTCGGAGCAACAGCACTCAATGCCGGAGCAAGCCAGCTTTCAGCCGGAACACAGTCGCTCATGAACTCAGTACCAACGCTCACAAGCGGAATCAAGCAGCTTGTAGACGGTTCAAACACACTTGTAGCAAACAATGCAAAGCTCAACAGCGGAGCATCACAGCTTGCAGATGGAACAAATCAGATAGTTTCAGGTGTTGACCAGCTCACGACAGGATCTAAGACACTTTCAAAGGGTGCACACACACTTGCAGACGGTATGGTACAGTTTAATGAGGAAGGAATCAACAAGATTCTCGACGCATATAACGGCGACTTAAAGCCATTCACCAACAAGCTTCAGGCAGTAATTGACGCAGGTGAGGAATATCAGACATACTCAGCAATCGCTGATGGACAGACGGGCAGCGTTAAGTTCATATATAAATTAGCTTCAATAGATGCTAAGGCAGATAGCGACAAATAATTAATTAAAGGATGTTTGTAACTATTCAGTACAGAAATATGCGGTACCGCATATTTCGTAAGAAAACATAGATTATGTAGGAGCAAGCGCCCATCAGCGCTGATTCTCATGCGCTTGCGGTCCGCAACTGTGAAGGTACTGAACAGTTAAGGATGTTTGTACATTAGGGGAGGCAAAAATGGGCTGGATAGAATATCTGTTAATCGTGGCGGGAAGCTCACTGGAGATTTTCGTTGCGATGGAATGTCAGGGATCCCTGATCCAGAAAGTAAATAAGAAACAGCTTACAGCCATTTGCTTCATAGTTGCAGTTTGCCAGTTGTTAGCAATGTACATCGGGTATTTCCTGTCAAGCTTTCTTAATGGGAAATACTCGGTGAAGGATGAAGCACTTTTAGGAGAGATAATTTCTATCGGAATATTGATAGGACTGGGGATCAGGCTTATAGGAAAGGCTATAAGAAACGAAAGGATTGAGGAGCATTGTCAGGCACAGCTTGACATGAAAAGAGTGCTAAGGATAGCAGGAATCACCGCATTTTATACGGTTCTTGCAGGAATAGCATTCGGCTTTCTTGGTACCGGACTTTTCACCATTATGATAATGGTGGCGCTGCTCACTGTCATCTGTATAGTGGCAGGCATTTACACAGGATATCATTTCGGTTTCGAGCAGAAGACAAAGGTATATATCGTGGGGGCGATACTCTTTTGGGCGGCTGGAATTGATGTGATAGTAAGACTTGTAAGTGCAACATAATGCATAGGGCTCTGTTCGTAAGGACAGGGCTTTTTTGCTGCCCATTGCAGTATGAAATACTTCGCTTGCAATGTCAAAGTAAATGCTATAGAATATTTTCATACTTAATAACACGCAAATGAGGAGATTTAAAGTTATGAAACAGAAATTGAGAAATCTTTCGGCACCGGCAAATATAATATTTGCCATTCTTGCAGTTTTTATTTTCATTGCACTCTTGCAGTGGAGCGGAAAAGTGTTGGGACTGATTCCGGGCATGGAAAAGGCGGATGATTATCTGCTGCAGGCTATTGTGGAGACAGTTGTTTTAGTTATTTTTCTTGGCATCACATATTTATTTGGGCTGTGGGATATTTTTAAGGAAAATGCAGCAGGATGGACAAGAAGCTTATACACAGGCGGTTTTTTCATAGTTTATTGTCTGTATGCTGTTGTTTCAGGCATATATTTGTGCTTTTTGAGTGAGCATGGTGATGTGAAGGCATTTTACAACATACTCTTTTTCTTTATCGCGGTCTGCCTTGTAGGGCTCGTTGAGGAGCTGGTGTTCAGAGGAGTGGTGTTTAATCTGCTGCTGAGAGCTTTTCCAAAGACGAAAGGTGGAATCACAGGAGCCGTAGTTTTGGGAGGCGTACTGTTTGGATTGATGCATTTTTCCAATATGGGCGCAGGGGTTAAGTTCAGCAGTTGTCTGATACAGGTTATTTCAGCAGGTCTCATGGGCGTGCTGTTTTGCATGATATACGCGTCTACACGCAATTTTTGGATGCTTGCCATTTTTCATACTGTTGTAGATATGGGAGGACTTTTATCATCGGGAATATTTGAGGGAGGCGGAGTGGCCGACAGGATTAATGAGTTTTCGGCAATGAACTGTGTCGCGTTTATCGTGCTCGGTATTCCTATGCTTGTTATGCTGCGTAAATCAAGGCGTATCCGTCTTGAGATGCTTTACAATAATGAGACTATCATAGATGACGAGAGGGAGGGCGCTAAGCTTGCAGTTGTTTCACTGGTGCTTGGTATCTGCAGTATTATTTTCTCGTTTTTTGGATATCTGATGGGACTTGGAATTGTCGGCATGCTTGCTTCCAAAATGTCAAAAAGGGCAAAGCAGTATAACAATGCAATAGCAACTGCGGGTATGATTACATCGATAATAGGCTTTGTACTGTCGGTCATCTGCACGATTGGCATGATGTTGCTGTTTGCAAGCGGCGTGTACGACAGGCTTGTT
>ENA-OOQE01000324-OOQE01000324.1-human-gut-metagenome-genome-assembly--contig:-NODE-324-length-9567-cov-3.320437_pt1 | contig 9567 bp, 10 predicted proteins | sample MGYA00241087_ERZ501160 | MGnify/ENA primary metagenome ERZ501160 (study PRJEB25962, sample SAMEA2042496) | human gut metagenome | biome: human gut; feature: human-associated habitat; material: faeces...
CCTCCAGCCAGTTCCTTGCAGATGGAACGGATAGACACGATTCCCATGCAATCGGAGTTTTCAAGAAAGAGCTTGATGCTTTCGGTACTACCCAGGTACATCAGTACATGGAGTGAGGAAAGCTTGACGCCGTGCTTCTGGAGTGAGCGTTCTATCACGTCCAGCGTACCCGAACCGCGCTCACGGAGCACTAAAGGAATAGCGGGCAAATCCTGGGGAGTAATCTCTTCGGGCAACTGCAAACGGCTTTTGGAATGGACTACCGCTACCAGTTCATCCTCAAGAAAAGTAGTGTACTTCAGATTAGGAAGGCGGAAAACCCCTTCCACCAATCCCAAGTCAATGCGGTGTTCCTGCAAAGCGGCTTCTATTTCCCGGGAATTTCCATTGAGCAAGGACAAGTTGACCTGCGGAAACTTGCCGATAAAACTGCCCAGCAACGGAGGAAGCACATACTGCGCAATGGTAGTGCTGGCTCCCAACTTGAGTTCGCCAATATATTCGTTATGCAACAAGTGCATTTCATATTCCAGCCGTTTATAGTCCTCCAATATCCGTTCGCAATGCTCCAAAAGCAGCCGGCCTGACTCGGTCAAACTGATTTTACTTCCCTGCCGGTCGAAAAGCCTCGTCTGATAAGTGGCCTCCAGCTCCTGGATATGCTTGGTTATAGCCGGCTGACTTACAAACAACTCTTGCGAAGCCTTTGTAAAACTCAAGTTCTTGGCAACAGACTGAAACACTTTTAAACGGAAATCACTCATATACTTCTTATATCTTATAACTCGTCAGACTTGATGCCGAAAGCATGCGCCAAAGAATAGAACACCGGCTCCAGGCGGCAATACACCGGGCTCAGAGGTTCCTCCGTAATGAAGTACACAGCTTTGCCCCGTTCTTCCTCATTCTTGTCTTTGAAGAAACCCGCCAGCTTCTCCTCCACTCCATTACCATATACCTGATGGAAAGGCAACAACATCAAACACTTCACATCCGCAGAATCAAGTGCCAGGTTCATCAGGTCAAGAAACAACTCTTCGGTAGAGACTAAACCGGAAGAGGTGACGGAAGAAAATGCAAATTCGCCCAGCGGCGTACGGCATGCCTGGTGATTCAGTTTATTCACATCGGATGGTTCACAACACTTCAGCACGTCCGCTGCCGGAGTATGCACCAGCAACACTTCCACCTCATTTTCTTGTTCTCTCAAGCCGGCGTCCAATGCCAGATAGCTCAACCATGCCGGCAGGTCAACATCGGGTAGCTTCCGTCCCAACTTACCTTCCAAAAAGTTCTTTGCACCATATACCACTTCATTCAGAAATGCAACATCTATCAATATCACATTTGCCGGAAACTTTATCTTATCCTCCATTATCTTCTATCTTAATACGTAATTATACATAATGCTCCTCTGCAAGCGGAACTCCGAAAACCTACCACACAGAAAGCACAAAACTTTGAAGCAGTAAAAGTACGACAAATTTATCAATAACTTGTATCATCCCAAGCAATTAATCTATATCTCCGAAGCGGAAAGAGAATATCCTTCCCCCGCAACACGGAAACCTTGGAGCTGGAACACGAAGACTTAGCTACTAAAACATATAGGCCCTCACTACATAAGATGTGCATCTCGTACTACATGAGATGTACACCTCGTACTACATGAGATGCACATCTCATGCATGACATCCTTATTTGCCCTTCTCTTTAACCAATAGAGTTTAATACGAAAAGGAACTTTGCTCCAACTTCTTATCTAAAGAAGTAGAAAGAAACAAAACGACTGATTTACAGACAATTTGTCATTTTACATATTTTATATGCAGACAATTTGTCCGAAATGTGCCAATGGCAAATCTTTTGCGCCTTCCCAAGTGTTATGAAACTGATAAAATAGAAAGGGAAAAGCATATGAAAGAAAAGGATTATTTAGCCTTGTTGGCAAAGAGAGAGATACAGCCCACCGCCATACGCATATTAGTATTGCAGGCCATGTTCAAGGCAGGACGCTCCGTCTCTTTACTCGATTTGGAAAATATGCTGGATACGGTTGACAAATCCTCTATCTTCCGCACCATCACCCTTTTCCTTTCTCACCACCTGATACACAGCATCGATGACGGGACAGGTTCTTTCAAATATGCGGTATGCAGTGCAAGCTGCTCTTGCGAAGTCAACGACCTGCACACTCATTTTCATTGCGAGAGTTGCAACAAGACATTCTGCTTCCAGAATATCCCTACACCGGTAGTACAAGTACCGGAAGGATTTACGCTGAACAGCATCAATTATGTACTGAAAGGGCTTTGTCCGGAATGTGCGGCAAAAGATAAGCAGAAACAAAATTTCAAGACGCAGTGAAGAAAACAGTATACCTGTCGCTTATGAAGATTATATTATCTCCCTGCATTCTTTTGTAATCTAAAGTATTTTGCCTATCTTTGTAAGAATCAATATATTAAACAATGACAAATAGCAACGAAAATCAGATAATCCGTTTTGACTGGGCGATGAAACGCCTGCTCAGGAACAAGGCTAATTTCAGTGTCTTGGAAGGTCTGCTCACTACGTTATTGGGTGAAAAGATCATTATCCGGCGGCTTCTTGAGAGCGAAAGCAATCAGGAGGACGAGTATGACAAGTATAACCGTGTCGACATGCTTGCCGAGAATTCCAAAGGTGAGCTGGTATTGATAGAGGTACAGAATAATAATGAATATGCCTACTTCCAGCGTATGCTGTTCGGCACTTCCAAATTGGTGACCGAGTATATCAATAGAGGGGAAAGCTATGACAAGGTCCGCAAGGTCTATAGCGTTAATATCGTCTATTTCTCTCTGGGACATGGAACCGATTTCGTTTATCATGGAAAGACGGAGTTCAGAGGTATCCACACCAATGACCTTCTTGAACTCACCCCTTTCCAAAAGCAGACATTCAAGGTGGATGCGGTGAGCCAGTTATATCCCGAATATTATATCCTGAAAGTAAACGATTTCAATCAGATAGCCAGGAGTCCTTTGGAAGAATGGATTTATTATCTGAATACCGGGGAGATACCTTCTACAGCTACAGCTCCCGGTCTGGAAGAGGCCCGTGAGAGGTTGAAACTGGACAGCATGACCAAGGATGAGCTTGCTGCGTATTACCGCCACTTGGATAATATTGTAATCCTTCGTGACAATATCAATACCGAACGTGAAGAAGGAAGAGCTGAAGGCAAAGCCGAAGGTAGGGCCGAGGGCAGAGCTGAGGGTAGAGCTGAAGGTAGGGCCGAAGGTATTGAAGAGGGGTTGAATAAAGGATTGGCAAAAGGTCATAAAGAAGGAGTAAAAGAAAGTGCCCGTAATTTGAAAAAATTAGGTGTGGCTATTGAGGTCATTTCACAAGCTACCGGATTATCTAAAGAAGAGATTGAAATATTATAAAACGTTTTTTGAAAAGAGAACGTATTTAAATACACAAAAAGTAAAGCCACTGAAAAACAGCGGCTTTACTTTTCAATTTGTGGAGCTGGAGGGTGTCTCTCGAACCTTTTTATAAAATTTCACAGAATATCAAATATCATGTAATCAGTTATTTATCTCTTTCTTTCATTAATCTAAATATCTCTTAATATTATTGTATATCTCATTTTTGGGGTGTATTTTTGGGTGTCATTTTCAAACACACCCAATTATGCATATTAAAAGAAATATCATTTTTGCACCAGAAAGCCGCAAAAAAGACGGTATTCCAGTTACAAAGAATGTGCCAATCCGTATGCGTGTTATCTTTGCCAGTCAGCGTATCGAATTTACAACGGGATATAGAATTGATGTAGAAAAATGGGACACAGACAAGCAACGGGTTAGAAACGGTTGTACCAACAAACTAAAGCAAAGTGCATCCGAAATCAACGCAGAACTATTGCGGCAATACACCGAAATACAGAATGTGTTCAAAGAATTCGAGGTGCAAGATGTAACACCCACCCCTGCACAAATTAAGGAAGCGTTCAACCTAAAGACAAAAGGGGAAAAAAAGGAAAGCCATGAAGAAAAGCAGAAGGTTGAATTGGATTTCATGAAAGTTTTCAATGAATTTGTAGCAGAATGTAGCAAACAAAATGACTGGTCTTCCTCAACCCTCAAAAAGTTTGCAACAGTCAAAAAACACATTTACACATTTGACCCTAATACTACGTTTGACAGTTGGACGGAAAAACATTTCAATGACTATATAGAATTTTTACGTGCAGAAAAAAACATGCGCAACACTTCCATTGCCAAACAAATCAAGTTCGTAAAATGGTTCTTACGTTGGAGTAATCGAAAAGGGTATCACCAAAACATGGCTTATGATAAATTCACGCCTAAAATGAAGAGTGCACCCAAAAAAGTGATATTCCTCACCCAAAATGAAATAAATAAACTAAGAACCTGCCCAATACCACCAACAAAGAAATACCTTGAAAGAGTAAGGGATGTATTGCTATTTTGCTGTTTCACTGGATTACGTCACTCCGATGTGTATAATTTGAAACGTAGTGACGTTAAAAACGGTCACATCGAGGTTATTACCATAAAGACAACAGACAGTCTTATTATTGAATTAAATGACCACAGCAAGGCAATACTCGAAAAGTACAAAGATGTGCCGTTCCCTAATGACAAGGCATTGCCAGTTGTAAGCAATCAAAGGATGAACGAATTTTTAAAAGAACTGGGACAACTGGCAGAAATAGATGAACCAATACGAGAAACATATTATAGAGGAAATGAACGAATAGACGAAGTTACACCTAAATACGCATTGTTAAGTACCCACACCGGAAGACGAACATTTATTTGTAATGCTTTGGCACTTGGGATTCCAGTACAAGTAGTAATGAAATGGACGGGACACAGCGATTACAAAGCGATGAAGCCCTATATTGATATAGCAGATGAGATTAAAATCAATGCCATGACTAAATTTAATCTGATATAACTATGGAAGAAAGAATAACATCAATGATACCCCGCTACGGGAAACTCAACAAGATATACACCGAAATAATGTCCGGAGGCAGTTTCTCTTTTGAGAAGCAACAATTCATTTCCGATTTTTACAGAGAGTACGGGGACACGCAGACCTTTGAGGCGGCACTTATCAGCCTCATGCTTGAAATGGACGCCGCGCACTTCTCCATATTGCTGAACAGCCTGAAACGTGAGATTGAAAGCAACATCTCGACTTACAACACCTGCAGGGAGTTTTTCGACCGTCTCGATATTGAACATATCTGCCGACAGCATGAAAGCCGTTTTGACTGGGGTATTGACAGACAGATGAAAGTCACAAACGGATATTACCGGGAACTCATGGAAGCCAACGGCTCTTTAGAAGCGGTAAGTTTCAGGAAACACGACCGTCAGGAAGAAGAACTGTTGGAAAGAAGGTACGAACGGTGCAAGCGGGAATACGACAAGGAGAAAGCCAAACTGGATGAACTGTACAGGCAGAAGGAGCAGGCAAGGCGGGAAGCCCTGCAATGCCTGAAAAACCGTTGCGGGGACATTTGCAGGCTGGGCGGCTCACTATTGGCTATCCTTGAAAAATACCTAACCAACCCAAAGCAAAAGGAAGGGGAAGAAAAGGAAATTCCCTCATCCAGTACCACCCCGGCAAGTCCGCCCGCCTATTTCCCCATGCGGCTGCTGTCAGCCATTTACGAGAAATGCAACGGCGAACAGTTCGAAGCCGTTTCCGAACTGGACTTCTACGCCAACATGAACCTGCAACCATACGAAGGCAGACTGAAAATAAGACCGAGGGAGAAGGCGCGTGTATGCTATCTCATTTTCCTTATGGGTGAAATGCTGCCCAAGCCAGACAAAGAGAAATGGAAAGAGGACATCATGAACCTGCTGGGAATAGACGATACATACTACAAGTCAAAATACAAAGAGCCCGTTTCCGATTTTCCCAGTGACAGCAATCAGGAATTCGCCAAGGAAATGCGGTCAATATTCCGATAGTCGGCGATATGCAACGACATTCCACGACACAACCACTTTTACCACTCAAAATAATTTCTACCACTTTTTATTACTTGCTGATATTTAATAAGATAGCATGATATTCCAATCACGCTATCCACATCCTTACCACCCATACCCGGGACTAACTTTGCACTGTTCGAACGAGGTAAAAAGCCCATGCGCAGGGCTTGCAGTACAAACGTTAATTTCATTCTGATATGGAAATTAGAGACCTTTTATCAAAGCCCGTATGGCAGATGACGGGCGAAGAGTTCATATTCCTGAACCGGCACGCCTTGCAGGGAAGCGAAACGAAGCCAGCCCAGCCCGCAGCCGACAAGGGAAAAAAGTATGTGTACGGGATAGGCGGCATAGCCCGGCTGTTCGGGTGCAGCATACCCACAGCAAACCGCATCAAGAAAAGCGGAAGGATAAACAGAGCCATTACGCAGATAGGGAGGTGCGGTATGGACAACAAGGAAAGAAACATCACGCCCGAAGAGGCGGTAATCCTATGGCAAGCCTCACGGCTCGACCTTTCGGAAGACTACGAGAAGGCACCCGAAATCCTGAAAGTGCGAGGCTCCGTCATCGGTACGCTGGGGAATTTCAGCGCGTCAATCGGAAAAGCCAAGAGCAAGAAGACGTTCAACGTCTCCGCAATCGTGGCGGCTGCGCTGAAAAACGGGACGGTACTAAGCTACACGGCTGAACTGCCCGAAAACAAGCGGAAAATACTCTATGTGGACACCGAGCAAAGCATAGGTAAAACCTTTTTTGGCAATTTCGTAATCTACGATATCACCGGGGTGCAGAGCACCTACCTCAAGCATTATCTGTCTCGCTCCCCAATAAATCGCCCGTGCGGGAGCAGCATAATCACAAGTTTTCTTCACATCGAGTTCTTCTACCCGACCATCCGCACGATAAATGGTTACATGTTTGAATTCGGCATAAGCAGTTAGCGGATCATAGTCATATTTAATTATCCGGTTAGCCACCGCTCCTTTCGGAGTCTGTACCTTGATAACTTTACACACAGCAAAAGAACCTTGCCCGGTAGGTTGGACAGATACCAGCGTGCTGTCCAATAATGTCACGCAATCGGATTTCTTGTAAGTCTTTTCCTCCGCAATCTTTTCATAAGGTTTCCAGCTTTGAGCGAATGTCGCAGCCGAAACAAAAAGGAAACAAACGAATGTGACTGATAGTTGTTTTCTCATGTTTTCTACTTAGATTTTGTTTACAAGGACAAATGTAAATAAAATCTTTGGTATTGTAGCAGTCTATCAGGCTCTTAAATATCGTTATGTTACAAATTTATATAGAATAAAGGCATGAGGTTCTATTTAAATAATTACCTTTGTACTAACATTCTACACAACGAATCACTAAGAAACAACATTTCAACGCTATGCCAACAAAACGACTTTTTGTTCCCGATGACATCATTTATCCCGGAACTACTGATAAAAATATTCGTTTGTTACAGTATGTCAATGCTACCGGCCAGGAGAACTTCGATGCTTTTCTTACCCACCATGCATTGGTCTATATACTCACAGGAATGAAACAGATAAAAACAGCACAAAGTCAATTCAATATTCATCCCGGTGAATTACTTCTCATTCCGCGCGGCGAGTATGTCATGTCCGAATATATTGCAGGAGAGAGTGGTTTTCAAAGCATTATGCTCTTTTTCAGCAAAAAAGTAGCACAAGACTTGGTAGAACAACTCAACACTCGTTTTGCAGCTTATCCGTCCGTTCTATCTTCAACGCCCAAAGTAGCTGTCAAAATTATACCTCATAATGAAGATATAGAAAGATTATTTTCCTCGCTCGCCGCATACAGTACCGGTAATAGTTCCTTTACATTCGAACTCATCCGGCTGAAATTCCTAGAATTGATATATCTCTTGCTTGACAGCCCATACCAAAAGCTTATCAGTTCATTTTTATTTGATGCTGCTCTTAGCGAAAACCCTGAATTATCCACTGTTCTCGACAAATATCTCTATACTCCTGTCACAATTAAAGAATTAGCCCGATTATCGGGAAGAAGTTTATCTAGTTTCAAACGCGAATTTTCCCGGGAATACGGAGAAGCACCACAAACATGGATAAGAAGCAAAAAATTAACACATGCCGCCTACCTGCTTGGCACAACAGACTATACAATTGAAGAAATTGCCGAAAATAGCGGATTTGTGACCGGTTCACATTTCGCGCGGTTATTTAAAATACAGTTTGGAGCTACACCTACCGAATATCGGATACGAAAAAAAGCCCAATAAGCCGAACAGGCAACATTATGAGCCAAACAGATAGTACTCTTTAGTTATGAAACGCGTATTTTTGCCCAAAGAAATAGAAGTAAAAACAAAAAACACTGTTGAGTTATGAAAAAACAGATTTTCTCTACAATGGCAATTACCATCTTTGCATTTGTAATGACATCCTGCCAACTAAAAAAGCCTCAGTCAAAAGATGAAACGCAGTCTTCACAATCGGTAAAGGCCGTCGTAACCGATGGTCTTCGTTTTTGTGAAAGCACTTATCCTTATCAAGACGGTTTGTTAATAGCCAGCTTTGGAACAGAGCAACTCAATCCGCTCAATACCGAAGGGAAAGGATATATCTCATTTTATAAAGATGGCAATGTCCATACCTTAATTTCTACTGACGGCAATCTTTCCGCACCGAAAGGGATGTTTGTACGTGATAACTATCTTTTTATTTGCGACGTCAACAAGCTGGTTGTATATAACTTACAGGCACGTGACGAAGCTCCTCAAATCATCCACTTTCCTGAAGGCAACCTTTTTGTAAACGATTTGGCAGCCAATGGCGACACACTGTATGCTTCAGTGACAAACAGCAACAAAATATTCGCGCTCGATATCAGTAAGCCTGAAACTGTGGGAACACCTGTAGAATGGGTGAATATCCCCGGCCCAAACGGACTGATTATAGACAATGATACAATGTATGTTGCATCTTATCCGGCAGATGGAAATACAACAGACGCAAATGTAATTTATCAAATCTCTGATTTGTCAAATCCTATACCGGAGAAATTTGTCACCACTCCCGGACAATATGACGGAATTGCTTTGTCTAAGGATAAAAAAACAATGTATATCACCAATTGGTCACCGGCACAGATAGCAGCAATCGACTGTCAGACAAAAAAGATTATTCCTCTGAATATTCAACTGACTCAACCTTTAGTCGGTCCGGCAGATATTACCATAGTGGATGAAATGTTGTATATCCCAGACCTTCCTAACAGTCGTGTGGTTACGTACTCACTTAACGCTGATAAACGTTAAGCAATGAATGTTCCATTTTTAAGATTTGGCAAAGAAAGAGTTCATTCAAACATCACAAACTAGAGAATATAGTACATAAATTTATGCAAAAACATGCAAGAATAGGCAAGAATATTGCATAATTCAATTGATATATGCACTTTTTCTCACCAATAATATATTTGTTTACATTAGTGTCCCGTTAAAATGGGACGAGTTAAACAATTAATCAAAAAGCCCCGG
>ENA-OOQE01000327-OOQE01000327.1-human-gut-metagenome-genome-assembly--contig:-NODE-327-length-9521-cov-1.758610_pt1 | contig 9521 bp, 8 predicted proteins | sample MGYA00241087_ERZ501160 | MGnify/ENA primary metagenome ERZ501160 (study PRJEB25962, sample SAMEA2042496) | human gut metagenome | biome: human gut; feature: human-associated habitat; material: faeces...
AATCAAATCAGCAAGTGATTTGATTCTGTAAACGAATATAGTGAGTAATTTAACTTGTCGTCCACGCAGCAAATTGCTACTTTCTCGGTGTAGTGCGGGTCAATAAGGTATACATCGAATTGCATGCAAGCATGCATCGATGATACCTTTTGACCCTTTAATCACAAAATCGAAAAATTACTTTAGAAAATTTACACAGAACAGAAGAAATATGTTATTATATACTCTGTAAATCAAAATACGGAGGTTAGTTAGATGGCAACGAGGAAGAAATCCTCAGCAAAAAGACAGACAAAAAAGGAGAGAATGGCTCAGATAGAGAGGCAGCAGGCCTTTAAAAAGGAAATATTTCTCTGGATAGTAGTAGCTGTTTCAATCCTTTTATTTATAAGCAATTTTGGAATAGGCGGTCATTTGGGAAACGCAGTAAGCGGTTTCCTTTTTGGTTTATTTGGAATGGTGGCATATATTTTTCCGCTTGTGCTTCTGGTGGGCAGCTTTTTTGCTGTGTCCAATAAGGGCAATTCATATGCTATCATGAAGCTTGTTATGACCATAGTTTTCATATGGTTTATATGTGTGTTTATGTATCTGGCAGTGTATGGTGAATTCGCGGTTTCGCCGGTGCAGTCATACATTGACAGTGTTGAAAGGCATTCAGGTGGTGGCTTTATAGGTGCTCTTATAGGCTGCATTTTAGTTCCGGCGGTAGGAATTATAGGTGCATACGTAGTGACAATAGTTGTGATGATTATCTGTCTTGTGCTCATTACCGGTAAATCATTCATGAAGGGTATGAGAAACGGCGGCCGAAAGGTATACGAGTCAGCGCGTGAGAATAATGAGAGATATCAGGAGTATCGGCAGTATAAGTCAAGAGAGCGTCAGACAAGAGAGGGTTTAGTTTCAGATGATACAGACAGCGACATAAAGGAGACCGCAAAAGGTGGCAGAAGGAGTAAGCGTGCCGGCCGAAGGATGGACAATAAGATAACAGGCGTGTCACTTGATACAAAAATTGATGGCAGTGAAAACGCGCTAGATTCAGGCATGACAGGTAGTGATACAGCGCATGTGGGGATATTTGGACAAGGTGCAGCAGCTACAGATGCGCTTGGTGAGATAACTATAGAGAATTATCCGAGTTCACCTGCAATAAAGGAGAAAAAGACGACAAGCCTTACATCAGGGGATGCAGGGGAAATAGTGCAGACACCGGACTTTGGTGTGGCATCGGAGCCTGTTTCGGTTTTGGGTGGCACAGCTGCAAGCCATGTGTCGCAGATACCTATATCGGGCTGCGTGGAGCCTGATATATCTGATGATTTTGGCATACAAAAAGATAATGAGCTGCAATCAAAATTATCAGCTCCGGCTGCAGATGCGGTAATGACAAAACCACCTGCAGCAGAGCCAAGTAAGAAAAAGGTCAAATCAGACAAGGATGAGCTTGCCAAAGAGGTTGAAAAAGTCAGTGAGCAGATAGCGATAAATGACGCAGAAAATGCAATCCAGCAGAAGCCGTATGTATTTCCGGCTGTTGATCTGCTTAAGGCTCCTGACAGGGGTAAAACCGGTGATTCGCAGGCTCATCTGCGTGAGACGGCGGCAAAGCTTGAACAGACTCTTAATGTGTTTGGGGTGAATGCGAAGGTGAATAATATAAGCTGCGGTCCTGCTGTTACAAGGTTTGAAATCACACCGGAGCTTGGAGTGAAGGTATCAAAGATTGTGAATCTGGCAGATGATATAAAGCTTAATCTGGCAGCCGCGGATATACGAATCGAGGCTCCTATTCCGGGAAAAGCCGCTGTGGGTATCGAAGTGCCAAACAGCCAGAGTGTTGCTGTTTCCTTTAGGGAGCTTGTGGAGTCTGAAGAATTTAAAAATGCCAAATCAAAGATTACCTTTGCGGTGGGAAAAGATATTGCAGGCAAGGTTAAGGTTACGGATATCGCAAAAATGCCACATCTTTTAATTGCAGGTGCTACCGGCTCAGGTAAGTCAGTTTGTATCAATACAATTATCATGAGTATACTATACAAGGCAAAGCCGGATGAGGTAAAGCTGATTATGATTGACCCGAAGGTGGTTGAGCTTAGTGTATACAATGGCATACCTCATCTGATGATTCCGGTTGTTACAGATCCTAAAAAAGCTGCAGGAGCATTAAACTGGGCGGTTTCAGAGATGACAGACCGATACGAGAAGTTTGCAAACAGCGGTGTCAGGGAAATAAACGGTTACAATGCCATGATTGATGCAATGGATGGCAAGGATACAGAAAAACCGCCAAAGATGCCACAGATTGTCATTATAGTTGACGAGCTTGCAGATCTTATGATGGTTGCATCAAAGGATGTAGAGGAGGCAATATGCAGGCTGGCACAGCTTGCGAGAGCAGCCGGTATACATCTGATCATAGCCACACAGAGGCCTTCTGTTAATGTTATTACAGGTCTCATCAAGGCGAATATGCCAAGCCGTATCGCATTTGCGGTTACAAGCGGTGTTGACAGTCGTACCATACTTGATATGAATGGTGCGGAAAAGCTCCTTGGAAAGGGAGATATGTTATTTGACCCACAGGGTGTTCCGAAGCCCCTTCGAGTACAGGGCGCATTCGTTTCAGATAAAGAAGTTTCCGATATTGTGAAATTTATTATTGAAAATAATGAGAATGCACAGTACAGTAATGATGTGGCACAAAAGATGGAGAGCCTGTCGAATGATACGACAAATACAACCGTTACCATTTCAGATGTGGAAAACACGGATGATGGCAGGGACTCTTACTTTGCGGAGGCAGCGTCAATTATCACAGATAAGGAACGGGCTTCAATCGGAATGCTTCAAAGATACCTTAAAATTGGCTTCAACAGGGCGGCCCGCATCATGGATCAGCTCGAAGAGGCCGGTGTAGTTGGACCTGAGGAGGGAACAAAGCCCCGCAAGGTTCTGGTGACTAAAGAGGAATTAGATACTATATTAGAGAATAATTAACACAAAGGAGCAAAGAAAAATGAAAACAGATATTCAGATCGCACAGGAAGCTACAATGCTTCCAATCAAGGATGTAGCAGCATCTATAGGTATTGAAGAGGATGACTTAGAGCTTTATGGAAAGTATAAGGCAAAGATTTCTGATGAGCTCATCAATCGCACAAAGAAAAATCCTGACGGAAAGCTCATACTTGTTACAGCTATAAACCCGACTCCTGCAGGGGAGGGAAAGACAACCACAAGCGTCGGTCTTGGAGAGGCATTTGGACGCCTGGGAAAGAAAGCACTTATCGCACTTCGTGAGCCGTCACTTGGACCTTGCTTTGGTATCAAGGGAGGAGCAGCCGGTGGCGGATATGCACAGGTTGTCCCAATGGAGGATTTGAATCTTCATTTTACGGGAGATTTTCATGCGATTACATCTGCGAACAATCTGCTTGCGGCACTTCTTGACAACCATATCCAGCAGGGAAACGAGCTTGGCATCGACCCGCGCCAGATTGTATGGAAGAGATGTATGGATATGAATGACCGTGTCCTTAGAAATATCGTTGTTGGTCTTGGAAGCAAGATGGACGGAATGGTCAGAGAGGATCATTTTGTCATCACTGTAGCATCTGAAATTATGGCAATACTCTGTCTGGCCGATGATATGGCAGATTTAAAGAAGCGCCTTGGAAGAATTATTGTGGCATATACCTTTGACGGAAAGCCTGTCACAGCCGATGATCTTCAGGCTACAGGCTCTATGGCAGCTCTCTTAAAGGATGCCTTAAAGCCGAACCTTATCCAGACACTTGAGCATACACCGGCAATAGTTCACGGTGGACCTTTTGCCAATATAGCACATGGCTGTAACAGTGTCCGTGCCACAAAGACAGCATTAAAGCTTGCAGACTATGTTATCACTGAGGCAGGCTTTGGCGCAGACCTTGGCGCAGAGAAGTTCTTTGATATCAAGTGCCGTATGGCAGGACTTAAGCCTGATGCAGTTGTACTTGTTGCAACAATCAGAGCATTAAAATATAATGGCGGCGTGCCGAAGGATGAGCTTTCATCAGAGAATCTTGATGCACTTAAGGCTGGAATTGTAAATCTTGAGAAGCATATTGAGAATCTTCACAAGTTTGGTGTGCCTGTAGTTGTCACATTAAATTCATTTGTCACAGACACCAAGGCTGAGACTGATTTTGTAGAGCAGTTCTGTAAGGAAAGAGGCTGTGAATTTGCACTCTCAGAGGTATGGGAGAAGGGTGGCGAAGGCGGAATTGACCTTGCCAACAAGGTACTTGAAACAATCGAGCACAAGGAAAGCAATTTCAAAGTGCTCTATGATGATAGCCTGTCACTTAAGGAAAAGATTGAAACTGTTGCAAAAGAAATATATGGAGCAGATGGTGTTACATATTCTCCGGCAGCAGAGAGAGAACTTAAGAGAATTACAGACCTTGGAATGGGAGATTTTCCAGTATGTATGGCAAAGACACAGTATTCGCTTTCTGATGATGCAAAGAAGCTTGGCAGACCAAGTGGCTTTAAAATCAATGTACGTGAAGTTTATGCGTCAGCAGGTGCAGGCTTTGTTGTAGCAGTAAACGGTTCTATCATGACTATGCCGGGACTTTCGAAGAAGCCGGCTGCATACGGCATTGATGTGGATGATAATGGTGTGATCACAGGATTATTCTAGGAGGAAATATGGCTAATCTAATAGACGGAAAATTGATTTCAACACAGATTAAGGATGAGCTTAAGGAAGAAGTGGCAGAGCTTAAGAAAAAAGGCATCGAGGGCTGCCTTGCGGTGATTCAGGTCGGAAATGACCCTGCATCATCAGTGTATGTGCGCAACAAGAAAAAGGCGTGTGAGTATGTCGGAATTAAATCGCTTTCATATGAACTTGCAGAGGAGACTACGGAGGATGAGATATTAAAACTTATCGAAAAGCTCAATGCTGATGTTTCCGTAAATGGTATTCTCTGTCAGCTTCCACTGCCAAAGCATATCGATGAGGACAAGGTTATTGATGCTATTGACCCGAAGAAGGATGTTGATGGCTTCAGTCCACAGAGTGTTGGAGCGATGGTTATAGGAAAGCTTGGTTTTTTGCCGTGTACTCCGGCCGGTATCATTCAGCTTTTAAAGAGAAGCAATATAGATATTGATGGTAAAAGCTGTGTTGTGGTTGGCAGAAGCAATATAGTCGGCAAGCCTATGTCACTTCTCATGCTTAGGGAGAATGCAACTGTTACGGTATGTCATTCACATACAAAGGATTTAAAAGATGTATGTAAAAATGCTGATATACTTATAGTGGCAATAGGAAAGCCTAAGTTTATAGATGCTTCATATGTGAAGGATGGTGCGGTTGTCATTGATGTTGGAATCCACAGAAATGCTGAAAATAAGCTGTGTGGTGATGTGGATTTTGATTCTGTTGTGTCTAAAGCGTCACATATCACACCTGTACCGGGCGGTGTAGGTCCTATGACCATTGCGATGCTCATGAGCAATTGTGTTGAGGCTATGAAGAGATAATTAGACAATAAGTAAGAGGATTAGATGTATGAGATGTGCCAATTGTGGTAATGAATTGAAGGCGGGCAGTCTGTACTGTGATGTCTGTGGGCATCCGGTTCAGATAGTGCCTGATTACAACGAATTTGATGATTATCTTGATAATCTGGTTGGAAATGATGACAGGCGAACTGATGGACAAAAGACTGTAAAGCCTGTGTCTGATAGGACAATCAGGTTTGATGAGCCGGTGAGGGAACAGCTTCATAGTGCCGGTCAGCGGAACGGACAAAAACCGGACAGAATGTCACAGTCTGTAAAGCAGCAGGTGAGACAGGCTCAGACAGGTGAGCAGCAGTCTCAGACGAAACAACCGTGTGAGAAGCCGCAGTCTGACGGACAGAGGGCAAAGAGAGCGCAGCAGAAGAAGATAATTATTATCTCAGCTGTAGTGTGCGTTGTAGCAATTGTAATACTTATTGCAGCTATTACACGTAATGTAAGCAGATCACATGACAATTCATTTGATTATCAGGTGAAGCAGGCAAAGGCAGCTTATTCGGCGGGGAATATAAATTCCGCGGTTTCTTATTATGAGAAGGCTTTGTCGATTGATTCGGATAATACAGATGTCAGATTTGCTTTGGCTGATATATATATGTCGAAGAAGGATTATGATGCCGCTCTTGTGCTGTATCAGGAAATTATCAATATTGATCCAAAGAGCAAAGAGGCTTATAAGCAGCTTATCTCGATTTATGAATCAAAAAAGGATTATGATGCAATTGTTGCGCTGCGTGATAGTGCTAAGGATACATCTGTTTTAAAGCTTTTTGCGGATTATACTGTATCTAAACCGCAGTTTAGCAAGAGCAGTGGCAAGTATGGAGAGACTATTGAGCTTTCTATAGATGCAGACAGCGATACCAAAATATACTATTCATATGATTCGGATAATCCTTTGACCAGAGGAGAAAGATATTATAGCCCGATCACCCTGGACAAGGAAGGCACATATGAGATAACAGCTGTTGCGGTTGATGACAGAGGAATCAAAAGCGAGGTGGCATCTGCCAAGTATGAAATCGAGTTTGAGGCGCCGGATGCACCGGAGATAGACCCTGACGGAGGTACATTTGGTGCACAGACAGACATTACAATCACAGTACCTGAAAATTGCAAGGTATACTATACTTGGGATTCGTCAGATCCGAGTGCTGCATCAACAGAGTATACAGCTCCAATACCTGTTCCTGAGGGAAATAATGTGCTTTCTGTTATTGCGATAGACCAGAATACCGGAAAGTGCAGTGATATATACAGATCAAGATTTGAATTTTATATGAATTAATAAAAAACACGCATGAGTTGATTAATCATGCGTGTTCTTTTTTCATGTAATTCTCCCGAGGGTATATGAGATTTATGCTTAGATATTAACTAAATGATATCTATATATGATAAATCTTTCAAGGATTACTTGCCTTTCTATAAATTTTGTAATAATATTTTATTATATCTTTTTTAGGAGACAATAATGGAAGATTTAATGAAATTGAGAGAGTCTATCGATGAGATAGACAGTGAAATAGTCAGATTATATAAGGAAAGAATGGATATCTCAAAGCACGTTGCCGAGTATAAGATAACCACCGGCAAAAAGGTCTTTGACAAGGCGAGAGAGGATGAAAAGCTTGAGAAATTATCGTCTCTTGCAGATGATGAGTTTTTGAAGCACGGTATAGTTGAGCTTTTTGAACAGATTATGTCGACCAGTAGAAAGAAGCAGTATCAGCTTATGACTGAGCATGGCATAGTGGAGAAGGAAAACTTTACTGAGGTAGACAGCCTGGATTTTTCCAATGCAAGGATTGTGTTTCAGGGAGTTGAGGGTGCATACTCACAGCTTGCCATGAAGACATACTTTGGCGAGAACTGTAATGGCTACAACGTGGATTCCTGGAAGGATGCCATGGAGGATATCAAATGCGGAAAGGCTGATTATGCAGTGCTTCCGATAGAGAATTCTTCAGCCGGTATTGTATCGGAAAACTATGATCTGCTTGTTGAATATGACAATTATATAGTTGGGGAGCAGATTATACGCATCGACCACAGTCTGATGGGACTTCCGTGTGCAAAGATTTCTGATATCAGGACTGTGTACTCACATCCACAGGCACTTATGCAGTGCTCAGATTTTTTTGATGAGCATAAGGATATTAACCAGGTGGCTGTCAGGAATACAGCTTTTTCTGCAAAGAAGGTAAAGGATGACGGAGATATCACACAGGCTGGCATAGCTAGCCATATCTCGGCTGATATATACGGGCTTCAGGTGCTTGAGAGCCGCATACAGAACAATAAAAACAATGCAACAAGGTTTATAATTGTGTCGGCTAAAAGGGTATGCCGCAGAGATGCGGACAGGATAAGCATATGCTTTGAGACACCTCACAAGAGTGGTGCACTGTATCATATGCTGGCACACTTTATATACAATGGAATCAATATGTTAAATATCCAGTCTCGTCCGATATCTGATAAGGCATGGGAGTACAGGTTCTTTGTTGATTTTGAAGGACGTTTTACGGATACAGCGGTGCAGAATGCGTTAAGAGGCATAAGGGAAGAGGCAATTGCCCTTAAGATTCTTGGTACATATTAGATTATAGAAATTTAGATAAAAGTGTTGACAACAGAAATTGTCTGTGCTATATTCTAGTAGTTGTATGAAAACAAAGTAGAGTATCCACTCTCACCTAAGCGCAATGGAGCGACTTAGCGTTAATATTTTCAAACATTTGTGTTGAAGATTGTATAGTGGATAGTCTGCCTATCCACTATTTTTTATGGAGGTACAAGACCATTAGCGAATTAATGATTAATGAACAGATCAGAGACAGAGAAGTTCGACTGATTGGAGCGGATGGAGAGCAGTTAGGAATTGTTTCTTCAAGAGAAGCTCAAAAGATTGCAGACGAGGCAGGACTTGATTTAGTAAAGATAGCACCAAATGCAAAGCCACCTGTATGTAAGGTGATTGATTATGGTAAGTATCGTTATGAGCAGGCCCGTAAGGAAAAGGATGCAAAGAAAAAGCAGAAGACCGTTGAATTGAAAGAGATTCGTCTCTCACCTAACATTGAGGCTAACGACTTGAATACCAAGATGAATGCTGCAAAGAAATTCCTTGCAAAAGGAAACAAGGTAAAGATCACACTCAGATTCAGGGGACGTGAGATGGCTCATATGAATGCAAGCAAACATATCCTTGATGATATAGCGGAGAATCTTTCAGATGTAGCGGTAGTGGAGAAAGCACCGAAGGTTGAAGGAAGAAGCATCGGTATGGTGCTGGCAGAAAAGAGATAACAATTTAAGGAGGAACACACAATGCCAAAAATGAAAACAAGCAGAGCAGCTGCAAAACGTTTCAAAGTTACAGGAACAGGAAAGTTAAAAAGAAATAAAGCCTACAAGAGACATATCTTAACTAAGAAAACAACAAAGACAAAGAGAAATCTCAGAAAAGCAACAATGACAGATGAGACAAATGTTAAGAATATGAAGAAGATTTTACCATACATGTAATCGGTAGTATTAGTTAAGGAGGAATCAACAAATGGCAAGAGTTAAAGGCGGTTTAGGCGCTAAGAAAAGACATAACAGAACATTAAAGTTAGCAAAGGGTTACAGAGGCGCTAGATCTAAGCAGTATAGAGTAGCAAAGCAGTCAGTTATGAGAGCACTTACAAGCTCATACGCTGGACGTAAAGAGAGAAAGAGACAGTTCCGTCAGTTATGGATTGCTCGTATCAACGCAGCAGCTCGTCTCAACGGACTTTCATACAGCCAGTTCATGCACGGCTTAAAGTTAGCAAACGTTGACCTTAACCGTAAGGTATTAGCTGATATGGCTGTTACAGATGCAGCAGGTTTTGCAAAGCTTGCAGAAGTTGCAAAGAAAGCATTAGCTTAGTCATCGGAAAAATGTTGGG
>ENA-OOQE01000330-OOQE01000330.1-human-gut-metagenome-genome-assembly--contig:-NODE-330-length-9457-cov-1.735588_pt1 | contig 9457 bp, 6 predicted proteins | sample MGYA00241087_ERZ501160 | MGnify/ENA primary metagenome ERZ501160 (study PRJEB25962, sample SAMEA2042496) | human gut metagenome | biome: human gut; feature: human-associated habitat; material: faeces...
CTGTGTTGCCACCGTTGTTTTCTCCGGTATTTCCGCCTGTGTTGCCACCGGTGTTTTGTCCACCATTTCCGCCTGTGTTACCACCGTTGTTTTCTCCGGTATTTCCGCCTGTTGTTCCGTCTGTATTGTCTCCGGTATTTCCACCTGTGTTGCCACCAGCAGCATCTGTCTTATTCGGGTCTGTTGTGGTCTTATCCGGTGCTTTAGTTCCTGCATCAGGTGTGGTCACAGTCTGATCTGTAGGATTATTCTGCGTCTGGTCATCGGCAGGTGTATCCTGTGTCTCCTGGCTGTCCTGATAATCATCCGATATTTGGGCATATGGCAGGAAATCTATTGGTGTAAGGTCAGCATGTATCTGATCCATGTAGTTCTTCCATATTTCTGCCGGGTAAGAGCTTCCTGTCAGTTTTTTGACTGTCTCAGGCATATCGCAGCCTACCCATACACATGTGGTGTAGTATCTGGTAAAGCCACAGAACCAACCATCCTTCTTATCGTTTGTGGTTCCGGTTTTGCCGGCGCAAGGCATGCCATTGTCCAGATTAGCGCTACGTCCGGTTCCTGATTTCATAACATCTGTCATGACATCTGTCATCATACGTGATGCTGTCTCTGTATATATGACGGTGTCCTTCTGCGATGATGTATATATGATATTGTTGTCAGAATCCACAATCGACTTTATACAGGTCGGATTCCTGTACATTCCATCGTTCTCAAGTGTTGAATATGCAGATGCCATCTCCAGTGTGGATACACCTGTTGTAAAACCTCCAAGTGCTGTTGCTGTGACATAGTCATCCTTTACAATATTGGTAAAATTCATATCCTTGAGATACTGTAAGCCTACCTTTGGTGTGAGCTCATCATATAGCTGCCATGCTACAGTATTCAGTGACTTTTGAACGGCAAACCTGATAGTCACATCACCGTAATATGAATCACCCGAGTTAGACGGTCCTCCATCAAACTTGTGGTCATTTACGACGGTATCCGGTGTCTTACCACGCTCAAATGATGGTGTATACACAATGAGTGGCTTGATTGAGCTTCCCGGCTGGCGATGGCTTTGGAAAGCACGGTTTAGCGTATGACTGACCGCATCCTGGCTTCGTCCACCAACTATTGCAACCACCTCGCCAGTGTCGTTGTCTATACAGGTTGCAGCACTCTGCAGCTTAAATGTGCCATCATCGGTCGTGTCTGTAAAGTCCAAAAGCGTCAGGTCAATTGAATCCTGAAGCTGCTGCTGCATAGTCAGATCAATTGATGTATAAATCTTGTAACCGTCTGAGTAGAGCTTTTTCTGACAATATGAATACATCTCATCATATGAAGCATCATACTCCTTTTCTTCATCGTCTGAGTCAAAGTAATACTTGAACTTGAAGCCCTCATTCTCCATGAGCGCCCTCGTAGCGCAGTAATATGCATAGGTATCCACATAATTGTACTTGACCGTGTCATCCTTCTCAGGCATATTGAGGGTAATCTCCTCGTTTATGGCGGCCTCATATTCCTGCTGTGTGATTTTGCCATCTTCCTTTAGATTTTTCAATATGAGATTGCGACGTGTCAATGTATGATCCTTATTGTTTATCGGGTCATAGTATGTCGGGCTGTTCGGAATCGCACACAAAAAGGCAGTCTGCGACAAATCAAGATCCGAAAGCTCACAGTTAAAATAGCCATGGCACGCTGCCTGAATACCATAATATCCGTTCATGAAATAGACATTATTCAGGTAGAACTCCATAATATCGTTCTTTGAATATTTCTTTTCCAGCGCCATCGCTATGAACATTTCCTTGACTTTTCGCTGCCAGTTCTTGTTCGTATCCAGATAAATATTTCGGGCGAGCTGCATCGTGATGGTACTGCCACCCTGGGTAATTCTCTTGTTTTTTATAATTGACTTTGCGGCACGCACTATTGCCTTTATGTCCACACCATTGTGCTTATAGAACTTCTTGTCCTCGATGCTGACCATACAGTTTACGAAGTTCTGCGGTATATCCTCATACTTCACATAGTCAGCCTTTTTGGTAGTGGCCGTCTCGGATATCTCATCACCGTTTGTATCGTAGAGTGTACTCGTGCGCGCCGGTAAAAATGTGTTTTTGTCAGATTTCTGCACGAGCTCTACCGCCTCTGAGTGAAGCTTCGCAACCTTGTCTGCATAGCCTCCAAAGTAATAAAAGCATAATCCACCGAGAATCAGTACCATCAGAAAAATCTGAAGCTTTATGAAAAACCAGAAAACGCGATGCTGCTTTTTCTTCTTTTTCTTTTTCTGTTTTGCCATTTCTAAACGTTACCTCCAAACTATCGGTATACCATTGTATATCGGCATACTTTATAGATAATTGACAACTATATCCAATATGTACTGTCTATTATACTACAATGCCTCTACATCAGATAATTAATAATTGATTAATTTTCTATTATACCTTTATAGCACAAAAGGAAGCTAATTGCTCCCTTTATCAAACTATTTTACATCTTTATTACTGTTGTAGTCAAGTAAATAGTTTTTTACAATGCTTTTCGCTATCTCTAGCCAAGCTGATCAGCCAGAAATTCTGCTGCTGCACCCGCCAGCTTTTCGGCAATCTCAGACTTATCGGCTTTTTCATCGTAAGCACATAGTATAACGGCTCCCGCACTATCACCATCATGCACTATTACTGCTATTGCCTGCGCTTCACAGTCAGCTTTATCGTCCTTCACCACAGGTATCAGGGTATCGTCTTTTTTACTGTACAATGCACTTTTTCTCTTATCCATAATATTCTCGAGCTCTTTTGACAAAGCCTTGCCTATATAATTTTTGTGGTTTTTGCCGGCTGCCGCTATTATCTCATCCCTATCCGCCACACATACCGTGGCACCGGTTACCTTTGACAGGCTCTGTGCATATGCCTGTGATATATTCTTCAGGCTTCCCACCTGCGAATATTTCTTTAGCACTATCGTCTCGTCTGCATCCATATATATTTCCAGTGGGCTTCCCTCTTTTATATGCAGCATCCTGCGAAGCTCCTTTGGTATGACTATTCTGCCGAGGGAATCTACTCTTCTGGTCAATCCTGTGATTTTCACTTTATTGTCCTCCGGTTACTTTTTTGCATTTGCATTCATGCTTTGGAGGTAGTATATGGGAATTTGAATAAAATATACATTCGGTATGCACTGATACAGTGCTCTTTCATAATAGCTTTCATAATAGCTTTTATAATGTCACGGTATGTTTTGAATTTGATAAGGTATCTATATCCATCAGCTCACGCTCATCTGCGATATCCACATATACACAGTCATACTTCTTTGCCACACTTCTGCCACCCTTATCACCCTCCAGTGATAAAAGCTGCGGGATAAGCGATGAATGAAATACACACGGATTGCCTACGGCATCTCCACAGCGAAGCGAAAATACTAATCGCTTATTCCCTTTATTTTCAAGTATTTTGTCTATTAATTTAATCACGCTTTGACTTTTTAAATATGGCTGGTCAGCTACTGCAAACATGTAGTAGTCCTCTGTTTCGGCTGTATTATGTAACGAGCCACTGTTTTTTTCCGGCTTTTTCTGCCACACACTGCTTTGCCACATCTGCATACCGGTCTTTTTCTGCTCATGCACAGCCATAATTCCTGCCTTTATGGTGTAGGATATGCCTTTTTCGCTGTCCGGACTTAAGACTGCATGGCAATCAGGGATAGATGAGCAGTAGTCCAGTATTTCCCGGTAACGTGTAACGACGGTTATATCTATGACCGGGTTATTCGATTCTGCATTTTTTAATTTATTATATCTATCTTTAATTTCTATCAAACGTTCAAGCAGATGCCTGTACATAGGTTTTCCATCCAGCTCATAAAACAGCTTGTTACTTCCAAAACGGCGGCTGTTTCCAGCCGCCATGTATATGATATGAATCATTTCACTCTAAGGTCCTTCTCTTGCCAGTCAGGGTCTGCCATTCCCATAAGTATTTTCTCAGGGGTAAACGGAACTGTCCTGTGCCATACGCCTGTTGCGCGATAAATGGCATGTGCCAGTGCAGGAGCCGGTGTATTGATAACTATCTCACCGATTGACTTGACTCCAAATGGGCCTGAAGGCTCATAGCTTGTCTCAAATTCGACGTTGATATGTCCCACATCCTGTCGTGTCGGTATCTTGTACTGCATGAAATCATTTTCTGCGATTTTACCACCGGCATTGTAGGTGACATTCTCATAAAGTGCCATGCCGATTCCCTGACCTATGCCGCCCTCTGTCTGCACACGCGCGAGGTTTGGATTGACCGGGATTCCACAGTCCACGACAGCCTGATAATCAAGTATTTTAACTGCTCCTGTCTCCTTATCAAGCTCTATCTCGACCATGCCTACCATGTATGGTGGCGGTGAAACAGGTGATGAATATGTGGCTGTGACGTCTACAGGTATCGTGTTGTTGACCTGTGATTTTGTTGCTATATCGGAAAGACTTACGGAAACTGCCCCATTGTCTGCATCGTCCGGATTTATGATATACACCTCTTTACCGTCGAAATCCACCTCTGATGCAGCACAGCCCAGCAGCTGTGCACCGATTTTCTTTATATTTTCACGAAGCTCAAGTGCTGCATTCTGTGTGGCCATTCCTGTGATGTAGGTGGTTGATGAGGCATATGAACCCGAGTCATAAGGAGAAGCATCTGTATCCGCTCCAAACACTGTTATATCATCCGGCTCGCAGTCAAGTACCTCAGCCGCCATCTGCGAAAGTATTGTATCACAGCCTGTTCCCATGTCTGCCGCGCCTATCATCATATTGTAGGTACCACAGTCTGAAAGCTTTAATGTACACGAGCCGACATCTACATTGGATATGCAGGAGCCCTGCATTGCAAGTGCCATGCCTGCCGCACGAACCTTGCCATTTCCCATGTCGCGGACAGGATACTTTTCTGCCCAGTGGAAATTGTCCGCGCAGTGCATTATGCATCTGTCGAGTGCACATGCATTTGCTGTCTCGCCAAAATATGCCGGCATAAACATGCCCTCGCGTACAATATTTTTCAAACGAAGCTCAACCGGGTCTATATGCAGCTTTTCTGCAAGCTCATTGACGGTTGATTCAAGTGCAAAGATACCCTGTGTGGCTCCATAGCCTCTATATGCTCCTGCCGCCTGCACGTTTGTGTACACAACATCGCACGAAAATCTGGTTGCCTCGCAGCCTCCTGTATAAAGCGGAAGCGATTTATGACCGGAAAGTCCTACTGTTGTAGTGCTATGCTCTCCGTATGCTCCACCATTTGACAGCGTATAAAGATCTATCGCCCTTATATGACCATCTTTCATCGCTCCGAGACGCACGGTGACTTCCATCTCATGACGCGGTGACGCGATAGTCTGACACTCTTTTCTGCTGTAGATTATCTTGCTCGGACGCTTTGTCTTCCAGGTAACAAATGCCGGATACACCTCACAGACCGCTGTCTGCTTGGCACCGAAACCTCCTCCGATACGCGGCTTTTCAGCGCGCACCATAGACTTTGGAATATCAAGTGCATTTGCCAGTATTCGGCGCAGGTGGAAAACTATCTGTGTCGAGCTGATACAGTGAAGTCTGCCGTATCTGTCTATCTCACAGTATGCCCTGCACGTCTCCATATATGCCTGCTGCGCTGCCTTTATGCGATATGTGTGCTCAATAATCTCATCGCACTCTGACAGAATTTTCTCCACGTTTCCATGCTCATCCTCCTCGTGATGAATGAGATTGCGCTTTACATCGCCTGTATCTATGCTGGATGACCAGTCATCCTCAGGATGCACGAGCACCTTGTTGTCCAGCGACTTTCTGAAGTCAAGCACCGGCTCAAGCACCGTGTACTTTACTTTTATCATGTTAAGAGCCTTGTCCACCGCCTTTTCAGATTCTCCGACCACTATAGCGACGGCGTCACCTACGCTTCTCACATGGCGATCAAGGATTAATCTGTCATATGGTGACGGCTCCGGAAATGTCTGGCCTGCGATAGAAAAACGCTTTTTCGGAACATCCTCCCAGGTGTATACTGCGACCATGCCCGGCACCTTAAGAGCGATATCTGTCTTTACATCCTCGACAATTGCATTTGCATACGGGCTTCTAAGAAGCTTTATGACAAGCGCATCACGCGGTGTGATATCATCGGTAAATACCGGCTTTCCGAGTAAAAGCTGGCTCGAATCCTTCTTCGGTATACATTTTCCAACCGCGTGGTAATCCCTTCTGGCGCGGTTGAAGCTGTTTTCGTTAGTTTGATTTGTGCTCATCCTGCCACTCCTTTCCGATATCCTCTCCATAGACGCCTGCCTCAAGATTAAGAGGTGCGCCCTCCTTCTTACTGTTTAAGAAATTTCTGATTGAGCGCAGCTGACTCTGATATCCTGTACAACGGCACAGATTTCCTGAAAGATATTCAAGAATTTCCTCGTCAGTCGGGTCAGGATTTTCTCTCAGAAGCGCCACAATATTTACAATATACCCCGGATTGCAGAAGCCGCACTGATCCGCTCCCTGTGCAGCAAAAAATCCTGTAAACTGCTTAGCTTCCTCCTCAAGTCCCTCGAGGGTGTCCACCGCTCTGCCGTCTGCCCTGCCTATCGGCGTGCTGCATGACAGCACAGGCTTTCCATCCAGAAGCACTGTACAAAGACCGCAGTTGCCTGACTCACAGCCTCTCTTCACCGAAAAGCAATTGTGCTTGCGGCAAAAGTCTAAAAGGACCATATCCTGGTCTACCGAGTCGGTTATTAACTTTCCATTTAATTTTATTTTAACATCCATATATATGAATTCCTTCCTACTTAATGCTCGTGCTTAATACTCGTTCTTAATGCTAATGCATTGACGCCATCGCACTAATAGAGCTGCCAAAATTCTGTTTACCTTACATGTGACTAGCGACAATTACTTTATATCATCGCAGATGTCAAGTGATTGTGTGACAGCGCGGCGTGTAAGCACCCTGCAGATTATCTCTCTATACTCAGCCCCTGCCCTTATATTGCTTCCAAAACGGATATGCTCTGCAACATATCCGGCAAATTTATCTATTTTTGCATTGGTTTCGGAGTTATCTGTCAAAGCTGCATTACCGTCTGTCTTTGCATCTGCTAAACAATCGAGTATGCCCTCCTCATCCCACACAGGCTCTGCCATATATGGTGATGCTCCGATAACCGCCACATACCTGCCGCTTCTATTTGCCACTGCACATGTGAGCACCGGAAAGTCTGTTGACTGATTTCTCTGGCTTAAGTATACTACGCCCTTTGCATTTTTCGGTACTATTACTGACACAAGCACATCGCGCGTGGTTCTTGGAAGTGCCGCAAATTCGTCCAAATCCATAATTCCCGCCTTGTGAAGCTGCACCTTTGCTCCCAGTGCCCTGAAAATCGTCATGACATCTGAAAATCCGAATCTGCCCCAGATGCTTCCTCCGACAGTTGCCACATTTCTAAACTGCACTCCGACGATATGTCTGACCGACTCTGCGATTGCGCCGTGTGTATATGCATTCAGTGCTTCATGAGTCTCTATCTGCCTGAGTGTTGCATACGCACCGATTCTAAACTCGTTCTCATCCTCATCAATCCTGTCAAGCCCGAGGTCGCACAGGTCAATTGCCGTGCCAAGCGTCTTATTTTTCATTTTGAGCCAGAGCATGCCGCCCAGCACAAAATTCGGTTTTTTCTGATAAAGCTCATAGGCTTCATCAAGGCTTTGCGCCCTCACATACTGATTGTAATAAAACATATTTTTCTCCTGTTATCCTGTTATATAGGTAACTATCAATTACCTCATTTCGATTTCATACATCGCTTCCCACCTGATGTCATGCTCCTTCATAAAGGCTATGAGGCACTCCCTGTCAGAAAGCTCTGCTCTCCATGCCAGCCCGCAGCCCGATATGACAGACGGAAGAGGGATCGTGCGTCCCGGAATACCACATGCCTTGCCCTTGATATCAAGCTTTAACGGTGCTGTGGTAGTCTCAAAGGTGATGATTAGCCGTTTTTTCTTTTCTCTTGCCAAATTTTTATCCATTACCTCACACCTTGTATAACTCTACGGACTTACAATAAGAGATGCCCCAGCCATCTTTTCTGCGATATCATACATGTTGGTCACCTCTCCGACTGCAAGCTTATCTGACAGCTCATAGTAATTCAGACAGGTTCCGCAGGTAAGAATTTTCACCCCACGGCTCTTAAGCTCCTTTAAATCCTCAAGTGACTCTGAGCCCTCACAGGTCAGCTTTGCTCCTCCATTGTAGAAAAGCATGGTTTCAGGCGGGTTGTCCTGCTGCGAAAGCGCGTAGATGAAGCCCTTTATAAGTACCTTGCCAAGCTCCTCGCTGCCCTCTCCCATATATGAAGAGCGGATTACAACAACCCTGTTATCTGCGGCCGGCCTGCATGTATACTGTGAAGCCTCGTCTGTATCCGAAAGCTCATCGGCATTTACAGCTTCAATTGTCAGCTTTACGCTATAGTTTCCGTCATCGAGCTTACTGCTATCGCAGCTATAGCCTTTCTGTACAGCCATCTTTTTTAAATTTTCCACTGCAACTTCATTGTCCACAAGTGTCTCCACTGTATCCGGCTGTGTGAGAGTCTCGATTGCTTTCTTTGTCTTTACTACCGGGATTGGACATGTATCCCCTATTGCATTTACTGTTATCATATTTATAATCCTCCCTATGTTATTTTAACTCGTCAGCCCTCAGACTGCAGGGCATGCAGCCTGTCAGCAAATTTGCATAAGCTATGGCAGCTTAAATCAACTCACATATATCGGCACATCTCGCCGCTTAACAAATCGTCCCACCTTTGCAGCCGGAAGCCCTGCGGCTTTAAGCTCATGCAAAAATGCATCTGCCTCAGAGGCTTTTACTGCAAACAGCAATCCTCCGGAGGTCTGCGGATCGAAAAGTACCTCCTCCATTGAGAAAGGTATATTTTTTGCAAAGCACACCTTATCACCTACATGGTTTCTGTTGCGCTGGGCCGCTGCCGGGAGGAAAAACTCATCTGCGCATCGCAGTGCTCCGGTAATGACCGGGATGGAAATCGAGTCGATAAGTGCTGTTATATCATCATTTAACATCTCACTCAGATGTCCTAAAAAGCTAAATCCTGTGACATCTGTGCATGCATGTATATCGAAAGCATGACTGATTTCGGATGCTGCCTTATTCAGTGTGGTCATAGAGCTTACCGCATCCTCAATTGCACCTAACGGAGCCTCCCCTACGCGGTTTGCGTTACATACAAGCCCCACTCCGAGTTTCTTTGTAAGTATAAGCACATCTGACGGCTGCCCTGTATTGTTGCTGTAGATGTGTTTGGGATGAACTGTGCCCATGACAGAAAGTCCGTATTTCACATCGCTGTCTGC
>ENA-OOQE01000337-OOQE01000337.1-human-gut-metagenome-genome-assembly--contig:-NODE-337-length-9282-cov-2.161591_pt1 | contig 9282 bp, 6 predicted proteins | sample MGYA00241087_ERZ501160 | MGnify/ENA primary metagenome ERZ501160 (study PRJEB25962, sample SAMEA2042496) | human gut metagenome | biome: human gut; feature: human-associated habitat; material: faeces...
ATCCGCTCCAATCAGTCGGGAAATACCGGAGACTGGTGGTATTCTTATCTAAACCAATGTTCTGTCTATAACACTGCGGTGGAAGCGGAAGGACAGAATAAGGAAGCCGGGCACAGCGGTTCCAATTTCGGTGTCGTTTACGGATATGTGGATGCTTACAATCAGGCATGGATGGCTAAACCAGAATTTTATTTCAATGTTCCCCGGAAATTGGTCGGCCTGTGGATCTGCAACACCTCATACACTTATGGTGTCATTACTTATGGTAATCAGTTCGGTTCTACGGGGGTAGCGACTCCTCTGAAAGAGATGAAAGGGTATTTCCAAGTGAATCTGGAATGTTATGATGCGAATGGCGGTCTGATCCGCACTTACAAACGTCTTTTAGCCGATTATCGTAACGGCCAACAACAGGTTGATCCTATCACGACATGGGATTATTGGGAAATCAATGCCGAAGGGGTGCAAAGTGTGAAATTCAACTTCGAGGGTTCGGATTCGGGAGCATACGGTTTGAATACTCCGGCTTATATCTGTATTGATGATATCACCATACAATAAAAAGAATACAAGGATATCCCTTCTGTCGGGGGTATCCCTGTTATTTTTCTAAAATCCACACATCATGCATCGTTTTCACTATTTTATTATTTCTGCCTGTATGCTGTTCACCTCCTGCAACAAGGATGAAGTCATTACCGAAGAAGTAGGAGGACAACCTATAATAGAACTTGACAGCGAGACCGGTATTTACACGGTCAAGGTCGATCACGAATTGACTATCGCCCCGACATACCAGAATGTTGAAGATGCTCTTTTTGCTTGGACGATAGACGGTACGCTGGTTTCTTCGGGTCCGTCTCTTCAACGTACATGGAATGAATGCGGGGATTTTTATGTCAAACTAAGAGTAGACAATGCGGAAGGCTATGCCGAAGAGGAACTGAAAGTAGAAGTGAAAGAACTCACCCCTCCGGTCATCTCACTGGCACTACCTTCGCAGGGGCTAAAAGTCGTCCGGAATACCGATTACACATTTACTCCCGATATTCAGCATTCGGATGTCGAAGGGTTCAAAATCGAATGGGTACGGGAAGGAAAAATCGTTTCCACCGAGAATACTTATACTTTCAATGAAAAAGAACTCGGTGTTTATACGGTGACAATCAACGCTTCCAATATAGATGGGACAACAACGAAAGACGTAAGCGTAGAGGTCGTGGAAACGATGCCCTACGTTGTCAAATTCCCGACCCCGTCTTACCTGCAAACATCCACGGACAGGTACACTTTTGCCGACCGTCCTGTTTTCCTGCGTCCGTTGTTGGAGTATTTCGACAATCCCCGTTTTGAGTGGAGTGTGGACGGTCAGGTCATGGAAGGAGAAGTGGAACGCATGTTCAAGTTCACGCCGTCCGCACCCGGAGAATACACCGTCTCCTGTACTGTGTCGGAAGACACACCGACGGAAAAAATAAGCAGGAATATCGACAAAGGGAAAACGGCTGTCACTGCCACCGTAAAAGTCGTTTGTGTGGACAAAAAGGAACAAGACGGCTTCCGGGCTTCGGGAAGTTCCAAGCTCTGGAATAAAGTCTATGAATATACCCCAGCTCCCGGCCAATTTATCAACGAGACGAGCACGATAGGCGGTATGACCGGCAACGAAACATCCCCTGAAGCGGCTGTCGCATGGGCAACACAGCGTTTGAAAGACAAACTGCACGTCTCTTTAGGTTCTTTCGGGGGTTATATCATCGTCGGCTTCGACCACAGTATTCCCAATTCGGGTAACCAATATGATTTCTGTGTTCAGGGGAACGCCTTTGACGGCAGTTCCGAACCGGGTATCGTATGGGTCATGCAAGATATAAACGGAAACGGATTGCCGGATGACGAGTGGTACGAACTGAAAGGATCTGAAGCAGGCAAGGAAGAAACAATACAGAATTTTGAAGTGACCTATTACCGTCCGGAAGGCAAAAAAATGGATGTCCAATGGATCAGTTCCGACGGTAGAAACGGCTGGGTAGACTATCTGTCCGCTTATCATACACAAGACTATTATTATCCGGCTTGGATTTCGGAAAACAGTTATACCCTGACAGGCACTTGTCTGGCCGCCCGCAACACCCAAGATTCTCAAACCGGTTATTGGGATAATCAGAGTTATGACTGGGGGTACGTGGATAATTTCGGAAACGACCAGATAGAAGGCGGCAGGACGGTGGATGGAAGCGGACAAAGGAACGGTTTCAAAATTTCCAATGCCATCCATGCCGATGGAACGGAAGCCAATCTGCAATATATTGACTTTATCAAAATACAATGCGGTGTTCTGGCCAAAAGCGGCTGGCTGGGCGAAGTTTCTACGGAGGTATTTTCTTTTGAGGATCTAACCAAATAATAAAAATTACAAGTATGAAAATTTATTTTCTTCCCATGCTCCTATCCTTGTTCTTTTTGGGAGCGTGTGACAAAAACGATGAAATTATACCTGAAGATGCAGATGAAAATTTCATCACATCGGTCGTGATGACCGTGGACGGGAAATCGTACACGGCCGACATTACGGACAATACAGTAACAATAACCGTTCCCTATACGGTATCGCTGAACAACGCCGAAGTGGAATTCAAGTACACAACTTCTGCAACAATCATACCTGATCCTGAAACGGTAACGGACTGGGATAACGAACGAACCTTCCGGGTGACATCCTATAACGGAGATGCCCGCGAATATACCTATAAGGTCGTGAAAAGCGAGATAGAATCTGACGGAGATGTGGAGTTGAAGACCACCGAGGAGGTAGCTTCTTTTGCCGCAACCAAAACAACCGTTGTCAAAGGGAACCTGATTATCGGCTCTGATGCGGAAGAGGCAGAAAAAATCACTGACATATCTGCATTGGCATCTTTGAAAGAGGTTACTGGCAACATTGTCATTCGTAACAGTTACAACGGTGCAGACTTGACAGGGTTGGATAATATCGTTTCTGCCGGAGGTTTACAGGTAGGTTCGACCGATGTCGCCTCGAAAGCTACGGAACTTCACATGATTTCCATGAAAGCATTGGAAACGCTCTCCGGAGACATATCGGTATATAACGACCAAGTGACGTATGTCCTATTCGAGAAACTGGCAACTATTGAAGGAAGCGTGATGTTCAATGCGTCGTCGTTACAGAGTTTTGAGTTTCCGGTTCTGACTACTGTAGGTCAGGATCTGAATCTTCAAGGACTCAATGAAGAGAACACAGCAGCCGGTTCGATTGCGTCTTTGGAAATACCGGAACTGACAAGTGTCGGAGGGGTCTTGTCCGTAAACAATCTTGCCAAGCTGACTTCCATGAGCTTCCTTAAGCTGAAAGAGACCGGTGGCCTTGATTTCCATACCGTCCCCGTGATGTTGGAAACCATCAACCTTCCGGAAATCGAAACAGTAAACGGAAGTATTATTATGGAAGCCAATATGGAAGCTCCTCCTACCGGTAGTTTTGTTCCCCAACGAAATGACGTGCTTCAGGCTTTCGGTGGAATGGACAAACTGACAACGATAAAGGGACAGATAAAGATAAAGAATTTCACGGCACTCAAACAACTTCCCGACTGGAGCAAGATCACCACACTTGGAAGCATCACGCTGGATTATCTTGAAGATGTGAGCGGAACACTGCTGTTGCCGAACGCCCGATTTGAAACCTTCGGAGAAACAGCGCCCCAGATTGAAATTATAAACAAGGTGCAGCTCTCCAAAATTGAAACAGCCGAAGATTTGTCAAATGTAAATTTTGTCATCACCAGTCTCACGAATAATAAGTTCCCTGAAATCACGTTCAAGAATATCAAAGACTTCACTTGTAAGCCAACCACCAACAATACCGATTATACCATATCGACAATTCAACATGTATATGGAAATCTAAATGTGACAGGCCAAATGCGAAGCAATGCCAAATTTCCCGACTTGGAAATCATAGATGGATATGGATATATCCAAATACCCATGTTTGCTTCAATCACAATGCCAGTCTTGAAAGAAGTGGGAGGACAGTTCTATTTATCTGGAAATTTTACCAGTTGTAACTTGCCCTTACTATCCAAAGTTTGTTGTTCAGCTTCTCCTGTATATTATAAAGAGGGAGAGGGTTCGTTAGCAATATCTTTACAAAGTAAATCGCTGGATATTCCGGAATTGCTTCACGTAGGAGGTGAAGGGTTGTTCGTTAATAAAGCAACAGGCATTACTTGTGATAAATTACAGACTATAGATGGTACGCTACAGATAAAAAGTGCGACTTCTCTTTCTCAGGAAACACTTTCCATGGAGAAGTTGGAGACCTTGCATGGGGTTGTTTTTGACGGTTTGACGAAATTTACCGACTACACTTTCTTCGGCAAGTTTATAGAAAACGGAATGATTACGGGGGAAAGTTGGAGCGTGACGAAATGTGGGTATAACCCAACCTTCCAAAATATGAAGGACAAACAATATACGCAGCAGGATTAAACCTTATACCTTAACCAGAGTACCCGTAATGATTCGGGTACTCTTTTTTATCCGAATGACAATGAGCAGAACAATACAACGGATTTGCCTTTTTCTTTTCTGCCTGCCAGTTTTCGGCAGTTGCATGAAATGGGATTACGGAGAGATGGAAGATTTCTCTGTATCGGCCTCTGGTCTTTTCATTACCAACGAGGGGAATTTCCAGTACAGCAATGCCACGCTTTCCTACTACGATCCCGCCACGTGCGAAGTGGAGAATGAAGTGTTTTACCGTGCCAACGGGTTCAAGTTGGGCGATGTGGCCCAGTCTATGGTTATCCGGGACGGTATAGGCTGGATCGTGGTGAACAACTCGCATGTGATTTTCGCCATCGACATCAATACTTTCAAGGAAGTGGGCCGTATCACAGGTTTCACCTCACCCCGGTATATCCATTTTCTGTCGGATGAGAAAGCCTATGTGACGCAGATATGGGACTACCGTATCTTCATCATCAACCCCAAGACATACGAGATTACCGGCTATATCGAATGTCCAGACATGGACATGGAATCGGGTTCCACCGAACAAATGGTACAATACGGCAAGTACGTCTATGTGAACTGCTGGTCGTACCAGAACCGCATCCTGAAAATCGACACGGAGACGGACAAGGTCGTGGACGAACTGACCATCGGCATACAACCTACTTCGCTGGTCATGGACAAATACAACAAGATGTGGACCATCACGGATGGCGGTTACGAGGGCAGCCCATACGGTTACGAGGCACCGTCTCTCTATCGTATAGACGCCGAGACTTTCACCGTAGAGAAACAGTTCAAGTTTAAGCTGGGCGACTGGCCTTCGGAAGTCCAGCTCAACGGTACACGGGATACACTTTACTGGATCAACAACGATATTTGGCGAATGCCGGTGGAAGCCGACCGTGTTCCCGTCCGGCCTTTTCTGGAGTTTCGGGACACCAAATACTACGGCCTTACGGTCAATCCCAACAACGGGGAGGTATATGTGGCCGACGCTATTGATTACCAGCAACAAGGTATCGTGTATCGCTATTCGCCGCAAGGCAAGCTGATCGATGAATTTTACGTGGGAATCATTCCGGGAGCTTTCTGCTGGAAATAACGAGGAAGGAGGACAAAAATGAAAAGACATCTTATTCTATTGTTCGTGGGGGTAAGCCTGCCCTTTCTGCTTGCCGCCCAGCAGAAAAATTCCGTCAGCATTACCAAAAGGGTACTACGTATTCCGGAGGTTACGGTGGTGGGCAAACGACCTATGAAGGATATAGGCGTGCAACGAACCCGTTTCGATTCCATCGCCATGAAAGAGAACATCGCCTTGTCTATGGCCGATGTGCTGACATTCAACTCATCCGTTTTTGTCAAGAACTACGGACGCGCCACGTTATCCACCGTGGCTTTCCGGGGTACCTCTCCCTCGCATACCCAAGTGACGTGGAATGGTATGCGCATTAACAACCCGATGCTGGGCATGACGGATTTTTCCACCATCCCTTCTTACTTTATCGATGATGCCTCGCTGCTGCACGGAACGTCATCGGTAAACGAAACGGGCGGCGGCTTGGGTGGTCTGGTCAGGCTCTCCACTTCTCCGGCCAACCATGAAGGGTTCGGGTTGCAGTACGTGCAGGGAGTGGGGTCGTTCAGCACGTTCGACGAGTTTCTCCGCCTGACCTACGGTGACAAACACTGGCAGTCCTCCACCCGTGTGGTGTATTCCTCTTCCCCCAACGACTACAAATACCCAACCACGACAAAAAAATCAATATTTACGACGAGGACAAGAACATCATCGGTTCCTATTACCCGACGGAACGCAACCGCAGCGGGGCTTATAAGGATCTGCACGTCTTGCAGGAAATTTATTATAACACGGGCGAAGGCGACAAGTTCGGGCTAAACGCCTGGTATATCAATTCCAACCGGGAACTGGCGATGCTCAGCACGGATTACGGGAACGACATGGACTTCGAGAACCGCCAAAGGGAGCAGACGTTTCGCGGCGTCCTCTCGTGGGATCGCGTGCGGGAGAAATGGAAGGTCGGTGTAAAAGGCGGCTATATACACACATGGATGGCCTATGATTACAAGCGGGACAAGGGAAACGGCGAAATGGCTTCGATGACCCGCTCACGCAGTAAGATTAACACGTTCTACGGAAGTGCGGACGGGGATTATGCTCCTTCAGAGAAATGGCTGTTCACGGCCGGTGTTTCCGTACACCAGCATTTGGTGGAAAGCGCGGACAAAAATATCATCTCGCAGGAAGGTAACAAGGCTGTTGTCGGGTATGACAAGGGACGTGTCGAGTTTTCCGGTTCCGTTTCTGCGAAATGGCGGCCTGTCGATCGTTTTGCCGCCTCGCTTGTCCTTCGCGAGGATATGTTCGGTACGGAATGGGCCCCGGTTATCCCGGCTTTCTTCATCGACGGGGTACTGTCGAAAAAAGGCAATATCGTGGCGAAAGCATCCATCTCCCGGAACTACCGTTTTCCCACGCTGAACGACCTCTATTTTCTGCCGGGCGGTAATCCCGACCTGAAAAGCGAGCACGGCTTCACATACGACGTGGGGTTGTCGTTCTCGGTGGGGAAAGAAAATGTATATGCTTTGAGCGGTGGTATCAACTGGTTCGATTCGCACATCGACGACTGGATCATCTGGCTACCCACAACCAAGGGATTCTTCTCCCCCAGAAACCTCAAAAAGGTACATGCTTACGGGGCAGAGACCAACGCCCACCTTGATATAATGCTCGGAAAGGACTGGAAACTGGATATGAACGGAACTTTCTCGTGGACTCCCTCGATCAACGAGAGCGAACCGATGAGTCCGGCAGACCAATCCGTCGGCAAACAGTTGCCATACGTGCCGGAGTTTTCCGCAACGGTGACCGGACGTCTGTCATGGCGGACATGGAGCCTGCTTTACAAATGGTGTTATTACAGCCAGCGTTATACCATGTCGAGTAATGACTATACCCTGACGGGCTATCTGCCCCCTTACTTCATGAATAACGTGACACTGGAAAAACAGCTCTCTTTCCGATGGGCCGATCTGTCGCTAAAGGGCAGCATCAACAACCTGTTCGATGAAGAATACCTTTCCGTATTGTCCCGTCCCATGCCGGGCATCAATTTCGAGATATTCATCGGCATAACACCCAAGTTCGGAAAAAACAAAAATAGTAAACGATAATCTGCATCAATATGAACGCATTAAAGAATTTAAGCCTGATTTTGTTGCTTTCTCTGGCATTTACAGGCTGCCACAACAAAAGCTCAAAAATCAATGATTTCAACCTGCTGCTTTATGCTCCCGAATATGCCTCCGGCTTCGACATCAAAGGGGCGGGCGGGAAGGAAAGCGTACTGATAACCGTCAGGAATCCCTGGCAGGGAGCGGACAGTGTAACCACATGGCTGTTTATCGTCCGCAACGGTGAAGAGGTTCCCGAAGGGTTTGCAGGACAGGTACTCAAAGGAGACGCCAAACGTATCGTGGCGATGTCTTCCACTCATATCGCCATGCTTGACGCAATCGGTGAAGTCCGGTGTATAACCGGCGTTTCGGGAATCGACTACATTTCCAACCCAGACATCCAAGCCCGCCGCGACAGTATTGGCGATGTCGGCTATGAAGGGAACATCAACTACGAGTTGCTGCTCTCGCTCGATCCCGACCTCGTTCTGCTCTATGGGGTGAACGGCGCAAGCGCAATGGAAAGCAAACTCGAAGAACTCGACATACCGTTCATGTATGTCGGCGATTATCTTGAAGAGTCGCCTCTCGGCAAGGCCGAATGGATGGTAGTGCTTTCAGAAGTCACAGGAAAACGTGAGAAGGGTGAAAAAGCCTTTGCCGCAATCCCGGTCAGATACAACGCCTTGAAAAAGAAAGTGGCCGACAGTACCCTCGGCACTCCTTCGGTTATGCTTAATGTTCCCTATGGCGACTCGTGGTTCATGCCTTCAACCCAAAGTTATGTAGCCCGCTTGATTACTGATGCGGGAGGCCGCTATATCTACCAGAAGAACACGGGAAACGCTTCTATCCCCATTGACTTAGAAGAAGCATATCTGCTCGCGTCGGATGCGGACATGTGGTTGAACGTGGGAATGGCGAACTCCCTTGACGACTTGAAGGCATCATGTCCGAAATTCACCGATACCCGATGTTTCAAAAATGGAGAGGTGTATAACAACAACGCCCGTACCAACACAGCCGGGGGTAACGACTATTACGAGTCTGCCGTCGTGAATCCTGACATCGTGCTCCGCGACCTCGTGAAGATATTCCATCCTGAACTGGTGCAGGAAGAGTGTGTGTATTACAAGCAACTGAAATAGATGCGTTCCCGTTCGACTATATTATTCTCCATATTGATTACGCTCACGGTCGGTCTTTTTTTACTGGACTTGGCCGTGGGAGCTGTCAACATTCCGATCCGCGATGTATGGGCAGCACTGACCGGGGGAAATTGTTCCCGTGCCACGGAAAAAATCGTACTCAACATACGCCTCATAAAAGCTATAGTGGCACTGTTGGCCGGGGCTGCCTTATCGGTCAGCGGTCTTCAGATGCAGACCCTCTTCCGTAATCCTCTTGCCGGTCCCTATGTCCTTGGCATCAGTTCCGGTGCAAGTCTCGGTGTGGCACTTGTGGTACTTGCCGGGATCGGTTCATCAATAGGCATTGCCGGAGCAGCGTGGGTGGGTGCGGCTGTCGTGTTGCTCGTGATAA
>ENA-OOQE01000352-OOQE01000352.1-human-gut-metagenome-genome-assembly--contig:-NODE-352-length-8873-cov-2.214448_pt1 | contig 8873 bp, 9 predicted proteins | sample MGYA00241087_ERZ501160 | MGnify/ENA primary metagenome ERZ501160 (study PRJEB25962, sample SAMEA2042496) | human gut metagenome | biome: human gut; feature: human-associated habitat; material: faeces...
AGACCGATAAACACCGCCGACAGCATGGTAAATACATACGCCTGGATAAAGGCCACCAGCAATTCCAATCCGTTCATAAAGATATTGAACAGCACTGAAGCTACCGTCAGCGAACCGTTCAAGGCAGGCCCCATACTCGCCGATATGAATATCAGACATGTAAGCACCAGCATCGCCATGTGTCCTGCCAGCATATTGGCAAAAAGACGTATCATCAAGGCAAACGGCTTCGTAAAGATTCCGAAGAACTCGATAAACGGCATCATGGGCACAGGCACTTTCAGCCACCAGGGCACATCGGGCCAGAAAATATCTTTCCAATATGCCTTGGTTCCGAAAATATTAACGGCAAGGAATGTGCAAACGGCCAGCACCATTGTAATTGCAATGTTACCGGTGACATTTGCCCCGCCCGGAAACACCGGAATCAATCCCATAAGGTTGTTTATGAAGATAAAGAAGAATGCAGTAAGCAAGTAAGGGGCAAACTTACGGTACTTCGGTCCTACACAGCTCTTTATGACATCATCATTCACCATCATAATGAACATCTCCATAAACCCGACGAAACCGCCCGGAGCCGCACTGTCCTGAGGATGCCTGCGATACCAGCGGGCAACGCTCAGTACAATGACTATCAATAATACACTGTTGATGAGCAATGCCAGCGTAACCTTCGTAATGGATATATCCCACGGGCGCACCTCATTGCCTGCTGCATCGTGCTCCACCAGTTTTCCTTCGTACTTGCTGCCTTCCGGAGCAATGGAAAGTCCCTCGTAACTGCCTCCGTTCTCCTCCAGACGGGAAGAAAGGAATACGTGCCACCCCGTTGTGCCGCTATATACAATGACGGGCAACGGAATGATAACCTTCGTTTCTCCGAAATCGGTGATGTGCCATTCGTACGAATCGCCGATATGCCCGAACACGATTTCCTTTACGTCTACCGTATTCTCCTCTTGCTCGGCAGGAGTCACATCGTCACGTTGGGCCATGCTGTCGAGTTCGGCCACAAGGCCGTTTTGCGCTGCGGGAATACTGTCGGCCTGCATAGAAACGGCAGGTAATGATAACCCACATGCCAGCAATACTCCGGTTAGTATGTTACGCAATTGTTTCATTTTCTTGTCTCTTTTTCTTTTTCAGCTTCCGGTTCATTTCAAAAGTGAAGAAAAACCAGGAGTCATAAGTCAAATATATCAGATAGTTAGCGATGAACGTCAACAGGAACTCTTTTGCTTCCTCACGCACTGCAACGCAATACACCAGCATCACAATAATAGATGCAAGCATCCGCATAACACGCATCAGCAGATATATCTGCAACATCCGCCCCGGCATCCGGTAACGGCAGCTTTCAACCATGTTTATCATAAACACGCCGAAAACAAGGAAGAAGGCAGGTATCAGCGGATAACCGCCGAAATAGTGGTGCGGGAATACCGAATAATAAACCCATCCGCCTATGCCGCCCACCAATACCGTTAGAAGCGCCACTTGCCACAAATAGTTCCGTTTTGTTATACTCACATCAATCCGATTTAAGGTTGGTAATCAAAAAGAGTCAGTCTATACAAACCGAAACTCTGTTGCTGTTCATCTCTACAAAACCGCCATGAATATCCAGTGCACGTTCTTCGCCGTCTTTCGTTACATAAGCCAGCGTACCTGCTTTCAACGACGATACAATGGGTGCATGTTGCACCAGAATAGTAAACGAGCCAAGCGTACCCGGCAATGTTACACTATCTACTTCGCCTGTGAAGATTTCCTTTTCCGGCGATACAATATCCAAATGCAGTCCTTTCATCTTTATAGTCTACTGAATTTTTATTTCTTTGCCTGTTCCAGCAATTTCTTTCCTTTCTCTATTGCTTCCTCGATAGTGCCGACATTCAGGAAAGCCGGTTCGGGCAGATAATCGACTTCACCGTCCAGAATCATTTTAAACCCTTTAATGGTATCTTCTATAGAGACCATTGTACCGGGAACTCCGGTAAACTGTTCGGCCACAGCAAAAGGCTGTGACAAGAAACGTTGTACACGGCGGGCACGATTCACCAATGTGCGGTCGGCATCCGAAAGTTCTTCCATACCGAGGATAGAGATAATATCCTGCAACTCCTTGTTGCGTTGGAGAATCTGCTTTACGCGCTGAGCTACTTCGTAATGCTCCTGACCTACGATATGCGGGTCGAGAATACGAGAGGTAGACTCCAACGGGTCGACAGCCGGATAGATGCCAAGTTCGGTAATCTTACGGCTCAATACCGTTGTTGCATCCAGGTGCGTGAAAGTAGTGGCGGGTGCAGGGTCGGTCAGGTCATCGGCAGGAACATATACTGCCTGTACGGAAGTGATGGAACCGTTGCGTGTAGAAGTAATGCGTTCCTGCATAGCACCCATTTCCGTTGCAAGTGTAGGCTGATAACCTACGGCTGAAGGCATACGTCCTAAAAGTGCTGAAACCTCTGAACCTGCCTGTGTGAAACGGAATATGTTGTCGATGAAAAGCAGCACGTTCTGGTGCTTCTCATCCCTGAAATACTCTGCCATTGTAAGTCCTGTCTCAGCTACACGCATACGTGCTCCTGGTGGCTCGTTCATCTGTCCGAACACTAGGGCTGTTTTTTCCAGAACTCCTGATTCCTTCATTTCTGTCCAGAGATCATTTCCCTCTCTGGAACGCTCTCCGACTCCTGTAAAGATTGAGTAGCCGCCGTGCTCTGTTGCGATATTGCTGATGAGCTCCTGGATGAGGACTGTTTTTCCTACTCCGGCTCCTCCGAAGAGTCCGATTTTTCCACCCTTTGCATATGGGGCAAGGAGGTCGATGACCTTGATACCTGTCTCGAGGATTTCCTCTGCAGGGTTCTGCTCCTCAAATGTTGGTGGTTCTCTGTGGATTTCCCACTTTTCTTCTGTATCAGGCTGTGCTCCGCCGTCGATAGCTTCACCGAGCACGTTGAACAGTCTGCCGAGAGTCTGCTCTCCGACAGGTGTCTTGATGCCGGCGCCTGTGGCTGTTACTTCCATATCTCTGTGAAGTCCCTCACTGGAAGCAAGCATGATACAGCGTACTGTATTATTTCCAATATGCTGTGCGACTTCCATCACACTTTTTTTGTCACCATTTAAAACTTCTAGTGCGTCTCTGATTGCCGGCAGGTTCTCATCCTCGAACTCTACATCGACAACAGGACCCATAACCTGGATAATTTTTCCTGTTTTCATCAAAAAGCCTACTTTCTCTTTTTCTTCTGCGATTTAGCACCGGCTATTACCTCTGTAATCTCCTGTGTAATCGCTGCCTGTCTGGCACGGTTGTAAAGAATGTCAAGCTCTGCAAGCATGTCCCTCGCACTGTTTGATGCGGACTGCATCGCCATCATTCTGGCGTTCTGCTCACATGAAAATGACTCTACAAGAGCACCGTAGACAAATCCAACAACGTAGTTTGGTACGATACGATCCATGACTGCCTCAGGCGATGGCTTGAGTGCCAGCTCCTCCCTCGGTATATCTATAGGAATCTGCACAGTGAAGTCTGCCTTTTTCAGCGGCAGAAGCTGTGACATCTGTGTTTCCTCCTGAATCGCATTTATCATGCTGGTATAGATAATATAAACTTCGTCCAGCTCGTTATGTAGATATAGCTCCAAAATTTCTTCTGCAATATTTCTGGCACGGTTGAGTGTCGGATTCTGAACTGTGTAGTGGAACTGTTTTTCAATCTCAATTCCACGCTGTTCAAAATAATGACGTCCTAGCTCTCCGAGTACGAAAAGTGAATGGTTCGGATGATTCTTTAAGTGCTCCTCAGCCATTTTCAGGATATTGTGGTTGTATGAGCCCGCAAGTCCTTTATCGGCTGTGATTACGATATATCCGACCTTTCTGTCCTCAGGCAGCTTATCCTCGTTGGTCTTGAAATAGATGTCCTCCATATCAGGCAGATGCCTGAGTATTCGGCTCATCTCTGATTGCAGTGTGAAGAAATACGGCTCTGTATCTGCCAGCATCTTTTTGGACTTTTTCAGCTTCGAAGAAGAAATCATATACATGGCATTTGTGATTTTAAGCGTATCATTGATACTTTTTATTCGATCCTGTATTTCCTTCGTGTTTGCCATAATACTACCTGTTACCCTTTATACTCTTTTACTGCATCCATGATTTTATTTACGAGCTCTTCATCAATGGCTCTGTTCTCTTCGATCTTCTGTCCGATTTCCGGATAAGAAAGATCCATATATGAGAGGATATCGCCCTGATATTTCTTGACATCTTTTGTCTCAATTGTGTCAAACACACCATGGTTTGCCATGATAAGTGTCATTACCTGCTCATGCAGTGACAGTGGATGGCAAAGCGGCTGTTTTAACAGCTCCATAAGTGCTTTTCCATGTGCAAGCTGTGCCTTTGTGGCATCGTCAAGGTCTGATGCAAACTGTGTGAAGACCTCCATCTCCCTGTACTGTGCCAGGTCGATACGGATGCTTCCTGATGCCTTCTTCATGGCCTTTGTCTGGGCAGCTCCACCAACTCGGGATACTGAAAGACCTACGTTTACAGCCGGTCTCATACCTGCGTTGAAGAGGTTGCTCTCTAGGAATATCTGTCCGTCTGTGATAGATATTACGTTGGTAGGGATATATGCTGATACGTCTCCTGCCTGCGTCTCGATGATTGGGAGTGCTGTGATTGAGCCTCCGCCAAGCTCATCGCTCAGACGGCTTGATCTCTCGAGCAGTCTTGAGTGGAGATAGAATACGTCTCCTGGATATGCCTCACGTCCCGGTGATCTCTCGAGCAGCAGTGAAAGTGCTCTGTATGCTACCGCATGCTTTGAAAGGTCATCATATACGATAAGTACATCCTTGCCCTGATGCATGAAATGCTCTGCCATGGCTGTTCCTGCGTATGGTGCGATGTACTGCAGTGAAGCAGGATCGCTGGCTGTTGATGAAAGCACGATTGAGTAATCCATTGCGCCGTGTTTTGTCAGAGTTGACACAATTTTTGCTACTGTTGATGCTTTCTGACCAATTGCTACATATATACAGATAACATCCTTGCCCTTCTGGTTGATGATGGTATCTGTGGCAATTGATGTCTTTCCTGTCTGACGGTCACCGATGATAAGCTCTCGCTGTCCACGTCCGATTGGGAACATTGAATCGATTGAGAGGATTCCTGTCTCAAGTGGAGTATCTACTGACTTTCTGTCCACGATACCCGGTGCCTCATTCTCGATTGGTCTGTAATCTTCCTCTTTGATATCGCCCTTTCCATCAATAGGCTCACCTAAAGCATTGATGATTCGGCCGATAAAGCCTTCGCCCACAGGGATTCCGGCTTTTTTCTTTGTTCTTACTACTTTGGTTCCTTCATGGATTCCGTGGTCTCTTCCGAAAAGGATTACTCCGATTTCATTCTGACGGATATCCTGAACCATTCCTTTTACTCCATTATCGAATACTACGATCTCACCGTACATGGCATGGTCGATGCCGTATATTGTGGCGATTCCGTCGCCGACGTAGATTACCTCTCCGGTCTCACGGCTCTCGGTATCGAAGTCGAAATTCTCTATCTCGCTCTGGATAATGGAGATTATGTCTGTTGCACTGATTGCGCCCACAGGGGTCACCTCCTGGTCAATTTTCTTTCAAGCTCACGAAGCTTTCCTTCGTAGCTTCTGTCATACTCTGTATTAAGAGTCTTAATCACATATCCACCTAAAAGTGTTTCGTCCACTTTCTGTGTAAGGGATATTTCATATTCCGGATATTTGCTTTGTAGCAGCGCCTTGGCGTCATTTGCTTCCTCGTCGGTTGCGGCCTCTGCACTGATAAGCTCAGCTCTTATGATATGGTTTTTCTCATCCCAGTATCTGTAATATGCCTCAAAGATTTCATTCATTTCAGCGGCATATCCAAGCTTTACCATTTCCTTTATGAAGCTTGTGATAAGCTTTGGCTCACTCTCAAATCCGTATACCTTTTCTATGATGTCATACTTTTTTGTCAGCGGTATAAGTGGATTTGCGAGCGTCTGTGCAAGCTTTTCTGTCACAAAGTATACTCTCTGTGCTTCCTCCACATCACGACGCTCTACAGCCAGCCTGTACAAAACTATTGCATTATTTACTGCTGCCTGTGTCATTAGCTTCACCTGTCTTTACAATCTTTCTCGCTGCTAAGATGGCAAGTTTTGCAATTTCAGCCTCAGCGGCCTTTGTTGCCTTATCCTGCTCGCTAGCAATGTCCGCTTTTGCTTTTTCAAGCATACTGTCTGCTTCCTGTTTGGTTCTCTCAAGAGCCTTCTCCTGCTCAGCCTCGGCTCTTGCCCTGGCATCGAGGATTATCTGGTCTGCCTGAGTCTTTGCACTCTCGAGCTTCTTTTTATAGTCGCTCTTTAAGCTTTCTGCATCGTCCTGACTCTTCTTTGCTTCCGAGAACTGCTTCTGAATCATTTCGTCTCTCTGATTGATCACGCCCATCACGCGGTCAAAGAGGAATTTCTTAAATATCCAGTACAGGAAAAGCAGATTGACTACTGTCCATATTATGTTCCATGGATCAATTTTTAACATTGCTCTACCTTCCTTTCTGTTTCACCTGGTTGTAACTGTCAGTTACGCTGCCTGATTATTTAAGGAAGAGGATGATAAGTAATGCGATAACGAAACCGTAAATAGCTGTTGCCTCTGCAAGGGCACATCCTAAAAGAAGTGATTTAGAGATTTTGCTCTCAGCCTCCGGCTGTCTTGCGATTGCGTCTACTGCGCTGCTTGTTGCCTTACCGATTCCAAGTCCGGCTCCGATTCCTGTTAATACTGCGATTCCAGCTCCGATTGCTACTAATAATGTTGATGACATAATGTGTTCTCCTTTTCTTGCTTATATGCTTTCTTTTGGTTAGCAATTATTTTGTTTCTTTTGTAAGCGAGGTTACATTTTCCATGCTTACGATGTGAAAATAAATGATGTGGTGTTTCATGCCTCATCAGGTCTTCTTACTCGGTTGCCTCCTTGATGAAAAGTCCTGTCAGGAATACAAATACATATGCCTGTATAAGTCCATCAAAGATGTCAAAATAACAACTGAATACTGCCGGGACGATTGCCGGGACGACCATCTTTAAAAGCTCCATGATTACGAATGAACCAAGGACATTTCCAAATAATCGCATACACAGCGATAATGGTTTGATAAAGATCTCAAGGATATTGATAGGTAGTATTACCGGCATTGGCTCTGCAAAGCTTTTAAGCCACCTTTTGGTGCCCTTTGCCCTGATTCCTGCCACCTCGATAAGAACTATGCTCATTACAGCGAGTGCTGCGGTGACGTTCATATCCTTTGTCGGCGGTTTGAAGCCAAGTAAACCTATCAGATTTGCTATTCCTATATAGATGATTACTGTTGCCAGATATGGTATGTAATCCTTTCCTTTTTCTCCGAGTGTCTCACTGAAGAAATCATTAAGGAATTTGACTCCTGCCTCTACGGCTACCTGTCTGCGTCCGGGATTTTCAACTGAAAGATTTCTGCCGAGAAAAAAGCACAGTAAAAATACCGCTGCCATTATTATCCATGTGACTACTACCGACTCGTATATGGGTATGCCTCCGAATATCGGTATCTTGAATACCACGTCACAATTGAGTTCCTCTAACAGTCCATCTACCAGAGCATCCATCTGCGTTACCTCCTTTCTTTTTTGCTATATGAAATTTGATACGCAAATTGTTTCTTAATAACTCAAGATGTGTTTTGTCTGACCTTTGATGTTTGTTTGTTCTTGATTTAATAAGAAGCAACTATCGTTGTACTTGATTTTAGTCACATCGTTTTATAAAGTCAACGTTTCATTTTTATATTATTTGACTGGCAAAGTTTCACATTTTTTAGTTAGCTTTTTATACATTTTCAACAATTTAAGTTTTTATTTTTGTGTAGTTTTTCTATTGCGTTTTGGGAATGTTTAGATTTATTTTATTTTTATTTGCGTTTTATTAAAAATTTCCAAATAATCCGGGAAAAATTTCCCTTTTTTTCACAGTTTTTCACAATGCATTTGAATTGCGGGGTTTTGGCTCTATTTACCTTCTTGTCGCTTTGCCCACGGCTGTTGCCGCGGGCTCGCTCTCCATGAGGGTTTGCCCAGGCCTAGCCCAACATCACATCGAGTGTCATCATGAGGCAGAAGCCCACCATAAATGCTATGGTGGCACGGTTTGAGTGACCACCCTCTGACATTTCCGGCACGAGTTCTTCTATGACTACATATATCATGGCTCCGGCGGCGAAGCTTAGCAGGTACGGCATCACCGGCTCTATTATTCCGATGGCAAGTATCGTAAGTATTCCCGCTATTGGCTCGACTATTCCCGACAATACTCCGTATACAAAGGCTCTAAGCTTTGAGCTTCCTGTGCTATGTAATGGCATGGATATGATTGCGCCCTCCGGAAAGTTCTGTATGGCTATTCCGATTGCCAGTGAAAGAGCTGCTGCCCTCGTGATGGTGGTGGTTCCTGATATCCAGCTTGCGTAGAGCACTCCGACTGCCATGCCCTCCGGTATATTATGTAATGTAACTGCAAGCACCATCATTGTCTGTCTGCTGAAATTGCTCTTTGGTCCCTCGACTGAATTATCGAGATGCATATGCGGTGTTATCGTATCCAGTATCAATAGGAAAAACATTCCGAGCATAAATCCTGCTACTGCCGGGATGAACTGCATTTTTCCAAGGCTCTGTGACTGCTCAAGTGCCGGAATCAGAAGACTCCAGACTGATGCCGCAATCATTACGCCTGCTGCAAAGCCACTGAGCATTTTTGTGGTCTTTACGGAAA
>ENA-OOQE01000355-OOQE01000355.1-human-gut-metagenome-genome-assembly--contig:-NODE-355-length-8819-cov-1.863076_pt1 | contig 8819 bp, 7 predicted proteins | sample MGYA00241087_ERZ501160 | MGnify/ENA primary metagenome ERZ501160 (study PRJEB25962, sample SAMEA2042496) | human gut metagenome | biome: human gut; feature: human-associated habitat; material: faeces...
CACGTCTGGCATCTGCCATCTTATCATCTATATCTCTGGCTCCCGGTATTCCCTTTGCGATGTCGGCTGCATGAGCTGCAATCTTTGAGGCGATGATGCCCTGCTTTGTATCCTCCACATTTGGAAGAGCAAGATGCTCCGCAGGTGTCACGTAGCACAGGAAAGCTGCTCCGTTCATCGCTGCCACTGCTCCACCGATTGCTGCTGTGATGTGGTCATAGCCCGGTGCAATATCTGTTACGAGAGGTCCAAGTACATAGAATGGTGCTCCCATACAGATTGACTGCTGTACCTTCATGTTTGCTGCTACCTGATCAAGCGGCACATGTCCCGGTCCCTCTACCATGACCTGTACGTTGTGATCCCATGCACGCTTTGTGAGCTCTCCAAGTCTTACAAGCTCCTCTATCTGGCATACATCTGTTGCGTCTGCTAAACAGCCCGGTCTGCAGGCATCTCCGAGTGAGATTGTCACATCATGCTCCTCACAGATTTCAAGTATCTCATCATAGTGCTCGTAGAATGGATTTTCCTCTCCTGTCATGCACATCCATGCAAAGACAAGGCTTCCTCCACGGCTTACAATATTCATCTTACGCTTATGCTTTTTAATCTGGTCTATGGTTTTTCTTGTGATTCCACAGTGAAGTGTAACGAAGTCCACTCCATCCTCAGCATGGAGTCTGACTACATCGACAAAATCCTGTGCTGTAAGTGTCGCAAGATCACGCTGATAATGGATTACACTGTCATAAACAGGCACTGTTCCTATCATTGCAGGACATTCGCTTGTGAGCTTCTGTCTGAATGGCTGTGTGTTGCCATGGCTTGAAAGATCCATGATAGCCTCCGCTCCAAGCTTTACAGCACTCATGACCTTCTGCATCTCCACATCATAGTCCTTGCAGTCTCTTGACACACCGAGGTTTACATTGATTTTTGTGCGAAGCATGCTTCCAACACCCTCTGCATCAAGTGACTTGTGATGCTTGTTAGCAGGAATAGCTACCTTTCCGCTTGCAACAAGCTCCATCAGCTTGTCTACATCCATCTTCTCTTTCTTTGCTACCTTTTCAATTTCAGGTGTTACGATGCCCTTTCTTGCGGCATCCATCTGTGTTGTGTAATTACTCATTGTACTCTCCTGTTCTTATTGTTATTAGTCTTATTAATTAGTAATTATTCAGACCTCCTTGTGAACAAAAATCTGCCACTTATATGCAAGCACGACGCATCAGCTTTTTGTTCTAAGTGAATCTGAATAGTTGCTATTATTTATTGCAAAATTAATGCTCCATGATTCATAGGACCGCTGCCGTGCCCCAGATCAAGCATGGCTTTTAAACATGCCGTGACATATCGCTTGCCGTTATCCACAGCCTGCTCAAGCGACTGTCCCTTTGCCAGACCGCTGGCTATCGCTGATGAAAGCGTGCAGCCTGTGCCGTGTGAGTTTGGATTATCCACTCTTTTGGTCTCAAATGTGATGATTTGCTTTCCATCCCACAAATAGTCACACACACATGCTGTGTCTGTGAAATGACCTCCCTTGCTTAAAACCGGACAGCCGTATTTATCATAAACAGCCTTTGATGCCTCTATGATGTCATCCATCGTTGCATCATCCAGTCCCAGTGTAAGATTTTCTGATATCACCTCAAGCTCAGGGATATTTGGCGTGATGATGTCAGCCAGTGGAAAAAGCTTATCCATCAGAGTGTTTGCAGCATTTTCTTCAAGCAGCCTGCTTCCGCTTGTAGCGACCATCACCGGGTCCAGAACTATGTTTTTTGCCTTGTACTTTACAAGTCCTGCGGCAATCGCCTCAATCGTATCTACCGATGATGTCATACCGATTTTCACCGCATCCGGATAAATATCCGTAAAAACAGCCTTCATCTGTGCCTCGATAAAATCAGCCGGTACATTCATCACCGCATCAACTCCCATGGTATTTTGCGCCGTGAGCGCTGTGATGACACTCTCGCCAAACACACCGTTTGCAAGCATGGTCTTTAAATCGGCCTGCACGCCTGCGCCACCGCTTGAATCGCTTCCCGCAATTGTAAGTGCTGTATGCATATTTACGCTCCTTTCTACTGAATGTTGTGATTTCTCGTAACTGTTCAGTATCTTCAAAATATTGTTTAATTACTGTAGTTATAGCAGTATGTCATACTGTGATTACAGCATATTATCGCATATTTCTGCGAGTTCCCTGGCTGCTGCCTTTATATCTGCGCTTGCAAATATCGCTCCTACCACGGCGATTCCTGCAATCCCTGTACCCTTTAGTGTGGATGCATTATCTGCATTTATGCCTCCGATTGCAACAACCGGTATATCGACAGCCGCCGTGATTTCACGCAGAAGCTTCTTTGTCATAGGCTTTGCATTGAGCTTTGTGGTAGAGCCAAACACAGCTCCGCTTCCCAGATAGTCAGCGCCATCAGCTTGTGCTTTCTTTGCCTGCTCCACGGTCTTTGCCGTGACTCCTATTATCTTGTCAGTTCCAAGAAGCTTCCTGGCCTCCGCCGGATTCATGTCATCCTGTCCCAGATGTACTCCGTCGGCATCTATATCAATTGCAAACTGCACGTTATCATTGATGATGAGTGGCACCTTGTGCTCATGACAGATTCTCTTTATTTCAAGAGCCTCATTATACTCATCCTTAAGCCCTGCATCAGAATCCTTACTCAGAATATCCTTGTCACGGATCTGAATCATAGTGGCACCGCCCTCTATCGCAAGCTTCACATGCTCAGAAAGCCTAGCTCCGTGCAGCCACTGCCTGTCTGTTATAGCGTAGAGCTTTAAATCAGTTTTGTTCATATAATTTGTCACCTCTTATCCTGTTGTTCCCAAATATAAGACTCATGACCTGCATACCAATTGTCTGTCATACAGCGATATTCACATCAGTTCATAATCACCATCGCATATATGATATACTGCATCAATCAGTCCGTCCCTGTATGAAGCATTTCCGGGCTTAATAAAATGACAGCTGTTTGTCTCTCTGCCACACTCTGCCATATCAGAGGCAGCAAGCCCGCCTGCCCTCTTCATGCAGCTAAGTGCTGCCGTGACTGCACCGTATTTATCATCGCAACCAGCCGCAACAAACGCACAAATGAGCCCTGAAAGCATACATCCGGTGCCTGTCACCCTCTTCATCATAGGATGGCCGCCTGTGATGCTTCCTACTCTGTAATTATGCGTGTGTCCGTCAGCATCCGACGCAACAACATTCACTACACAATTATCCATCACACCGGTACCCATCGCATCAGTACTCATCAGACTTCTTTCATTATTGTCATAGCAATCGACTTCATCACATAATTCTGCCACATAATCGGTCTCACCTGTAATCACACAGATGCAGCCATATCGCAGGGCCGCCCTGCACGCAAGCGCCTTTGCTTCAGCCTCATCTGCCGTATCGGTCACTTCCACGCCGCCATCGCACCTGCCATGCTCCATAACAGCCTTGACCTCAGACAAATTGCCCTTAATCACATCCACATGCACCTCGTCAAGCAGGCTCATCACAAAATCCATCCTGAAGCGGCTCACGCCCACACCAACCAGATCAAGCACAATAGGAATGTTCTTTTTCTCTGCCATCCTCGCAGCAATACGCATCGCCTCAAAGCGTTCCTCAGAAGGAGTGCCTATATTCAGATTCAGCCCATCGCAGATACCCGTGACCTCATCCATCTCCTGCGGTGCCATAGCCATAATAGGCCTGGCCCCACATGCCAGCTCAATATTGGCCACATCATTGATAGTAACCATATTTGTGATGTTGTGAATCAAAGGACTGCGTGACTTAAGCTTTTCTATAAAATTATTCATCTGTATCTCTTTACAACTATTCATAATCACCCACACATTCAAAAAGCGGATATACCGCCAATGAGTATATCCGCCTAAAAATCGTGCGATATTATCCTACGTTGGCATTATCCAAATCAGGTTATGGGTCAAGACACTACCAGTCTACTCTCAGCCGGCTAAATACCAGCTCCCCTGTTGTGTTTTATAATATTTAATATAATACGCACTCCCCAATAAATCAAGCAAAATCCGCAAGTGTACTCATATTCGTACATTGAGAGAGCTTACGCCCGACCTATCGCCACAATGAAGCAATTCATTCAATCTACTTAGCTGCAATAACATCCGCCATATCGTAGTGACCTGCACCCTTTCCCTTAAGGAATTTGGCAGCCTCAACAGCCCCCTTCGCAAAAACAGCCTTAGAATAAGCCGTATGCTTAAACTCAATCACCTCATCCTGTCCACAGAAAAGTACCTCGTGCTCACCGACGATGCTTCCTCCTCTGACAGCAGAAATACCAATTTCCTTAGGATCACGCTTCTCTCTGCGCTGGCTGCGGTCGTAAACATAGTGATACTCGTTATCCATAGCCTCGTTGATGGAATCAGCAAGCGCAAGCGCAGTACCTGAAGGTGCATCAAGCTTTAAATTGTGATGCTTCTCAACTATCTCCATGTCAAAACCTGCCGGTGCGAAAACCTGTGCAGCCTTTTTGAGAAGAGCCATAAGAGTGTTTATGCCAAGTGACATGTTTGCAGACTTGAGCACTGCCACCTTCTTGTAGCACTCCTCAACCTTTGCAAGCTGCTCATCACTAAGACCAGTAGTGCATAAAACAACCGGAACCTGCTTGTCCACGCAATAGTCCAGTACTCCGTCAACAGCCTTGGCATTGGAAAAATCTATGACCACATCAGCGTCCACATCACATTTGTCTATGCTTGAAAAAACAGGATAGTCATTGTCTATTCCATCATATAAATCAATACCGGCTACAATCTTGATATCAGCATCAGCCTTACAGATTTCTGTGATAGTCTGTCCCATTTTGCCGTTGCAGCCATTCATAATTACCTTTGTCATTTTATCGTATCCTTTCTCGTTGTACTATGCAAGCTTTAAGCCATAAGCCTTCATGACCTCAGCAAGCTTCCTTGCATTATCCTCACCCATCTCACACATAGGGCTTCTAAGAGGTCCGACATTCATACCCATCAGGTTCATAGCCTTCTTTACAGGAATTGGATTTACCTCTGAGAAGAGTGCGTCCACAAGTGGAAGAGCCTCTCTCTGGAGCTCTAAGGCTGTCTGTAAATCGCCCTTGAAGAAGCTGTCACACATATTGTGTACCTTTGCAGGGGCTACATTGCTCCATACTGAGATTACACCGATTGCTCCGATAGACATAAGAGGCACTACGAGACCATCCTCGCCTGAGTACATATCAAGCTTTCCGTCTGTCAGATACATTGTCTTTGAAGCCTGTGCCAGATTTCCTGTAGCTTCCTTGAGTCCCACGATATTTTCCTTTGTCTTAAAGAGCTCTGCCATAGTCTCCGGAAGCACGTTGCAGCCTGTACGTCCCGGTACGTTGTATACGATAATAGGACACTTTGTGCTGTCTGCAATCTGCGAATAGTGGCTCACAAGACCTGCCTGAGTAGCCTTGTTGTAGTATGGTGTGACAACGAGCAGTCCGTCTGCACCAAACTCCTCAGCCTCCTTTGAAAGCTGCATAGCTGTCTTTGTGCAGTTAGAGCCTGTGCCTGCTACTACAGGTACACGATGCTTTGTAAACTCTACGGCAGCCTTTATAACCTTTGCATGCTCCTCCATTGACAGACATGGGCTCTCGCCTGTGGTGCCGGCAATGATAATAGCATCTGTGCCATTGTCAATCTGCATATTGATAAGCTCCTCGAGCTTGTCGTAATTAACCTCCTCGTTATCGTACATAGGTGTAACAATTGCTACTCCTGCTCCTTTGAAAATTGCCATGATTTTATCTCCTTCTTGCTTTTCTTTATTCGGTATTTGATTCTCTTAACGTATAAGTATGCCGCTGTCTGCCTCTAAGCGCTAAAAAACCGGCTCCTTAGAGCCGGTCCCAATTCTTCATGAATCACGATAGCTCCCCATCAAATCTGATGACAGTCATAAGGCTGTTCGCCATATGCCCAGAGATATATCCGCAGATGATAAATCCCTTCGGCGCTATTCCTTTCATCTCCCATCAACTGCCCCTGCGGCATCCGGAAAGCTACTCATAAGTCGCGCGACCTCTATCTGTTAATCAAATTATTCGTATACAGCAGATGATATAACTGCCTCACACTTGCACTAATAATATCACCACGCCTGTGCATTGTCAACTCACATGACAATATTTCTTATTATTTTTCAGACTCGATATTATAAATCTCATCTGCCATTTCCCTGATTCCATCGTCAAGTACTCTGCCTGTCATAATCACGGTCACATCATCAGGCCTTGAAGCAAGCATATCCGACAGCTCCTCCTTTGAAATCAGATGCAAATCCAAAAGCCCCAGAATCTCATCAAGCACAACAACCATGTCAGCACCTGTTGATATAACCTTCTTTGCATAGTTGAAGCCATTCTTGATATTCATGATTTCTTCCTGCTTACTCTCCTCATCAAGCTGCTCAAAGAGTATTCCGGCTCTTGAAAAATTAAAGAATTTCACCTCCGGCTCAAGCTTTTTCAAAAACTCCGGCTCCTTTTTACCCTTTAAGAACTGAATAACGACAGCCTGTTTCCCCTCACAGGCAGCACATATTGCACTTCCTATAGCGACATTTGTCTTGCCATGTCCCTCGCCATAATAAATCTGTACTGCACCGTTTTCCATAATAATCATGCCTCCATACACATAGCTTTTCTGCCTGATATATAATCATTACAGTTTACACCTGATGTAAACGTCAACAATTACAGGCATTAACCAATAATATCTAGTAAAATACCACAATCTGACTATTATTGCAAATTTTCGGGAAAATCACAAATCCGCAGTTACTGTCCATTTAAAATACTATGCCTCAATCTTGCTCACGGAAACCTCATACGCCGTGCGCTGCTCCACCTGTGTCTCACTGAGCTTTTTCACATAATCTCTGCTCTGGATTCTGCCCCATATCTGCACATGTGTACCCACCTCAAAGGTCGACGCAAATCTGGCATTTCTTCCCCAACAGATACATGGAATATAGTCTGACTTGCCATATGAGCGGTTCACTGCCACAAGCAGGTCTGCAATTTCTCGTCCAAGTGGTGTTTTCCTGTATATAGCCTCCTTGCAGATATAGCCGTCAAGGAAAATCTGATTGGCTGCATCCTCATCATAATCACTGTCCAATACCTCAAGCTCTCTTGCAAAAACAGACAGCACCAGCCTGTTCTTCTTCTCCTCATGCCTGTTGAATGAGCGGAACTGCCCTCCTATATATACGCTTTTGCCTATGTAGTCACCCTCCACATTGATAAGCCTCTCTGACACCATCACCGGAATATAGTCCATGCAATCTGAAAGCCTTCTGACCGAAACCTCCATCATATAGAAGCCCTCACCATACACCTCGTGACTAAACTGAAAATCTGAAACGATTTCTCCGATTATTGATACCTGGTTGTTTTCAAACATTTTATCTGCCATGAATTTTTGTCTCCCTTCCTTTTGTAAAATGTTTTTCCAGCTATTTTTAACATTTCCATAAAGTATATTTTCTCAAATAATGTCGACAAATCCAATAACATTTCACTTAATTTTATAAAAACTTTCAATGAAAACTTGCACATTGGAAAAATTATGATAGAATAAGTTAGTTGCAAACTTAGCTTTATTTATTAAAGAAAGAAGGAAAATATGAAAACAACAAGAGACGATATTCGTAATATAGCAATTATTGCCCACGTTGATCATGGTAAAACAACACTTGTAGATGAGCTTCTTAAGCAAAGCGGTGTGTTCCGTGACAATCAGGAAGTTCAGGATCGAGTAATGGATTCAAACGACATCGAGCGTGAAAGAGGTATCACAATCCTCTCCAAAAACACAGCTATTCAGTATAAGGACATCAAAATCAACATCATCGACACTCCGGGTCATGCTGACTTCGGCGGTGAGGTAGAGCGTGTTCTTAAGATGGTAAACGGAGTTATCCTCGTGGTTGATGCTTTCGAGGGTGTTATGCCACAGACCAAGTTCGTAGTTATGAAGGCTCTTGCACTCAAGCTGCCTATCATTGTCTGCGTCAACAAGATTGACCGTCCGGAGGCACGTCCTAATGAGGTCATCGATGAGGTATTAGAGCTCTTCATGGATCTCGATGCTTCTGAGGAGCAGCTTGACTGCCCATTCGTTTTCGCATCAGCCAGAGACGGCTATGCCATGAAGGACTTAAATGATGAGAGAAAGGATATGACTCCTCTCTTCGAGACTATCGTAAACTACATCCCTGCTCCAACAGGTGATCCTGATGCCAACACACAGATTCTTATCAGTACAATCGACTACAACGAGTATGTAGGACGTATCGGAATCGGTAAAGTGGACAACGGTAAAATCAAGGTCAATCAGGAGGCTGTCGTTGTAAACCACCACGACCCTGACAAACTTGAGAAGGTCCGTATCAGCAAGCTTTACGAGTTTGACGGACTCAACAAAGTAGATGTAGCCGAGGCTAACATCGGTTCGATTGTAGCAATCTCAGGTATCGCAGATATCCACATCGGAGATACAATCTGCTCACCGGAAGCACCGGAGGCTATTCCTTTCCAGAAGATCTCAGAGCCTACAATCTCTATGAACTTCATCGTAAACAACAGCCCTCTTGCAGGACAGGAAGGTAAATTTGTCACAAGCCGTCACATCCGTGACAGACTCTTTCGCGAGCTCAACACAGATGTTTCACTGCGTGTCGAGGATACTGACTCACCTGATTCCTT
>ENA-OOQE01000358-OOQE01000358.1-human-gut-metagenome-genome-assembly--contig:-NODE-358-length-8716-cov-1.440365_pt1 | contig 8716 bp, 9 predicted proteins | sample MGYA00241087_ERZ501160 | MGnify/ENA primary metagenome ERZ501160 (study PRJEB25962, sample SAMEA2042496) | human gut metagenome | biome: human gut; feature: human-associated habitat; material: faeces...
CACCCCAGACAAAGCAGCGAGATAAAAGAGAATCCTATACTCTCATATATCGAGCCGTATGCATCAAGTGCATGTGAGATGGTCGCAGAGGTATTGCAGTACTTCAACGACGGAGTCAAGATCAATGCGACAGAGGCCGACTGCATCTACGCAGGAATCCTCATCGACACCAACAACTTTATGACGAAGACAGGCGTGCGTACATTTGAGGCTGCAGCCTTTTTGAAGCGCTCAGGCGCAGAGGTAACACGCGTCAGAAAGATGCTTAGAAACGACATGGCATGCTACAAGGCAAGAGCCGAGGCAGTACGCCATGCAGAGGTATACAGGGGCTCGTTTGCCATATCGGTATGCCCTAGCGAGAATGTGGAGAGCCCGACAATCGTAGGTGCGCAGGCGGCAAATGAGCTGCTCAACATAATAGGAATCAAGGCATCATTTGTGCTCACGGAGTACAATGACAAGATTTATATCAGCTCTCGTTCAATCGACGAGATAAATGTCCAGATAATCATGGAGAAGCTGGGCGGTGGCGGACACTTAAATGTGGCAGGAGCACAGCTTGAAGGCGTCACTATCGTGCAGGCAAAGCGCATGATACAGGATACACTGGACGAAATGCTAAAAGAAGGAGACATAGAAGAATGAAAGTAATCTTATTACAGGACGTAAAACCATTAGGCAAAAAAGGCGAGATAGTAAACGTAAGTGACGGTTACGCCAGAAACAATATCATACCTAAAAAGCTCGGAGTAGAGGCTACTCCAAAGAACTTAAATGACTTAAAGCTTCAGAACCAGCACGCTGACAAGGTGGCACAGGAAAACTACGAGAGTGCACTTGCGCTCGCAAAGGTCGTAGAGAGCACAAAGGTAGTAGTAAAGCTGCGCTCAGGAGAGGGTGGCAGAACCTTCGGCTCCATCTCCACCAAGGAGATATCGGCTGCAGCAAAGGAGCAGCATGGCTTAGAGCTCGATAAGAAAAAGATGCAGCTTAACGAGTCAATCAAAGCACTCGGAAACTATGAGGTGCCTGTCAAGCTTCATCCAAAGGTAACAGCAAACCTCACAGTATCAGTGGTTGAAGGATAGGAGGAATCCCCTTGGAAGAAGCATTAATCAAACGAATAATGCCAAACAGCCTTGAGGCAGAGCAGTCCGTGGTTGGCTCCATGATTATGAGCAAGGATGCCATAGTGACCGCCAGCGAGATGCTCCTTAAGGAGGATTTTTATCATCAGCAGTACGGCATCATATTTGAGACCATGGTTGAGCTCTTTACAGAGGGTCAGCCTGTAGATCTCGTCACACTCCAGAACCGTTTAAAGGAAAAGGATGTGCCGCAGGAAATACAAAGTCTTGACTTTGTGAGAACTCTCGTCACCAGTGTGCCGACTTCTGCCAACATCAAGTACTATGCCAATATCGTAAAAGAAAATGCCATAAAGCGAAAGCTCATCCATGTGACAGAGGACATAGAGAACGAGTGCTACGCCGGCAAGGAATCGCTAGAGAGCGTACTCGACAAGACAGAGCATGATGTATTTGAGCTGCTTTCCACAAGGCAGACAGGTGACTACGTGCCAATCCGTACTGTAGTCATGAATGCCCTCGAGAAAATCGAAAAAGCAGCACAGCAGGAGGGCACAGTAACAGGAATCCCGACAGGCTTCATAGACCTTGACTACAGGACAGCGGGACTTCAGCCGTCAGATCTCGTGCTCGTGGCAGCCCGTCCGTCAATGGGAAAGACAGCCTTCGTGCTCAACATAGCACAGCATGTGGCATTTCACGCACATCTGTGTACTGCCATATTCTCACTCGAGATGTCGAAGGAGCAGCTGGTAAACCGTCTTTTCTCACTCGAATCAAAGGTAGATGCGCAGGCACTGCGTACAGGAAATCTGTCTGATGCCGACTGGGAAAAGCTGGTCGAGGGAGCCGGAATCATCGGAGACTCCGAGCTCATCATAGACGACACTCCGGGTATCAGCATATCAGAGCTTCGAAGCAAGTGCCGTAAATACAAGCTCGAACACGACTTAAAGCTCGTCATTATCGATTACCTGCAGCTCATGACAGGCTCAGGACGAGGCTCAGAATCGCGTCAGCAGGAAATCTCAGACATATCACGTTCACTTAAGGCACTCGCCAGAGAGCTTTCAGTCCCTGTGGTGGCACTCTCCCAGCTATCACGAGCCGTAGAGCAGCGTCCGGACCACAGGCCTATGCTTTCAGACCTTCGAGAGTCAGGAGCTATCGAGCAGGATGCCGACGTCGTAATGTTCATCTATCGTGATGACTACTACAACAAGGACACCGAGCTCAAGGGTATCTCAGAGATCATCATCGCTAAACAGCGTAATGGTCCAATCGGCACCGTAAACCTTGCATGGCTGCCTGAGTACACGAAGTTTGCAAATCTGGAGCATTAAAACTAAAACATAAAAAGAATAAAGAGACAATCCATCCCGGCTCACGTCATAGGATAAAGCTAAGTATCCTGATGTGGGCCGGGATTTTTCAAAATCTCTTTATACTTAAAAAGAGTGGATGATATCAACAAGAGCGTAAAAATACAGAGTCAGGAGGCCCGCAACAAGGATCTCATGACTCTGAAATTTGCGTCCATAAAGAAGCAGGCCCGCGAGGTGCGTGTCGGCACGCAGGCCGCAAGCCGCTACTACAAGTCCATGTCAGGAACCGGATATATGGAGCCGCAGTTTATGGACAATAAAAAGTGAAAAGTTTATATTAATATTTCACCACAATATCCCCAAGCCCCGAGTCGATAACCAGGTGCTTTTTGGCATGCTCATTTACCTCATACTCATCATCATAGTCATTGCCGTTGATTGTGATATCGCCTGTACCTGAGTCCAGGTCCATCATGTAACCGTCAAGTGACTGCGAGGATGTCACAGTGATGTTACCTGTACCGCCGTCGATATCCATTTCGTCAAAGGCACAGTTTTCAAAGCTAAGATTGCCGGTTCCGCCATCCACATCACATGTGGCGAAGCTGCAGTCTGTGACATATAAATCGCCTATGCCGGTGTCAAATTCTGCATCGGCTGCGGTCAGGGAATTAAGGTTTACCTCGCCTACGCCGGTATCAAGAGAGAGCTTGTTCAATGCTGCGCCCTCAGGAATGGTAACAGTGATTTCACTTGTGGTGTTTCTTTTGTAGTTGGCTCCTTTGCTTTGGGATATTGTGAGGGTATCGCCTGTGCTCCTAATCTTTGGAACCAATCGCTTGTTGCATTTGTATGAGACCATGTAGCTGTCACCGGTTTTCACGTTGATGTTCGATATGGTTGTATCAAATACCAGGTTTGAAAATTCATCGACTGAAAGCTCCTCTGTGCATACGTTTCCGAGAGACTTGTCTGAGCGCGGAATCAGATTGTCAAACAGGTCTAGGGCAAAGCCTCCGATATGGTAGAGGCTTCCGGCGATGATGCAGACCACGGTAATTATTGTAATTATTATTAGATATATATTCTTTTTCATGACTTGTCTCCATTTCTGAATTATCTTGTTGCATAATTTGTTTTGTGATTATTCAAAATATGCTACACACATTTTTGACTGTCCTGGTTTCCATTAATTTCCATGTTTATCGCCGAGCAGATTTTCCACCAGCGAATTGATGATTGCAGCTATTGGCCAGATAATCCATGTGATACCCCAGTCAAAGGTAATAAAGCTCCAGCATAGATAGATGCATGTGACAGTTGACCAGTAGACTGACATGATTGCAGCCACAACAGGGTTTTCATAGTGCACCTTGCCATCGTGTGAATTGGCAAAATTACCGCCCATAGTCTGGGCTCCGTTCAGGGAAAGAAGCTTGTCAAAGCTAGATTTCTTCATGTTTGTGAATACTATCATGAATACACCGATTGCTATAAACACGAGCACAAGTCCGCCGGAAAGTGAATCTGCGAAGGTGCTTTTGGTATTCAGTGAGCTGATGATGATTGCAGGTACTGCGCAGAGTATGCAGAGCATGATACCCACTGTTAAAAGCATCGCATGTGTGGAGCGGTAGCTTTCCTTTCGCTCGATGACCCAGTTTGCTGTTTCAAAGTCTATGCAGTAAGGCTCTTTTTTCAGGTAGCTCCATTTAGATGAGAGAGAACCTGAGAAGATAAAGAAGCCGACTGCCACAGCGATACAAACGAACAGGAACGTGATGCCGATTGCATCAGATGCGTCAGGTGAAGCGAGTGAACGCGGAATGCATTCGCTGAATATCGGTCCAAGGCTTGCGATTATGCAAAGCAGCACTCCAAACGCTGTGAGATATGCTTGTTTTGCCGAATCCCTGAGGAATGCGGCAGCAGTCTCGCGGGAGAGTGTTTTGGCAGCAGGCCTGACTAGGATCCACGAAGCTCTTGATACCGAGTGAGTCGGCGAGCTCGTCAAGATTTCCAAACTCTGATATGACTATGCCTATGGCTTCGTTGTCAGATTTGCCCTCGGATATTAATTCGTTGTATTTATCCTCCATCATCTGATAGAGCTCATATTTGGCTTTTTGCACCTCGGGGGTATTCGGGAGGTGCGAAAACATATTTTCCAGATAATTCTTTATAGTTTCCATAAAATGTCTCCTTTAAAATCGTATAAATTTGCTTACTACATCAAGTGTCAGCTTCCATTCCTCGCATTTCATCCTATAATACTCTCTGCCGGCATCAGTAATCTGATAGTAGGTCCGGCGCTTTCCGCTTGCATTGTCGCTAGAAGAGAATGATGTGATATAACCGTTTTTCTCAAGGCGGGTAAATGCAGAGTAGAGAGTTGTTTCTTTGATGACGTATTTTTCCTCGGATATCTGCTTTATCTGCTTTGAAATCTCGTAGCCGTAGGACGGTTTGTCGAGAAGCAGGTAGAGGATGATGGTATCGTTGTATCCTCGGATGACATCGCTGCTTATATTGAGCATTATTCACCTCCTGTATCAAGTGTTTAATTTCATCATAAATGATGGGCAAAATATCTTTTTAACCTCATATCATTTTATTAATTTAAGACCGAGTTATGACGTAATTGATCGTGAATCCGGAAACTCACCGGGCACACCCGATACACAGATGAAAGTTTGTACATCAGGCATGTTAAAAATTATTCAATACTACGAGTAATATACTACGAGTGTCATACTATGTCTGTCGTAGTAAACATATCACATGTTGTTTTTCGTGTCAACCATGATTTTAAAATAATTAGTTGTGTAAGTCTGTATAAAATTTGTTTTGAAAAAAATGTTCCGGGTGTTTTGATTATTTTAGAAAGTTAGCCACTCCGTACAAAAATTAGCGATAAAATACATTGACACAGCCCATGTCATTTGATATATTTTTTAGAAGCAAAGGCGATTAATTAAATACACACTACCTCTGAGGGAGTAGTTCGCGTATCATTACATATACGTGGTTTGTCAACAGACCGGTCAATAGACCTGGCAAACATTAAAGAATGAGACTCAAGTATGCAGCACACAATAAAGCTATATAAGCCATAAATTATAGCTTTATAAGGTTTCGTGTCTGCATGCGAGGGTCTCATTTTTTCATATGCATATTGCAGAATTAATTACAAAATCAGAGACAGCCCGGTACAAACGAAAATTTAATCGCCGCACATTAGGCAAAAGGGAGAAAAATATGGTATTATTTATTGAAATCCTGCTCATAGGAGTAGGTTTGTCAATGGACGCCTTCGCAGTATCCATCTGCAAGGGACTTGGAATGACAAAGGTAAACAGAAAGCAGGCGCTGACAATCGGTCTGTATTTCGGAGGATTTCAGGCGCTCATGCCGTTTATCGGCTATATGCTGGGCATCCGCTTTGAGAAGTACATCACAAGCATTGACCACTGGATAGCATTCATCCTGTTAGGATTTATCGGTGGAAAGATGGTTTATGAGGCAGTAAAGGAAAAGGATGATGACGCGGTCGTGGAAAAAGACCTAGCGCTCAATCAGGGAGAGATGCTTCTGCTTGCAATTGCGACAAGCATCGATGCGCTTGCAGTCGGAATCATGTTTGCATTTACCTATGACAGCTTAAACATCTACTGGGCTATTGCAATCATCGGACTTACAACCTTCGTGCTCTCAATCATCGGAGTCATAGTCGGAAACTTTTTCGGCAATAAATATAAAAAGAAATCAGAGATAGCCGGAGGAATCATTCTTATACTCATAGGCGTGAAGATATTGCTTGAGCACCTGGGTATTATAAGCTTTTAATGAGCGTGTTATGATATGACATAAACTGTGGCTGGGATTACATTTCAGATACTATAAGAAATGAAATAATATAGAATACAAAAATAAAAAATGGAGGAATCAATATGGAAAATTTCATCAATAATGCACCGTTTATAGTGGTGCTGCTCTGCCTGATAGTGGGCTTTGTGTTTTTGGTAAAGGGCGCAGACATGTTCGTGGAGGGCAGCTCAAGCGTGGCAAAGCGCTTCAAGGTGCCGTCACTTATAATTGGACTGACAATTGTTGCGATGGGAACCTCGCTTCCTGAAACAGCGGTCAGTGTGGCAGCATCCATAGCACACAATAATACGCTTGCAGTCAGCAACGTGACAGGCTCAAACATATTTAACCTCATGGTAGTAATCGGTGTGTGCGCTTTGATGACACCGGTAGTGGTGGACGGAACATCCTTAAAAAGGGACTTCCCATTCTCGATGATATGTGCCATTTTACTTCTTGTCATGGGAACAATCGGCATGACACTCGGCAGAGTGGATGGAATAATACTGCTCGGCTGCTTTGCAGGATATATTTTCTACCTTATCAGACACACATTAAAGCAGAACAGGCAGTCATCAGATGAGGAGGTCGATGAGATACCTCTCATCTCAATGCCAAAAGCAGTGATTTTCATTCTAATCGGAGCTGTCGGTATTGCAGTAGGCGGAGATGTCGTAGTAGACAGTGCAAGCCGCATAGCGATTGACCTTGGAATGAGCCAGACACTCGTCGGACTAACCATCGTATCTATCGGAACATCACTTCCGGAGCTTGTGACATCAATAGTCGCAGCCAGAAAAAACGAGGTCGATATGGCACTCGGAAATGCCGTCGGCTCATGTATTTTCAACATACTAATGGTGCTTGGAATTGCATCAGCCATCAGCCCGATAGCATTCATACAGGAAAATATCATAGATATTATCGTGCTTGTGGTATTTTCACTCATCGTGTGGATTATGGCATGGACAAAGCGTGAGATAAAAAGAGGCGAGGGCATCATCATGCTGCTAATGTATGCGGCATATACAGCGTATATTATCATACGATAAGCTTACGGCAAATGGTTCGAAGGTGTTGTAGAAGTGTATCTACAACATTTGGACTATATATTTTGCGTAAGTTTTCTGTAATTCCGATGCACGACGTCTGCTAATGGGAATTTCTAAACCATTCTTTAAAATGACACACTTGGAAGTAATAGTGCGTATATATCTTAAATTGACAAGATAACCTCTTGAAGGAGAAACAAATCCATATGGCGTAAGCTGTTTTTCAACATCAGATAAAGTGGATCTTGAAACTAACTGATCGCTTGTCAGTTGGTATCTGATGCGGGACTTACTCTCTTTCATGGAGGTTATAAAAAGTATTTCATTTATTGGTACAAAGTTCTTTTCTCCGTCGGAATCAATTACTACAATATTTCCGGAACGACGGTTAAACTTTTTAAAAATACTACTGAACAGCCGGGATACAGAGGCATAATCAATAGGCTTTGTAAGAAACTGGAAAGGCTGCACATTAAAGCTTTCCTGCATATATTCAGGATAAAATGTGGTAAAAACAATAAGTAGATCGTCATCTATATCTCTAAGCTGCTTTGCCAGCTCCATTCCACTCAAATCAGGCATCTCAATGTCCAAAAGTACGACATTGTAGGAATGATTATTATATTCTGAAATTAATTCTTTGGCTGATGTATATGAGGAAACCGTAATATTATTGTCGGTTTCGATGGTGTATTGTAAAATATGCTTTTTCAAAAGTTCTATATCTTTTATTTCGTCATCGCATATTGCTAGGTTAAGATTCATTTCCTGTTCCTCATAGTGATTTGATATGGATAGTATACCATAATTTGTGTTTACGTGTGAAAAATACTGTTTAGCTGCTCATAGGCACGATAACTGTTACGGAATATATGTCATTCTCATGCTGTATGACACAGAAACCGCCACAAATTTCAGCAGAGTTTTTGACATTTTTAAGACCATATCCGTGAATGAAATCAGTACTTTCAAAATCCTCCGGAGCCTTATCGGGAGAGGTAATAACATATGTGTTGGCAACGTGAATTGAGAAGTTATCATCTGCAGAACGTAGGGATACTTTAATCTTGGCATTTAGCTGATTTTTACAGGCATTAAGAGCATTATCAAGCAGATTTCCAAGAATAATAGTCATATGATAATCGTTTATCGGAAGTATATCTTTATCAAATTTTAAATCGGTCTGTAAAGCAATACCAAGAGACTTCGCTTGAAGCAGCAGGTTGCTTACAAAGGCATCTACTACAAGATTTCCGGTATTAATAGTGCAGTAGCGCGATTCTAAATCGTGCATGATCTCTCGTGAATAGGGAATTATGTCATCATATTTTTTATTATTAACGCAGCTTTCTATGTAAAATAGATGCTTTTTTGTATCATG
>ENA-OOQE01000375-OOQE01000375.1-human-gut-metagenome-genome-assembly--contig:-NODE-375-length-8149-cov-2.653447_pt1 | contig 8149 bp, 9 predicted proteins | sample MGYA00241087_ERZ501160 | MGnify/ENA primary metagenome ERZ501160 (study PRJEB25962, sample SAMEA2042496) | human gut metagenome | biome: human gut; feature: human-associated habitat; material: faeces...
TTGTGACAAGCGCATCGGGAATGATAGCTTTTACTGCATCGCGCTCCAGCTTATAGCAGTTCAGCATGCTGTCAGAGTAAAAACGTCTGTAGTCTGTTGATATTCCGGCAAAGCTTGTCATGCCACCCCAGGCCTCCTCGCTGAGCTCGTTAGGTACGACTATCTCATCCCAGTCATAGAAGGTGTGTCCCCAGAACTCTGTGTTCCAGGCATCATTTACGGCATCAAGAGTCTTGTACTTATCCTTGAGCCATACACGAAACTGCTTCTGACAGTTGTCACAGTAACAGTATCCGCCGTACTCGTTATTGATGTGCCATACAGAAATATTTTTATTGCCGCTATAGCGTTTTGCAAGCTCTGTCGCAAGAGCCTTTGCGTACTTCTGATACACCAGGGAGTTCGGACAGAAATTGTGTCTGGCTCCAAATTTATGCTGGCGTCCCTCGTAGTCGGTGCTCATCGTTTCAGGATATTTCTTGACCATCCATGCAGGCAGTGCCGCTGTGGATGTTGCCATGACGATGTCGTAGTTTTCGTTTGAGAGCATATCAACTATCTCGTCAAGCTCTGTGAAATTATACTCATTCTCAGACGGCTGTATTTTAGCCCATGAAAAAACGTTGATTGTGGCACTGTTGATATGGGCATCCTTAAAGTATGCCATGTCCTGCTCCCAGACCTCCTTAGGCCACTGGTTTGGATTGTAATCTCCTCCAAAAAGGATTCTTTTGAATTTTGACTGCATTTTTTACCTCCGTTATGGTATTAACCCCAATATTATGATATTCTTAAACTATAAGTGTGTTTCCTTATGCACTAATCATATAATAGATTTACGGAAAATAGTATAACATCATAAACCAAATTATATAACATTCTGAAACTAAACCGTTTTTGAAAGGAGAAAGCATGCCTATTTATTTTGGAAGCAATTTCGCAAGAGAACCGTTTCAATTCGACTCTGTCGGTAATGACTGGGAGCAGGAAAGCGTTACCCGCCCGGAGGGGTATCCGCTGTACCATTATTTACAGACGAAGGAGGGTGTGGGTGAGGTAACGGTATACAGCAGAAATCAGGCTGTTTCAGACAATATTTTGTCAAACAGTCATACGATTGAGTTGCAAAAAGGGCAAGGGATTCTTATTGCTCCAAACGTGCCGCACTCCTATCACAATAAAAACATCTCATCCGGCAATAGCCTGCCCTGGAAAACAGAGTTTGCCACTTTTACAGGGACAATGGCGGCAGCCTTCAGGGGAATGTTTGATGAAAAGGAATACCGGCTGATTGATGAGAATAAGGGGATGGATGTGTCGGAAGCGATTAACAGGGCAGTAGAAGACTTTAAGGAACGCTCCAGTGATACGCAAATGCTCTCACTCGACTGTTATGGCATCATGCTTTTGCTTTCAGACCAGTCTAATCACACACACGATAATGATGATCAAAGCTATGTACGTTTTATAAAGCCTGTTATAGATGCTATAGAAGAAAGCTACATGGACGATATCAGCGCCAAGGAGCTTGCCGATCGTGTATTTGTATCGCAGCAATATCTATCGCGTGTTTTTACGGAGTTTATGAACTGCTCGGTGTATGAGTACCTGACCAACTACCGCATCAACAAAGCCAAGGAGTTACTGCTTATAAACAGCAGGCATAAGGTGCAGGATATAGCATCTGATGTGGGATACTCAGATGCCAGCCATTTTATCGTCATGTTCAAGAAACTTACCGGGATGACACCGGCGCAGTTTCGGAAACTGCATATATAAGGGGATGCAACTGTTTCTTGTATTTAATAGGGTTTGATGTTAAGATATATTTATCAGAAATATGGTGCGAAAATGAATAGCTACAATTGTTTTATAAGAATTAGGAAGTGATAATATGAGTGATAGAAACCGGATATTATGTGAGTTCAGAAATAAGACAAAAAGCATTATGGGTGATTCGTTAAAGCAGATGATATTATATGGTTCATATGCAAGAGGAGATTATGGAGATAATTCAGATATGGATATAATGGTTTTGACGGAGCTGACGGATGATAGGATTATACAGATAGAGGATGAAATATTTGATGCAGCTTATGATATTGAACTTGAGTATGGTGTGCCGATAAGTGTGAATATTAAAAATGAAAAACACTTTAAAAATTGGGTAAACAGCTTGCCGTATTATTCAAATATACAAAAGGAGGGAATTATTATTGCTTGAGGAAAATTGTATTAGTTTAGCAAATATAGAATGGAAACGTCAATGGAAACTTTAAATGTTGCCAGGGAGTGTTTAGAAAACAAACATTTTAAAGATTACAGGAGTTCGCTCCACTATTAGAGGTACAAAACAAGTTCAGTCCATACAGAAATGCGCAAAAAAGGCAATCACATAAAAAGTTCGTGATTGCCTAATTTTTTAGCATTTATTGTTTCAGGGTTATGATTGTATGGAAAGTACCGGAATCATTATCATAATACATTTGCAAATTTCCGTGATATTGTTTCACGACTTTTTTAATACTCTTGATTCCGAAGCCATGTCTGCCCTTATTTGCTTTATGGGATACAGGAAGTCCATCCTGATCATACACAGGGGTGCTTCGGCAGGAATTTATGAGTATGATAATAATAAAAGGTGAATTTTCCTTTTTTTCTACGGTAAGCTCAATAAAAGAATCAGGGATGTTATCTGCTGATTCCAATGCATTATCCAATAAGTTACAGAATAACGATGTCAAATCGTGCTGGTAAATATTTTGAACAGTATCACTTCTGATATCAGTATGAAAAACAATGTGCTTCTCGTTGCATTGCCGTTGATAGCGGCAGAGAATTGCATTCAGCATTTCATTATCGCAGATTTTTGAGGTTTCTTTTAAGTCAGAAGATTCCAAAAGCTGTTGTATATAAGCATTTATTTTATCAGAATCATTTTTTTCATTGAGTAATTTGATAGATTGAAGATGTTTTTTTATATCATGGATCAGAATACTTTGATTTTCATTTTGCGAAAGCATCATTTCATAGTATTGGGCGGAATCCGATTCTTTCTGGAGCAACAACTGCATATCGGTATATTCCTGTGATTTTTTCTGATTATATTGGTTGATGCCAAATACAAGCAGATTGACCATCAGCAAAAAAACAGCACAGATTGTTACCATAAAATCAATAGGTTGGGCAAAGGCTGATGTTTCACCAATAGCAAGAAAAGTAAACATAATAAAAACAGACGAAACCGGAATTAGCATTAAAAGAAGTCCTGAGCGATCGTACTGTTCCTGATTTATATTTTTTCCTTTGAGCAGATGAATTAATAAATAGATGACTGCAAAAAATAAAATCTTGCTAAAAACCGTATAAAAAATAATTCCGGCATCTGTTTCTAAGACAAAATGCGGAAAAAACCTTGATATAATTCCGAAAACTGCAAGTTCAGATAGTCCCATAATTGCTGTAAGTATGGCGGAATGGAATAGTGCCAATAACAACTTGAGCTTAAACAACATATAAAGAAAAATAGTGTTAATCACAAAAAAACTGATGGCATTAAGCCCTGTTTGTCCTAGCAGGGAAATAAGAAACAATATAGCATAAAAAGCACTCAATAGTGCCAGTTTTATTTTATTGCTATAAGAAGAGGTAAAAAGGCTGGAGGCGTATTGCCATAATATAACCGCTTCTGTAAAAAAGCTAAAAAAAAGTAAAATGATATGTTCCATCTATTTTTACCTCATACTTTCCAGATATAGTAGATAAGCATTTTTAAATGAACTGTATTTCCTGCGTGTCAGGTAGGCGGTAATCTGCTGATTCGATAAATGTATGGTTGAATGATCAAAGTCTACAATATGTTCGAAATTAACAATAAAGCTTCTGTGTGTTTGGAAAAAGCTGTTTTTGGGGAGATGTTCCAGCCAGTAGTCCATATTATGAATGGAGTCAAAATCCTGCCGGGCAGTATGTACAATTACTTTTCGTTCCTGTGCTTCTATGGCAATGATTTGAGAAGCGGGAAACGAATACATACCCTGTTTAGTTTCAACAGGAATTTTGGTAGTAATGGAATTGTAATATGTTAAGGCATCTTTCATATTTCGGAAAAAACGCTGTTTGTCCAAAGGCTTGGAAAGATAGCGGAATACATGAAAACGCATTGCCGCATCCAGATATTCGGAATATGAGGTCACCACAAAAATAAGGACATTTTTGTTTGCTTTTTTTAATTCATTTCCTACATAAATTCCATTCATACCGGGCATTTCAATATCCAGAAAAACAATATCTTTTTCGTTTTTATCAGCCAATAAAGATTCGCCACTGGTAAAGGAAACTAATTCGGGACATTTTAAATGGTTTGATTCAAAGTAGGATTCAATATATTTCTGTAATTGTTCTATTATCAGAGTATCGTCATCACAAATTAAAATACGCATTTTTGCACCTGGCTTTCTAATGAATGTATATTTACATACATCTTATCATATAGAATTTCCAAATGCAAAAAATGCGTATGAAAAGACATTTTAATTACAATTTTGGTTCATTATGTGTTTTGTTATTTCGTTTTACAAGCAGTTCGATAAAGTCTCCGGCAAGTTCTATGTCGGATTGATTACATAACCGTAGTTTATCAATAATATCCTGTGGAATATTATAAGCATGCATGCTGCCGAGCAGAAGGTAGTCTGGTGTAACATTGAGTAAATTACAAATCTGAATGAAAATATCCAGACTTGGTTTTTGCCTTCCGTTTTCGATTGATGACATATGGTTATTGGATATATTTAATTTTTCGGCAAGTTCTGCCTGTTTTATTCGTAATTCTTTTCTGCGTATTTTGATGCGGTTTCCCATACCTTCATATTGAAATTCTATTTATTCCACCTTCTTTCAGTAGAATTTTACCAATAGAACTAAATAAAAAGAAGAATGTAACAAAGAACTATTCTGCCACATATTGAATAAAGTATAATTTATATATAAATAATTCTGTATCACATATTATTTTACGCGGAAAATAGGAAGATTATTCCAAAATTGAAGAGAATCATTCCGTTCATTCCGAAGGGCTCGTTTATTTGATTAAAGTGGTATATGATTGTTTATGTGAAAATCAATGATAATCTTTAGGAAGGAGAGAGGACATTATGAAGAAACGGGTAACTAAATCGGTTGCAAAAGGGATGAAAGCAGCATTAGATGTTGTGCTACAGACTGAAGCTAACACAGCTTCTTGTATTATTATGTATCAGCCTAAGGCACCGAAAGAATTAATGAATTACAGGAGAAACAAGTAATGGAAAAATGTACAGATACAGTAGTTGATTGGATGATCCGGTGTAATGTGATAAATGAAGCAGATAAGGAACTTTACAAGTATGCATTACATAGCTTGCTGCTATTGGTATCACCACTTATCCTAGCTGGAGGTATTGGCTTTGGGTTGGGAAGCGTAAAACACGGAGTTGCTCTTATTTTTCCGTTTATGTTTCTGAGAAAATTTAGCGGTGGTTATCATGCAAAAAAATTGCACACTTGTATTATGGGGTCTGGTTTTCTACTGTTTTTGTGCATAATGGTATCAATGCATATGCAATGCGATTGGAAGTTGGCAATAGCTACAGGTATTGCATCTGTGAGCCTGATTGCATTTAGTCCAATAGACAGTGAAAACAGAAGACTTGATACTGACGAGAAAAGGACATATAAAAAAATAACAGTATTTTGTGTGATATTTTTCGGACTGTTAGATATAGTTTTATTCTTGTTAGGAAAGTACATCTATACAATCTGTTTTTCTGTTGGAATATTATTGACAGCAGGTTTACAAGCACCTTACATCGTAAAGAAAATGCGTAAATCGACCAAAAATGGACTGTAAATGTCGTTTGGTGCAATAGGGGTTGAAATCATGGCAAAAATTAAACTGTCCCCTTTGTCAAGGACATTTTGAATTAGTGTAGTGCCTGTTTTTTAGACATCTACACTAAAGTGATATCCTTGATTTTGGACATTCCCTGGTTTGGTTCCCCACAGAAGTGGACACATGACATTTTCGGTATCCACGGAAATGGACATACCATCCCATCCAGTGTGATATTCAGTTGGTTTATTTATTATCATCTATATCAACTGCCGATGCACCAAGCTCTTTAGGATCCTTTTTTATGGCTGGCATGGCAGGAACATTAGGAATATCCAGAGGATATTTACCCGTAGTAACAAATTTGTAGAATTCATTAGGCGACAGCCTGGCAAGATGCCATTGATACCGCCGGTTGTTGTAATAATCAATGTAGTTATCAATGATGACCTGAACATCAGCAAATGATGTACATTCAGCAAGCTCAGGCTTGATATGGTCTTTCATGTGGCCGAAGAAACTTTCCTGTGGGGCGTTGTCCCAGCAGTTTCCCTTGCGTGACATGGATTGGCGCAGTTTTTTGTCATACAGGATATTGATAAATTTGTGGCTTGTATAATGAAAACCCTGATCAGAATGGATGATGGTTTCAGCCTGCAGGGACACTCCATGATATTCTACCAGTTTGTTTATGGTTTCCAGAACGAAATCAACTTCCAGTGATGGACTGAGCACATAGGACAGTATCTGCTTAGTAAAGGCATCCAGGACAGTAGATAAATAGGCAAATGTGCCATTATAGGGCAGATAGGTGATGTCTGTCAGCAGGACGATCCGTGGACCATATGCTTCAAATTCACGCTGAAGCAGGTTATCTGCGACACTGCTGGTTTTAAGTGCTTTTGCCATCCGCCTGTAAGGATTAGGACCTCTATAAGGGCATGACAGATTGAATTTATCCATCAGACGCCGGATCTTTTTGAGATTCATAACCACGGGTGGATCCATGTGAAGAAGAGCCATATAGATGCCTTTTGCGCCTTTGGAATAACCGTGCATTTTATATGCAGTAAGGATTTGTTCAAAGTCCTCTCTGTCCTGCTGTTCCCGCTGCGCTCTTGCCGGGGCGGCATTCAGCCATGCATAATAACCGCTTCTGGAGACTCCGGCCATAGCACAAAGTGTTTTTATGGACATGGTGTTATGACTTTGTTGCATGGTATTGTAGATTATTTCAAAAATACAGGAAGAATCGTTCATGAGCAATGCACCTACTTCCTTGTAGTTCTGATTGAGGAAATTTTTTTTAAGAACTCCATTTCCTGTTTCAGGTAATCTACTTCCTGTTGCAGTTGCTTGATTTTGTCAGCATCTGAGTTGTTTTTTGAACCGGTGTCATCGGAAGCATCAGCAGCTGGTACACTACGAGGCCTGTAGCCTTCGTGAAATTCGCCGTACTTTTTATATTCGGTACGGATGTGATTGGAGATGCTCCATATGCGGCGTTCTCCGATGATACTAATGTCAAAACCGTGATCTTCCAGGATTTTTCTTGGAGAAGTACCAGATTTATATTCTGCCAGAAATATCTCCTTGAATTCCTTAGTAAGATTGATCCTTGTATCCGTAACACTGTAGATATAAGGGTTTTGACGAAGTAACTGTTGTTGTTCCTCAGTAAAAATTTTTCTGCTCATGAAATCCTCCATTTCTGTGATTAGAATATCACATTTGGAAGAGGGTGTCCAAGAAAAAGGTGTTACTTAGGGGTGTGTTTATAAACAGGGATACAAATGGTGAGGGTGTCCTAAAAGTAGGTACTACACTAATTCGCGTGTCCACTGTTATGGGTATATTATACATTTTACTGGCGTCAGTAAAATGGTTCAATGTGGGAGGAGAAAGTTTAATATGGAAAAGAAAATGATTAACAGAAATAATAGAACAATAATAACAAATCGGACATATTGCTGATGTCAGCAATATGTTCATATGAGAATTGCGGACGATTTTTTTGACCGCAAATGGATGGAGGAGTTCCATGGCAGAAGATAAAAAGAAAGATGAAATTGCAATAATTGAGATCAATGAAGAATTTATGAAACAAAAATTATATGAATTTCGGGGATGTAAAGTATTATTAGATGCAGATCTAGCTGAAGTATATGGATATGAACTTAAGGCTTTTAATCAGCAGGTAAAAAGAAATATAGAAAGATTTCAGAATGATATGATGTTTCAATTATCTGATAATGAAGTTGAATATTTGCGGTCACA
>ENA-OOQE01000380-OOQE01000380.1-human-gut-metagenome-genome-assembly--contig:-NODE-380-length-8099-cov-1.860020_pt1 | contig 8099 bp, 8 predicted proteins | sample MGYA00241087_ERZ501160 | MGnify/ENA primary metagenome ERZ501160 (study PRJEB25962, sample SAMEA2042496) | human gut metagenome | biome: human gut; feature: human-associated habitat; material: faeces...
GGGGTGGCTCTATTCGAGCCACCTTGAGAACAAGAAAATCTGCTGCTTACATGCGAGCATGACGCATCAGTTTTTCTTGTTCTCAGTGGTTCTGAATAGTTTTTTATTTATTATAATATAAAAAAACAAAATTGACGTCAAGCTGTTATTTTGGTATAATACATCCATATGTGAAGTTGAGGCTGTTTGGCCTCATATCAGTTTATAAAAGATAAAGGTGGTAGTAAAAATGGCTTTATTAGAAGAGTGGCACAAGATTGCCTACAATGACAAAGCAGATCAGGGAGAGTTACAGCGTTTTTGGCAGCATTATTTCCTCTTGGAGAAGGGTGTATATGAGAAGCTCCTTGCAAATCCGGATGAGGCAGTAGAGGGAACAGTCAAAGAGCTTGCTGAGAATGCAATTGATGCCGGTGCGACTGCTGTAACTGTCGAGATCAAGGAAGGTGGCATTACATTTATGCGAATCACAGGCTTCTTAGACGGAATTAATGACAGCCTTGTCACACCAAACCCAATCGAGGAGATGGATGAGGACACAAAGGTAAGCCTTGCTTTCGATAAAGAAAAGCTCTATAAGAACATGGTAGATGCAAAGGCAGACTGGCTTTACAATCTCCCGGCATGGGATGATATCTTTGACGCAGAGACAAAGCATGCGCTTTACCTCGAGCAGAAGAAGTCAGGAACAGTGGTAGTAGGTAAGAAAATCGGCCGAAATGACCCATGTCCATGCGGTTCGGGCAAGAAATATAAAAAATGTTGCGGAAAAAATGCATAAAGTACTTTACAGATTAGAAAAATAAGTATATTATCATTTTTTGAAAGGAACATTAATTGTTCCAAAGATATGTATGGCACATGTTTGCGTATATTACATACATATGTGCAACAGCATAATAACAATACGTTGAAGAGCACAGTAAGTATATTAAAAGCAGCAGAGAGGGAAGCCTTGGAAGACGAGAATCAAAGTCCAAAGAGTGGTGAAAGCTCCCCGGTGGATGATATACCGAACACCAGCTTGGAGTGGCTCCAATAAAGCCCGGTGACACCGTTATAGTCAAATGAGTTTCTGTCGGATACAGACAAGCAGTATGTTTTCAGGCGGAAAGAATGTGGGTGGAACCACGGTAACAAAGCTTATCGTCCCCGATGTCGCAGCAATGCGGTGTCGGGGATTTTTATATTAAAAATAAAGGAGAGATAACCATGAAGATAACATTGAAGGATGGCTCATCAAAAGAGTACAGCGAAGCAAAAAGCGTATATGAAATCGCAAAAGATATAAGCGAGGGACTTGCAAGAGTAGCCTGCGCAGGAGAGGTTGACGGAGAAATTGTTGACTTAAGAACAGTTCTTGACAAGGACTGCACACTCAATATAATCACAGCAAGTGATGAGGAAGGACTTCGTGTCATCAGACATACAGCATCACACGTGCTGGCACAGGCAGTAAAGAATCTGTTCCCGGATGCAAAAATCACAATCGGACCGGCAATTGACGATGGTTTCTACTATGATTTCGATTCACAGCCATTCTCAAGAGAGGATCTCGATGCACTTGAGGCAGAGATGAAGAAAATCATCAAACAGGGTCATGAGATAACAAGATTTACACTTCCTAGAGAGGAAGCAATCAAATTCATGAAGGAAAAGGATGAGCCGTACAAGGTAGAGCTTATCGAGGAGCTTCCTGAGGGTGAGGAGATTTCATTCTATGACCAGGGTGGATTTGTAGATTTATGTGCAGGACCACATCTTATGAGCACAAAGGGAGTAAAGGCTTTCAAGCTCACATCATCATCAATGGCATACTGGAGAGGTGATTCAAACAAGGCAAGACTCCATCGTATCTACGGAACAGCCTACAATAAAAAAGAGGATTTAAAGGCACATCTTGAGAGAATGGAGGAGGCTAAGAAGCGTGATCACAATAAGCTTGGCCGTGAGATGGAGCTTTTCACAACAGTAGATGTAATCGGACAGGGACTCCCGCTTATGATGCCAAAGGGCACAAAGATGATTATGAAGCTGCAGAGATGGATTGAGGACCTCGAGGATAAGGAGTGGGGCTATGTGCGTACAAAGACACCACTCATGGCAAAATCAGACCTGTACAAGATTTCAGGACACTGGGATCATTATCTTGACGGCATGTTTGTTCTCGGAGATCCTGAGAAGGACGGCGAGGAAGAGGTTATGGCACTTCGTCCGATGACATGTCCGTTCCAGTATTATGTATACAAGGCAAAGCAGCACTCATACAGAGATCTGCCTTACAGAATGGGTGAGACTTCCACATTGTTTAGAAACGAGGATTCGGGAGAGATGCACGGACTGACACGTGTCAGACAGTTTACTATCTCAGAGGGTCACAATGTTATCCGTCCTGACCAGTGTGAGGAGGAGCTCAAGGCATGCTTCAATCTTAACAGATATGTCCTTAAGGTGCTGGGACTCGAGAATGATGTGACATACCGTCTTTCAAAATGGGATCCAAAGAACACAGAAAAGTATTTAGGAGATGATGAGTACTGGAACTCAACACAGGAGGTTCTTCGTAACATCCTTATTGAGGAAAATGTTCCTTTTGTTGAGGCCGACGGCGAGGCTGCATTCTACGGACCAAAGATTGATATCCAGGCCAAGAACGTATACGGTAAAGAGGATACCATGGTAACAATACAGCTCGACTGTGCTATTGCTGAGAATTTTGATCTGTACTATATTGATCAAAACGGCGATAAAATCCGTCCATACATCATCCACCGTACATCACTCGGCTGCTATGAGCGTACACTTGCATGGCTTATCGAGCACTACGCAGGCAAGTTCCCTACATGGCTCTGCCCTGAGCAGGTTAGAGTGCTTCCTATCTCAGAGAAGTATGCTGATTATGCTAAAAAGGTAGCAGATGAGCTTAAGCGCAATGATGTCGATGTGACAGTTGACAACAGAGCTGAGAAGATCGGATACAAGATCAGAGAGGCTCGTATGGATAAGCTTCCATATATGCTTGTTGTCGGAGCTGACGAGGAGGCAGACGGCACAGTATCGGTAAGAAGCCGTTTTGAAGGAAATGAGGGTGTTAAGCCACTTTCAGATTTCATCGACCAGATTTGCAAGGAAATCCGTACAAAGGAAATCAGAGTGGAGCTTCCGGAAGAGGAAAAACACAGATAATCGATTAAAAAGTATAAAAAAAATCAATCAGGACATACTAGCCTATGCATAAGCAAAGGAGGCAAAAGTATGACAAGACTTGATTGTAATGTTGAAAAATGTGCGTATAATGCAGATAACTGCTGTAAGCTCAGAGAAATCGATGTGAAAGGAACTAAGGCAAAGAAAGCCTGCGATACACAGTGTGGCATAAGGCCTGTGACTGTGAGGTATCTGCAGAGCTAGCTATTCACAAGGAGACAGATGTGCACTGTGATGCGGCAAAGTGTAAGTACAATGATCACAATAGCTGCATGGCCAATCAGATTGGCATCAAGAAAAACTGTACACCAAACAAGTGCAGTACAGAGTGTGCAAGCTTTGAGTGTCAGGCGTAGACTAAGAAGCGCATAATGACAGTTGCCCGGAGTATCAGGTTTATGGTGCTCCGGGTACATATATTTTCGTAATTTGTGATTGCTGCCGTATATATTACCGTGTGATAGACAGCAATTACAGTCAGGAAAGGAAAAATATGGATTATAATATAAACTTCCCACATCTTCATATATATCTGCAGCATGTGATAAAGAGCATATCAATAGGAAGCTTTGATATTGCGATGTATGGCATAATAATAGCATGTGGTATGCTTGCGGGGCTGGGCGTGGCCTGCTATGTGGCCAAAAAATCAGGACAAAATCCTGATACATACTTTGATCTGGCACTTGTGGCAATCATATGCTCGGTGATAGGCGCAAGAATATACTATGTGGTATTCAGGTGGGATCTGTACAAGGATGACCTGCTTAGCATATTCAATATCAGGCAGGGAGGACTGGCAATTTACGGAGGAGTGATAGCAGCAATTATCACCACATTTGTTTTTGCAAAGGTCAGAAAGCTGTCGTTTCCACTGTTGTGTGATACGGCGGGGCTTGGACTGATACTGGGACAGGCGATTGGCCGATGGGGAAACTTCTGCAACAGGGAGGCATTTGGCGATTATTATGACGGACTTTTTGCCATGCAGCTTCCGGTATCAGCTGTCAGGACATCGGATCTGACTGAAAAGCTTATGTCACATACAACTGTGGTAGACGGAGTGGAGTATATCTCGGTGCATCCTACATTTTTGTATGAATCCTTTTGGAATCTGTGCCTGTTTATTTTGTTGATGCTTTATTTTAAGCACAGAAGGTTTGACGGAGAGGTGTTTCTTCTATATTTGCTAGGCTATGGTGTCGGAAGATTCTGGATAGAAAGCCTGCGTACAGACCAGCTTCTCATCCCGCATATCAATTATCCGGTGTCTATGGCACTCGCCGCCACTTTGGTGGCAGTATCAGCCATATGGATAGGAATTGTCAGATATAAGCAGAGGAAAATGGGCAAAATGGTGGACACTCCACCACAATCCACCACTAAAGAGTAAATTTCATATCATTTTATAAAAAAGGCGCAAAGTCCACGAAAAGACTGAGCGTCTTTTTTGTTGCCTTTTTATGGGAATTTGGCTTAAAGCCTTGATTTTGTGGGCTGTTAGGTGTAATATTGTAACCAAGTGGTGGAAAGTGGAGCGAAATACCATATAAGTGGAGTGAAGTGGTGGAAAACTTCAAAATGAGGAAAAGGAGGATGGATGCCATGTTCATGGGCGAATATAATCATTCAATAGACGCCAAAGGTCGTATGATTGTCCCGGCGAAGTTCCGTGAACAGCTTGGCAATGAGTTCGTAGTTACCAAGGGCTTAGATGGCTGTCTGTTCGTCTATTCCAACGAAGAATGGCATCGCATTGAGGAAAATCTTCGCGACAAACCGCTCACATCAAGAGAAGCAAGAAAATTTATGAGATTCTTCTTTGCAGGAGCAGCCACCTGTGAGGTGGACAAGCAGGGCAGAATCCTCTTACCGGCGAACTTAAGAGAATACGCAGGTATAGATAAGGAAGTTGTATCTGTCGGAGTATACAGCAGAGTAGAGATCTGGAGCAAAGACAGATATCTTGAGAACTCTGATTTTGACGAAATGGATGAGATAGCCGATCATATGGCAGAGCTTGGCATAGGCATTTGATATTAAATGGAGAGACCACATGGAATTTAAGCATTATTCAGTCTTAAGGGACGAGACAATTGAAAATTTAAACATCCGTCCTGACGGGATATATGTGGATGGTACTCTCGGAGGAGCCGGGCACTCATATGAGATAGCAAAGAGACTTTCGGACAAGGGCAGGCTGATAGGCATAGATCAGGATGCAGATGCCATAAAGGCGGCAGGAGAGAGGCTTGCGGAGTTTGGAGACAGGGTAACGATAGTCAGGAGCAATTATTCTGATATGAAGAATGTGCTTCATTCACTCGGAATTGAAAAGGTGGATGGTATTATGCTGGATCTTGGAGTGTCATCCTTCCAGCTTGATACACCAAAGAGAGGCTTTACCTACAGGAGTGAGGATGCACCGCTTGATATGCGTATGGATGACAGGAATGCCCTTACTGCAAGGGATATAGTAAATACCTACAGCGAAAATGATCTGTACCGTATCATCAGGGATTATGGTGAGGACAAGTTTGCAAAGAATATTGCAAAGCACATTGTAGCAGCAAGACAAAAGCAAGAGATAACGACAACAGGAGAGCTCAACGAGATAATAAAGGCAGCGATACCCCAAAAGGTCAGAGCTACCGGTGGTCACCCGTCAAAGAGAACCTATCAGAATTGAGCTGAATCATGAGCTTGATGTGCTAAGGGACAACCTGGATGACATGATAGATTTACTTAATCCGGGCGGTAGGATATGTATAATCACATTCCACTCGCTTGAGGACAGAATAGTAAAATCCAATTTCAAAAAAAACGAAAATCCATGTACATGTCCACCGAGTTTTCCGGTATGTGTATGCGGTAATAAATCGAAGGGAACGGTTATCACCAGAAAGCCTATCCTTCCGTCAGAAAAGGAACTTGAAGAGAATTCACGCTCGAAGAGTGCAAAGCTTCGTGTGTTTGAAAAGAATGAATTGTAGAATGACAGCAAAAGGAGCAGTTAAATGAATAAAACTACTTATTATATAAATGGGAATGCCGTAAGAGAGCTTGACGAGGCAGCACCGGTCAGAAGACCACAGAAATCGACAAGAGAGCTTGAGGAAATAAGAAGAAAGAAAAACAGAAGAAAATCTGCAAGAAGAAATCAGGAGAGAGCACTCTCAATGAACAGGGCATTTGTAGCCTTTCTCACAGCTTGTGTGGCAGCTTCAGCCTTTGTATCTGTTTCACTTATTCAGATAAGGTCAAATGTGACACAGCAGATGAAGGAGGTTGCAGCACTTGAGAGCCGAATAAATGATATGAAGGCTGATAATGATGCCAGATACAAGCAGATTACTACATCTGTCGATTTAAATGCAATCAAGGATGCAGCTATCAACAGACTTGGCATGAAATATGCTTCACAGGATCAGATAGTTTATTACTCAATTGATAAGAACAACTATATGGATCAGTACAATGATATTCCGGAATAAATTGGAGGAATAATATTGGCAGCCAGGACAAGAAAAAGACCGGTAAGAAAAATCGGACGCAAAATGAAAACAAAGCTGTTTGCGTTGTTTATGTTAATAGTTGTAGCCATGCTTGGACTCATTGGCAGGCTGATGTTTATTGAATATACAAGCGGAGACGCATATACTAAAAAGGTACTATCATTACAGTCATATGACAGCAAAACAATACCGTTTCAGAGAGGAAATATTGTAGATTCAAACGGCACAGTGCTTGCTACGAGTGTGGCTGTTTATAATGTCGTACTTGATTGCTCGGTTATGACCAGTAAGAAAGAGTATATAACTCCGACGATAGATGCACTGACACAGTGCTTTCCGGATTTAGACAGGGCAACACTTGAGGATTATGCAAATAACAGCAAGGATAACAAATATATTGTACTGTTAAAAAAGCTGTCATATGATGCAATTCAGCCATTTGTACAGCTGCAGGATGCAACAGACGAAAAGGGCAATCTGAAGAATCCAAACATCAAGGGTGTGTGGTTTGAGACAGAGTATCAGAGAAATTATCCGTTTAAAACACTGGCAAGCTCAGTTATCGGCTTTACCTCCGCCGGAAATGTAGGTACAACCGGGCTTGAAAACTATTACAATGACACCTTAAATGGTGTAAATGGCAGGGAGTACGGCTATCTGAATGCAGACAATGATTTCCAGAAAACAGTAATTGCTGCACAAAACGGAAATACACTGTACACAACTATAGACGCAAATATCCAGTCGATTGTTGAGGATAAGATAAAACTGTTCTCAGATACTTATGCAAATAATGCAAGAGAAGGACTTGGCGCAGAAAATATTGCAGTCGTTATAGAAAATCCTAAAAATGGTGAGATACTGGCCATGGCGAATTATCCAAACTTTGATCTTAACGATCCGAAGAATATGAAGGATTACTATACACAAGAGCAGCTTGATGCAATGAGTGATGATGATACATTAAATACTCTGAATAAGCTGTGGCAGAACTTCTGTGTTACACATACATATGAGCCGGGGTCTGTACAGAAGCCTTTTACCGTGGCATGTGGACTGGATACAGGCACGCTCACTACTGATATGACATTTTTATGTGATGGATACGAGATGTTTGGCAGTGAAAAGGTATCATGCGTCAACCGTAGCGGACATGGCATAGAGACACTTGAAAAGGCACTCATGGATTCATGTAATGATGCACTCATGCAGATGTCATATAAGATTGGTGCAGAAAATTTTCTGTACTATCAGAGTGTATTTGGCTTTGGTCAAAAGACAGGTGTTGACCTGCCGGGTGAGGCAAATACATCAACGCTCATGTATACACTCGACAATATAAAGCCTGTCGATTTAGCGACAAACGTATTCGGACAG
>ENA-OOQE01000391-OOQE01000391.1-human-gut-metagenome-genome-assembly--contig:-NODE-391-length-7960-cov-3.134092_pt1 | contig 7960 bp, 5 predicted proteins | sample MGYA00241087_ERZ501160 | MGnify/ENA primary metagenome ERZ501160 (study PRJEB25962, sample SAMEA2042496) | human gut metagenome | biome: human gut; feature: human-associated habitat; material: faeces...
TTATAAGCATTCCTCCTAAATCACCTTAGAAGGAATACTTTTTATTTTAATAAGGACGAAATTATCGAAGTCAGCGAAAGTTTTATCCAATTCATAACTATCAAATTCAAATATTTGTTTACTTTGTACTCCCATCAAAGAATTTTCAAATAAATCAATTCTATACATTATGGCGAAAAAGAAAGAAAAGAAAGAGAAAAAGGCCGGCAAAAGAATGAGTAAGAAAGAGCTGGCAGCGTTATTAATAGACTTTTTCCATGCCAAATCCAGCGAGACCTTAAGTATGAAATATATTTTTTCAGAACTGCGTCTCACTACCCATCCGCAAAAAATGTTATGCGTCGATATATTACATGACCTTTTAGCTGACGATTATATTTCTGAAATAGAAAAAGGAAAATTCCGTCTCACCAATCATGGAACAGAGATGGTAGGCACTTTCCAACGGAAAAGCAATGGCAAGAATTCCTTTATTCCTGAAGGAGGAGGCGAGCCGATATTTGTGGCCGAACGCAATTCGGCACATGCCATGAACAATGACAAAGTAAAGATCACTTTCTACGCCAAGCGGAAGAATAAAGACGCGGAAGGAGAAGTCATCGAGATACTGGAACGCGCCAACGATACCTTCGTAGGAACATTGGAAGTTGCCAAATCATATGCTTTCCTTGTTACGGAAAACCGCACGCTGGCCAATGATATCTTTATCCCCAAAGAGAAACTGAAAGGTGGAAAGACAGGCGACAAGGCCATCGTCAAAGTGGTGGAATGGCCTGACAAGGCAAAGAATCCTATCGGTCAGGTTATCGACATTCTGGGGAAAGCCGGAGATAACACCACCGAGATGCACGCCATCCTGGCCGAATTCGGATTGCCGTATGTTTACCCCGCATCCGTGGAAAAAGCCGCAGACAGGATACCTGCCGAAATTCCCGCAGAAGAATATGCCAAACGTGAGGATTTCCGCAATGTAACCACCTTTACCATAGACCCCAAAGACGCTAAGGACTTTGACGATGCCTTGTCCATCCGCAAACTGAAGGACAATCTTTGGGAAGTGGGTGTACACATTGCCGACGTGACGCACTACGTAACGGAAGGCAGCATCATCGACAAAGAAGCCGAGAAACGCGCCACATCCGTTTACCTCGTAGACCGCACCATCCCGATGCTGCCCGAACGGTTGTGTAACTTCATCTGTTCCCTGCGCCCCGATGAAGAGAAACTGGCTTACTCTGCCATCTTCGAGATGACGGACAAGGGAGAAGTAAAGAACTCGCGCATTGTGCATACGGTTATCAAGTCCGACCGCCGCTTCACCTACGAAGAGGCGCAGCAGATTATCGAAACCAAAGAGGGAGACTTTAAGGAAGAAATCCTCAAACTGGACTCGCTTGCCAAGATATTGCGTGAAAAACGGTTTACCGCCGGCGCCATCAACTTCGACCGCTATGAGGTGAAATTTGAGATTGACGAGCAGGGCAAGCCTGTCAGCGTATATTTCAAGGAATCCAAAGACGCCAACAAACTGGTAGAAGAGTTCATGCTACTCGCCAACCGCACTGTGGCGGAAAAAATAGGACGTGTACCCAAAAACAAAAAGCCGAAAGTATTCCCCTATCGTATTCACGACCTTCCGGACCCTGAAAAGTTGGATAACCTGGCACAGTTCATCGCCCGCTTCGGCTACAAACTGCGCACCGGCGGAACCAAAACGGATGTATCCAAATCCATCAACCATCTGCTGGATGATATTCAGGGAAAGAAAGAGGAGAACCTTATTGAAACCGTATCCATCCGTGCCATGCAGAAAGCACGCTATTCCGTGCACAACATCGGTCACTACGGATTGGCATTCGATTATTACACCCATTTCACTTCTCCCATCCGACGCTATCCGGACATGCTGGTGCACCGGTTGCTGACCAAATACCTGGATTTAGGCGGACGAAGCGTTTCCGAACAGAAATACGAAGCCCTCTGCGAGCATTCCAGCAGCATGGAACAGATAGCTGCCAATGCGGAACGCGCCTCTATCAAGTACAAACAGGTGGAATACATGACGGAACGCCTGGGACAGACTTACGACGGCGTTATTTCCGGTGTTACCGAATGGGGACTGTACGTTGAGCTGAACGAGAATAAATGTGAAGGAATGATACCTATCCGCGACCTCGATGATGATTACTACGAGTTCGACGAAAAGAATTATTGCCTGCGCGGACGACGGAAGAAACGCACATACAGCCTCGGCGACGCTATCACCATCAAGGTGGCACGCGCCAACCTGGAGAAAAAGCAGTTGGACTTTGCACTGGTTGAATAGGCGGAATTATCATTGTCAGTTACAAAAGCTTACCTACACATACATGAAGACAATTACTATTACAAACCGCTCGCAAATAGAAGATATCATCCGTAAATGCCCTTATTGTACGGTCGGGATTATCGACGGAGAGGGTAATCCGTATGTAATACCTATGAACTTTGCCTGGGAAAATGATACTATTTATCTGCATTCGGGCCCCGAAGGAAGTAAAGTAGAAATGGTGGCACGGCATCCGCAGGTCTGCATCACCTTCTGTGAAGGGCACGAACTGGTGTATATGCATAAACAGATAGCTTGCAGTTACAGCATGAAATCCCGCAGCGTTATCTGTAAAGGCAAAGTGCGTTTCATAGAAGATATGGATGAAAAGCGACGGATACTCGACCTGCTTATGAAGCAATATACGGACAATGCATGTAGCTACGCCGAACCGGCTGTACGCAATGTGAAAATATGGGAAGTGAAAGTAGATGAAATAAGCTGCAAATCGTTCGGGCTGAGGCCGAGTGAATTGAAATAATCTCTACAAAAAACTTTGCCCGAAGTTTGATTGCCACTAACCTGCATATTCAAGGTATCCCAGTCCTATACTCAGAATACTTCAGTCACATAGGTAGTCTCTGTATAGGACTGAGCACATAACTCATCATAAGGGATATTCCTCAAAGGCATACAACAGCGTCGACAAATAGCGTTCTCCCGTATCAGGGAGCAACACTACTATGTTTTTACCCTCATTCTCCGGCAACTGCGCCAACCGGATTGCAGCACTGACAGCCGCTCCCGAAGAAATCCCCACCAACAGGCCTTCGTATTTCGCCAGTTCCCGCCCGGTACGGATAGCGTCATCATTGGATACCTGCAAAATTCCGTCTACCACGGCACTATTATAGTTTTTCGGAACAAAACCTGCACCGATACCCTGAATCTTATGCGGGCCCGGTTTTCCGCCTGACAATACCGGAGAATCTTCCGGTTCTACGGCTACCACTTGTATCCGGGAGTTATGTTTCTTCAAAGCCACACCGCTCACCGTTCCGCCGGTCCCCACACCGGCCACGAATATATCGACCTTCCCGTCCGTATCCTGCCAGATTTCCTGCCCGGTAGTGCGCTCATGAATGGCAGGGTTAGCCCGATTATCAAACTGCTGCAAAATCAGTGAACCGGGAGTGCTTGCCTGCAACTCTTCGGCACGGGCTATAGCACCTTTCATACCGTCTGCACCGGGCGTCAAAACAAGTTCCGCACCAAGGGCTTTCAGCAGATTGCGACGTTCCGTACTCATGGTATCCGGCATAGTCAAAATCAATTTATAGCCTTTGGAAGCTGCCACAAAGGCAAGCCCTACCCCGGTATTCCCACTGGTCGGCTCAATAACCGTTGCACCGGGCTTCAACAGTCCTTTCGTTTCCGCATCTTCTATCATAGCCAGCGCAACACGGTCCTTTACGCTGCCCGCAGGATTAAAGTATTCCAGTTTGACGATGACACGAGCTTTCAAGTTCTTGTTTTTACCATAATTGTTCAACTCCAACAAAGGAGTATTGCCAACTAAATCAGTCAGACGTTGTGCTATTTTTTTCATATCTTGCAGTGAATTATCAATAAGACAAAAGTACGGCGGAGTCCGTTTATTCAAAATACCATAAATGTGGTAAATCCATACTATAAATGAGGGATATGTAGGAAAATTGGTGAGTATTTTATACCTTTGTAGCCACTTTATTAATAAAGGATATCATAATGAGTCCACTTAATTTTACTCACATCCTGACACAGGCAGTCGATGAGCTATCGGAAAGCGAATCCTACAAAGGACTGTTTCACCAGCACACGGACGGCAATCCATTGCCTTCAGCTAAGGCATTGTGCGATATTATCGAACTTGCACGTGCCATTATCTTCCCCGGATATTTTGGAAATTCAACGGTCAACAGCCGTACGGTAACTTACCATATCGGAGTCAATGTAGAAAGACTGTTCGACCTGCTGACCGAGCAAATATTGGCAGGACTCTGTTTCGGCAGTGATGACGAATGCAGTTGCTGTACCGAACTTCAACGTGAGGAGGCCGCATCAATTGCCGCCCGGTTCATCAGCCATTTACCTGAACTGCGTCGCATACTGGCTACGGATGTTGAAGCCGCTTACAACGGCGACCCTGCCGCACATTCGTTTGGCGAGGTTATCAGTTGCTATCCGGCCATACGCGCTATCAGCAATTACCGCATAGCACACGAACTGTTGGTACTCGGCGTGCCTCTCATTCCGCGTATCATCACCGAAATGGCCCATAGCGAAACCGGTATCGATATTCATCCGGGAGCTGCCATAGGCGGTTTTTTTTCGGTAGAACACGGTGCAGGGGTGGTAATCGGCGAGACTTGTATCATCGGCAAGAACGTAAAACTATACCAGGGTGTAACCCTCGGAGCCAAAAGTTTCCCGCTGGACCAGGACGGTAAACCCATCAAAGGCATACCCCGCCATCCCATACTGGAAGACAATGTCATTGTCTATTCCAATGCCACCATATTAGGGCGTATCACCATCGGAAAAGACGCTACCGTAGGCGGCAACATCTGGGTAACGGAAGATGTGCCCGCAGGCGCAAGAATAGTACAAACCAAAGCAAAAAAGTAAGAGATTTTATGATTTCAGAATTATAATCCATACCATATGCGTAATAGTAAAAATGAAATCATACCGGAATAAATCATAAATTATAAATCATAAATAAGTAGATGAGCGAACAATCATTCGAAATGATTGCCAAAACTTTCCAGGGACTGGAAGAAACATTGGCACAGGAACTGACCTCTTTGGGTGCAGACGAGATACAGATAGGACGTCGTATGGTATCATTCCGCGGCGACAAGGAAATGATGTACAAGGCGAATTTCTGCCTGCGGACCGCTATCCGCATCCTGAAACCTATCAAACAGTTTGTTGCGAAAAATGCCGATGAGGTGTATGAACAGATCAAGGCAATCCACTGGGAAGATTATCTGGATATAGATAAAACTTTCGCCGTAGACGCAGTTGTGTTCAGCGAGGAATTCCGCCATTCCAAATTTGTTTCCTACAAAGTGAAGGATGCCATTGTGGACTATTTCCGGGATGCATACGACAAACGCCCGTCTGTACGCATCAGCAAGCCGGATGTATTATTGAACATTCACATTGCAGAAACCAAATGCACTCTTTCTCTCGATTCATCCGGCGAGTCTCTGCACCGCCGCGGTTATCGTCAGGAAGCCGTGGAAGCTCCTCTGAATGAGGTTTTGGCAGCCGGCATGATATTAATGAGCGGTTGGCACGGAGAATGTGACCTGATAGACCCGATGTGCGGCTCGGGAACAATCCCCATCGAAGCTGCCTTGATAGCCAGGAATATCGCACCGGGCGTATTCCGTAAGGAGTTTGCTTTTGAAAAATGGATTGATTTCGACCAGGAGCTATTCGATAAGATTTATAACGATGACAGCCAGGAACGTGAATTCGCTCATAAGATATACGGGTACGACAACAACCCGAAAGCCAACGAAATCGCAACCCATAACATCAAGGCAGCAGGCGTATCCAAAGACGTAACGCTGAAGTTGCAACCTTTCCAGCAGTTTGAGCAACCTAAGGAAAAGGCTGTTATCATTACCAACCCGCCTTATGGAGAGCGTATATCTACCAACGACCTGCTGGGCCTATACTCCATGATTGGCGAACGGCTGAAACATGCGTTTACAGGCAATACCGCGTGGATACTTTCTTATCGTGAAGAATGCTTCGATCAAATCGGATTGAAACCTACTGCCAAGATACCTCTGTTCAACGGTGCTCTGGAATGTGAGTTCCGTAAATACGAAATCTTCGACGGAAAATACAAAGAATTCAAAAAGCAGGAAAGCGAAGAGGGTAATAAAGAGTACAGACCTTACGCTGCAAGAGAATTCAAGATCGGAGAAAGAAGAGAGTTTAAATCCGGAGAGAAAAGAGAATTCAAGCCGAGAGAGAGAAGAGAATTCAAATCGGATGATAAACGGGAGTTCAAGCCTCGTGAATACAGAAAACCGGCAGACGGAGAATGGAAACCGAAGCGAGAATTTGACAGAGAGCGAGAATTTAATAAAGAACGTAAACCGGGAGAGTTTCGGAAACGGAACAACGAACGGAATAACGACTGAAACCGTTAAAATTAAAAGCTATGAACATAAAGAGAATCGGTAAGGCAATCATGGTATTGCTACTGGCAACACCTGCTTTATCTTCAATGGAGCTTATGGCACAAGACTTGAAAATGCCCACTCTGGAAGACCTTCTTCCCGGTGGCGCAACCTATCGTATCGCTGAGAACCTGCCGGGTTTGCAGTGGTGGGGTGACGTATGTATAAAACCCGGCATCGACTCCTTGTTTGCCGTCAACCCCAAAAACGGGAAGGAGACATTGCTCACAACCCGGGAAAAGGTAAATAAAGTACTCAACTCACTGATAACTCCTACGGAAACAAGCGCAACACCCGGCCATAAGGGAAATAAAGTACAGCATTTCTACAATACCGAGTTTCCATGGCCGGACAAACCGTATATGCTTATCAAATTGCCTGCGAGATACATCGTTTATGATTTCGAGAAAGATGAATTCGTCAAAGGTCTGCCGCAGGCTGGAGAAAGAAACGGTGCAAACATTGATTATACCCCGGAAGGCGGACACATAGCCTATACCGTTAAGAATAACCTCTTCGTGGACAACAAAGCCGTAACCGAAGAACCCGAAAGAATTGTATGCGGACAGAGCGTACACCGCAATGAATTCGGAATCGGCAAGGGCACCTTCTGGAGTCCTCAAGGAAACCTGCTGGCCTTTTACCGCATGAACGAAAGCATGGTAACTCCCTATCCGCTGGTGGATATTACTCCCAGAATAGCACTGGTGGACAAGATACGTTATCCGATGGCAGGGATGCTCAGCCATCAGGTTACCGTAGGTATCTATAATCCGGACACTCAAAAAACCGTTTACTTGAATACCGGCGATCCTACCAACCGTTATTTCACCAATATCAGTTGGGCGCCCGACGGAAAGAGTCTTTATCTCATAGAGCTGAACCGTGACCAGAATCATGCAAAACTTTGCCGATACAACAGCGAGACCGGCGAACTGATGTCCACGCTTATCGAAGAAACGCATCCCAAATATGTGGAGCCTCAACACCCCATCCTGTTCCTGCCTTGGGATCATACTCAATTTATCTACCAGAGCCAGAAAGACGGCTACAACCATCTGTATCTCTACAATACGGACGGCAAGCTCATCAAGCAACTGACAAAAGGGGAGTGGCTGATACAGAACATTTTAGGATTCAATGCCAGAAAGAAAGAAGTTATCATCGCTTCTACGGAAGTATCTCCTTTGCAAAGCAACCTGTACAAGGTCAATGTCAATACCGGCAAACGTACTCCATTGGACAACAGCAAGGGAGTACACAACGGAATACTTTCCGCTTCGGGCAATTATATTATCGACCGGTATTCAACTCCGGATACTCCCCGCAAAATAGAGATAACCAATACCCAAAGCAAGAAAAGTGTCTCTTTGCTCACTGCGAAGAATCCTTATGAAGGCTTTGTCAT
>ENA-OOQE01000415-OOQE01000415.1-human-gut-metagenome-genome-assembly--contig:-NODE-415-length-7526-cov-2.629233_pt1 | contig 7526 bp, 4 predicted proteins | sample MGYA00241087_ERZ501160 | MGnify/ENA primary metagenome ERZ501160 (study PRJEB25962, sample SAMEA2042496) | human gut metagenome | biome: human gut; feature: human-associated habitat; material: faeces...
CCCAACGGAGCACCGGAGATAACGGCGGATACGGTCACGATACGTTCACGGTCTTTACGCTCAATGGTAGGAGGCGCAAAACGTTCGACTACCTTTCCGACATCTTTTACACGCACGGACTCGCCTTTGGCATTATAAATAAGGATGTTCTCGATGCTTTCCAGACTTGTACGATATTCGGGTGCATAGCGCACTTTGATATCATACTCATCCCCGTCTTCACGATATTTGGAAGCAACGGCACCATTGATACGATTACGCAAGTAGTTACCGGCTGTAGCCAGGTTCAGTCCGTGCATCGCCAGCTTCTCACGGTCGAAATCAACCTGATACTCGGGCTGGTAGTCACTACGGCTGATGTTCACCTCGGTCACCCCTTTCACGGTCAGCAACTCACGTTTCAAACGGGCTGCTACGCTATCAGTCATCGTCATATCGTATCCGTATATCTCAAAGTCGGCACTTGCCTGAGCAGACATACCTGTATTACTACCTCCCAGAATAACCTGTGCCTTGCTGAACTCCGGATAACCTTTCAAGTCCTGACGCATCTCGTCACAGACTGCTTCCAGTGAGATATCACGATCTCCCGGGTCTACCAGACTGATGTTGAAGGAAATAATGTGCGAGCCGTTGTCCTGCATGGAAGCCCAGGTATTATCCGAATCGGCCTGCCCTACGGTATAGTTGCATATCTTCATGACGCCCTTATACTTCTGCAGCCACTGATTGGTAAGTTTCTGCGAAACCTCCTGCGCCACTTCTTTACGCGTACCGATAGGCAACTCCAACTGTACGGCAATACGGGCATTGTCCTGCGCCGGGAAGAACTCCGTACCAATGGTCTTTGCACAGAACAGGCTCAGAATAAAGAATATCACACAACCGACAAGCACGACCATACGATGACGCACCGCCCAGTTGAGCATACGTGCATACCAGTTGTCCAAACCGTCCAATGTGTGCTCTATCGGCCCGAAGAATATCCGGAACATCTTGGACTGTTTACGCTGCAAGCGGAGCAGTTGCGAACAGAGCATCGGCGTCAGCGTCAAAGCCGAAACGGTGGATACAAACATAATGGCGCACATCATCCAGCCCAACTGCTTGAACAGCACGCCGGACATACCGGTTACCATGGTCAGCGGGAAGAATACGGCAATCATCGTCAGCGTAGAAGCCACTACGGAAATAGCCACCTCGTTCGTTCCGTGAACTGCTGCCTGCTTCGGGTCGGAACCGCGCTCGATGTGTGTCGTGACATTCTCCAACACCACAATGGCGTCGTCCACCACCATACCGATGGCTATGGAGAGTGACGAAAGCGAAATGATATTAATCGTATTCCCCGATATTGCCAGGTATATGAACGAAGCAATCAGAGAAAGCGGAATCGTAATACAGATAATCAATGTAGCCCGCCAGCGTCCCAGGAACAGGAATACCACAATCACGACGAACAGCAGGGCGTACATCACCGTCTCCGTCAAACTGTCGATAGTGTTCAGGATGTTTTCGGACGTATCCACAATGACGCCCAACTTCACATCGCTCGGCAGGTTCTTCTGCAGACGGGGCAACGCCTCCTGTACTTTCCTGGAAATCTCCACCGAATTGGCGCCCGACTGTTTCTGAACCACAATCATCGCACCCTGCACACCGTTGTTATAGGTTTCCTGCGCACGTTCCTCCACGGTATCCACAATCCGGGCTACGTCGCGCAGGTAAACGGTAGCACCGTTATAGGTGCCCACCACCACATCCGCCAGTTCACGGGAGTCGTCAAACTCACCCTCCACACGCAAGGAATAAGTCTCATTGCCGATGTCGAAATTACCGCCCGGTATGTTCTTGTTCTCCGCACCGATAATGGAACTGATTGTTTCGATACTCAAGTTGTACGCCTCCAGCTTATAGGGGTCGCAGTACACCTGGATTTCACGCTGCGGCGCACCGCTGATAGACACCGTACCCACACCGGGAATACGCGCCAGAGGGTTTACCACACGGTCGTCCAGTATCTTGTAAAGCGCCGACTGGCTTTCATTTGCCTGTACGGACAACAGCACGATAGGAATCATATCCGTACTGAACTTGAAGATGATAGGATTCTCCACATCATCGGGCAGTTCGGAACTAACCATATCCAACTTGTCGCGCACATCGTTTGTCAGTACGTCAATATCATTACCGAACTCAAACTCCAGCGTAATCAGCGACATATTCTCCGAAGAACGGGAAGTGATGTGCTTCAAATCGCTGACTGAGTTCAAAACATTCTCCAACGGACGGGTCACGTTGTTCTCGATATCCGAAGCACTTGCTCCCGGATAGGCTGTCATCACCATAATCGTATTCGTATCAATGTCCGGATACAAATCAATAGGCAACTTGGACAACGAGAACAGACCAAATATCACCACTGCCAGGAAGCAGAGCGAAGTCATAATCGGTTTCTTAACCGCACCTTCATATAAACTCATATTATTAGGGATTAGGGATTAGCGTTTAATGATTAGGGATTAGTGATTAACGTTTAGTGTTTAGTGTTTAGAGATTAGCAACTTATTTACCGGCAAACCACTAATCACTAATCACTAATCGCTAACCGCTATTTCTACTTCCATTCCGTTCACCAGTTTGGTTTGTCCGGCTATAACCACCCGGGAGTTGTCGGGCACACCGGAAATCAGCTCGTATTCGGCCCCCATGCGACGTCCGAGCTCTACCTTATTATAGGTAACCTTACCGTCCTTGTACACATATACATAACGGTCGCCGGAACCGGATTGCTTCACGATGGCCAAATCGGGTACAACCACATTGTTTTTGGTTCCGAAGTTAAGCGTGGCGCGGGCAAACATTCCGGGACGTCCCCTCCGGTCTTTATTGGCGAGTTTAATCTCTACCGGAAAAGTACGGGTGTTCGGGTCTACTGTAGGATACACCAGACTGATATAGCCTTCAAAGAGTTCGTCTCCGTAAACATCCAGCTTCACGGCTACCGGAGCGCCTTTCTTCACTTGGGTGAAGTAAGTTTCGGAAACATTGATAAGCAGTTTCACCGGCATAATCTGCTCCACCACCAGCACGGGTTCGCCGCCGCTGTACATATCGCCGCTGTCATAGTTTCGGGCAGTTACAACCCCGTTTATCGGACTGAGCAACGCGGTATTCTCCAGCAGATTGCGGTAGGCCGTTTCTTTTATGTCCAGCGCCATCTTGGCTGCATCCCACTCCGATTTGGATGCACCGCCCACTTTATACAGTTCGTCCATACGCTTGAACTCAATCTCCTGATTGTCCAACTGGAACTTTGTCTGTTTCAGGTTCGCCTCATCCATGCTGACCAGCTTCTGACCTTTGGACACGCGGTCGCCCACTTCCACCAATATCCTGTCGATGCGTACCGGAGAGGAAGGAGCTATGTTGTTCTTTACCTCTGCTTCTACGGTAGCTGTGTACTCATGAATCTGCTCTACCGGACGTGCTTTTACATCCGCCAGCTTCACTCTCGGCTTTTCGTCCACCTGCTCAACGGCAACTTTATCTTTTCCACCGCTGCAAGCGCCCAACAGTGCTACTGCAAGCAGGGCAATCAATTGAAAACGTTTCTTCATATCGTTGTTCTTGTTTTATTTCTGATTACTGATGATATAGTCTCTTCCCAATACCTGGTCAAGGTCGGCCTTAGCCACCAGGTAGTCATATATGGATTGGTTGTAAGTAAGCTCCGCCTCGGTGAGCTGAACCTGCGAAGTATTCAGTTCGAGTACCGTACCCTTGCCCACTTCATAACGCTTGCCGGCAATCTGCACCGCCTTTTCGGCCTGCATCACATTCTCCTTGTTACTGGATACCTGCTCCGAGCTGGCTGCCATATTATCCTGGTAGCTTGTAATCTGCATGTTCAGCTTACGTTCCGTATCGATACGGTTCTGGTCCAACTGGCGCATCTGGATGCGGTTAGATTTCAGTTTCGTAAAGTTGCTTGCCTTATATAAAGGAATACTCAGATTGAATACCAGCGAAGAGCTGCCGCTGTAATGGTAATCGAAGATGTTCCAACTGTCGTTGTTCATGGACTGGTACTGATAAGAATACCCCAATCCTATCGTCGGCATGAAGTTGGTGCGCAAGGACTTGATATTCTTCTGAAGCATCAGACGGTTTAACTCCAATTGCTTCATGGTAGTATTGTTCACCAAACCTTCGTGAGCGTCATTCTCCAACTGATTGGCAAACACGATGCTTTCATAGGCCGCCAAACTGTCGTCAATCTTAATCTCCACATCGGCGGTAACGCCCATCAGCACCTTAAGTTGCAGTTTGGAAAGCGTAACGGCATTTCCGGCGGAAATGACACTCGGCTTCACGCTACGCATCTGCACCTCGGCGGTGATTTTATCGAATTCGCTTACCGCTCCCTGCTGATATTTGGCATTGACAATATTATAGTTCTCTTCCGCCAGTTCATAGCTTTTCTGCAAAACTTCGTATGAGTCCTGCGACAGCATCAGCTGATAGTAGGCTTTGGTCACCTGGTTCACTAAATCCAGTTTGGAAGCCCGCGACTTCTCCACTGCCAACTCTATATCCGTCTTTGTCATCGACATGGCGCGATAGACGGAAGGAGCAAACAATGGTAAACTGATATTCAATGTTCCCGCAGCGGTATTCGCCTTGTCCTGCCCCATTTTCACGATTTGGTCGCCGATACTGAACTGCGGAGCCGTGATGGTATGGCTCATACTTCCCGTAATACTTGCCTCGGGCAACAAGTTCTGCCAAGTTTCCTTACGACTCACTTTCTTGAGGGCAATCTCCTCTTCCGCCACTTTAATGGTGGGATTGTCGCTCAAAGCAATCTCCAAGGCTTTATCAAGGTTCAAGATCAGGGTATCCCTCGTCCCTTGCGCCCGTGCATGGCTGCCTGCCAAGACTATGGCAATAAGCAACAGCCATTTTTTATCCTCAAAAAATCTCTGCATCTTCATAAACTATTAATTGTTATTCTATTTGGTTTCCGTGTCATTGTCTGCAGGCACAACCTTTTTACGGTATTCCCGGATAAACGCTTCCAGCTCGTGCGCCCCCTGTTCCGTAGAGATTCCGCGCAGAAAAGTGAACATTATAGACTCATAGACTTCAAGGAAGGAATACTCTTTGCAGATGTCCGTATTCATCAACACGTCTATCTGCTCCCTTACCAACAGATTGATAATGGCAAAGTTTACATCATCACGGAAAATGCCCTGCTTCACACCTTCCTTAAAGAAGTTTACCGTTTCTTCCGAATCCTGGTTATGACGGTTCGTCATCAGCGCATAGGCTTTGGGATACTTCTTGATGTCTTCAAAGAATTTCTTATTGGTGGCATGGAACTGTTCGATGCTGCGCTGATAGCATTTCAGCAGGACTTCCAATACATTTCCGGATGTGGCAAGTACATTCTTCAAAAATTCATCCCCTTCCTTCTGACCTTTCAGTATGCACTCTTCCAACAAAGTTTCCTTATCCGAAAAGACTTCATAAAGGGTACGTTTGGAAATGCCCAGTGAAGTGGCAATATCATCCATTGTAATACTCTTGATACCGTGCGCAGAAAAAGCTTCCACCGCAGTGTCAATTATCCTCTCTCTCAGTTCCGGACGGGGGACAAGATGCTTGGTATATTCGCTCATTTCTCTTTCTTTTAAAATTCAAAAACTCTTTTTATCCATTTTTCAAAATAAAAACAAGCAAATATAGAAAGAAAACTTAATTAAGCAATTAAGTTTTCTTTCTTTTCTCAAACGGTTAATAAAAATTAGGGATATAACAGATATACAAGGAGAAATATCCTAATAATCAAATTTGGTGCGGCTGAGGAATGCCACTGTCTTATGAATTTCCTTGTACATTACAATATCGTCCTTCACAAAGGGAACTTCCTTGCGGTATTCGCACAGGAAACGTTCCAGAATGGGCGAAGTCTTTTGCGGACGGCGGAAGTCGATACCTTGCGCGGCATTCATCAATTCAATGGCAAGGATATGTTCCAGATTGTCCATGATGCGGAACAGTTTTGTTGCGGCATTGGCGCCCATACTCACATGGTCTTCCTGTCCGTTGCTGGATACGATGGAATCGCTGCTGGCGGCATAACAGTACATCTTGTTCTGGCTCACCATGGAAGCGGCGGCATATTGGGGAATCATGAAACCCGAATTCAGACCGGGATTGGCAACCAGGAACTCCGGCAGTCCACGCAACCCCATGATGAGCTGGGCAATGCGGCGTTCGGAGATATTACCCAACTCGGCAAGGGCGATGCCCAGAAAGTCGTACGAAATAGCCAACGGCTGCCCGTGAAAGTTTCCACCCGAAATGATGCGGTCTTCATCGGGGAAGATAGTAGGATTGTCCGTTACGGAATTGATTTCGGTCAGCAGTACCGAAGACACATACCTGATGGCATCTTTCGTGGCGCCGTGCACCTGAGGAACACAACGGAAAGAGTACGGATCCTGCACATGCTTGCCGGGACGGGCAATGAGTTCGCTGCCTTCCAACAGCTTGCGGACGTTCTCGCCTGTCTCGATTTGTCCTTTGTGGGGACGGATTTGCTGGATACAATCCATGAAGGGGTCGATACGGCCGTCAAAGGCTTCCAACGAAAGGGCTGCTATCAAATCGGCTTTCTTGGAGAGGCGGAAGGCTTTGAGGATGGCAAAGACACCGTTGGCGCTCATAAACTGCGTACCGTTCAACAAAGCAAGTCCTTCCTTGCTCATCAGCTTGACGGGCTCCCAGCCGAACTCGTCGAGTACGCTGATTGCCTCGCGCTTCTTACCTTTATAATATACATCGCCCACACCGATAAGCGGCAGGAAGAGGTTGGCCAGAGGAGCCAGGTCGCCGGAGGCGCCCAGTGAGCCACGGTCATAAACGATAGGCATCACGTCGTTATTGAAGAAATCGAGGATGCGCTGCACGGTGATGACCTGCACACCGCTATGCCCCAAAGAAAGCGCATGTGCCTTGAGCAGCAGCATCAACTTGATGATGACCGGACGTATCTCCTCGCCCACGCTGCAAGCATGGCTCTTGATAAGGTTCTCCTGCAAGATGCCCACTTCGTCTTGCGATATATTCTTACTACACAACGAGCCGAACCCGGTAGTTATTCCATACAAAGGCTCTGCCGATTCAACGGTTTTCTTATCCAGATAGTCGCGACATTTCTGTATGCGTTCCTTAGCTTCGGGAGCCAGCTCAAGTTTCAGGTTCTCGTTAATGATGCGTTCGATAAGTTCGAAAGTCAGCTCGCCCGAACCGACATAATAGACATTCTTCATACTTTGAGCTCCTCATTGATTTCGTCCAACAATTCTTTTTCTTTGGCGCAGGCAAGGCGTTCCAGTTCATCGGCTTCGGCTTGCAGTTTGGCAACGAACTCCTTATCCTTCAGCGAACCGAGGTTAATGCGCACATTCATCAAGGCTCCCAACACGGCAGAGCGGGCCGACATCATTGCCACGCAG
>ENA-OOQE01000418-OOQE01000418.1-human-gut-metagenome-genome-assembly--contig:-NODE-418-length-7368-cov-1.955559_pt1 | contig 7368 bp, 5 predicted proteins | sample MGYA00241087_ERZ501160 | MGnify/ENA primary metagenome ERZ501160 (study PRJEB25962, sample SAMEA2042496) | human gut metagenome | biome: human gut; feature: human-associated habitat; material: faeces...
CGGAGCACTTTTTATTCCCACTTCCAGACAAAAGACGACCTTTTGAACGCCATGTGCACGGAACTCTTCCGGCATATCATCGACGGCGTCATGAATCATGACCTCCCTGCAGACCATCACAATGCCCCCGGTGTGCCGGATCCTGTTTTCTGCCACATCCTCCAGCATATCAAGAGCAACTCTTACCATATCAAAGATCTGCTTATTTCCGAAAGCAGCGATATCTTCCTTAAATATTTCAGGGACAGCCTGCGCAGCCTCATCAGCATATATATTCTCCAGTCCCCGGACCATCAGAGAAGGGATATACCCGAGGAATTTCTTCTGAACCATATCACAGGCAGTTTTGTGGAAATGGTCCAATGGTGGGTAAAGAATCGTATGCAGCAGACGCCGGAGGAATTGGATTTCTGTTTCCGTTCCGTTATCTATCCTGTCATATGAAGATAAAAAGCCATGTTTGCCTACTGGGGGCGGGACAGCAAGACAAAGAATCCCATCAGATCAGCGGCCTCCCGTATACACTCATGCTGACGGACTATAAAGGCCGCACCATCAAAATGTCCTCAGACATGTCCAATGAAAAAACACAGGAACCTGCGTAAAAATCCCCTGCCGCGCATCGGTAAGGGATTTTTCGATTTTCATCTGTCGAGTACCAATAAAAGCAACACTGCCTGTCAAACGTCAGTCAGTGTACCAGCAATGATCCTGTCTTGTTAGCTGTTAGCTACGAGATTAAAGCCGACAACCGGAAGCCGGCAGCTGAAAGCTCTAAAACCGTAACTCAGAGTGAAACGAAGAGTCTATTACCGTAATGACGAAAGCGGTAAGCATGATTCCGTATTCTGTCAGCTGATTCCCGTTTTCTGTCATCAGCATAATAGATTTTTCACTCTTCATAACAATTATCGTTTACCGCTTTCTCTACAAAGTATTCTTGTGATCGTTCGGAAAACCCAATGACGAGGTGTCAGGCCAACTGCTTTCCTTACCATAATAAAATAAGTGCGGCAGGGGAAATATTGTATTTCTCTTTGCTACACTTATATGGTACTAATGACGCTGTAAGAAAAAGTGTCATAATACTGTTTTCCGTTTTCCGACCGCTGACTTCTGTTAGCTGATAGCTGATTTCCGTTTAGGTTTCCCCTGATAAAAGCAACTCTACTCTTAAAACGTCATCCAGAACTATGCGAAGGATCTATTACCGTGGTGAGGAAGACTGTAAGCATGAATCTGACTTCTATCTTCTGTCAGCTGTTTTCTGTCTTTTATCCTTTAAAAAGTAAGGCGCATCTGGTACCACACCACATTGCCGTGAACCGATACGGATATTCCTTCGTTAAGAAAACCAAACTTGCCATAATAATGGATCAGTTCTTTCTTGCAGGTGAGGACAAGACCTCTCCTTCCTTCCTTTTCCGCATCATGGATAGCGCGGCGGAGTACCAGTCCCGCATAACCTTTCTTCCGGCAGGCAGGAACCGTATTCAGCCCGAAAATCATCTGCCATGCGCCATGTTCATCATGCATATCCGCTTTCTCATACATTTCATCTGTAAGATCCGCAAGGTTTGTCACCATACCGTCCGCAAAGGAAATCAATTTTCCCTTTTCAAAGAGGAGCCAGAAATGATTGCCGTAATAAGTGAGCCTCTCTTTGAAAGAATCCCTTGTCGCCGCCTCGGCAGGAGGAAAACACTCCGCTTCCACCGCAGACACCAATGCCAGATCATCTATCGTTGCTTTGCGTATTTCCATAAAGTCCTCTTCTTCCCTTTCCTCTATACCAATCCGTAAAAAAGCACCTACCGTCCAGTAAGTGCTTTTGTCTTATCAGATATCAGTACAGCTTCGCTCCCGCAGGGATATGGTCGTCTACCATGAGCAGATGAAGTTTTTCTTCACCGTCTTCTTCATGGATTGCAGAAAGCAACATACCGCAGGAGTCGATGCCCATCATATTCCTCGGGGGCAGGTTCACGATAGCGATCACCGTCTTGCCGATGAGGTCTTCCGGTTCATAGAAGGCATGAATGCCGGAAAGGATGATGCGGTCTTTGCCGGATCCATCGTCCAGTGTGAACTGAAGAAGTTTCTTGCTCTTCTTGACTGCTGTGCAGTCTTTGACTTTCACTGCGCGGAAGTCCGATTTGCTGAAAGTTTCAAAATCAACCGTATCTTCAAATAAAGGTTCTACTTTTACTTTGGAAAAATCAATCTTCTCAACTGTTTTTTCAGCCTCTGCCGGAGCTGCTTCGGAAGTCTTGGAAGCTTTCTTGTCAGCGTCCAGTGACTTCATTGTCGGGAACAATAATACGTCCCTGATTGCCTGGCTATCTGTCAGAAGCATCACAAGACGGTCGATTCCGTATCCGATTCCACCTGTTGGCGGCATACCGATTTCAAGTGCGTTGAGGAAGTCTTCGTCTGTGTGCTCTGCCTCGTCATCACCTGCTGCTGCGTTGGCATCCTGTGCTGCGAAACGCTCACGCTGGTCGATTGGGTCGTTGAGCTCTGAGTATGCGTTACACATCTCCCATGTATTACAGAACAGCTCGAAACGCTCTACCTTTGTAGGATCGCTTGGTTTCTTCTTTGTGAGTGGTGATATCTCAATTGGGTGATCCATGATGAATGTTGGCTGGATAAGCTCTTTCTCACAGTACTCCTCGAAGAAGAGGTTTACGATGTCACCCTTCTTGTGACGCTCCTCGTACTCGATATGATGCTCGTCTGCAAGCTTCTTTGCGGCTGCATCATCAGGTACCTGGTCGAAGTCAACACCTGCGTATTTCTTGATTGCGTCTATCATTGTCATTCTTGCGAATGGCTTTCCAAGGTCGATTTCCACGCCGTTGTATGAGATTTTTGTCGAACCGCATACCTTCTCAGCGAGGTAACGGAACATTGACTCTGTCAGCTCCATCATGCCCTCGTAGTCTGTATATGCCTGATAAAGCTCCATAAGTGTGAACTCAGGGTTGTGACGTGTATCTACACCCTCGTTACGGAAAACTCGTCCGATCTCGTATACTCGCTCAAGTCCTCCGACAATGAGTCTCTTTAAGTAAAGCTCAAGGGAAATACGAAGCTTTACATCCTCATTCAATGCGTTGTAGTGTGTCTCGAATGGTCTTGCTGCGGCACCACCTGCGTTTGAGACAAGCATAGGTGTCTCAACCTCCATAAAATCACGGCCTGCAAGGAAGTTACGGATTTCCTTGAGTATCTGTGAGCGCTTGATAAATACCTCTTTGCTCTCCTGATTCATGATAAGGTCTACATATCTCTGACGGTATCTGGTGTCTGTGTCTGTCAGTCCATGGAACTTCTCCGGGAGTATCTGGAGTGATTTTGAAAGGAGTGTTATCTCCTCTGCATGGATTGAGATTTCGCCTGTCTTTGTTCTGAAGGCGAAGCCCTTTACACCGTAGATATCACCGATGTCTGATTTCTTGAAGTCTGCGTATGAGTCTTCTCCGATATTGTCCCTTGCCACATATACCTGGATATTGCCCTTTAAGTCCTGAATATTGCAGAAAGAAGCCTTACCCATGACACGCTTGAACATCATACGTCCTGCGATGCTTACCTCGATTGGCTTTGCATCCATGATTTCTCTTCTCTCGTTGTAATCGTTGTTGATTACCTCTCGCTTTGCAGCGTCATCCAAGCCCTCAACATCCGGAGCCTTTCTGTCACCGAGAATCTCAGCCTCATGAGCATTGTAAAGCTCCTTTACATCGCTGCTGTGATGAGTGACATTGTACTTTGTAATCTGGAAGGGATCCTTTCCTGCTTCCTGTAAATTCTGTAATTTTTCACGGCGGACCTTAAGGAGCTGGTTTACGTCCTGCTGCTGTCCACCCTTGTTATTATTCTGATTTGCCATTTTTTACCTCTTTTAGTTCTCTTCTGCTCTCTGGATCTCGAGTACCTTGTATGTGAGCTCTCCTACCTGAGTCTCAACAGTTACAGTATCTCCGACTTTCTTTCCAAGAAGAGCTTTACCTACAGGTGACTCGTTTGAAATCTTGCCCTTTAAGCTGTTTGCCTCTGTTGAACCAACGATTTTGTACTCAAGCTCCTCATCAAACTCACAATCTAAGATGCGGATCTTACATCCGATAGAAATCTTGTCAAGGTCAACCTCCTCCTCAACAACAACCTCTGCATTTTTAAGGATTTTCTCGATTTCCTCAATACGAGCCTCTATATCTCGCTGCTCATCCTTAGCTGCATCATACTCAGCATTCTCAGATAAATCACCCTGCTCACGAGCCTCCTTGATCTTCTGGGAAACCTCTTTACGCTTAACAACCTTTAACTGCTCAAGCTCATCCTCGAGCTTCTTAAGACCTGCATATGTCAGAATATTTTTCTTGTTATCCATGATTCTTACCCTTCTATCTTCCTTTTATTTTATTATGTTGATTTGCTAAAATGAAACTTCCCACTTCAAAGACTTAATATACCGGAAAGTATACAGTATATTCCGAAGACAAAATATGAACTGCCACGGGTTTCCATAACTCCCGGCAACGGAAACCCCGCAGCAAAGAAAAACCCTCTATCCGCGATTCGTTCCCGTGGCTAACTTCATATTTTTCTGAGGAATAAACTGTATGCTCGGCCGGTAACCAAAATACCCTAAATGTGGGAAGTTTGTTTTATTAAATCGTAAAGCCTATTTTAACGCGTGTATTATAATTGAAAATCCCCACTCTGTCAAGGATTTGACCGATTTCAATTTTTAAGCTTCTACTTATACAAAAGCTCCTCAAGCTGTTCTAAGCTCTCCACCGTATTCACCGCCGCGCGCAGCCTTGATGAATGCGGATATCCTGCCGTATACCACGCTGTGTGCTTTCTCATCTCGTGTATTCCCGTGTACTCGCCCTTGAACTCTATCATCATGCGTGCATGGCGCAGTATCATCCGGCGTACTTCCTCAAAGGATGGCTTTTCCTGATGCTCGCCAGTCTCAAAGTAATGCAGTATCTGTGAGAAAATCCATGGATTGCCCTGCGCTCCCCTGGCTATCATAAAGCCGTCGCAGCCTGTCTGCTTCTGCATTTTTATGACATCCTCTGCGCAAAGCAAGTCTCCGTTTCCTATGACCGGTATTGAGACAGTCTCTTTTACCTGCCTTATGATGTCCCAGTCGGCTTTACCGGAGTAGTACTGCTCTCTGGTCCTGCCGTGCACTGCGACTGCGCTTGCGCCGCTTTCTTCAGCCACATGTGCCAGCTCTACTGCGTTGATATGTTCATCATCGAAGCCCTTTCGTATTTTTACGGTGACCGGCTTATCTATCGCTTTTACTATGCTCTCTATAATCTGACCTGCAAGAATCGGATTTTTCATGAGTGCTGAGCCCTCACCGTTGTTTACGATTTTGGGCACCGGACAGCCCATGTTGATATCCAGTATGTCAAACGGTCTTTCCTCTATCTGCTTTGCTATCTGAGCCATTATCTGCGGGTCTGAGCCAAACATCTGGAGTGAAACAGGCTTTTCTCTTTCATCTATCGAAAGAAGCGACTCTGTATTTTTGTTTTTGTACAAAATTGCCTTGGCGCTGACCATTTCCATACATAAAAGGCCGGCTCCCTGCTCCTTGCACAATAAGCGAAATGGCAGGTCTGTCACGCCTGCCATAGGTCCCAGTATCAGGTTGTTTGGGAGTGTCACACTTCCTATCTGAAGCTTTCGTATCTGATGAATATCCATACTATTACTTCACTCCCTTGCGGTTCTGCTTGCGATACACGAGGTTTATGCCCTTTAATGTCAGATCCGGATCGTATACATCCACGTTTTCTGTCTCATTGGATATTATTCTGCCGAGTCCGCCGGTCACTACAACCTTTGCATCGTACATGCCTGTTTCTTCCTTTACCTTGTTGATGATGTACTCTGTCTGTCCTATCTGTCCATACACAAGTCCCGCCTGCATGCTGGTGATGGTGTCCTTTCCGAGGATATTATCAGGCTTTTTAATCTCTATCTCAGGAAGCTTTGCCGCATCCTCCCAGAGTGCCTTGGCTGAGATACGTATGCCCGGTGCTGTGATTCCTCCCATAAAGGTACCATTTTCATCGACCATATCGTAGGTGGTTGCTGTGCCAAAATCTATGACCAAAACAGGTCCTCCATATAATTCATATGCAGCTACGGCGTCTACTATACGGTCTGCGCCAATTTGCTGCGGATTTGGTGTGGCGATACGGATGCCTGTTTTGATGCCCGCCTCCACGATTATCGGCCTGATATTGAAGTATTTTATAAGGCCATTCTGCAGTGAATGCATGATATTCGGTACAACGGAGCAGATGATTGCATCATGTATGTCGTCCATGCCTACCTGATTTCTTTCAAGCAGAGTGCTCAGAAGCATGCCATATTCATCCGATGTACGTGGCATTTTGGTTGTAATTCTAAAGCTCGCTTTTATCCTGTCACCATCAAACACGCCGCATGTTATGTTTGTATTTCCTACGTCCAGTGCTAAGATCATCTGTTATTCCTCCTCGAGTCCTTCTCCCAAAAATACTATGCGATAATACGTCTCTATCGACTCGAGCAGCTCTCTTCTCTCGTTGCGGTACTGCTTTATCTTTAGCACGCTTCCTATCTCGTCATAGAAAAAGTCGTTTTCCTTGCAGGATGTTCTGAAATCGAGGTTTCCGTCCTCATCAAACACCAGCTCCAGTATGCCTCCCACATCCTCTGTATACAGGACGCACATGATTTTGAGCTCGTCCCTTATTGTCTGTGGAAGTCCGTTAAAATTCTCGTTCAGATAATATTTTTTCTGATATGCGTTTGACACGCAAAGTACTACCTCTTTAGACATATCCGTATATTCCTCTCACTGATACTTCTCCGCTTGAAACCAGCTTACGCGATTCCCATGTGTCCACGATCAGCTCGCCCTTAGGCGTGATGCCCATCGCTTTTCCGTCAAACGGCTCCTTCGGATCCAGTACCCTTACTGATTTGTTCCTGTTGACCAACAGCTCATCATACTCCCTGACGAGGGCTGAAAGGTCCTGCGTCTTTAAAAATGTGTCATAATACTGCTCAAAGTATGACATGGTCTCTGCGATTATCTGCGCACGGTGAAATCTTTTGCCACCTGCTTCTATCATGAGTGAGCTCGCCATCTGACTGATTTCCTCCGGAAAGCTCTCATTATGCACGTTGATACCGATACCTACAACAATATGGTTGATATAGTCAAACTGCGCATTCATCTCTGTGAGTATGCCGCACACCTTTTTGCCGTTTACCACAATGTCGTTTGGCCACTTTATCATGGCTTCCTCGCCGGTTACGCTTGTTATTGCCTTTGCGACA
>ENA-OOQE01000421-OOQE01000421.1-human-gut-metagenome-genome-assembly--contig:-NODE-421-length-7330-cov-1.880825_pt1 | contig 7330 bp, 9 predicted proteins | sample MGYA00241087_ERZ501160 | MGnify/ENA primary metagenome ERZ501160 (study PRJEB25962, sample SAMEA2042496) | human gut metagenome | biome: human gut; feature: human-associated habitat; material: faeces...
TATATGATAGCCCTTTGACGTAAGCAGCTCCTCACCCTTTACTCCCACAGCGTATATGTCAAGTTCTTCTTTTTTGAAGTCTCCGTGTGTGATGAGCTTTACTATATTGCTGTTGTATCCGCCTGCCAGTCCGCGGTTTGATGTCAAAACAACTACCGCCTTCCTTGGCGAATCACCGGCCTTTAAGTATGGGTGCTCCAGATTGCCGCTCTTTGCAAGCATCGAGCTTACTGTCCTGTACATATAGTTGAAATACGGATCTGTTGCCTCCGCATGTGCTCTCGCCTTTTGCAGCTTGACGGTAGAAACGAGCTTCATGGCCTTTGTGATCTGCTGAGTACTTGTAATACTGCTTTTTCTGCGCTTTATGTCTCGCATCGAAGCCATTTTACCACCTGCCTTCTACTAATATCCAACCGTCTAACGGAACTGCTTTTTGCATTCCTCGATTGCCTTTATAAGTGCCTGCTCAGTATCATCGTCCATCACCTTTTTCTCCCTGATCGCTTCAGGAATCTCAGGATATCTGGTATCAATGAAATCAAACAGCTCTGCCTCAAATCTTAAAATATCCTCGATTTTGATATCGATAAGATACTTCTTTGTCGCAGCGTATATTATGATAACCTGCTTCTCTACAGGCATCGGCTTGTACTGCGGCTGCTTTAAAATCTCCTTGATTCGTGCTCCCGGTGCAAGCTGCTCTGCTGTGCTTGCATCAAGCTCTGAGCCAAACTGTGAGAACGCTGCAAGCTCTCTGTACTGAGCCAGCTCTACTCGGATAGGTGCTGCAATCTTTTTCATTGCCTTTATCTGTGCCGAGCCTCCAACTCGTGAAACTGAAAGTCCTGCATTTATGGCAGGTCTGAAGCCCGCGTTGAACATCTCTGTCTCGAGATATATCTGACCGTCTGTGATTGAGATAACATTGGTCGGGATATATGCCGATACATCACCCGCCTGTGTCTCAATGATAGGAAGGGCTGTGAGTGAGCCTCCACCCAGCTTGTCTGACAGTCTCGCTGCTCTCTCCAGAAGCCTTGAATGGAGATAGAAAACATCTCCCGGATAAGCCTCTCGTCCGGGCGCTCTCTTTAAAAGGAGTGAAAGTGTACGGTATGCTGCTGCATGCTTACTCAGATCATCGTAAACTATGAGCACATCCTGTCCGTTTTCCATCCATTCCTCACCTATAGCGCAGCCTGAGTATGGTGCGATATACTGTAACGGTGCAAGCTCTGATGCTGTCGCAGCCACTACTGTCGTGTAGCTCATGGCTCCGAACTCCTCGAGCTCATTTACTATGGATGCAACCGTAGAAGCCTTCTGACCGATGGCTACATAGATACATTTCACACCCTGTCCCTTCTGGTTGATTATGGTATCTATCGCGATAGCCGTCTTTCCGGTCTGTCTGTCTCCGATAATAAGCTCTCTTTGTCCTCGTCCGATAGGAACCATTGAGTCAATAGCCTTTATACCGGTCTGAAGCGGTGTATCTACTGACTTTCTCGAGATAACTCCCGATGCTACTCTCTCTATCTGACGATATTTGTCCGACTGGATAGGTCCCTTTCCGTCGATTGGCTGTCCGAGCGCATTTACTACTCGGCCGAGCATCGCATCGCCTACCGGCACCTCTACCACTCGTCCTGTGGTCTTAACTGTATCTCCCTCGTTGATATTGCGCTGCTGTCCAAGTAAAACAGCACCGACATTGTCCTCCTCGAGGTTTAATACCATTCCATATACTTCCCCTGGAAATTCCAAAAGCTCTCCCTGCATCGCATTCTCAAGACCATGAATACGTGCGATTCCGTCTGCCACCTGAATGACTGTTCCTACATCAGCGACTTCGAGCTGGGAAGCGTATCTTTTAATCTGCTCCTTTATTACTGAGCTGATTTCTTCCGGCTTTAGATTCATGGAGCGCATTCACCTACTTTCAATTGTATTTTTGTCAAATCGCGGGTGAGTCTTTCTAATCTGCTGCTGACAGATGAATCCACCACTCTGTCCCCGATTCTGATTTTCATACCGCCTATGAGCGCGGTATCCACCTCAAAATGCATCTCAAATTTCACGTATTTTGTCGTGTCAAGAAGTCGTTTCTCCACAGCAAGCTTCTGCTCCTTTGACAGCTCAAATGCAGATGTGACGTATGCTGTTCCGATATTTTGGTACTCCTTGACTCTGTCAAGAAAGTAGTCGAAAACTAAGGTAAGCTCTTTGTAGTGATTCTTTTCTATAATCATCCTCATAAGCCCTACCAGCTCCGCTGAAACTCTTCCCCCAAATATTTCTTCGATGATTCTGACCTTTTCTTCTTTATCAATCTGCGGATGATCCATCAGCTTTGAGAGGTCATCATTTGCAGCAATGATTTCCTTTACTGCTGTTACCTCGTCAGACAGGCTGGATAGCCTGTTGTCCTCAAGGGCAGCCTCAAACAATGCATCACCGTATACCTTAGATACTAGCTTAGCCATGTTGATTCTCCCATTTCCTTAAGTGTCTCTTCAACGAGTGTATCCTGAATGTCTGTGGTGATCGAAGCTGCGACAGCCTTTTGTGCCATAAGCGATGCTATCTGTATCATCTCCTGCTTCATATCATCCATGGCATGCTTCTTCTCAAGCTCTGCCTCTTCTCTGGCTCTCTTTATGATGCGTGAAGCCTCTTCCTTTGCATCATCCACAATCTTGTTCTGGTTTTTAAGCGCCTTCTGTCTCGCCTCTGTGAGAATAGCCTCGGCCTCTTTATCGATGTCCTTAAGCTTTCCCTCGTACTCTGCCTTTAGTGCTGCGGCACTTTCCTTGTCGGCAACAGCTGTATTTATATCGCTTTCTATCCTGTCCTGCCTGTCCTTTAACAGCTTCCTTGCAGGGTTGAAAAGCAGATACGACATCAGCATGAAAAGGAAAAATACTGCAACTGCCAAAAGTACTGTATCAAAGAGCAACTGCGCATCCAGATTAAACAAAAATGTATATCCCTGTGCTAACAACTTTTACTCTCCTTTCCGTTGGCTGTATCGCCGCACGGTAATCCTCTGCGGCAAACCGTAATATACTATCCGAGCGGATGAACGAAAAGTAAAAGTAATGCAACAACGAGACCATAAAGACCTGTTGTCTCTGCAACCGCCTGTCCTAAAAGCATGGTTGACATAATCTGTCCTCTTGCTCCCGGGTTACGTCCTACGGCTGCTGCACCATGTCCTGCTGCGATACCCTGTCCAACACCAGGTCCGATTCCGGCGATAACTGCCAAACCTGCACCGATTGCTGAGCATGCTCTGATTAAATCCTGTCCATTGATATCCATAATTGAATCCTCCTAAAAATACATCTTATAGTTTTACTCATCCGTCTCACATGCCTGTGTAACGTATGTCATTGTCAGCATACAGAATACATATGTCTGAATTGCTCCTGAGAACAAATCAAAGTATACATGCAGTACTGACGGCCACGCTATGGCTATAAACCTTAGCAGACCATATACCAGCGCCATGATAACAGTTCCTGACAACACATTGGCGAACAAACGCAATGATAATGAGATAGGAATTGCAATCTCACTGATAATGTTGATTGGCGCCCATATAGGCAGCCACGGCGGCAGTGGTGAACACATACCGGTCCAGATATCCTTTGCGCTTTGATGCTTAGCCTTATTGAATCTGATCATGAAAAATGTAATAAGTGCAAGCGCCAGTGTGGTTCCGTAGTCGGCTGTCGGTGGTCTTAAACCAAACAAGCCTGAGATATTACTCATCAGTATAAATATAAAAATCGTACTGATGTAGTTTACAAACCTCGGAGCCCACTTACCCATGGTTCCCTCAACCATCTTGTCGAGCATCTCTACGATGAGCTCGATGATATTCTGAAAGCCGTCCGGTACTTCCTTTGCTTTTTTAAGCTTCCTGTTTGCCACTATAGCGAATATGACCATAATGGCCATCACTATGAGGATACAGGCATGCGATGTGGTAATCCAGACCTCCTGACCGAATACCTTTATCGAAAAAATACCATGGATCATAAAGTCGATATTGTCTGCGTTACTTTCCAGTAAAATCGCCTGATTCACATTATCACCTCCTCCTTATTAAGTTTACCTGCTGTTTTGCTACTCTGTCTCCATTTCGCCGGCGGAAGATGCATCACTTCTCCCGGAAAATCTGTCTGTCACCTTCATAAATAAAGGCTGTAAATACGCTGAAATCTTGAGTCCCAGCATACCGACAAAGGCCATTATCAGATTTCCAAAATCAAATAGTCCCAATATAAATAACAGGACCGCAACAACAATATACCTTAAAAGTGATTTTGCTACGATCCTGCGATTGGCATCCTTTTGTCCATATATGGCGGTCGCGTCATATATGACTGTGGCGATATTGACAGCCATACCAACAGCTATCGCTATCCCATACCATAAGCCGATAGAATATGAAATTTTGTCTGTGACAAACCATACCCCAATAAGCTGCACAACAATCCCGTAAAAAACTATCCCAAATACAAGTCCCGGCAATGCGTCATTTATTCTTTTTAACATCCTTCTCTACCCTGCTAATACTGTCTGATATCTCTGTTTCCGTAGTACTCTGCCTGCCCAGTGTGTGTCTGACGGCTCTGCCATCATCCTCTGACTTCAGGAATTTTTGAACCATGCGGTATATATTGTTTGCCCCCGCAAACGCTCCAATGAAAAACAATGGAACAGTTACCCAGTCCGCTCCGGTCTTTTTCCCAATCCACACACCGGCCAGTGTGCAGAGAAATATCGGCACAATCATGTTGATTCCAAACTGGAAAACCATGATAAGTGCATTCATTACCTCTTTCTTATTATCTCTTTTCATATACAAATTATTATATCATTTTTATTGCTTTTGTCTACATTTTTATGTGTAAAATGCATAAAAAATACATGCGTTTCATGTTAAATCACGTCAATTTGACATAACAATTGCAGTATTATCACTATCCACAACGAATGCTACCATGTCAAAAGTCTCTGTGTACACCACAAGTGCTACAACACAAGCGTCACCTCACGGCCTGTGTGCTCATACCTGCGAATTGTAACCCCCGCTGCCCTAAGCATCCTCTTTGAAGCTGTCACGCTGGCAGTGCCCTCGTACTTGTCACAGTCGTAGACTACTTCCCTGATGCCGGACTGTATGATTGCCTTAGCGCACTCATTGCACGGAAACAGGGTGACATATATGGTCGCTCCCTCAAGGCTTCCACCCCTGTAGTTTAAGATGGCATTGAGCTCGCTGTGTGTAGAATAGAAATACTTGTTATCCTCTCCCTCTCTGGCCCAGGTGAACTCATCATCTGAGCAGCCAAGAGGAAAGCCGTTATATCCCATGGAGAGTATCTTGTGCTCCGGGTCCACTATGCACGCACCCACCTGGGTATTCGGATCCTTCGAGCGCATGCCTGAAAGCATCGCTATGCCCATAAAATACTCATCCCATGAGATATAATCCTTTCTCTTTTCCGAAGCTCCCATATATACACCTCCATTCAATATGGTCTATCACACATTTTATTACTTGGTTCCGAAAATTCTGTCTCCTGCATCTCCAAGTCCCGGCACAATATATTTGTGCTCATTGAGATGATCATCGAGCGCTCCTATATATACATCCACATCAGGATGTTCCTCTGTGAGTCTCTTTACTCCCTCAGGAGCTGCAATTATGCACATAAAGTGGATGTTTTTCACACCGCGCTTTTTGAGCATATCAAGTGCTGCCACTGCTGACCCCCCTGTTGCGAGCATCGGATCTACCACAAATACCTCTCTGTTGGCGCAGTCTGCCGGAAGCTTGCAATAGTACTCGATAGGCTCTGCTGTCTCCGGGTCACGATACATGCCGATGTGTCCAACCTTTGCGGCAGGGATGAGCTCAAGCATGCCCTCCACCATACCAAGTCCGGCTCTTAAGATAGGAACAACTGCAAGCTTTTTGCCCTTTAATTCCTTTACAGTGGCCTTACAGATAGGAGTCTCAATCTCCACATCTGTAAGCTCCAGATCTCTTGTTGCCTCGTAGCACTCAAGCATCGCAACCTCGCTGACAAGTGTTCTGAAATCCTTTGAACCTGTGTCGGTTCTTCTCATAATTCCAATCTTGTGCTGAATCAGCGGATGATCCATAACTACTACCTTACCCATAATATTTGTTCTCCTTTGTCTTATATTGTGTTATATTTGTTTGTCTTTTATGTATTTGCATTTAAGCGCTTTACCAGCTTCTTAAGCGTAGCCCTGAGGCTTTCATAGCACAGTCCATAGCTTTGAAGCGTGCCACCGTAAGGGTCAAGTATCTCAAGCTCATCGCCCACATACTGTGAAAGCACAAAAACCTGCTCCGGGTCGATATCGGCAAAGCTTTCTATAATGCGCTCGCGCTGTGATGACTCCATGGTAAATACCATAGTACTCTCCGTGATATCCGATTCCTCAAGCTGCGTTGACACCATGCCCTCAGTGGAAATGCCATTGCTTATGAGCACTGCCTCTGCCTTCTGATTGACCGGCTCCGGAAACTGGACAACAAGTCCTCTCGCCTCAATCTCCATCGGCACCTTGAGTACAAAGTCGTTCATGATACCCTTTGCCATCTGCTCCCTGCATGTGCCGGTCTGTGCGACAAAAATGATTTTGTCATACTTCACATGTGTGTCTATCACCTGATGGCCTGCCGCCTTTAGCATACGGTTCATGATGGCCTGTCCTATACGCGGTGTGGAGAAACTCTCCGAGAAAATCACATCCACATCGAGCTCATCACAATCCCTTAATATACGGTAAAGCTCATGGGCTATCGAATCCTCATCCGCCCTGCTTCCCATCGACAGGACAACATCTGCATCGTAAAACTGCTTTGTCTCCTCTGTCGCAATGACTGCTATCTTTTTGCCATCATCCCTGTGCGAAGCCACAAGCTCATTTATCTTTGCAATCACATGCTTTCTCGTACCGTCCACGATGACCATGTCAGCCTTTGGCGCATAGTGCTTGTACTTCATGCCGGGTGCCTTTGGCTTTCTCGTGTCATCTGCCGCTATGATTCCCGGATCTACGATAACCTCTTTGCCTAATACCTTTGAAAGCATCTGTGGTGTGATATAGCCCGGGCGCAGCACCATAGGTGTATCCTCTGTCAGGTCAATGATGGTGGACTCTATTCCTATGCCAACCGGTCCTCCGTCTATAATCATGGCTATTTTGCCGCTTAGATCCTCAGCCACATGTGCAGCCTCTGTTGGGCTCGGTCTGCCGGATGTATTGGCGCTTG